>Ga0265780_10000029_pt1 | contig 325222 bp, 259 predicted proteins | sample P1T30metagenome_FD_192432 | JGI IMG/M metagenome (GOLD analysis project Ga0265780, IMG submission 192432) | Plant litter microbial communities from East Loma Ridge, Irvine, California - P1 T30 | ecosystem: Environmental > Terrestrial > Plant litter > Unclassified | place: USA: California...
GATTTGTTGTTTAAGATGAATAGCTTTCAAGAAATGTAAAGCTATTTCAGTACTAAAGTAATGTGTAAAGTCAAATTAGTATTAACTTGCAAATAGTGTAAACTTTTTTCAGGACGGGACACCAAAAAAAGCGTTCACGAAAGTGTTCAAAAAGCGTTCACTCGTGAACACTTTTGGGCTGCAATGTTCCGAAAATGACTTGCGCTGTCTCCTACAAAAACCTGATTAAATGAAGAAAAATGCAATTTTTTGAAATTTTTTAGATTTTTCGAGCGATAAATTGAGTCGGGCTGATGCCTCTGCCGTGAACACTTGTGCATCGTAATAATCTTGTTTCTTGCCGCTTACTTTTGGCACTTAATCTTATATTGCTGGAGTCAAACCCCTGCAATTCATGAAATTAAAATTTTTACTCCCTTTACTGTTCGCTGTACCCGCCATGGCGCAAACTACCGTTAAAACGGATGCCGCCATTAAGCAAATGGACGATGAAGTATCGTCGCAAAACATAGAAGCTATTGTGCGCAAACTGGTTAGCTTCAAAACCCGCCATACTTTAAGCGATACCACCAGCAAAACCACCGGCATAGGTGCCGCCCGTAACTGGATCAAAGCAGAGTTTCAACGCTATGCTGCATCATCGGAAGGCCGCATGAAGGTAGAGTTCGATACCTTTACCCAGCCAGCCGGTGGCCGCATAGGTAAGCCCACAGTACTAAAAAACGTACTGGCTATCCTCAAAGGCACCGACCCAACCGATACCCGCATATACATGGTATCGGGCCATTATGATTCGCGCGTGAATAATGTAATGGATTCATCAGCAGTAGCCCCGGGCGCGGTGGATGATGCTTCAGGTACGGCCGTTTCTATGGAAATTGCACGTGTGATGGCTAAACGCTCGTTCCCGGCTACCATTATATTTATGGCCGTAGTGGGCGAGGAGCAGGGTTTAAATGGATCTACCAACGTAGCTAAACGTGCCAAAGCTGAAAAGTGGAATATTGATGTCATGCTGAACAATGACATTGTAGGAAATACCATAGGGATGGAAAATGGTATCAAAAATAACACAGCCGTCCGGGTATTTAGCGAGGGAGTACCTTCAACTGCTGCTGGTGACACCCGCGCTATTGCTTCGTTAATAGGTAATGGTGGTGAAAATGATAGTCCGTCGAGGCAGTTGGCGCGTTATGTAAAAGAGGTGGGCGAACGCTATGTAAGCCATCTGGATGTGAAGATGATCTATCGCCGCGACCGCTTTTTGCGCGGGGGCGATCAAACGCCGTTCCTGCAAAATGGCTTTACTGCCGTACGTTTTACCGAAATGAACGAGGACTTTAACCGTCAGCATCAAAATGTACGCAAAGAGAAGGGCGTTGACTATGGCGATATGCCCGATTTTGCCGATTACGACTACATCCAAAAAGTAGCCCGCATGAACCTTTCGGTATTGGCTAATCTGGCTTTAGCACCTGCACAACCTCAAAATGTGGGCGTATCCACCAGCGGTTTAACCAATAAAACCACCCTCAAATGGGAAGAACCCAAAGCCGGCAAAAAGCCAGCAGGGTACTACATATTGATGCGCGAAACCATTAACCCATACTGGGAAAAGAAAATCTTTGTAACGGGCAATGAGTTTACTTCCGATTATTCTAAAGACAACTATTTTTTCGCTGTGCAATCGGTAGATGCCGACGGGCATGAGAGTTTGGCGGTGTATCCTAAATCGGTGAGATAGAAGATCATATGGCAATAAAAAAAGAGACACCAAACGGCGTCTCTTTTTTTATTGATATGGTTTAGGTGTTGTTATTTAATGCTTTTGCGTTTTACTATAAAGTAGCCGGCAATATAAACCACGGCTGCAATGGCCAGGCTAACGCCTACTTCCTTGGTCAGCATATCGAGGTTATTACTGTCTTTCATTTTTTTAGACATGCCCATAATGGAGAGTAATGGCTGCGAGTAAGGGAATGCATAGGCATATTCCCAATGAGCGGCGGTAACTAATATTATGCCTACAATGGTGCCTAAAAAGCCAATACCCATAGGTTTTAAAAAGTCTTTCCAAATAAGGCTCATCACAAATTGTATGGATAAGATGCCCAATGAGGCAAGGAACAATTTAGCATAAACCTGGAACAGTTCACCTTCCATATGGTAGCCGCTAAATTTTAGTTTAGGCTGTATAAGGCCTAATAAATTACCAAAACCTATAGTTATAGAGGCAAATAGTACCAAACTCAGGAATAATAAAAACACAGTATAGAAATACTTTGCGCTATAAACCGACCATTTAGGTATAGGCAGGGTAAATAGAGTCTTCCAGGTATCTGACCGGTGTTCAATGTTATTGACTGAATAGGCTAAGAAGATAACAAGCATAGGTAATAACAAGCTGCCCATTAAAGCCATAGGAACACCGGCAAATTGTCCCCACAACATTTGAGAGGGCATTTTCATCAGTTTCGCATAGTTTAGGTAGAAGCCAACGCTCACCAAAAACATCAGGATCAATGGTAATAATATGGCACTCCAAAAGCCTAAGGTGTTGCGGCTCTTGTAAAATTCAGATTGCAGCGAGAGTATAAATCCTTTCATGCGTAGGTTAGGCTTGTTTGGTAATGTTCAAAAACAGTTCTTCAAGGTCTTTTTGCATTTTACCAATGCTGTATACCTGGTGGCCGTTATTGTGCAAACTGGCATTAATAGCTGCCGTTATATCTTTAGATACATAAGGAACCGTTAAAAATGTATCGGTAACGTTAGTTACATCATGGCCATTTTTCCTTAAAAAGTTAGCGGCATCAACGGTATTATCCGTTTCTACCTGCACTACAGGTTGGCTAATGCTTTCCAAATCCTTAATACTACCCTGAAACATCATGGCTCCATGGTTAATAATACCCACGTGGGTAGCCATGCGCTCAATTTCTGCTAATAAGTGGCTGCTTACAAAAACGGTTTTGTTTTGCTCTTTAACCAGTTTCATCAACAACTCGCGGATCTCAATAATACCGTTGGGATCTAAGCCATTAGTAGGTTCGTCCAGTATGAGCAGTTTAGGGTCGCCCAGCATGGCTAAACCAATGCCCAGTCGCTGTTTCATGCCTAACGAGTAGTTGCCTGCTTTTTTATGCGATGCATCTTTTAAATGCACCAAAGCCAGCATATCATCGGCACGGCTGACCGGCACCTGCAATAAGCGGGCACGGTTAATTAAGTTTTCTTTACCGGTTAGGTGAGTATATATGGCAGGCTGCTCAATAAGCGAACCTATTTGCGAAAGGATTTTTAAGCGGTTAGCCTTTAAATCCTGACCAAAGATTTGAATGTTGCCATCCTGCGTTTGCAGCAGGTTAAGCAACAGTTTTATAGTGGTGGTTTTTCCGGCACCATTTGGTCCCAAAAAGCCAAATATGCTGCCTTCGGGTACTTGTAACGATAAAGATTTTACAACGGGTTGTTTACCAAAGTAAAAGTTAAGATTCTCAGTTTGAATTACCATAATCTCTCTTTTGAGATAGAGCAAACCATTTTAACTACTTGTACACCTTTTGAAAACAAAGAGGTGGTTTGTTCCATTGATGGCATGCTGCTGTTGCTTGCAAAATGCTCGGCTTGCTCAAACTGATAGCTTACACCTAATACCACTGCAAATAATACAGGTATTAGTAATAAAATAAAAGGATTGATGTTAGCGGTTAACTTTTTCATTGTGACTGATTTGATGATACAAAGTAAAGTCAAAAAAATGTCACCAAAAACTTATTTAGACCAACTGGCTCCATTTATAGATGAACGGTTAATTAGCTCAACTAAATAGTTCATCGATTACTATAAGGGATTCATCGGTAAAAACAGCAGGTGCATATAATATATGGCTAAGTTTATAGGGTAAAAACTATATTAGGACCAATGAAAAGAAGCTGGCAAATATTTTGGCATTCGTTGTTTTGGATAGGGACCACCTCGTTTTTTATGTACCTGGTACACAATAACGCCAAAGTAAAGCTGACCGATTTACTGGTAACGTTTTTAGGATACGGTGTTATTAACATTGGTTTATTCTATCTTAATTACCTCGTTTACATACCGCGTTATTTAAACAGGAATAATTACAGAAAATACTGTTTAATTATACTGCTATCCATTATAGCGATTGGGTTTTTAAAATATGGATTAGGGTGGGTATTTAAGGAACACATTCTTAACCGTAACGGCAAGACTATCAGTTTTTCCTCTTATTTTATCAGCACTTCGTTTACCAGCATCATATTTTTATTATTGAGTTTGCTGCTGCATTTTACGGTAGACTGGTTCATGAACGAGCGAATTCAACGCGATCTGGAAAACCAGCGCCTTACGGCTGAACTGGCTTTACTGAAATCACAGATCAACCCGCACTTTTTGTTCAATTCGTTAAACAGTATCTATTCCTTAGCCTATCAGCGGGCCGAAAATACGCCTGAGGCAATCCTCAAGCTATCCGAAATTATGCGGTACATGCTGTATGAGTGTAACGATAATAAAGTTGACTTGGCTAACGAATTGCAATACCTTCAAAACTTTATCGATCTGCAAAAGATTCGTTTTGGTGATAATTCTTACGTGAAGTTTGAAGTGGATGGCATAATTACTAATCAGCAAATTGTGCCCTTGTTACTCATCTCATTTATAGAGAATGCGTTTAAGCACGGTGTAGCTAACGATCTTAATGCCCCTATCCAACTTAAAATAACGGTTGATGATGGGCATTTGCAGTTTTATATGCATAACAAAAAGCACCTGCATAACCGCGATGCTGCCGGTGGCATAGGGCTTAATAATGTAAAGCGGCGTTTAAAATTATTGTATCCAAACCACTATCATTTAAATATTAATGATACGGCCGATACCTATACTTGCGAATTATCATTAATTTTATAACATGATCCGATGTTTGGTGGTTGATGATGAGCCTTTGGCTTTACACATTGTAGAAGACTATATTTCTAAAATACCGTTTTTGCAATTGGTTAAAGCCACTACCAGTGCTATTGAAGCACTTACCCTGGTGCAGGACGGCGGCATTGACCTCGTTTTTTTAGATGTGCAAATGCCCGAACTTACCGGTATCCAGTTTCTACGCATCTCAAACGGTAAGGCCAAAGTGATACTTACTACCGCATATCCGCAGTATGCTTTGCAAGGTTACGAGTTGGATGCCATGGATTATTTACTTAAACCTATTGCTTTCGATAGGTTTTATAAAGCCGCGCAAAAAGCCCAGGCCACACTTCTTCCGGCTAATAAGCCTGCTGAAAAGGAAGAGGCTCCGCAGCCTCAATCTGATTTCAGCAACGATTTTATCTTTGTAAAAACCGAACACAAAATTCAAAAGGTTTACCTGAAAGACATCCTGTTTATAGAAGGGTTAAAAGATTACATCTCCATATTTACCCCGGCCGAGCGTATCATCACCCTGCAAAACATGAAGAAGGTGGAAGACGCCCTGCCCGAACGTCACTTCATCAGGGTACACCGCTCTTATATTGTGGCTCTTAATAAAATAGATAGCATTGAGCGCAGCCGTATTTCAATAGGCGATAAAGTGATCCCTATAGGCGATACCTACCGCGATGAATTCTTTAAAATGGTGGAAGAGAAGAATATTTAGTGGCAGGGGTTAGTTGCAGTGGCAGTTTTAAGTTAAACGAAAGTTACGACTTACATTACTTACCGCTTTATTCTACTGCAACTGCCACTCGTTACTGCTACCGTTTATCCAGCTTTCAGTCTAATCGTTTCCTCTATTTCCTTCACCAGTTCATCTGCCGGGCGACCGTTGGGCTCAACAGGTGGTAGCACTTCAAAGGTAAGGTGCTCAAATGGGCCGAGCGGGTAAATGCCGTGCTGCACCATTTTCCAGGCGTTGTTTATGGCTATGGGTACCAGTAAAGCGTTTGGGCATTTTTTGAGTATGGTTGCAACCCCAGCCGATTGGAAAGGTTTTACATGCCCGTCTTTAGAACGGGTACCTTCAGGGAAGATCACTGTAGACCAGGATTGATCTTTCATGCGAGTGCCCAATTTACTCAATTCCATAATGGCTTGCCGCGGATCCTTACGGTCTATATTTGCACCGCCTCCTACTTTAAGGTTGTAGGAGATAGATAAGATGCCTTTGGTTAACTCTATTTTAGAAATGAACTTAGCATGGTACCGGCGCAGGTAATAAATTAACGGCGGCACATCATACATGCTTTGGTGATTGCAAATAAATATGATTGGGCGGCTTAACGGCAGGTTTTGCTTGTTGGTAAAGCTTACCCGGTTACCCAGCAGGTAATAAGTTTTGGTAAGGAAGAAGTTTAAAATATCGACCGATCTTTTATGTGCCGCATAGCCAAATACCTTGTAGCAAAACCATTGTACAGGCTGAAAGATGAGCAGTAACAACCCAAACGCAGGGTAATGAATGGCCGATAGTATGTATCCTAAAAACTGTTTCATTAACCGGCAAAGGTAATTATTTAGAGGCAAGAGCCAAGAAACAAGAGCCAAGAATTACCTAAGTAATAGTCTTGTTTCTTGACTCTTACCTCTTGTCTCTAACTTATGCTTCCTTCCAGTATCATTAACTGCACACGCAACACGGCGGCTACGGTCATGGAGTCAGTTATTTCGCTGTTGCATACCATGCGGTAAACCTCGCTGAAAGGTACTTTCTTCACAATGAGTTGCTCGGTCTCTTCCGGCTCGGCCTCAAATTGCTCCAGCTCGCGGGCGAGGTAAATATAGCCGTACTCATCGCCAACCGAATTGGATAGGTGAAAGCGGTTAAGTTCTGTCCAACGCTTAGCTTTTAAGCCGGTTTCCTCCAGGAGTTCACGTTGGGCTGCTTCTAAAGGGTCGGTGCCTAAAGGGCCGCCACCCTCGGGCATTTCCCAGCTATATGCATTCAGCGTAAAACGAAACTGGCCTACCAGGTAAGTGTTCAACTCTTCATCTAAGGGCAAAATGCCAATAGCACGGTTCTTATAATGCACCTTTCCGTAAATGCCGGGGTTGCCCGATGGGTTGATTACCTCATGATGAATGAGGCTGATCCAAGGATTGGTATATACTTCTTTTTCGGAAACGACTTTCCATGGGTTAGCTTCGGGGTTTTGCATAGGGTAAATATATAAATGAGAATTGCTTTATGCTGCTGCTACTAATTACCGACACTGCTAATTGCTTTCCGGTAGCTCGGCACGTTTACCAGCAAGATGCCAATCAGTATCACTGCTAAACCTATGAATTGGCCGCCATATAATTTTTCATGTGCCAATGCCCATCCTAAAAAAACAGCCACTACCGGGTTTACATAGGTATAAGTGCTGATTAATGCCGGTGCCACATGACCCAGCAGCCAGATGTAAGCGAGGTAGGCCACTAATGATCCAAACGTAATTAAGAAAGCTACGCCCAGCCATGCTTGCATGGGTACATTGCCGAAACTAAAACCGCGGTGCTCGCCCGCTAATAAGGCAACTAATATACTGAACAGGCTAGCAGCTAATAGTTGTATGCTGCTGTTCATGATTACGCTGCTGCTGCCTTTACTGTTTTTGGTGATAAGCGACCCCACTACCCACAGCATGGCCCCAATTTGTACACCTATCATGGCTATAAGGTTCATAGACGATTCTTTTACCTCCTCATGCCCAAGCTTCATAAACAAAAAGATTCCCACGAAACCAATGAGTAAGCCGGAGATGATGTATTTATTGGAAAAGTAGTTGCGCCAGTTGGCCTTATCTAACACCAGGAACCATAGTGGCTGCGCTGCAATAAGTACCGCTACCTGCCCCGATGTAATGTATTGCTCGGCCCAGGCCACCATGCCGGTACCGCCCACCAACATCAGTATTCCGCTGACCGATTGCCTGCCCAGTAGTTTTAAAGCGGGCAAACTTTCACCTTTTATTTTGCAAAAGGCCAGCATAAGCACACCTGCAACTATATATCGCAGCGCCACCAATATAAACGGAGGAAAACCCGTTAGGCCAAAACGCACGGCAAGGTAGGTAGATCCCCATATAAAATACACCGCGAAGAATGCAAGTATAATTAACAACCGGGAGGGTGGGGTAGAGCTGATAGTCATGTATGTAATAGGGGTTAGTTAATAAGCCATGCCAATAACAAAACTTACTAACCAACTAAAGCTAACAAACTATTACGACACCGTCAATTCACCCCTGATATCGGTTTCTATCCATTTAACTATCTCTTTAGGATCGTTAAACTGACTGAGCAGGAACATGGTTTTAGTAATAGCGGCTTCAAAGGTCATGTCGTAACCGTTGGCTACGCCGATGTCTTTAAGTTGTTTACTGGTTTCATAGCGGCCCAATTCAACCGTACCCACCTTACATTGCGATATATCAACAATTACTTTACCGCTGTCTATAGCGCCTTTAAGCAGGTTAATAAACCAATCGTCGGTAGTGGTATTACCTGCGCCAAAGGTTTCCATTACAATGCCGCGTACGTCTGAATTTACAATGGTCTCCACCACTTTAGGGCTGATGCCGGGGTACAGTTTTAAAACCGCAACATCGTTCACTAATTCTTTGTGTACAATGAGCTCTCCATCTTCGTTGGGGTGACGGATATCGTTAATGCTGAAACGCAAATGCACGCCCGACTCGGCCAATACCGGGTAGTTAGGCGAACGGAAGGCTTCAAATTTTGAAGAGTTATATTTAAAAGAGCGGTTACCACGGAAAAGCTTGTAGTCGAAATAAATACAAACCTCGGGTACACGTACTTTATCGTTCTTTTTAGCTTTGGCCAGTTCAATGGCCGTCATCAGGTTTTCCTTAGCATCGGTACGGATGGCGCTTATGGGCAATTGCGAACCGGTAAAGATCACAGGCTTGGCTAAATTTTCGAGCATAAAGCTCAGGGCCGATGCCGAATACGACATGGTATCGGAGCCGTGCAATATTACAAAGCCGTCAACCTCATCATAGTTCTTTTGAATTAAACCAGCCAGCCGGCTCCAAATAGCCGGACTCATGTTAGATGAATCTATAATATCTTCGAACGAATGTACTTTGATACGGCAATTCAAACGTTCCAGTTCGGGAACGTTCTCCATTATTTGTTCAAAGTTTATGGGTACCAAAGTTTTTGTCTTTGGGTCACTCACCATACCTATTGTCCCACCGGTATAGATGATCAGTATTTGGCACATGAATAATTGGTTATGCTATAAAAATAAATATCATTAATTATAATCCCGTTTATATACCGAAAATAATTTTTGAGTTCTCAGTAGTTATACGGGCCACATCTTCTAAAGTTGTTTGGTGCAGGTCGGCTACTTTTTGTGCCACATACACTAAATACGAACTTTCGTTAGGTTTGCCACGGTACGGTACGGGAGTAAGGTACGGAGAATCGGTTTCTAAAACTATACTGTTTAAACCAATTTGCTTTACTACCTTATCCAATCCGGCGTTTTTATAAGTAACCACACCGCCAATGCCCAGCATAAAACCTAAGTCTATAATTTGCTGCGCCTGCTCCAGCGTACCCGAAAAGCAATGGAAAATTCCCCGCAGGTCTTCATCCTGTTCTTCTTTTAAAATAGCGTACACTTCATCAAACGCATTACGGCAGTGTATGTTAATAGGCAGCTTAGCGGCCTTGGCCCAACCAATTTGCATCCTGAAAGCTTCTTGTTGTTCTGTTATAAAAGTCTTGTCCCAGTAAAGGTCTATCCCAATTTCGCCAACGGCATAAACCTTAGTTTGCTGCAGGGCTGCATAAATAGTTTCCAGTTCCTGCTGCCAGTTGGCTTTTACATCGCAGGGATGCAGACCCATCATGGGGAAACAGTTGTTGGGATACGTATTTGCCATATCCATTACTTGTGGTATACTGGTAGAATCTACATTGGGTAAAAACAACCGGCTGATGCCGTTATCCAGGCAACGCTGCATCAATTCGGCCTTTTTTACGGGGTCGGTTTCGTAATATTGATGCGTATGCGTATCGGTTAGTACCATGCTGCGAAAGTAAAAAGCCCTGCGTGGTTAACGCAGGGCTTTTTGATAATATTATTTACGGGTGACTTTTTTCTTTACCGCAGTTTTCTTAGCAGTAGTTTTTTTGACCACCTTTTTTTTGATGGCAGCCACAGGTTTCGGTTTGCCTTTAATTACCTTAACCAGTTCAATGTCAAAAACTAAAGGGCTGTAAGGCTTAATATCTTCACCGGCACCGCGTTCACCATAAGCCAAAACAGATGGTATAATAAACGTTGCTTTAGAACCTTCGTTCATTAAAAGCAAACCTTCATCCCAGCCTCTGATTACTTCGCTGTTGCCCACTACAAACTTTAAAGGCTCGTAGTTACGGCCCGGTTGCTGTAAGCCACCGGCTTTAGCTACTGTTTCAATGCTCGAATCAAATAGTTTACCATCCAGTGTACGGCCTGCGTAATTTACAACCAGTGTATCGCCGGCTAATGGTTTACGACCTGTTGCCGGTGAGGTAACCACATACTTTAAGCCCGAGGCTGTTGTTTGGGGCGTAATGCCTTTATCGGCAATATACCTGGCCGTAGAAGCTGCTTCTTCACCTTTCATTTTGGCACCCATGGCGGCTTGCTCGGCTTTAGCTTTTTCCATAGCGGCATTGCGCTCGGCCATAGCTTCGTCTAATGTTTGTGCACGTTCAATTTTTATGGCGAAATTAAGATAACTTCCTTTAGGTAAAAACGGCGGACGCGCTTCCTCGTGCCCTGCATAGGCCGAATCGGTTGGTATGCGTACCAGTACGCTATCTTTTACGCTTAACAGTGTAAAGATATCCATTAAATCGGCCACGTTGCGTGAGGGCTGCACCTGCACCATTTCTGGCTTGCCACGTTGAAAAGTGCTGCCTAATAAAGAGTCGCGGTCGTTTTTGGTAGTGTAGTTAAAAGTAATTACATCTCCTTGTTTAACCTTTGCGCCGTTACCGGGCTTCACAATGCTGTATTGTGCGCCTTTGGGCGTTTTGGTAAAAACAGGTTGTGCTAAAGCCTGGCCAGCAAAGGCTGCCGAAAAAATAATATATAATAAAGCCTTTTTCATTATTCAAGTAAAAGGCCTTCTTAGAAGCTAAGAAGGCCATATAAAATTATTGTTGAGGAGCTGGCTGCATAGCCGGTCCTTGTGGTATAGCTGGTTTGGGCGCGTTAGGGTTAGGGTGAACAATATCAACCAGTTCAATTTCAAACACAATTGGTGTGTAAGGGGCAACTTGCTGAAAACCACGCTCGCCGTAAGCCAGGTTAGATGGGATAACCAATGTAGCTTTAGCGCCTTTGTTTAATAATTGCAAACCTTGATCCCAACCTGCAATAAATGCACCTACGCCAACAGGAACACGCATTGGCGTGTACGGACGCATAGGGTTATCAATTTTAGCTTTTTGAGCTTCGCTTTTGATGTTGGTATCAAAAACTTTATCGCTTAACAATTTAACGGCGTAGTTAACTACTGCGGTATCGCCTTTGCCAATAACCGGGCCGCTGCCTGGTTTGGTAATTTGATAGTTTAAGCCGGTTGCTGTTTTAGTAGCTTTAATGTTGTGGCTGGCAATGTACTTGCTGATTTTGCCTGGCTCAGCATTTTTCATTTTAGCAGCTTCGGCTTTAAAGTACTCTTCTACACGACCTTGGAATACAGGCTGGGTAAGTTTACCTTTAGAAATTACCTTTACCACTTTAACTTCGTAAACTACGTATTTACCTTTAAGGTCTTTAGGTTTGCCCGATGCTTTGGCAATTGAATCTAAGTTAACTTTAATGGTAGCGCTGTCACCTTCCGAAAGCAGGTTTAAACCGCTTTGGAAATCACCTTTAAACTGTGGTTTAGGTACCGGGAAAGTAAATGGCATACCGTTATCGTATGAGTTAGCCATAACCGAATCTGCATCAGTTTTAACAATAAGGTTGATGCTTACAAAATCGCTGTCTTTAATAGCTGCACCATCTTTATCTTCGTGCATTTCGTAAAGTAAACCGCCTTCGCCCTTTTTTTGACCGCTGTTACAGCTGGCTAAACCAATAGCAGCTAAGGCTAAAAGCATTAAATTCTTTTTCATTTTTATTGAATTAATAGTGTTTTGTATTCGGGTAATATTTGTTTAAATTTTTCGATGGTCTCTGCTAACGACAGGTCCGACTGTCCGCCTGAAGCGTTACGGTGACCGCCACCTTTAAAATACTTTTTGCAGATTTCATTGGCCGGAAATTCTCCTTTTGATCTTAATGATAGTTTTACCAGATCGGTACGTTCCACAATAAAGGCAGCCAGCTTAATGCCGGTAATTCCTAATGCGTAGTTCACAATCCCTTCGGTATCGCCGGTTATGGTATCGTATTGCTGCATTTCGGCACGGGTTACGCTTATTATAGCGGTATTGTATTCGGGTAGGATCTCCAGTTTGTTAGCCAAGCAATGTCCTAAAAAGCGTAAACGATTTTCGGATGAGTTACTGTATACCAACTCATGAATGCGCCAGTTAACCGCACCACACTCAATTAGGTGAGCAACTATGCGGTGAACAGCAGCGGTGGTTTTAGGTAAACGGAACGATGCCGAATCGGTCATGATGCCGGTGTATAGGCAAGTTGCCACATCGGCATTAATCAGATCGGGGCGTTGCAGTTCTTCTACTATAAAGCCGTATACTAACTGGGCTGCGGCGCAGGCATTGATGTCCCAATAACGGTAATCGTCAAAATCTTCGGGTTCCAGGTGATGGTCTATCATCACCTTAACGGCGCTGCTCTGGCGAACCAGTTCGCCCATGTCGTTAATACGGGTAAGATTGTTAAAATCGAGGCAAAAAATAATATCAGCTTCTGCAATAAGTTGAGCCGATTGCTCTTTGTGCTCTGTGTAAATGATCACCTCTTCGTTGCCGGGCATCCAGGCCAAAAACTCCGGATAATCGCTTGGGGCTATCACCTGTGTGTGATGACCTTGCTGTATAAGGTAATTGTATAAACCAAGGGAAGATCCCATAGCATCACCATCAGGTTTATGATGCGTGGTGATAACAATTTTTTGGGGCTGGTTTAAAAGATTGCTAAGCGCGGCTGTATCTAACATCAACTAAAAAAAGAAGACGCAAATTTATATAAATTAATGAAATACAAGCGATGTAAATTATACAAAAAGCTTTAAGTTTCAATAACAAAGCCTTACTTTTGCGCCAATTTTAAAACGAAAATGGAAAATAACAAAACTTTCACCATGATTAAGCCCGATGCTGTGCGCAACGGACATATCGGCGGTATATTAGATCACATTATTAAAGGCGGCTTTAAAATAGTAGCCATGAAATACACTTCTTTAACCCCCGAAAAAGCAGGTGAGTTTTACGCAGTTCACAGCGAGCGTCCTTTTTACAAAGACCTGGTTAGCTTTATGTCATCGGGCCCAATAGTAGCAGCTATATTAGAGAAAGAAAACGCAGTTGCCGATTTCCGCACGCTGATTGGTGCTACCGATCCTGCTAAAGCCGAAGCTGGCACCATCCGTAACCTGTTTGCCGAATCAATTGAAGCAAACGCCGTACACGGTTCAGATTCTGATGAGAACGCCGCTATTGAAGGCAGCTTCTATTTTTCAGCATTCGAGAAATTTTAATGATGCTTTAAGTCCTTTATAAAAGCGACTTGATTTGATAATAAAAGGTCGGATTTACCTGTTGGGAAATTTTAATTTACCCGGTAGATAAATCTGACCTTTTTTTGTGCCTTACTGATGCATTTGTTTCGGTAAAACACTTATAATAATTACATTAGCCCTTATGAAGAAAGCATCAAGAGCCGCAATATATTCTGTATTTGTAGTGTTATTTGTTATTGGAAGTTGGGAATTGGTTAAAGCACATCCTGAAGTGCAGTTCACCTTTTACATACCGGCGGCCATGATAATTATTTATGCTGTAATCCGCGACGACCTGTTTACTAAGCCTGGCCACAACCTGCGTCACGCTAAAGGAAAATAATTTCTTCTATCAGCACGTCGCCCGCTTCGGTATTAATTTTTTCGATGATTTGCGAGCGCATCATCATCAGTTCGTTTTTAACCACCGACGATTCGATACGCAGGAACATCTTTTTATTATTAATAAATAGTTCTTTAGTACGGTTGGCCATAGGCTTACCCACAATATCGGGCCATGCTGCAATTACCGCCGTTTCATCAAAACGGCGTTTTATTTTATATACGTTCAGCATTTGCGCTATCGCTTCTTTCATGGTTTTGTCATTAGCCTTACGCATAGTTTTTTGAATATAGAGTTTGATATGGTATCAAGTAATTAGTATCAGGTATCAAGACTTTTTCAAAAGTATTTTTATTTTATCTTGATAATAAATACTTACTACTCGATGCTTCCCACCACTTCCCCTTGGTTTACATTAAATAGTTTTACGTCCACATTAATCTGGCTAAAAATGCGGGTGATCCGGCTTTCGCTGGCATCAGTTATAAAAACCTGGCCAAATTCCTGGTCCGATACCAGTTGCATGAGCTTGGTAATACGGTGCTCGTCTAACTTATCAAAAATATCATCTAACAGCAACAGCGGCTTGAAACCTTTTTGCTGTTGCAGGTAACTATATTGCGCCAGCTTCAAGGCAATTAAGAAAGACTTTTGCTGCCCCTGCGATCCAAACTTTTTTAGCTGCATTTGATGGATGCTGAATATCAGATCGTCTTTATGAATGCCCGTGGTAGTGCGCTCCAGTATACGGTCTTTCTCTGTAGTTTTCTTTAATAAGGTAGCAAGGCTTTCGTTCAGCAATTGCGACTCGTACACCAATTCCACCTTTTCGGCATCGCCGCTTAAAAACAAGTAATACTGGTTAAACACCTCGGTAAAGATTTCCATAAAGGCTTTGCGCTTATGAAATATGCGGGTACCGGAGCCCACCAGTTGATCGTCTAATATTTCCAGCAAAGCAGGATCAAAACGCCCGGTATCGGCAATGGTCTTTAAAAAGGCGTTACGGTTAGCCAGTATTTTGTTGTAAACAATCAGCTCGTCCAGGTATTGGTTATCTGTTTGTGATATTACGTTATCTATAAACTTACGCCGCTCCTCGCTGCCCTCCATTATAATGCTCACATCGTATGGCGATACCATTACCAGCGGAAAAAGGCCAATATGATCGGCCAGGCGCTGGTAGTCTTTCTTATTGCGCTTAAAGATTTTTTTTTGATTGCGCTTTACCGAGCAAGCTACCGTTTCGGGCAAATCGTTACGCTCAAATACACCGTTCAAAATAAAAAAATCACTTCCTTGCTTTACCTGCTGACTATCAATAGCGTTAAAATAGCTCTTACATAACGACAGGTAATGTATGGCATCTAACAGGTTAGTTTTGCCTGCGCCGTTGTTGCCGGTAAATGCGTTTACCCCTTCACTAAAGCTCAATTGAGCCTCGGTATAGTTTTTAAAGTTAAGCAGGGATAGTTGTTGCAGGTACATAAATGGCGTCAAAGGTAGCAATAGGGTGTGGGTTTTGTTGGTTTTGAAGGCTAAAAATGCAGTCGAAATTATTTAATGTATTTCGTATTGATAAAAATTTTTTAAAAACGTAGTTTTGCAAACTTAATTTTAGCATAGAAATGTCAAAGACGGATGTGAATGCCAGTGTTGCAACTGAACCAAAAACTTTTGCGCCAACAGGTGGCTTTGTAAAAGAGAATCAAAAAAGCCTATTATTTATTGGTGCAGCCATAGTTGCATTAATTGTGGTGTATATAGCTTACCAAAAATTGTACCTGGCTCCGCGCGAAACTGAGGCTGCCAACCAAATGTATATGGCTCAGGATTATTGGGCTAAAAAAGATTGGGACAAAGCCTTAAAAGGTGATGCCAGCTACCCGGGTTTTGAAAAAATTATTGATAAGTACAGCAATACTAAAGCAGCTAACCTGGCTTATTACTATGCTGGTACCGCTTACTTAAACAAAGGTGAATACCGTAAAGCTATCGACAACCTATCTAACTACCGTGGTGACGATAACATGGTTGGTGCCGAAGCCTTGGGTAACATTGGCGATGCTTATGTGGAGTTAAAGGATTACGAAAAAGCCGAAAGCTACTTCAAGAAAGCTGCTGATAAAGCCGGTAATATATTTCTTACTCCTTTTTACCTTAAAAAATTAGGTTTGGTTAACGAAGCCCGCAACGATAACAAAGCGGCTGCTGAAAATTACCAAAAAATTAAGAGTGAATACCCTGCTAGTGTTGAAGCAAAAAACATTGACGAGTATATTGCCCGCGCCGAAGCCAAACAATAACATACGCTTTATTGCATCAAACTTAAATATAACCCATGGCTACCCAGCTTAAAAATCTTTCCGATTTTTCTAACACAACCATACCCAATGCCGGTGCTTATCGCTTTGGTATAGTGGTAGCCGAGTGGAATGCGAAAATTACAGGTGCCTTATATGAAGGCGCCTATAAAAGTTTAGTGGAAAACGGTGCTTTAGAAGAAAATATTTTTACGCATGCCGTACCAGGTAGCTTCGAACTAACCACAGGTGCCGACCTTATATTGCAGCACAAAAAAGTGGATGCGGTGATTTGCCTGGGCTGCGTTATACAAGGCGAAACAAGGCATTTTGATTTTATTTGCGCTGCAGTTGCAAATGGAGTAACAAATGTTGCTGTAAAATATGTAAAACCTGTTATATTTGGAGTATTAACCACTGATAATGAGCAACAAGCCATTGACAGGGCAGGGGGTAAACATGGTAATAAAGGTGTTGAAGCTGCTGTAACAGCTATAAAAATGGCCGATTTGGCTCACCAATTACAAAATTAATAGCCTCCTGATACAGCGCATACAAATATGAGAAAATTGATTTACATTGGTTTATTAGCCGCCTTTTTGAGCACATTCGCATCTTGCTCAAATAAATTGTGTCCTGCATATGGCAACTCCAGCCGTAGGGGCCGCTAACATCAAATTGTCATTTTACCGATAGGTTAAAACCTATTACGGCCGTTAACTGTATTTTTGTAGAAAATAATTTTAGTTTTTCTATATGAATTGGACAGCGTTAGATTCGGCCGATCAGTTGAATGATATTAAACAACAACCGGGTTACAGTATTATATTTAAACATAGCACCCGTTGCTCTATCAGCATGATGGCTAAACGCCGTTTTGAACTGGACTGGGACCAATTTCCAGAAACTCTTCCTTTATACTTCTTGGATCTGATTAAACACCGCGACATCTCGGGCAAAATTGCTGAAGATTTCCAGGTACACCACGAGTCGCCGCAACTGTTGCTGATCAAAGACGGTGAATGTATTTTAGATCAATCGCACGGCGCTATTTCGGTAGAAGAGGCCTTGGTGATGGTACAGTAAAGCTTTAGATACAGGAACCAAGATTTTTGCGCTTATTCGTGAGTGCAATTACTATCCTTAACCGGGCTGTTCACTATCGCATTGTAAAAAATTTTGTTTCTTGACTCTCGGCTCTTGCTTCTATTCTAAAATCCCTAACTTTACATTATGATTGATTTGCCGGTAATTCCAGCCAACCAGGTGCAGCGTAAGCCAGACTGGCTTAGAGTTAAGCTTCCTGTTGGTAAAGAGTATGCTCACGTACGTAGTTTGGTAGATACACACAAGCTACATACTATATGCGAGAGCGGTAATTGCCCAAACATGGGTGAGTGCTGGGGAGCCGGTACAGCTACGTTTATGATATTGGGTAATATATGTACCCGCTCGTGTTCGTTTTGTGCGGTAGCCACCGGCAGACCGTTGGCTGTTGATTTGGATGAGCCTAACCGCGTAGCCACTTCAGTTAAGCTAATGCAGGTTAAGCATTGCGTAATTACCTCGGTAGACCGTGATGACTTGAAAGATGGCGGCTCTATAATTTGGGCCGAAACCATTAACGCCATTCGCCGTGAGAGTCCGCAAACTACTTTAGAAACTTTGCTGCCCGATTTCAGAGGTAACTGGGATAACCTGGCCCGCGTGCTGGAAGTTCGTCCGGAAGTTGTATCACACAACCTGGAAACCGTGCGCCGCCTAACCCGTGAAGTGCGTATTCAAGCTAAATACGACCGAAGTTTAGAGTGTTTAAGCCATATTGCTGCTGCCGGCTTGCGTACCAAATCGGGCATTATGCTGGGTTTAGGTGAGCATGAAGAGGATGTGCTGGAAGCTATGCAGGATCTGTACAATGCAGGTGTTAACATATTAACTTTAGGCCAGTACCTGCAGCCAACCCGTACGCATCACCCGGTTATTGATTGGGTTACCCCCGATCAGTTTGCTTATTACAAGCAAGTAGGTTTGCAAATGGGCTTTAAATATGTGGAAAGCGGCCCGCTGGTGCGCTCTTCTTACCACGCCGAAAAACATCTGTTCGATATATAAGTTATAGTATATATATTTACAGCGTTTTGGCCAAAAAGCATAAACTTTCCCTTACTGAAGAAGAGCTGATTCTTGCTTTGCAACGACACGATAAAATTGGTGTTGAGGCTTTGTATGATATGTATTCTTCTTCGCTATACGGTGTAATATTCCGTATAGTGAACGATACGGCTACCGCTGAAGACGTGTTACAGGAAGTTTTTGTGAAAATATGGCATTCTGCTGCCTCTTACAGTTCAGAGAAAGGGCGGCTGTTTACTTGGATGGTAAATATAGCGCGCAACCTTTCTATCGATAAAATACGGTCCAAGGATTTTAAAAATCAGTTTAAAAACCAGGAACTTGAAAATAACGTAGGTTACATTGAAAAGCATAACAGTACAGAGTATAAGCCTGAACTGTTGGGTGTAAAAGATTTGATTAACACGCTGAGACCCGAGCAAAAATCAATACTTGATCTTATATATTTTAAAGGTTACACGCACACAGAAGCTGCGGATGAGCTTAATATGCCGTTAGGCACTATCAAAACTCGTTTGCGAATGGCTATACAGCAGTTACGTAAACATTTTAATTAACGTGGAAGAGATTAGGGCATATATAGAATCGGGTATTTTGGAACTTTACGTTTTGGGCGATGTAAGCGCAGACGAGAAGTTACAAGTTGAAACCATGGTGCAGCAGCATCCGGAGGTGAAAGCCGAGCTGGATGAAATTGAGCGCTCCATGGAGCTTTATGCCGATTTGCATGATATGGAGCCCGCTACTGAAATGCGCGACCGTGTATTGAATAGCCTGCTTACTAATTTAGGCGATGACCGTAACCTGAAAACTGTTCAGCATGGCAATGGTAACATTGGTACCGCTCAAAATTTCAGACCTGCTCAAACTAATCCAAACCGCGAAGCGAGTGTAGTGCCAATGACGCCACAAAATGTTTCGAGCGGGTTTTATAAATATGCATTTGCGGCAAGTGTGCTGCTGCTGTGTGTGAGTGTAGTTGCTTTGGGTGTGGTATACAAGCGTTTGCAAGATTCTCAACAACAATTGGTAAGCCTGCGCCTGAGCGAACAAAAGTTTACACGCCAGGTAAGCCAAATGGATACTGAGCTCTCCGTTTTCCGCGATCCATCATACAATTTCATCCACTTAAAAGGAACGCCCAAAAACCCTGCATCTGCGTTAACCGTAGCATGGAGCGCTAAAAGGCAAAAGGTAATGGTTGATATGCACAACGCTCAATTACCCAGTTTAGATAAAGAACACCAGTACCAGTTATGGGCCATTGCCGATAGCAAGCCGGTAGATCTTGGTGTATTTGACGCTGCCATAGCCGATTCGGCCGACATGAAGCTGATGAAACCAATAAGTGCTGCACAAGCGTTTGCAGTTACCATTGAGCCCCGTGGCGGCAGTGTTAACCCTACCATGAATCAAATGGTGGTTATTGCTAGCTTGTAAAGCTTTTACTTAATACTTCTTACTTTCAGCATCGTGTTATAACGAAGCGGTTATTAACCGATAGTTGTGTCGATATGCTAACTTCTTATTATTTAGCAATGGCCGTAACGATAATAGCCAAGTGGTACTCTCATTACGGCACTTAAACATCGGAAATGTGTCTGAACTAGTCTACCATTGCATAACACTGTTGTGCAATTTCTAACTCCTCATTAGTAGGTACCACCAATATTTTCACTTTGGAGGCAGGTGTGCTAATTTCATTGATGCCTTTAGCTCTTACTCTATTTTGAGTTTCATTCAATTCAATGCCTAAATATCCCAGATCGCTGCAAACCAGTTCACGCACTTTCGCATCATTTTCACCTACACCTGCTGTGAAAATAATGGCGTCCAACCCGTTTAAAACGGCCGTATAAGCACCAATATATTTCTTAATGCGATAGGCGTATAGGTCATAAGCCAGTTTAGCGTTTTCGTCACCTGCTTCAATAGCGGCGGTAATGTCGCGCATATCGCTTTGGCCGGTAAGGCCCAGCATCCCGCTGCGTTTGTTGAGCAGGTTGCTCACCTGTTCAATGTCGTAACCTAATTGATTGACTAAGTAAAAGATAACCGTAGGATCTATATCGCCTGAACGGGTACCCATAATTAAGCCGCTCAGCGGACCAAAACCCATACTGGTATCAACCGATTGGCCATTGCTAACCGCAGCCATACTACAGCCATTACCTAAGTGTACACTTATGAACTTGCTATCTGGTTTACCCAGATAAGTTGCCGCTTGCTCGGTTACATACTTATGGCTTGTGCCGTGGAAGCCATACGAGCGGATATTGAAATCGGTATAGTAAGAATTAGGGATAGCAAAGCGATAAGCCTTTGGCGGTAAGGTTTGGTGGAAAGCCGTATCAAATACGCCTATTTGCGTAGCCTCAGTAAAAATCTTTTCGGCAACCTCAATGCCTAAATAGCTGGCCGGATTGTGCAGGGGCGCTAACTGAAAAGTTTGCTTCAACTCTTCTTTTACCTTCGCATCAATAATTGTGGTGGTGGTGAAACGTTCGCCACCGTGCACAATGCGGTGGCCTACCACCTGTATATCTGCCGGATTTTGTATTACGGCCAGTTTACCTTCAGTAAGTAGCTTGTTTACATCTTTCAACCCGGCTTCGTGATCGGGCAGTTCTTCGGGGGTAAGCTTAATTACTTTTTCCTCGCCATTGATATAAACCTTATGTGTAATGGTAGGATGATCTAATCCAATGCGCTCCACTAAACCACTGCAAACCGGATTTTGAGCCGGCATTTTAAATAACTGATATTTTATAGAGCTACTGCCCGAATTGACTACGAAAATGTTCATGTGTTTATGTTTTTTATTCTTGATAACCGGTTGTCAGTCTGAGCTTGTCGAAGACCTAACAAAGCAGCAAATGCTTCGACAGGCTCAGCATGACAGGTTAATAAATTATTACTACCGTGCAGGGATTGCTTCGCTACCGCTCGCAATGACGCTGTATTGCTTTATTAACTGCTACTGCCACTCACCACTGTTACTATTCAACTTCCTGTGCCTGTATAGCGGTAATTATTACTGTGTTAAAAATATCATCAACCGTACAGCCGCGGCTTAAATCGTTAACCGGTTTATTTAAACCTTGCAGCATGGGACCAATGGCCAGTGCTCCGGTTTCACGTTGAACGGCTTTATAGGTGTTGTTACCGGTATTTAAGTCGGGGAAGATCAATACGCTGGCCTGTCCTGCAACTTCCGAACCAGGAAGTTTGCTCTTGCCCACAATAGGGTCGACCGCGGCATCGTATTGTATAGGGCCTTCTACCTTTAAATCGGGGCGTTTGGTTTTTACAATTTCGGTAGCACGACGTACTTTCTCTACGTCCTCACCTTCGCCCGATGTACCTGAAGAATATGACAGCATGGCAATCCTTGGCTCAATACCAAAACGCTTACTGCTCTCAGCCGAAGATATGGCAATTTCGGCCAGTTGCTCGGCAGTAGGGTTGGGGTTAACGGCACAATCCCCAAAAACCGAAACCCTATCGGGCAAACACATAAAGAATACCGATGACACTACCGAGATACCGGGTTTAGTCTTTACAAATTGCAAAGCCGGGCGAATGGTATGTTGCGTGGTATGTACCGCGCCCGATACCATTCCATCAGCATGGCCTTTAAACACCATCATGGTACCGAAATAAGAAACGTCAGTCATCATATCGGTAGCCATTTCCATATTTACGTTTTTGGTTTTACGCAGTTCGTAAAGGGTGTTCACGTAATCCTGATAATCACCGGAGGCGGCCGGATTAACAATGTTGATCTTGCTGGCATCCAGGTTTAAGCCTAAACGTTTTATGTTGGCCATTATATCATCGGGGTTACCCAATAGGGTTAAGGTCACAATATCCTGGCTAATCAACCTTGCAGCTGCTTTCAAAATCCGTTCATCATTGCCCTCGGGTAGCACAATATGTTTTTTCTGACTTTTGGCCCAGTTGGTAATCTGATACTGGAACATGCGCGGCGTAATGCCTCCGCTATGTTTGTAGCTTACAATGCGCTCATCTAACTTGGCCACATCTACGTATTTGTTAAATACATCAATAGCCAGCTGGATTTTTTTGGTATTGTCGGCCGTTATTTTCGAGCGGATATTACCTACCTCGGTAGTGGTTTGGAATGTTCCGGTTTTTACCGCCAGTATAGGTACTACGGTTTGCAAACCTTCTATCAACCTGATAATAGGCTCCTCGGGCATGGTATCGGCAGTAAGAATAATACCTGCGATTTGCGGGTAACTGGTACTTAGGTTAGCCTGCAATGCGGCAATGATGATATCTCCACGGTCGCCCGGAGTAATAATGAGTACGTTCTCTTTAATAAAGTTTAAAAAGTTAGGTACCTGCATAGCTCCGGTCACAAAATTGTCTACTTGGTTGCTCAGGCGCTCGGCTCCAAATAAAAGTTTAGCGTCCAAGCTTTCGCAAATTTCTTTCATGGTAGGGGCCTGTAGGCCGCGCATGGCAGGTATAATAGTCACAATCACCGATTCGGGAAGTTGTACCGATAGCAGTTCGCGCACATCATCAACTTGTTGGTCGCTTATTTTATTAGCCACCAATGCCAATACCTGGATCTCCCTCGATTCAAAGTTACGCACCACTGTAATGGCTGAATTGGCAATTTGAGCCGTGGTTTTGTTTTCGCCCGATATCACAACAATAACCGGTGCACCCAAATTTTTGGCAATAGAGGCATTCACCTCAAATTCAAACGCGGTACCATCGCCCTGGTAATCGCTGCCTTCAATAACCGTGAAATCGTATTTATCTTCCAGCTTTTTGTACTTGCGAATAATGGTATCTATCATCTCGCCCTGGCTTTCGTTTTCCGACTGGTGCATGGCATCCTGCCAGGTAAAGGCCTGCGCATCTTCATAACTTACCGGCAAATCAAAATAGCTGAGCACGGTTTGGATATGATCGCTTTTGCCTTCTTCGGTGCTGCGGCTTACTATAGGTTTAAAGTAACCTATTTTTTGCGCCTTGCCCACCAGCATATTTATTAAACCTAACGATACTATAGATTTGCCGCTATACGGCTCGGTACTGGTAATAAAAACGGTTTTAATCATGCGGATAGAGGTATTGGAGATTGCCGTTTAACAGCAATAGCTTATTGACAAATATAGGAGGTAATAGTTCTGTTGCAAAGGCGGAAACACTGCCTTTTCTTGCTTTAATGTGTGCCGGGCTTCTAAATATAATATTAATTTAGGCTCTGATTATGAAATGGACAGGCCGTGTTCAATATGTTTAATTTGCAACTTTGTTATGCAGCGTAAAAACTTTATAGCTTCATTTATACCCTTAACGCTTGCATTATCAGCTGTTAAAGGCAATTCTTTATTCACGTCGGCCAAACCAGTAAAGTTGCCAACTTACTTAACACCCGGCGACACCATTGGTATAACTTGCCCGGCCGGCTTTACCTCAGCCGAAGAAATTAAACCTGCGGTGGAACTGATGGAAAGCTGGGGTTTTAAGATTGAAATTGGCAAAGCAATAGGTAAAAGACACTTTACTTTAGGTGGAACCGACGAAGAAAGGGCTGCCGACCTGCAGTACATGCTTGATGCCCCTCACATTAAAGCCATTATGTGCGCACGCGGAGGGTACGGTGTGGTGCGCATTATAGACCGTTTAAATTTTGATGGGATCAAACATCATCCCAAATGGGTAATTGGATTCAGCGATATTACGGTTTTGCATAACCACATCCATAGCAATTGTAACCTGGCTACTATCCATAGCAAAATGTGTAACAGCTTTCCAAGCAACTGGTCTGCAGCCGAACCTATACAAGTAGAAACCATATTGTCTATTAAGCAGGCATTAACGGGTGAGAAAATGGTTTACACATCTCCGTCATCAGTATTTAATTGTTTGGGTAGTGTTACTGCACCTTTGGTTGGCGGCAACCTGAGTTTGCTTGCCAACTTAACCGGCAGCCGGTCGGACATTAACACTAAAGGCAAAATTCTTTTCATAGAAGACACAGGCGAATACCTGTATAACATTGACCGGATGCTATACAACTTATTGCGAAGTAAAAAGCTTGAAGATTTAGCCGGACTGATTGTGGGTGGTTTTAAGCTCAAGCCCGACGATGCAGGCGATGAGTTTGGCGGTTCCATACAAAGCGTAGTTTTAGAGAAGGTTAAAGATTTTAATTACCCTGTTTGTTTCGATTTCCCGGTTGGGCATCAACGAAATAACTTTGCGTTAAAATGCGGAGTGGTACATAGCTTGCAAGTGTCTGAAAATGGTGCTGTGCTGCAAAGTAAAAGCTAATGTGCGGAGATGGGTGTGTGTAAGTAGCAGGTGTAATTTAAAGATGATGCTTCCTACTTATATAATTATTAAGAAATGAAGTACCAACACCACCGCAACGTAAATTCAAAGCGCCTTGTACCGCTCGTACCGCTACGCCGATAGGGCTGCTGATACCAAAAAATATTATAGCCTTAATAAAGGGTAAATTGAATATCAGCGATATAAACAGGCATATTTAAAAGGCCTCTTCAGTCGTTTAAGCGAGCTTGAATTTAGAAGCCCTGTAAATGAAATATTTGCAAGGTTTTCTTATATTTCTCTTTTTTAACCCGTTTGCAGATAATACATTTGCAGCCCATTACCCGGAGAGGTGTCAGAGTGATCGAATGTGCCTGATTCGAAATCAGGTGTACTGTAACAGGTACCGGGGGTTTGAATCCCTCCCTCTCCGCAAATAATCGTGTTCAAAACAAATAGAAGCCTGCAAATCGTATGATAGCAGGCTTTTCTTTTGGTGCTTGAACCCATTAATATCTCATCTTAGGAATACATCATTACTTTTCAACTCAAAAAATAAATAATACGTAGTAACTCCTTAACCCATCACAAGCATTGATGCTTTCTAAATTCGGATGGTGTGCAGCCGTATTTTGATTTAAAAACCGTTGAGAAATAGTTTGGGTTCGAAAAACCGATCTCATATGTAATTTCTGCAATGGTAAGATCACCGTTGATGAGTAAGTGTTTAGCCCTTTTAAGCCTTCTGTTTATAATATAATCTGCAATACTACACCCTAATAATGCTTTCACTTTGCGGTACACCTGTACCCGCGAAATACCTAACAATGTGCAAATTTCATCAACGCCAAATTTTTCGTTAGATAAATTTTGCTCTACAATGCCTACAAAATCATTTACGAACTTTTTATCCAGCGTTTTGGGCAAAGGCAGCTTTTCCGTTTGACCGGAATCTGCTGTAAAATGCTCTTTTAGCTTCACACGGTTTTTGATGAGGCCTTGTATGCTGGCTAATAAATAATCCAGGTTAAAAGGCTTAGTAATATAGGCATCAGCCATGGCATTAATTCCTGAAATCTGTTGTTCGACACTGTTTTGGGCGGTAAGTAGAATCAGTGGAATATGTGAGGTCCTGAAATCTGACTTGAGCTTTTCGCAGAGTCCTTTGCCTGATAGTTCTGGAAGAACAACATCTGAAATGATCAGATCCGGCACTCGCTCAATAGCTTCATTAAGCGCTGCTATGCCATTTGCTGCTTTATAGATATCATAGTGTTCACTTAACTTTTCTTCCAAATAATTGAGCAGATCGGGGTTGTCTTCTACCACCAGCAATGAATGTTCTTTTGGTATACTCAATCCACCTGAAAGTACTTTTGAAGAGATCTTTTCTAAATCAACTGTATAGGGTTTTGAGCGTTCATTTAAATCGGGGAATATTCCTTCCGGGCGACTTGTTTCAAAATCGCTAAAATGCATATTTCCATTTGGCAGTACTACAGTGAAGGTTGTTCCTTTCCACTTTTCACTTTTAAGATCAATGCGGCCATGATGAAGCGCTATGATCTCCTTTGATAATGCCAGCCCGATGCCAGATCCCAATGTTGGTGCATGGTCAGCCTGATAAAATTGATCAAAAACCCGCCCGGTTTCGTCTCTGGTCATACCAATTCCATTGTCTTCAATTTCTACCCAAACCTCCTGGTCATTACCCTGTTTAATGGATACCCTTACGGTGCCCTTTTCATTACTGAATTTTAATGCATTGGCAATCAAATTAAAAAACACCTTATCCAGCATTCTGGGATCAAACCATAGATTGTATTGTTTGCTTTCTGATGTTATGATGAAATTGATATTGAGCCGCTGCGCCTGGTGTCTGAAATATTCAGCTATCTCCCTTACATAAGCAACAATATCGTTTTCTGATACCCTAATCTGCTGCTTGTCATATTCAAGTTTTCGATAATCCAGAAGTTCATTTACCAGGCTTAACAACCTGAAAGCATTTTGATGTATAACTTTCAGGGATTTGCCATTTGCTCTCACCAGTTTCTCGTCCTTAAGCATTTCATCAATAGGAGAGAGTATTAAAGTAAGCGGGGTGCGAAACTCGTGCGAAATATTAGTGAAGAAATTAAATTTGGCCTCATTGGCAACTTCGGCTTTAGCCGACATTTCAACCAGTTGATTACGTTGGGCTAATATCTCCTCGTTTTTGGCTTCTAAGTTTTTGTTTGCCTTGCGGTTTTCTACCAGAGAAAAAAATGCAAGCCCTCCAAAAATAATGGCCAGCACAAGTGTAATTACCATAATATTTAAGATGATCTTTTGATCATTATAAATAATGCGCTGTTCTTGGAGCAAACTTTGCTGCTTATCAATATCCCGTTGCTGGCTGTTAATGCGGCTCCATTGCATTTTCATCAGTTGAACATTCGTAGAATCGATAACCAGCGATTGTAAAATATTCTCCCTGGTGAAGGAAGATTTGTTAAGTATCTGAAAAGCTGTAGATATCGCTTCTTTTCCTCCGGTGGGGTAAAGCAAGCTGGCATTGAGCACGCGGTCTGCTACCATTTGTAAACCACCACCCTGTCCGGGTAAGGCGTCAACACCTATTACTTTAATGTCTTTGGATTGGCCCAGCTGATTCAAATATAAGCGTGCACCCAACGCCATAACATCATTGTGCGCAAATACGTAATTAACTTTAGCCAATTGTGGCTTAATTATCGCCAACTGTTTTACCGCGCTATTTTTTAGCCAATCTCCAAATATTTTCGCCTTAATTTTAACGTGACTGTGTCCAGCTATGCCATCTTTAAAGCCCCGTTCGCGCTCAATTGCAGGCGAAGATCCGGGAAGTCCCATAATTTCAACTACACTAACCGGATTGTTTGATAGGGTGGCAATATACTCACCAGCCATCTTTCCCAACTGGTAATTGTCGGCTCCTACATAAGCCGTATATTGATTAGAGGTTGTCTTCCGGTCTAATACTACAACAGGTACCCCCTTATTATATACCTCTTCTACAATTGGTGTTAATGGTTGGGCCTCATTAGGCGAAATAATTAAAAGATCAATACCTTGGCTAAGCATCTCTCTTACCTGATGGATTTGCTTATTACTGTTGCCCCCCGCGTCCTTATAAATGAATTCTGCACCAGGATGCAGTGACAGTTCCAATTTCATTTCTTGCAACATGGTTTTACGCCACAGGTCTGACCCAACACATTGGGAAAACCCTATAGTAAAATCCGCTTTCTTTTTTCCTTTGTTGCATCCGGAAACGATAAACAGCAGGATAAGAAATACCATTTTGCGGTAGCTACTCACCCAATTTATGGCATGTAAAAGCATAAGAAAAATAATTACTGCTGTTGGTTTATAATGGATGTATGGAGGCAGTAGCTCAAATTTAATGAAAGTGATCCCAAATTCAAATTAACTGTTGCATCCAATTTTTGACAGCATGGTCCCAAATGATACATATCTATAGATTGATGTAACCTAATCAAAGATTTCACTTATAAAAAACTCTACAGTTTTTTATAAATACTTGATTATAAGCTATTTATAATAAAATGAATTTACAAGAGATTTTTGATACAGAATCAAAGCATCTCAAATGTATTCCTAACGATATTCGAAATGTAAACCAATTATACTTTTATTTATGAGGAAACATTCCGTTTTGGCCTGGTCCATGGTCGTGGCCCTTGGTGGCTTTTTATTTGGCTTCGATACAGCTGTTATTTCGGGGGCCGAAAAGTCTATTCAGCAATTTTGGGGCTTATCGGTATTTGAACACGGCTTAACCATATCTATCGCCTTAATAGGAACAGTTATTGGCTCATTGTTGGGCTCTAAGCCTTCAGATAAATTTGGGCGTAAAAATACCTTATACTTCGTTGCCCTCGCTTATCTGCTGTCTTCTATAGGTACGGCACTGGCAGATAATTGGTATATATTTTTAGCCTTCCGGTTTTTGGGCGGGCTTGGTGTAGGTACTTCGTCTGTAACCGCACCAATTTACATATCCGAAGTTTCGCCTGCAGACCGTCGTGGTCGTTTGGTAGGGTTATTTCAGTTCAATGTGGTATTGGGCATCCTGATATCTTATCTTTCTAATTACCTTATTGGCCAGGGTGGTGAAACTTCCTGGCGTTGGATGCTCGGTGTACAGGCTTTTCCCTCTTTATTATTTATTATCCTGATACGTTTTATTCCCGAAAGTCCGCGTTGGCTTATCCTGAAAAAAGGCAATATGGTGCGCGCCCTGGAAATATTGAGGGTGATCAACCCGCTCAACTGCGATCAGGAACTGGCAGCTATCCAACAGTCAAATTTGGCTACTCCAAATAGTAAAAGTGCCAGTCTGTTTTCGGGACAGTATAAAGCCCCGGTCATTTTAGCGGTTTTATTTGCCTTCTTTAATCAGGTATCGGGTATTAACGCTATCATATATTATGCACCCCGCATATTTGAAATGGCTGGTTTAGGGGCTCATTCCTCATTGTTGTCAACCGTAGGCATTGGTTTAATCAATTTTATATTTACCCTGGTCGCTATAAACGTGATCGACAAGGTGGGCAGGCGTTTGCTGATGCTGATTGGGTCTGTAGGATTAATAGCGTCGCTATTTTTAGTCGGTTTTACATTTTATTCAGGCCAATTCAGCGGTTTTGCCATACCGCTTTATGTGATGATTTTCATTGCTTTCTTTGCCTTTTCCCAGGGTGCGGTTATATGGGTGTTTATATCGGAGATCTTTCCTAACGAGGTACGTGCAAAAGGACAAACGCTGGGAAGCTCCACACACTGGATTATGGCTGCACTAATAGCCTTCAGCTTTCCTTACCTGGCCGAAAAATTAGGTGGAGCAACAACCTTCTTTTTCTTTGCTACCATGATGGTATTGCAGCTAATTTTTGTTTGGCGCATGATGCCTGAAACTAAGGGCCGCTCATTAGAGTCAATTGGCGATAACTTAATTATGCACTAAAGTTGAGAAGATGAAAAAAGATTATACACCTAAAGTAGTTTGTTTCGGAGAAATTCTATGGGATGTCTTGCCGGATGTACGTAAGCCGGGCGGCGCGCCTATGAATGTGGCCTATCACTTGACAAAGTTAGGCATATCGGTTGATTTGCTGAGTAGCGTTGGGTATGACCAGGCGGGTGATGATTTGATTAACTTTCTGCAATCTGGCGGTATATCTACAGATTTCGTGCAGCGGAGTCCGGTTTACGCTACGAGTGAAGTTTTAGCGCGAATTACGGAAAACCATGAAGTAACCTATACTATAGTTAAACCAGTTGCCTGGGATACAATAGAATATACAACACAGATGGGACAGGCTGTATCACAAGGCGATGCTATTGTTTTTGGTAGCCTGAGCGCTCGTGAACCAGTAACCCGGCAAACGCTCCATACTTTAATCGAGTCGGCCCGTTACCGGGTGTTCGATGTAAATCTTCGTGCGCCGCATTACTCGGACGATGTTATCATTGATCTTTTAAAAAGAGCCGACATGGTAAAACTTAACCTGTCAGAACTGTTGCTGATCGTCCGATGGTTATCACCAACACCTATCAAAGATGAAGTGCAGGCTGTGGAGCTTTTATTTAGCCGGTTCCAAATTCAGGAGGTGCTAATAACCAAGGGAGGAAAAGGCGCAACTTATTATTCGCGGCAAATACGGTACGATTACCCCACCTATGTTATTGAGGTGGCTGATACCATTGGCTCCGGAGATGCCTTTTTAGCTGCCTTTTTAGCGATGAAGTTAAGCAATGAGCCATTAGAGGTGATTCTGGATTACGCTGTAGCAATGGGTGCTTTTATTACTTCTCAATCTGGGGCATGCCCGGATTACTCTAAATTTGATTTGGAAAGATTCATTTGGAAGAAGAAGTATATGGATTTTGCATCGGCATCCTGACCATCGTTTTGTAGCTAAACAACAGCCTGACATATAACTAATTAACTTAATGCACTTTACGCCACATAAGAACTGCCCGTAAAGACCAATAACCAATAAGCAAGGCTAACCACCTTCCCTAATAACCAAATTATTAACCATTTAACATGAGATGAAATTGAAAAACTTTCTACTAATCCTACTATTGCCTTGCTTTTTCCTGCAAGCAAGTGCTCAAAGTCCGTCAAGGGTAACCGGAAAGGTTACCGATGCCAAAGGGGAACCGCTGGTGGGCGTTAATATTACTGTTAAGGGCACAACCTCCGGTACATCAAGCGATGTAAACGGCAAGTACAGTTTAACAGCTCCTGAAACAAATGCAATACTGGTATTCAGTTACATTGGCTTTAACAGCCAGGAAAGCAGTTTAAATGGGCGTACCCAACTGGATGTTACACTGGAAGCCTCTGCAAAATCACTAAACGAAGTAGTGGTGACCGGCTACCAAACCGAACGTAAAAAAGATTTGACCGGGTCGGTGGCTATAGCTAACGTCGGTGAAATGAAAAAGCAGGTTGTAGCTAATCCTATTAAGGCTCTGCAGGGTCAGGTTGCAGGTATGTTGATTACAGGTAACGGTGCTCCCAGTTCACCAACTACAGTACGCATCAGGGGTATCGGAACTTTAAATAACAATGACCCCTTATATATTATTGATGGCGTACCTACCAAGGCCGGTATGCATGAGCTTAATTCCGCCGATATTGAGTCTATTCAAGTGTTAAAAAGTGCAGCAGCGGCCAGTATCTACGGTTCACGTGCGGCCAATGGAGTAATCATTGTGACCACCAAGCATGGTAAAAACGGCGTTATGCAAGCTAATGTAAATGCTTATACCGCGCTTTCTACCTATAACAGGCGGATAGATATGCTGGATGCGCAGGGCTACGGCCGTACACTTTGGCAAGCTTATGTGAACAGTGGTTTCGATCCTAATTCTAACGGGCTGCGTTACCAGTTTAACTGGAATGTAGATCCTGTCAGTAATCAGCCGGTGCTCAACAATGTTATGGTGGCAGAATACCTGGATAATGCCCATACGCTTAAATCAGCAAATACGGATTGGTTCAAAGAGATTTCACGCGTTGGTGTGACCCAAAATTACGATGCACAGGTATCTAACGGGACCCCTAATGGCAACTACCTGTTATCCCTGGGTTATTTCGATAATCAGGGTATTTTGAAGACCACCAATTTTAACCGCATATCGGCCAGGTTAAATTCAGATTATAAAATGTTTGGCGGTGCACTTACTCTTGGGCAAAACCTGAGTTTAACCAAAACTCGCGAAGTAGCTGCCGATATCATTAACTCAGCTATTCAGGCATTGCCTATTATCCCCGTACGTACCGTAGATGGCATAGGTTGGGGAGGCCCGGTTGACGGAATGAACGACCGCCAGAATCCGGCAAGGGTATTGAGCGATAATCAACAGAATAATTACGATTATTTGCGTGTATTCGGCAATTTCTTTGCAGAGGCCAAGCTGGCTAAAGGCCTTGCGGTACGATCTAATGTCGGTATTGATTATGGCGATTATACTGCACGTAACTGGCAAAAGAAATATCAAAGTGGTTACCTGGTGAACAATGTTAATAAGGTTATTAATACCCAAACGCACAATGTAAAGCTAACCTGGACCAATACCATAAACTACGACCTGGTAAAAAACAACCACCGCCTGAATGCAGTGGCAGGTACCGAGTTCTATAGTGATAAAACTACGTCCTTTATGGCATCGAGGGAAGGCTTTGTACTGGAAGATCCGGACTATATGTACCTGGATGCTGGTACGGGCATTAAGGATAATAGTGGTTACGGCGCCAAAAATACTTTGTTCTCCTACTTTGGCAAAGCCAATTATTCATACCTGGACCGGTACCTTTTCTCGGCTACCGTTCGTTTTGATGGTTCATCCAGATTTGGGCAAAATAACAAGTTTGGAACATTTCCTGCTTTTTCGGCCGGTTGGAGGATTAGCGAGGAACCCTTCTTCAAAAAACAAACGAAGATTTTTGATGAGTTGAAACTCCGTGCAGACTGGGGTAAAACGGGCAATCAGGAAATCAATAATAACGCCATTTATAATATCTATCTATCCAACTACAACCTTACTGCTTATGATATTAACGGGGTGAAAAGCGGCGTGCTGCCATCTGGTTATTACCTGTCGCAAAATGCTAATCCTAACCTAAAATGGGAAGCAACCACAATGTCGAACTTCGGATTGGATTTCTCCATGTTTAATCAAAAGCTTTATGGTACGGTAGAATATTATGTTAAAAAGACTTCCGATATTTTGTTGTTGCCGCCTTATATAGGGGTTTTGGGTGAGGGCGGTAATACCTGGGTAAATGGTGCATCCATGCAAAATAATGGATTTGAGCTAAGCCTTGGTCACCGCAGCAAAATTGGAAAAGACTGGAGCATTGATCTTAACGGAAACTTTGATGTTGTGCGTAACAAAGTAACCAAGCTGCCGAGTGAGGTGGTAAACGCATACGGCGGCGATGGCAGGGGGCAGAACATTCTTGGACGTACTTTTGGTTCCTTCTTTGGTTATGTAGCCGATGGCTTGTATCAAACCCAACAAGAGGTGAACGCATCGGCCGCTCAGCCTGGTAAAGGGTTGGGCCGCATCCGCTATCGCGATCTGAACAACGACGGCGTGATCAACGACTTTGATCGCACCTGGATTGGGAATCCATTGCCAAAGTTTACCTATGGATTTAATGCTGCTATCAATTATAAAAAATTTGATCTGTCATTCCTGTTACAAGGATTGGGTTCGGTAGATGTACGTAATGAAGCTAAATTGTTTACAGATTTTTGGAGTGCAACAGAGTCTTCTTCTAATAAGGGAGCGCGGTTATTAAATGCATGGTCGCCGCTTAATACCGGTTCCACCATTCCTTCAGTGTCACTTACCGACGATAATTTCGAATCCAGGCCATCTACCTATTACATAGAGAACGGCGCTTACCTCAAATTGCGTAACCTGCAGGTTGGGTATACTTTCGGTACTTCACTGCTTTCTAAAATCAAAGTGAAATCATTAAGGGTATATGCCGGTGGTGATAACCTGGCTATCCTGTACAAATCCAAATCGTTTACCGGTTTAGATCCTGAAACACCTGCTTTCGGTTACCCTAATCCGCTGGTAGTAACCGCCGGCCTAAATCTGAAATTTTAACCATTAGAACTAAGAAGTAATGAAAAGATACTTATATAAAATGGCTTTATTAACAATGCTATTTGCTTCATGTAGTAAAGCCCTGGAAGTAAACCCAAAAGGCACCCTGAATGAAGACCAGGTGGCCACCCCCGAACAAGCCGAAGGTTTTGTAATTGCTGCATACTCGCAGTTGGGCAACGATGAAATTAACCGGGCATTTAGTATGTACCAATACGGTAACGTACGAGCAGATGATGCTTACAAAGGTGGTGGCGGCATTAGCGATGGTGATGTTTTCCATGCCATGGAAATATTTACAACATCACGCCCCGACCAATGGAATTACGACGGAATCTGGTTTAATATCTACGTAGGTATACGCCGGGCAAACGAAGGATTACGCGTGTTAAACAAATTTACGGAGGCGCAAATGCCCTTGTTAAACACAAGGAAAGCCGAGCTGCGTTTTTTAAGGGGCTATTGGTACCTCATGGTGGAAAATTTGTTTAAGAACATTCCTTACATTGACGAAAACCTGCCTTCTGATGATTACAAGCTGGAGCCCAATAATAAATATACGCGCGATCAGATACTGGATAAGATTGCTGCTGATTTTGAATTTGCAGCAAACACCCTTCCGGCAACACAAAGCCAAATAGGGCGGGCAAATAAATATGCTGCTTATGCTTTCCTGGCTAAAACCCGTTTATTCCAGGCTTACAAACAGGATGAAAAGCATAATGTAACAGGTGTTGATGCACAAAAGCTACAGCAGGTAATAGATGCCGCTAATGCGGTGTTGGCATCGGGCTATAAACTTCAGCCGGACTTTGGAAACAACTTTGTATCCGGAAGCTTTGAAAACGGTTCGGAAGCCATTATGTCCGTGCAGTTTTCGAGCAATGACGGTGCAGGCCGTGGCCGTGTAAATTATGGAGACATGCTAACTGTTCCGCAAGGTATTGGTTGCTGCGACTTTCAAAAGCCATCTCAAAATTTGGCCAATGCTTATAAAACAGGCGCTAACGGAGTGCCTCTTTTAGATACCTACAGCCAGCAAAATGTTGACTATGCAAATAACACCGTCGATCCACGTCTCGATCATACCATATCACGCCCGGGTGCGCCGTGGAAATATGATCCTATGCGGGTTGTAACCGAGGCATGGAGCCGTAATATTCCCATATATGGCACTTATAATTCCATGAAAGAAAACGTTTCACCGGATTGCGATTGCTTTATAAACGTGGCCCCGTTCTTTGGAAACACCAAGGCTAGGATCATGGTCAGGTTGGCCGATGTGATGTTGTTTAAAGCCGAGGCGCTAATAGAATTGGGACGCCCTATGGAGGCTTTGCCAATTATTAACGAAATCCGTACCCGGGCATCAAACAGCACTTCGCGTTTGGTTAAAGCTAATGGCCAGCCCACTTCAAAGTATTATGTGCAGCCTTACACACCGGGGGTGAACATCGACTGGAATTTGGATAACGCACGCAAAGCTTTACGCTTTGAGCGCCGCCTGGAAATGGCACTTGAGGGAGAACGCTTTTTTGACCTGGTAAGATGGGGTATTGCCGATAAGGTGATGAATGACTTTTTTAACGTAGAAAAGCCATCCAGAAGTATTTATCAGAATGCCAGGTTTACCAAAGGCCGCGATGAGTATTTACCTATTCCTCAAAACCAAATTTTTTGGAGCGAGAACCGCTACGTTCAAAACCCGGGATACTAACCTTTAACCAATTATAACATGAGAAATTATATAAGTAAGAAAATTAAGTCGTTCAGCTTGATTATTTTGGCTGTAACGGTGATGGCCGGTTGCAAAAAGGATAAGGATTCCGGTTTCAATGCCAATTCGGAAGTTCAATTAACCTCCTTTGCCATTAACAATATTAAAGGCGAAATCAATCAAAATACAGGGGATATTGTATTAAATATGCCTTTTGGTACCAGTTTAAATGCTTTAACCCCTGTTATGCAAATGCCTGCGGATGCCATATCAACCCCGGCATCAAATCAGGCTTTAAACTTTACCGGAACGGTTAAATACCGCATTACCAATGGCAATGTGTTCAAGGATTATAATGCTGTTGTTAAAATCATTCCACCAGTATCCGCATTTAAAATCAATGGTGTAAATGCAACCATCAACCATGAGGACAAAAATATTACATTGATTTTGCCGGACGGTACTAACGTGTCGGCGCTGTCACCGGAAATTACTTTACAATCAGGTGCAACCGTTTCGCCGGCATCAGGGTTAGCGCAAAACTTTACGCAACCCATAAACTATACGGTAACCGTTGGAAGTTCAAAGGTGACCTATACGGTAAATGTGATCAGTAATTCGGTAAGCGAATATGCTTTCCTAGGCACATCAGCGTCTCGTTCAGCCATCACTAACCCGGATGAAAAAGCAGCAGCAGACTGGTTCTTTGCCACTTATCCTACTGCTGATTATATTTCGTTTCAAAGCATAGAGACCGGAAAAAAGCTATCGAACTATAAAGTGATTTGGTGGCATTTTGACTCCGCACAGGATTTGCCCGCAGCAGCAACATCGTCTGCTGTAGTCAATGCTATTAAAGCGTATCGTACAGGTGGCGGAAGCTTATTGCTCACAACCTTTGCCACCAAATATGTAGAAACCCTGGGCATAGTACCTGCAGGACGTGGTCCGAACAATGTATTCGGGGACTTTCCGCCAAATGGATTTATAGAGAACGGCAGTGATTGGGGTATATCTTTCAAGGGTAAAGAAAGCCATCCGGTATTTCAGGGTCTGGAAACTTTTGAGCCGGGCAAAGCATACCTGTTAGAAAAAGGTACTTTCCGTTTAAATCATACCGCCTGGTGGTATATTAATGATTGGGGCGGTTATGGCACTGCTGCTGTTTGGCATGATCAAACCGGCGGTACTAATCTGGCTTCAGAGGCATGGGATAACGACCTCAATGGCAGAGCCGGCATTGCCGAATGGCCTTCGGTGAGCAACGGTGGTAAAGTAATTATTGTAGCATTTGGTGCCTATGACTGGTATTCGGAACCATTGAATGGAGGCAGCACTACCAATCGCTATCTCACCAACATCAAAAAGATTACCAAGAACGCAATAGATTATTTAAAAGTAAAATAACATACTATCCGGCTGATCAATTTAGCCGGATAGTATTCACCACAAAACCTGATAATTATGGTTTATAAAAAATTAATACTGGCAAGCAGTTTGGTACTGACCTTGTTTGCCTGTAAAAAAGAAAGTTCTACTACTGCGGCTCTGCCGTACACTGATGAAAAATTTAACATCTATCCAAAACCCACCGTGGCTGCCAGTGCCGGCAGTACTAACCGTACAGGCTGGGTAGGTGATGTGATGCCCTACTATGTTAATAACCAGTTTGAACTGTTCTTTTTGCATGATGCCACTGACAAGGCCAAACAAAGCAGCACCGGACAGCATGATATTCATAAATTTAGCAGTAAGGACCTGTTAAATTTCAGTTACGATGGACAGGCCATTTCTTATGGAACAGCCGCCACTCAGGATCAGTTGGTAGGTACCGGATCAATGGTTAAGGTTGGAGACACCTATTACTTTTACTATACCGGCTATAACAATACAAGCAGCTGGCTGCAAAATAACAATCCGGCCTGGGCAGGTGGCAACAGCCGCGAAGCTGTAATGTATGCTACCAGTAAAGATATGAAGAGCTGGACTAAGAAGACAAGTTTCTCTCTCCGGGCTTCAGATGGATATAGTGCCAGCGATTTCCGCGACCCTTATGTATTCTATAACGATGAGTTTAAGGAATACTGGATGCTGGTAAGTACCCAGCAAGCGGGCAAAGGCATTGTCTTGGTTTACAAGTCGGCTGATCCGGCTATGGATAACTGGCAGATCAGGGGGCCGTTAACGGTTGAAGGAAATTATCTGATGCTGGAGTGCGCCGATATTGTTAAGATCAGCGATAAATACTACCTCTTTTTTGGCGAAGACTGGAGTAATACACCTGGAACACATTATCGTGTAGCCAATTCAACTGCAGGTCCGTGGATGAAACCGGCCGACGGTAATGATATGTTTGACGGGCACCAGTTCTATGCAGGGCGTGTGGCTTCAAACGGAACAACCAATTATACATTTGGCTGGGCACACCGCCGTAATCCGGAGAACGACAACGGCACCCGCACCTGGGGTGGCAACCTCATTTCGCATGAGTTGGTAAAGCTGAGCGATGATAAACTGGGCGTGAAAAGTCCTGCTGCAGTGAAGGGTTATTTCACAAAGGAAACTGCTGCCGAAATTAAAGGGCAGGCAGGAACAGTTAAGCAAACCGGCACGCAGTACATTCTGAGCGGTAGTTCGGCAATGGCATTGTATAAATTCGGCAATATGGATGGCACGTCCAGAATACAGGGAGGATTGACCTTTAGTAACCTGACCGGAACAGCCTCGCTTGGATTTAATACCAAGGCAGATAACATCAGCAGCTATGTTGTTAAGTTTGAACCTGCGGCCAAGCGTATTGCCGCTTACAACAACGGTGTGGAAGTTACCCGTGTACCCTTTAATTTTCAGGCTGGCAAAAATTATGATTTCAGCGTGGTTGCCGATGGCTCGGTTGCTGTATTGTATATTAACGAAGAGGTAGCTTTAACTAACCGGATCTACAGTATGAACAGCAACATGTGGAGCCTGGGTGCCGAGGGAATGGAAGTTAGTGTGAATAATTTGAAAGTGATCAAACACTAAGATGAAAAACCGATTTGCTATAAAGGTGTGCTTGTTACTGCTAAGTTTTTTAACAGCCAGGCATACCTATGGGCAAGCCCCAAAAGTATTGGTAACCGATCAAAAATATTATCCGCAATACCATTTCCGGCCTCAAAGCGGATGGATCGGAGATCCAGACGGGCTGGTATTTACCAATGACACATTTCATTTGTTTTGGTGGGGACATGCTATATCCAAGGACTTAGTTTACTGGAAAGAACAGCCTTACCCTATGAAAGGAAGTGACCGCTCTTTTTCTTACTTCAGCGGCTCGGTTGTGGTGGATACTGCAAATACAAGTGGGTTCGGGAAACAAAGCATGATTGCTGTTTTTACCCGTCATTATCCCGGGGACACGCTGCCCGAAGCACAAGTGATTTCGGTAAGTACAAACGAAGGGCAAACCTTCAACTATTATCAAAACAACCCGGTACTGGATATTAAAAAGATATTTTTCCGTGATCCACAAGTTTTTTGGCATCCACAGGATCGGCTTTGGAAAATGGTAGTGAGCGTACCGAATGTGCAGGAGATCCAGATTTATGAATCCAAAGATTTGAAAACCTGGAAATATTGCAGCAGCTTTCAGGGCTTGGGTGCTAAAAATTCATTTTGGGAATGCCCTGACCTGTTTGAACTGCCCGTTGCAGGCACCAAAATGAAAAAGTGGGTAATGCTTATTGGACGGGGGCCAAACCGTGTGCAGTATTTTGTAGGTAACTTTGATGGAAAAACCTTTACGCCTGACCATGAAACAAACAATTATTTGAAAGACGGTATCGGAATACGCGGAAAAGTTTTCGAAGATTTTGAAAGCGGCCTGACCAGATGGAAACAAGAGGGAAAAGCGTTCGTCGATACAATAACGTCCGTTGATTTTTTAGGCAACGCACTTGCAGCTTCTTCCGGAAAGCAGGGCACAATGGGCAAATTGATATCAATCCCGTTTAAGGTGAGCAGTAATGCAATTAACTTTTTGCTGGCAGGTGGAAAGCATCCCGACAGTACTTGTATTAACTTGTTATGGAATGGCAAGGTTGTAAGGAGTACAACAGGGGATAACACCAACGTTTTAAAATGGAACGGCTGGGACGTACGTGATCTGAAGGGAAAAATCGTTTCGCTCGAAATTGTTGACCGGCATCCAGCCGCTAAGATGGGGAACATTGCCGTTGACCACATTGTGTTCTCTGATGCGCTCATGAATAGCCAGCTCGAACATGCCAATTGGCTCGATTACGGCCCCGACTACTATGCAACCCGTACCTGGCGAAATTATGATCTTAAACGTTCTTTTGGCGATACGGTATTTGCAATAGGGTGGATGGGGAATTGGGATTATGCAAACAAAGTTCCAACGAAATGGGGCAAAGGCTTTCAGTCCCTGCCGAGGATCATGTCGCTTAAGCATGGCTCTACCGGGTATCAGATTGTTCAACATCCTTTGCCTGCATTAAGCAAACTCCGCGGAGCGCAATTCAGCAAGAATGATTTAAAGATCAATGGTACTAAAGCTATAGCTTTCCAGCCAAAAAAAAACAGTTATGAATTGGAAGTGGCTTTTAAACCCACCGATCAGCATCCCTTTGGCCTAAACTTGTTTGTGGGTGAAGGACGCAAAATGATCTTTCGTTATGACCCGGTGGTGTCACAGCTAACAATAAACCGTTTGAATGCTACAGATTATAGGAGTGATACTTCTTTTACCAGGCTGTTTGCCAAAAAGTATAACGCGCCGCTTACATTGGAAAAAGGAATGCTCAAGCTGCGAATCTTCGTAGATCAGTCTTCAGTAGAGGTGTTTTGCAATGATGGCAGCATAGTACTCAGCACAACGAATTTTCCTTCTCAGGTCCAGACTGGCATTGAACTGTTTTCTGAAGGAGGGGTGATCAACGTACCTATGCTGAAGGCCTGGCCGCTCAAAACAATACATAACCCGAATAATTAACTCAATAATTAAAGCATATGCTTCAATTCAAAAAAATAAAAACGATTTACTTCGCCGCTATAACGCTGATTGCTGGCATGGTAGTTTCTACAGAAGTTGTAATGGCACAAAATGATACTGCCAAAGAAACTTACCGTCCGCAGTACCATTTTTCGCCAAAGGCTCACTGGATGAACGATCCGAATGGCATGGTGTATCTCAATGGAAAATACCATTTATTTTTTCAATATAACCCCGGCGGTACAACCTGGGGTCCTATGCACTGGGGGCATGCCATCAGCACCGACCTTCTTCTCTGGAAAGAACAGCCCATTGCCTTATACCCCGATTCGTTAGGGATGATATTCTCGGGCAGTGCCGTGGTAGATGTAAACAACACAGCCGGCTTCGGTAAAAACACCCTGGTAGCTATTTACACCTACCATAATCAAAAGATTGAAGACGCCAAAACCGGCTTGCACCAATACCAGGGAATTGCCTACAGTAAAGACGAAGGTAAAACCTGGAAGAAGTATGAAAGCAACCCTGTGTTGCCCAATCCCGGCATATGGGATTTCCGCGATCCAAAAGTAAACTGGAATGAGGAATCTAAGCAATGGGTTATGACCCTGGCCACCAAACAATCGGTAACTTTTTATGGTTCCAAAAACTTAAAAAGCTGGACGCGGTTAAGCGAGTTTGGTAATAAACTTGGTGCGCATGGCGGTGTTTGGGAATGCCCCGACCTTTTTAGCCTGGTTTATAACGGTGTGAAAAAATGGGTACTGTTAGTTAGCATTAATCCGGGAGGTCCTAATGGCGGATCGGCAACGCAGTATTTTATCGGGAATTTTGACGGTAAAACTTTTACGCCCGAAAATACAGCAACGCGATGGATTGACTATGGGGCCGATAATTATGCCGGAGTAACCTTTGCCGGTACAGGCAACCGCAGAGTGTTTATGGGGTGGATGAACAACTGGCAATATGCTAACCAGGTACCCACGCAAAGCTGGCGTGGTGCCAATACCTTACCCCGCGAACTTAAATTAATTACAACAGGTAAAACCTTGTCCCTTGCCTCGGTGCCGGTGAAAGAGTTAAGCAAGATCGTTCAGCCAAGCATGGTTCTAAACAACCTCAAAGGCAAACGGAGCTATAACCTTTCATCAAAAATCCAGAAATTGAACTCCCGTTATATGTTGGAGTTAACGACTTCAAACAACACAAGTTTTGCGATCAGGTTAGGTAACAAAGAGGGCGATGAACTGATTGCCGGTTATGACAAGAAGACCAACACCATTTATGTAGACAGGCGTAAAGCGGGAAAAGTCGATTTCGAAAAGAGCTTCGCAAGGAAAGCCCTTGCACCAAGAATAAGTTCATCCAAGCAGCTTTCGTTAAAAATGTTTGTAGACGCCGCTTCCTTAGAATTATTTGCAGACAACGGCCTTACTGTACAAACCAATGTATTTTTTCCGAACGCGCCACTTAACCAGTTATCTGTTGAAGCCGGTCAACCCATCAATATAAAGCAGTTAAAGATTTCCGGAATCAGCGCTACGAAAGAGTAACCGCGAACTAACCGAATAATGACCCGGCTTGCATTTGTTTCGCCAAGTTGTCCACTAATGGTAGAACGCATATACACCGGCACCGGGCCGGTGCCGGTGTTGTTTTTGGATTTTGACTCAGCGGATGACTTAGCAGGATTATGTTAAATCACTCATAAAATAGCATGTCACTTTACAAAAAAGCCTGCAATCGTTTGGTTGCAGGCTTTAGATATTTGGTGTTAAAATCAGCGGAGAAGGAGAGATTTGAACCTATTATATTTCGACATTGTTTTACTTAGTTAAAACCTCGCCGTATAAGCTAATTAGGTTTAAATTCCTTATGTGGGCATATATTTAATGATGTGTAGTTATAAAAAAATGTGATACCTTATGTGATACCTATCACTTAAAAGGGTACATTTGAGGTATCACATATAAATATTACAAGGCATGGTTGGTACATTAAATTTCGTTCTTCGCTCTCAGAAAACTTTAAAGAGTGGGCTGGTTCCGGTTTATTTGACGTATTCTATACACCGCGCAAGAATATTTTATTCACTGGATGCAGCTGTCTTTCCGGTGAACTGGGATGATGATAAGCGTCGTGCTCAATATCTTACGGACAAAGAAGCTAAGGCTGTGGGGATTAATAAATCACAGCTGCTTATGAGGTCTGAAGTTGATATAATCAATGATTCTATTCTCCAAGTGACTATGAAAATAGAAGCTATTGAAAGAAAGTTTTTAGCAAACGAACAGGAATTCTCTTCTGAAATGGTGATCAACCAATTAAAAGGTAAACAGAGTGCTGTCACTAAAAAAGAGGAAAAGAAGGGCCTTGTTTTCGATTGGATGGATAAGTATATCTCTGATCATGAAAGCATCCGCGAGAAGGGTAGCCTGACAGTTTACAAGTCTGTTAAAAATCACCTAAAAGCCTACCAGGAAGAGACCGGTCATAAGGTTACATTTGAGACTATTGATAGTAATTTCTTCAAGTCTTTCCAAAAGTTCTTAATCAAACGGATAAAAACCGATAAGGCCGGTACTGTATCGCCGATGCTAAATAACACAACCATTGCTAAGGCTTTAAGTACTTTGAAGACCTTCTTAGGATACGCTAAACAGAGTGGAATTGAGGTGTCAGATAGTTACAGGGACTTTGCTATCCGAAAAGAGAAAACTGAAGTTATAGCCCTTACGCAAGAGGAGTTTGACAGCTTGCTTCATATGGACCTATCCGCAAATAAGCGATTGGATAAAGTTCGGGATCTGTTTTGTTTTTCATGCTCTACAGGCTTTAGGCATAGTGATGTCACGCAGCTTAAGCGTGAGCATATCAAAGAAGGCGAAATTAAGCTAACTGTTAAAAAAACGAAAACGGCCTTAATGGTCCCACTCAATGGAATTTCAGCCGCCATTTTGAATAAGTATTCAGGTCTCCAAAAGCCGCTGCCGGTGGCCAGTAATCAGTATGTAAATCGTGAGCTTAAAGTATTATGCAAACTTGCTGGGATCAATGAGCAGGTTGAGATTGTAAGGTTTCATGGAGCCAAACGCATTGCGATTAGTTACCCAAAGTTTGAATTGATACACTTCCATACCGGTCGTAAAACATTCTGTACGCTATCGCTTGAAAAAGGCATGGCAGCTCAGGATGTAATGGCCATATCAGGCCATACAGATTATAAAAGCTTTGCCAGGTATGTAAACGTTACCGAGAAGCGGAAAAAGGTTGTAATGCTAAAGGCTTGGGGAGAGGTGCCGATAATGAAAGCTATATAACCTGAAAAGTCAATCGATACGAGTATTCCGTTACGCTCATTCTTGGGATATTGAATTTATATTTTTTTAATAAGTTGAACGTTTTAATTTTCCTTGATCGTCATACAACCCTTCACTAGCGTTGAGGTGTACGTCTGAATAATTTTCTCGTAAATCTAATTTCATTGTTACTTGCGGGGGTCTCCCTTTCCATAATATTTCATCTTCATCACCAATCTCGTTCGCGTAGTCGTGAAATTGTAACTCGTAACCTTTCTCTTCAGAAAAACCAATTATTTCCACCCAAGTTGCGCTTGAAAACTTCATCTTGTTTAATGATTTTTCATAAATAGCGATATTGTCCGAATTGAATCCTCCTGGGATAGATGGATACATGATTCCATCTGATTGATCTTTAAACCCTAATGCATTTGCATATGCGTTTGTTAACTTATAAAGGTAATTTTCATCTTCAGAAACGACTTGACAGAAATCGTCAGCAATTAATTCTTGTATGTATTTCTGAATTATATAGTTATATTTTTTTCTGCCTTTCATCCATTCAAAGGATGTGTAACGAGGTAACTTTCTTTTAGAATTTTTCTGCTCGAAATGGCGTTCCGAAAATCCTACTACTCCAACTCTAAGTTGATGTGTATTAAACCAGGAACTCAAAACAAAATAGTCTCCAATTCTTGCATTTAATTCTTTATATGGTCCCCCTGGACTATTTGATGTATAGAAGACAAGTTCGCCCTCCAGATTGACCCTATTTAGCCGTCGATTGGGATTGCAACCCAAGAATGAGAATGTTGCCGGTTTATTATCCTTCCCATAAGGTATAGCTCGATAGAAAGTATCATGTTCTTGTATACCTACTAATATTTGAGTATAGTTTCCTCTTAAAAAATTCCTAACTCTTTCTTCTATCACTTCTGGGTTAGCTTTCTCAAAATCCAATTGGTGAAGCTCATTATATTTAAACAATACGTCGTCTTCACTAATTTGTGTTTTGTTTCCTTCAATGCGTCTAAGGTTGCCAAACAGATCTATTAGCTTTTGTAAATACTTTTTCATCAATTGAATATATTGTTTTTTATTGCTTATTAGAGGATTAAAAAAATTGAGCAGTGACTAGCATTGCATTTGTCGGTAGACGAAGAGGAAGTTTACACTATTGGCCAATTTTGCGCCGAATTTCTTATTTTATCCTTGGTTTTAGTTCCTTATTTATGCGAGAAAAGGAATTTTTTTGGACAAAAAATGATAAAAATCGCGGACTTAGTGTAAGTAGCTCATTTGAACGATATACTATTTTAATGTATTTATAACCGTTAGGTACTAATGTGTATTCATGAGTGATGTATAATGTTATGTACGGTTATAATGATTAACAAAAAAAAATATTTTTTTTGTACACTAAGTGACTTTTGAACCCCTATAAATCCTCGTGAATGATTTGAACTTCATAGTTCGATACACTAAGCATGAATTTGTCCCTCTTTGCTAAGTTTTTTTACTCACCCATTTAAAGGCCTTGTTTTTAGCTGTAATCATCCTTATTTTAGTAATGTTAAACATAAGTAAATATGGATAGTGCATTAACTAATGTGGCGAATCTTAGTGAAAGTCTAAACACTATGTCTTTGCTGAGTAGTCAAATTTCTAAAACGAAATCGGACCTTCAAGAATTATCGAAATCAATCGAACGGCAACAGGCGCAATTTTTAAAGGACACTTTAAATGCTAAAGAGGCTTGTGAAGCATTAGGGATTACTGAACCCACTTTAATTAAGCGGAGGAATGCAGGGCTTATTCCATATGTAAAATTGGGCCGCAATTTTTACTATTTAAAACCGGAGGCCGCTTTATGCTCCAAATAATTCATGACCGCGAAGACATTAAGGCGCTGGCCGCCGAAATGTATCGATTAGCTGCCGACCATTTGCAATCAACACCTATTGAAACAAAGCCGGATATAATGGCCGGCGAGCAAGTGTGCGAAAAACTTGGCATTTCAATTCAAACGCTTAACATTTGGCGTAAAAAAGGTAAAGTCCCTTTTCTCCAGATCGGCTCTGCTATCCGTTATGATTTTAACAAAGTTGTGTCCGCACTTGAGGTTCTTAAAAAGAAAAGTACCACCAAATAATTGTGTCTCATATGGTAACTAATAGATTGTCCTATTGCTTTTCAGCTTTAAAGCTATCTCTTAAATTAACTGAAGTAACGATGATGTTTTGCGACAAATTATAACAAACGTGGTGTAAGAGAATAATTGCCTTAATCAGTTTAAGGGTCCACTAATGCTCTATTACTTTTCTTAATTAATAACTGTAAATCAATGTTCAGGAGTAATTTCAACAAACCTGCTAGGCAAAAACAAACTATCAGGGGGCTTTTCAGTGAAGCGACTAAGTCTGTGGGCGTGTTGTACCTGGTTAAACTTGGTATGCTAGAATATAAGCTTTGTTGCATCATTAAAGACAAACGTGAGCCGGTGTCAATATTAAGGCTATTTAAGTTAAGTGGAAGCCATTTATACATATTTTCAAGAGCGTTGCGCAATATAGAGAGCCGCGGGTGGGTGAGAGTAATCTACCACAAGGATGGGCTTAAATACTTCGTGCCATATAACTGGAAAGGGTTGACTCATGAGTAAGGAAACCTATTTCTTTTCTCATGACTACCATGCTCGCAATGATCCTAAATTGCAAAAGGTACTTATGCGATTAGGGCAGGAAGGCATTGGTGTTTACTGGTGTTTGATTGAAATGTGTTTTGAAGAGGGAGGATACTTGCTCATAACTGAAATAGAAAGTTATGCGTTCGCATTGCGGACGAATGCAAATTGCATTATATCTCTAATCAATGACTTTGGCCTATTTGAAAAAACTGACACTAGATTTTGGTCAGAAAGTGCACTTCGCCGTCTTAATTTAAGACGAGAGAAGTCTGAAAAGGCCACCGCATCTGCTAACAAACGCTGGCAGAAACCGGCACCAACCTTAAAAAGCGAAAATGCGAACGCATCAAATATTGATACGAACGCATTGCAACCGCAATCCGATAGCAATGCTATAAAGGAAAGTAAAGGAAAGGAAAGTAAAAGAAATACTAATAATACGCCAACAGAGTTGGCTGTAGCCGTTATTGATTATTTGAATACTTCAGCCAGTAAAAATTACAAAGCGAATAGCAAGAATACCCTGGCCGCTATAAACGCCCGGGTAAACGAGGGCTATGTGCTAGATGACTTCAAAAAAGTTATTTCCGGAAAATCGGCACAATGGAAAAATGATCCGGCGCGCGAAATATACTTACGGCCTGAGACTCTTTTTGGTAACAAATTCGAAGGTTATTTAAACGAACGAGGAATTCAAGTCAGGGAAGCCGGCGAATACAGAAAATCAAGATTAGTAACCTAGCCAGTATGGAAAAACCGAATAAAACTCTATTAGAAGAGCTGGGAATAGAACTTAAGCGTGATGCCGGCACTGTAAAGGTCAAATGTCCGAAATGCTCACACGACCGAAAGAAAAAGAATGACCCATGTTTAAGCGTAAATATTGATGAGGGTAACTATAAATGTCACAATTGTGACTGGAAAGGCCATGTAAGCAACAAGCCAGTGTTTGAAAAAAAGGAATATATTATACCTGTTTATAATAACCGAACAGATCTTCCTAAGCAGGTTGTTGATTGGTTTTTTACTAGGGGCATTGGTCAGCAAACACTCATTGATCTGAAAATTACAGCCGGACCCGAATACATGCCTCAAACGCAAAAGCATGAAAACACTATTCAGTTTAATTACTTCCGCGATGAAAAATTAATTAACGTAAAGTATCGTGATGGCCGAAAGAACTTCAAGCTTGTAAAGGATGCAGAACTAATATTTTACAACCTCAACAGCATAAAGGGTGCTACCGAATGTATAATCACAGAGGGTGAGATTGACACTCTTTCATGGCATGAAACAGAATACCGCGCTATCGTTAGCGTGCCAAATGGAGCAAGCAAGAATCAAAAGCTTGAATACCTGGATAATTGTTATCAGTATTTTGATGGGATAAAGAAAATTTACTTGTCAACCGATGATGATGAGCGTGGGCATGATCTTAGGGATGAGCTTTGTAGGAGGCTGGGGACTGAAAGGTGCTTTCAGGTCAGTTATAACGGCTTGAAGGATGCTAATGAGTATTTATGCCAGCATGGCAAAGACAAACTCTTACAGCTTTTAAAAAGCGCTACTGATTTTCCGATAACAGGTGTGTTTACGTTGGCAGACTGCGAAGCATCCTTAGACGATTATTTTTACAATGGCTTACCCAATACTGATTTAACAGGCGATGTTCAGCTTGACGAGCATATTCGGTTTATGCCTGGTGAACTAACCATCATTACCGGTATACCATCGCATGGAAAATCAAGCTTACTAGAGCAAATCAGTTTAAAGCTTTGCATAAATGCAGGATGGACTTTTGCCGCATTTTCTCCGGAAAGTTATCCTGCCCAATTTTATCATGCAAGATTGATTAAGAAAATTACAGGTAAACCATTCAACAGTGCGGAAATCTCTCAAAGCGAGTATCAGTATGCTAAGGAATGGATCAATGGTAGATTTAATATGATTCTACCACATGATGAAGGTTTTAGCATTGATGTGATACTGGATAAGGCAAGGCAGCTCGTATTACGTAAAGGAATAAAGGGGTTAATCATTGATCCATGGAACCGTATTGAAAGCACTATTCAAAACGGCTATAATGAGGGGAAATTTACAATTGAACAATTGACTAAGATCGTAAATTTTAACCAGCGTACCGGTGTGCACACTTTCCTTGTTGCGCATCCTACGAAGCAACAAAAAGACAAAGACGGAATCAATTATACAATACCTAATTTATACAGCATATCAGGCAGCGCCCACTTCTTTAATATCACCCAGAACGGCATGACGGTATTCAGGAATGATGAAACCGGCTTGACAGAACTGCACATTCAGAAAGTAAAGTGGGAGGCCCTTGGAAAGAAGGGTACGGTAGATTACCGTTTTGATGAGCGTAGCACCAGGCTTTACCATGCCGGTGATCAATGGCCAGATAATAGCAGCTGGCTAAATAGTATTACTAACAAACAAGATGCAGTAAATGAGAGCATCGCCATAAGTGCTAAGGAAGGAGGTGATCCACCCTTTTGAATTTTAAGCAGTACAAATCCATACGTAATGACCATTTTTTCAAATCATAATTTTTATCAAACGATAGCAAAATGTCAAAACAAACAGTAATGAACGGTAATGGCCGTTCAGAGAAGGACATCTTTCAACAAGAGATTCTGAATGTAAAAGCAAACCGGTACATGACAGCTCGCGAGAAAGATCTCAAGATAAAACAATTAGAAAAACTTATAAAACCAAAGAACTAATGATACAAACCACTTTTCGCCATATAGCAGCTGAAAGACTAAAAGAGATTGATCCGGAAAGTTATGAGGAATTAGAGAAACTGGTTAATCCACCAATAATCGATTTAGATCTGCTACCAAAGGTAATTAGTGATATAACCAATATAGTTGCTGTTAATCCTGAAAATTCACCTTTCATATTGGCAGTTGTTTATTATCTGTATGCTCCTCATAAGCTGCATTTCAAAACTGGCCGATGCCGTAACGGAATTAGGCAAATAATCTGTACTGCCTTAAAGTGGAACGATAGACCAGTCGTAAATTATTACCTGGACATAATGTTCATTTACTACAAAAATCCACGATGGGCTGCAAAGGTTAAAGAAATGGCAGATACAATTTTGAAGCAAATAATTACCTACGAAAATGGAAAGTAACCTTACTGGTAAACAAGAAAAGTTCTGCCGAGAATACATTAAAGATTTTAATGCAACTGCAGCTGCTAAGCGGGCTGGCTATTCAATTAAAATGGCGTATTCAACTGGATGGGAAAACACGAAAAAACCCGAAGTAAAAGAAAAAATAGCAGAACTGCTTAAGGAATCGAGCATGCAGCCTGATGAGATTAAGAAAAGGCTTACTGACATGGGTCGCGGCGACTTGAGCGACTATATCATAGTAAGGCCAATGCCCACACACCCCAAAAGTTAAGAAAGGCTTACAGGAGCTTATTGATACCATGAAATTGGAGATTGCTTTTGAAGATGCGTTTGCAATTGAAGCGGCTCTTAAAGAGAAGGAATTGGAGCAGCATGAGAAAGGGCAGCAACAGCGCCGCCGTCAGCTTATAAGGTATAAACTGGAGCTTGAAAATAATCCCAATGCTTTTCGAATAGTTAATGGACCTACTGAACTGATAGAGCAAGCTGAACTTAATATTGTTGCCATTAGCCGGGATAAGGAGAAAGGTAAAATTAAGTCGTTCAAGCAAACTAAAGACGGTATACAGGTGGAACTATATCCTGCTGATGCTGCTCTTACTGCCCTTGCCAGGGTATACGCAATGTTCACTGATAAAACCGAGATTGATTTCAAGAAGAAATTTGACGGGCTTACAGACGAGCAGCTCGACGAACTGATGGATGCGGTTATTGAAAAGTTAGAAACCTCTGAAAAACAATAATATGCCAACAAGAGAACAGAAAATCGCGATTCTCGTAAAGCTCTACAAAGGCGAAATTAATCCTAATGATTTAAAGCCTAAGCGTCTCTGCATGGCGATCGGTTACAGCGTTCAGCCCATTTACATGATCAACGAGGTTAAGGCAAGCGAGGAAGAGCATTGGAAGTTGGCAAAGGTCCAGGTGGAAGATACCGGTACAAAGGCGTGCATTGTTACTTATGGAAATTACGAAAAGTTCACTTAAGGCACAAGTATATGCTTAGAATTATGTCCAACTTATCATACAAAATTATGTATTGTTCTGGGTTCAAGTCCTACTGACTCCTAATAAATGTGCCATTATTGCTTATATAAGGCATATTTAATCATTTGTTAAAATTAGGTATCACAATAGGTATCAATTAATCAATCATTAGTAATATGCAACATTTTTCAAAAGATTTAAAATTCAATAATAAGTTAGCTCTAGACCTCTTCAAGTCAGGAGTAGAGAATAACTTAATACAGTCTGATAACCTATTAGAGACCACAAAAGTGCTAATAGAAAGCCATTGCGATGCACTACAATACATCGCGCATTTACTTGAAGACAATGAACAACTGCATGCGGAGGTTGAAAGCCTTAAAGGCGATAACTTTATAAGAAAGATAACGCTCAAGGCTGCCAGCTTCATACAGAAAGTTTTAGGCCGTTAACCAGCTGGCCCGAATCAACACGAACGCCACCGCTGTCAATAACATGGTACACATGCATGAGGTTTGGAATATGAAGTGGGCCGTATTTTATAACCACGACACCAATTATTCAACGATGTGTAAGAACGCGAATGATGATGCACCGTATTCTAAGACTTTATCAAATTTAAAACGAAAAATTTGAGGTTTAAATCACCTTGTTCGATTACTTTAATTTTGGTGCATCGTTAGCACTGCCATTTTGATATAAGACCGCTTTAATTAAGTTGCCGCTGGCGTCTTCCACGAATTCAAGCTGAGCATCAACTATTTTCATAAAGAACTTACGCTCGCTCTCGGGAAATAAGGCGATTTTATCCTGCCCGGTCAGCCGGACAAACAACTGATTATTTTCTACAAACACAGTTAAAACCGCCCCTGGTGCAAGTTGATAATTGCCGGCGTAGCTCTCTAAAACCGAATCAGCAAGTAGCAGAGGCTGCTCAACTTTGGATCGGAATAATCCTTTAAACCCGTAAACCTTGGCTACGCTGTTCACAATCTCAGGTATAAGTTCAGTATTCACGGAATTGGTCATAATTACAACGCCGTTGCCACCGGTTAAACTACCATAATACTGACAATAGTACCCATAAGTCAGACCATCATGTTCAAAGTATTTGGTGCCTTCATAATTGTCGACAAAGACGCCTAACGCCGCTCTTTTATCATTGTAAGGTGTGAGCATCAGTTTAGCTGTAGCCGGCGACAATATGGTATTGGCGACACCGCGATAGGCCTGCTGCACCGCTATGATAAACTTTGCCAGATCAGATGGTGTTGTCCATAACCCGGCAGCCGCTCTTTCCGGATAAAGATGATACTGCCCTTCAACTTCTTTGCCATTCTGATAGTAACCACTGGCCAACACCTGTCTTTTGTCTTTAGCGGGCATAGCAAATGTGCTGTTCGTCATTGCCAACGGCTGTAACACCTGCGTCCGCATATACTGTTCATATTTCTGGCGGGTAACATCCTCCATAATTAACTGTGAAATCGTAGTGCCTCCACCGGAATACTCATGTCTTTCGCCAGGTGCAAGAATGGAATGAACAGCCGGTGAGTTGGCTGGTGCCTGCCCCTTTAAGATTTGGACGGTAGACGGTAAGGGCTGACCTTGAACATAGCCGCTAAAGCCTGTAACATTGAGGCCGGCGGTATGGCTTAGCAACTCAGCCAGCGTGATACTGCGCCCCTTATATACAGTGTCGTAAGGAAACTTCCACGATGTTAGATAACGATTGATATCAGTATTTAAGTTGACAAATCCTTTTCGAGCAAGCTTGAGAACTCCTGCAGCATTCAGGGATTTACTAATAGAGCCAGCCTGAAAAAGTGTCTGAGCGGTTACGGGAATTTTTTTTGAAGCATCAGCCAGTCCATAACCTTTAGCCCATTCCAGCTTGAAATTATGAATTACTGCGATACTTATGCCATTGACTTTGTGATGCGCCATGCGCTCTTTGATGGTCCAGCCTTTATAATCTTTGGTTCTTACCGGACCCACAAGGTTATTTTCGACCAGACTTATCTTTCTGAGGATTGAAGTGTCCTGAGCATTGGCAGATAAGCATGAAAACAAAATCAAAATTAGCGATGGTGATAAAAGCTGCTTCATGCAATTGTGTAGGTAAAGACTGGTTACTTAAGATTCAATTAAACCATACAATTTTAAATAATAAGGACTAAAGTTTAAGTGTTTTAACATCCTTTAACATTACCAGGCTGTGCTCAATCGCAATAGACTCGTAAATATCTTGAATAACGTCTCATTCATCTTATCGCAAACACAAAGCTCAGTTCCATTCAGAACCTGTAAAGGGTATATAAACAGCGTCGTCCGCTACGCTACCGCTGCCCTTTACAGAACCAAGCACACTAGAACGGCGTCTTGATCAACACCCGGAAGTAGCTTTTTAGTCCATAGTAGTAGCGCTGTGAAGCCCTTGGTGTTATTAGCAAAAGTTTAAAAGCATTGCTTCCTCGTAAATGTACATTGATAGTCAGCTTTGACACATCTACGCCCACAAAGTTTGAGAAGTTCATAATCAACGGTTTTAGATGAACAATTAGATTAAAAGATATGCCGATGACTAATGCCTTTACAAGACCTTAACTTCTACTATTCTAACTGGTCACGACATGATCCTGTGATTCGGAGCAGAGACTAATACGGCGGATAGGTCGTTAACCTAGCCCTTGACTGAGTTCACACTGTTCCTTATCAACAAGATAGTTACTTTTAACTACTGACAAATCTAAAGGACACCTTGACGGTAAAGGTTGAGCGGTTTCGGGGGATGAAAAGGCGATTGCCTAGACAGTGTATGAGTGCATTTTAGTTGAAAATTTCATCTTCGATAAAATCGGAGATGAAATGCCAGTGCTGAGAATAATGAGTTTGGCTTGGTTTTATCGTATATTTTCTGAGGTAGGGTTGAGTCGGGTATGAAATAAATGACTCAGTTCTTTGTTGTCTAGGCGGATTAATCTTTTAATTATGATGTGTGGTAAATCTCAAATAGAATCGTTAGATATAAAATAATTAAGTTCAGAAATAGCTAAATTTTGAACACTATACCCCCCCATTCTTTGGAGTTGGCGGATAGTTGGGAAAAAAGAAATCGGTTACCTCGGTAGGGTTTACAACAGGAAGCAAAGCCTCTTGGAATGTCGTTCCTGAAACCAGTTGCGCAATTAAAGCTCTAGCATGTGATATTGACAGACTAACCAAAATTCGCAATGTATCTATGGGGACATTAATTTGCGTTTCATTTATAATATAATTCTTTAGGTCGGGTATGTTGAAAGCATTCTGTACATTAAAGTCACCAACTTGGGTTTTAGCATCAGTATCGTTTTGCATGAAATAACTGATTTTTAAATTGAAGATTAGAATGTTAGCTTCAAGATTAAACTGACTGTTAAGCTGAAATTCCATTTCTATTGGAATATTTGGAGGTACCCCCGTTTCATTGATCGAACTAGACAAAACCTTAATTCGTTTTATTGAAAACGGTATGAACATTTGATTCATTATGAAGCAATTAGATTATATTCGTTATTACTGAGGTTAGTAGCAACTTTAAAATCACTATGGACTAATTTTAGAGATTGAAATTCCTTGGTAGTGTCATTATAGGAGACAGCATCAGTTTGTTGCATACTCGTAACCTTATAAGGAATCACTTTTACTTCGGAAATTACGTTTACTTTAACTTTGATATCAAGGTTTAAAGCTCGCTTAATTTTTGCAATAGTAATGAAATTTAAAGGTTTATCTCCTCTAAACACTTGTGTCAAGTAGCTTGGTGAAACATCTATTTTGTTGGCTAAATCTTTTTTGTTAATTCCTTCGAAACGGAAAATACGTTCTATTTCTGAAAGATAATTTGCTTTTAAAATATCGGCGTCTTCGATTATTAGTTCTTCCTCGCTTTTACTGTTGAAAAGCGCTTTAAACTTATCTTTAATTTCCATCTTCTTTTTTGATATCGTAGGTAAGTGTCTTCAAGGAGTCGATTTTAGACTGAATTATTTTCCCTATTGCGCGTGTTTTCTTGTGCGCTATTTTTGACATAACAACGCAAAATAATTCATCATTAATTAAAATTTCTTTACAATATATCCTAACATTTATACCATTGGGGAAAAATCTCATGCAGGTTATATTACCCTCAATTTGTTCATAATCATCGTAGTACATAAAGGATTGCTCTAAAATCCTATTTACGATGTAATTAAATTTTTTTTTGTGCTTTTCATTACTTAAAAAAGCTAATAGCTCATCCTCTTCACTTATATCCATACATATATGTCTATTGAACTGTTTGGACGATTTTATAACAGAGCATTCTCTTTTCGGCACGAAATTAAGCTATGGGTTAATTAAAAGCAAATTTATTATCATTGGCGAATAACATCAGTAAACATATGACTTTGTATCAACTATAAGTGATTCTAACAAAAAATATCCTGGAAAAGGATTAAAAGATATCTCAATCATCTATCCCTGAAATCATTAAATCATTTTTATTTAGAATATAACCCTGTCAATGAGCAGGACTTATTTACGCCCCGACCTTTTATTAACGCATTAGAGAAAGCGAGCGGATCAAGTCGCCGGGGCCCATATGGGTATCTTTGGGTATATCAATATATCAATAAAAACAACAGATATGCCGTTTAAACCAGGTCAATCGGGTAATATTCATGGAAGACCAATAAAAGAAGCTAAGCCGATAAGCACATTGCAAAAGGTTCTTTTAAAGGTTGAAAAGGAAATAGAGACATGCACGCCTGAAAAGTCAAGGGAGCTGGTAATTGCTTTAGCTGGTGTTATTAAAGCACAAGCGAAAAAAATCAAGGCTGATGATTCGGTTTACGCATCATTTAATTTAGAGGTTGACGGCCTGTTTAATATTAATGGCAACCAGGCATCGCAATGTTAATCCATAACCCCAAATTACCCGCGTTTATTGATGCCGAAATTAGGCAGTTGGAGTCTTACTCAAAAGATAAGAACGTTCAAAAGCTTAGAGAACGCAGGTTTAATGCTAATACTGTTGGGGTTGAAATCTACTATCATAAAACAGGCACAGATTTGTATTTCTGTGATGTAAGGCGGTCATATTACTGGTGGTCAGTTATTGTCAAAGAAGCATCGGTAAAGATTAACCGGGGTCGTTTATTATACCTGGCTTTAATCGAAAATCAATCCAAAGCCAATTTTATTAGTAGTGTTTATATGCCTACTCCTATTTCAACTGACTCATGCAGGAATTAAACAAACATATTTTAGAGAAAGCACTTGAAGCAGGGATCTGCCTTGACTGGGCAAAAAAGATTTCGGACTCTGCCGGCCGGGATGAATTACTCACCATGTATGTAAAAGGTATTGACTTTTGCTTAGAGAAAGAGTTTCCATCTAACGAAGACCTTTTAAAGTTTGGTGGTGATGACTTGGTAAAGTATGGCATATACGTCAACGGCCAGGCTGATCAAAGCAGAGAGTTTGTTGTACTCTTAGGTGCCAGCTCAGGCAATATCATTATTGATGGCTATTCGGTCTCACAGATATTTATTAAGCACCAATCAAAGGCACTTGTAGCCGTTAAAGATCACTCCTTTGTCGTTATCGATGTTTTTGATAATAGCGCCTTATCTGTTAAGGCATCAGGCAACAGCAAGACCTTAATTAACGTGTATGGTAACGCGGTGGTGAGTCACACTGCCATTGATAATGCCAGTGTTAAAATCGTTCAAAAAAACAAAGCAACATACTAACTATGGCCCACTTTGAACCTGATTTTTCTATGGCCGATCTTGATTCCGACTTCAAACAGTTTATATCCGATATCGAGAATGATGGTATTACAGCATTGCGCGACACCATGCACATGCTTGTTGATAAGGCAAGAGCCAAATCAGCTCAACCAAATGGCTTTAACAACGTTACCTACAATTTGAGAGCATCAATTGGCGGCGTTATAGTTAGGAACCGTGCAATAGTTGACACTTATTTTCCACCAATCGGAAAAGGTGATGAGGGCCGCCAAAAAGGTATTGCATACGCTCAAGAACTTGCTTTACTACAAGAGGACGACAATCAACTACTGGCAATAGTGGTCGCCGGTGAATTTTACTCCGTGCTCGTCGAGAGATTGGGTAAGGACGTTATCTCGCACGTGATAAGCGACAATTTTTCAGATGAAATTTTAAAACTTTTAAGATAAAATAATGGGTAATACAGGACGTGGGCAGTTAGGCTACACTTTTAAAATAAGCACAGAGGAAGCTTTAAAGCAAATTGCAAAGATAAAAGCAGAGCTTAAAGCTACGCGCGAAGCTGGTTTGATAAAAGCGGGCTACGATGTCAAACCCCTCACTGAATACCAAGCAGGCATATTAAAAATTAAGCAAGAGGTCCTGGCGCTAGCCAAGCAAAAGCAGGATCAGGCCGCAGCTGATAAATCAGCATCGTTGGCACTGCAGGCTGCTTTACGTGCAGAGGCTGAGACAAGGCGTGCCACTGCTGCTGCGGAGAAGAAAGATAAGCAGGACGCTATTGCATTGTCTAGACAGTTGGCTAATGAAGCTAATACCAAGCGAAAAACGCCAGATTTGTCTTTTGCTCAAACGCAAATTGATGCGAACACCAAATTCCTAAATAGTACAATTAGAATGGAATCGGCCATTAATGCCGAAACCGTCGCCAGGGCTAGGTTAAACGCTGAAACAGTAAAGCAAGCGGTAGCTAACGGCGGTATAACACCTGCTATCAACGCAAATGCATCTGCTTCACAGACCCAAGCAGTAGCAACCAATAAAGTAACCCTAAGCAAGCAACAATTGCACAAGCCTTAGCAGAGGAAAAATACCGCCAACAACAATCCACTGCAGAGCTAAAGAACAACTCGCGCGAAATGTTGAACGCAAAGGGTTCCTTGGAGCAAAGGCGTGCGGCATTAATTCGATTGACCGCTGTTTATGATAGACTTTCCGCTGCCGAAAGAAACTCAGCATCTGGTACCCGGATGGCAGGTATCATAAAAGGCATTACCGATCAGGTACAAGCTTTAGAGGTCGCAACAGGTCGCTCACAACGTAATGTTGGTAATTATGGCGATGGGGTTTCAGCTTTCTTTAGTTCTATCAAGAGCAACATTCTTTCTACAATTGGCCCGATCGCACTTATAACCGCTGCATGGTCCGCCGCCAAAGCTGCTTTTTCACATAACGTTGAAATATCAGATAGCTTTGTTGATGTACAACGTACCGCTAAGCTATCAGGAGATCAGGTTGATGAGCTGGGAGAAAAGTTAAAAAAGATTAATACCCGTACCAGCCTTGAGGGTCTTTTAGATATCGGCTTCATTGGTGGTAGGTTAGGTGTGGCCAAAGAAGATTTGGTTGGCTTCATTACTACTGTTGACCAGTTGTCTGTTGTTTTAAAGAAAGAGTTTCCTGGCGGTGCCGATGCGGTTGCAACTGCCTTAGGTAAAATTATATCAGTCTACAAGATAACGCAAAAGGAGGGCATTACCCTTGAACAAGCTTTAAATAATACAGGTAGTACATTCTTAGAGTTAGCCCACAACGGCCAGGTAACAGTTCAATACCTGCAAGACTTCTCGCTTAGAACTGCCGGGGTTGCTCAGATTGCAAAGATCTCACTCCCAACAATGCTTGCCTATGGTGCGGTATTGTCACAGGCTGGTATCACTGCTCAGGTTGCAGGTTCATCAGTTACTAGGTTAATCTCCTCACTTTCTACTAAACGCGACAAGTATTTCGCTATCGCTCAATTAGCGGATAGTACCCTGACTATTGAAAAGTTTACAAACCTAATCAATACCGATACTAAGTCTGCATTAGAATTATTCTTTCGAGGCTTAAAGGCCGGTAATCCAACTCAAACTGAATTTGGAGATAGGCTGAAAACCTTAGCATTGACAACCGGTGCCGCAAAGAATGCTGTTATCGCTTTGGCTGAGAATCAAGATCTGTTATTTGAGAAAACCCGGATAGCTAATAAAGCTAATGAAGACGGAACCAGCGTTGCCCACAACTTTGAGTTGGCTAATAATAGCTTAGCTGCCAGCTTTGAAAAGATAGGAAACGCTATTGCTAATTCGTTTACAGATTCTGCCTTTGCACGTAAACTGGCCGAACTGTTGAATAGTTTAACCGATAATAGATCTGAGGCAGAGAAACTGGCTGCTGAATTTGCTAATAATAAAAATAAGGCGATTGAGCTTGATAGTACTTTGAAACCATTGGTTAAACGTTATGACGAACTTAAAAAATCTGGAAAGCTTAACTCTGATCAACAATTTGAACTTAGAGATATCACCGCTAAGATTGGCGATCTATTACCGGGGGTAACGACAAAATTCGATGATTATAATAGATCACTTGAAATAAACCGGGGTAAAGTTCAGGAGTTAACTAAAGCTCAACGAGAATTTTTAGAACTGCAAAACAGAGGTGCATTAAAAAAAGCTAATGAGCAATTCGAGAGCGCGGAAAACCTATTGCCAAATGCCAGAAAGGTAAAAGAAGAATATAAAAGTGCGCCGAAGGGTTTCTTGGGAAACCTTAACAATGCTGTTGCTAAGGCTGGATACTATTTTGGCTTTGAAGGTATTAGAGAACAACAGGCTGAAATATTTAAAGACAATGTAACGAATTTAGCTAAATCGCAATACGATGCCGCACTGGCAATACGCTCATTAGGAGGCGAATTAACTAAAGCTCAGCAAAAGGTTATTGACATGGTGGAGGGCAACACCAAAAAGATTGAAAAGAAAAAAGATGTAATTATAACCGGCGATGGCACCATTGCCGACGAGACAGAGACCGCTCGTACTACAGAGGTTATCAAGGCTGATATCAAAGCCTTGCAGGAAGCTGATAAAAAGCTCGCTGTAACGAGTGATGAGTTCAAAAATAACATTGCCAAGATCAAAGAATTAAGAAAAGAGCTTAGGATTGCGCTTAATGGCGGGGTTGATCCGGATGCCGTAAAAGCAGCAAGCCGTGAAGAAAATGTTGAGCAAAGCCTGTTTAAAAAACGCAATACTCTTCAAAAGGAAATTGATGCTATGGTTGCCGCATCAAAGCGTAAGCAACTAACCGCTGACCAGGAAGAGATTGAGGCCGTTACTGATAAGTATAGAGTTTTACGTGATAAGGCCAAAGAGCATTATGATGAAGTCAATAAAAAAATACCTAAGAGCAAGCGGGCTGGCTTTGGATTAACGCTGTCAGGGTTAAACGATGCCGAGACCGGCGAAAAGGCCGATGTGAAATATAGCCAGGCTGCTAAAAAGCAACTTGAATCATTTGATATTCAAAAGAAACAGTTCATTGAGTACGAACAATTCAAAGATCAATTCGGTGCGGATCTCGCCGGTAAAAGGTTTAAGAAGGATATTATTGATAATAAGAGTTACTTAAATGCACTCAAAGCGGAGGCGGCTAAAATAGTAGCTATTCCAGAAATAAAGCGGACCGGGGGCCAGAAAGACCAGTTAACAGAGTTAAACAGACGTATTGCTGATGAAGTGAACGCTCAGGCGGCTAAGTACGATACTCTGTTACAGCAATTACAAACCTATCAAAGTAAAGAGCAGTCTGAAACAGAGAATTATGCTAAAAGGCGTGATCAAATTACCGCTAACCCTCTTAATTTAAGCAACAGCCAGCTTGCAGAGCAGTTTAAGAAAGCGGCTGAAGACTATAAAAACAACATTGCCAACATATCAATGGATGCGCTGGTTAATAGTGATGACTGGAAAAACTTGTTTTCAGATCTTGATAATGTTGCCACTGATAGCATTGATAAATTAAGCAAATCTATAGCGGCGAAATCTAAAGAGGTTGGCTCAAAGCTTAATCCGATCGATGTTGCAGCCGTACAGGAAAAACTTGACCAGGCAAAGCGCGTGTTAATTGAAAGAAATCCTTTTGCAGAGTTAGGGAAAAGTATTTCAGCTGTATTTAGCAAGGGTGCCGATGGTGCAAAAAAGAGTTCGCAGCAAATTAAAACGGATTGGAATAATTTAGCCGCTGCCACGGCTGGCTCATTCGCTTTCGTAAATGATGCTGTACAAAGTACTCAGTTTTTAAAAGATGCTTTGGGCGATGTTGGCGCTACCGCGTTAAGCTCATTAACTGCTACTGCAGCAGTTGCTCTCAGCGTTACAACAGCAATAAAATCAGCAGAGAAAGCATCCGTTGTTCTTGCGGTAATATCTGCCGCTCTTGTAGTGGTACAAAGCATCGCAAATGTTTTAAGTTCTGTCTTTGGAGCTAACGATAAAAAGATTGAAAAGCAAATCAAAGGCTATCAATCGGATTTGGATGCTCTGGAAAGAGGGTTTAAAAAACTTGAGCGCGATGTTGCAGGTTCGGTTGGTGAAGAGTATTACAGCAATAGCCTGAAAGAGGTTGAAAGCTTAAAGCAACAGCAAGCTATCCTGATCAAACAAAGGGATGCTGAAAGGAGTAAAAAGAAGCCGGATAGTTCAAAACTTTCTGAATTTCAGGATAAAATTGATGAAATTCCAAACAAGATAGCTGATATACAGGCAGCGGTGACCGACATGCTTGTCCAAACTAATTTTAAAGATTTTTCAAGCAATTTATCAGATGCCTTTACAGATGCGTTCGCCAATGGCGAGGACGCGCTGGCCAGCTTTGACAGAGCCTTTAATCAAGTAATCGCCAATTCCATTAAGAAAGGGCTTGAGTTAAAACTTATACAGCCTGAGGTTGATAAATTCATAAAGGATTATGGCGCATATCTCGAATCTAACGATAGAAACCCGTTAGGCTTTGATTTTGAAGCATACAGGGCAAAACTTAAACAAAAGGGCGATGAATTTACAGCCGCTCTTGATCCGTTTAAGGAGTTCTTTGAGCCTGCCGATAGTAGTACAGGCAGCGCATTAAATAAAACCATCAAGGGAATAACATCAGACCAGGCAAATGCTCTTGAGGGCATAGAGCGTGCTAAATATGATATCCAAAAGCAAAGTTTAAAACTACAGGTTGATAACAGCTTCAATCAGGGCAAGCAACTTGAAATAGCAACATTCCGCCTAAGGCAATTAGAAATGATACAGGTCAACACAGCTAACACCGTTGAACGCCTTGATAAAACTATCGGGGAATTAACAACAGCCAATCAAACCTTAAAAGATGGAAATGCCTCTTTAGCAACCATCGCAAGCAATACCAAACAAAAGTCAACCGTAAGGGACGGCGGAGCAGTAATATAATTATGGCAAAAACAGCAATATATTTTAATGGCGACGTGATTTCGCAATTACAAACGAGTGATCTAATGGTAGATCGCCAACTGATGAATGCGAATAAAATAACGGCCGAAATAGAACTACCTGGTAAATTGAATTGCCCTATAGGCAGCTACATCATATTTGAAGGACGTGAATATACCGTAAACACCATACCGTCAGTAGAGAAGAGCAGCACCCTTTCATTGAGGTATTCCATCACCTTCGAGTCAGATTTATACAGGTTATTCGATAAAATACTGGAACATCTAAACAACAACATGACGTTCCAGTATTACGGCGCGCCTGTAAATTACGCTCAACTGGTAGTTGATAATATCAATATGATTGATGACGGTTGGATCGTTGGTCCATGTGATGACGCGCCACCGTTGGCCATCGATTTTTTAGATGAAAGTTGCCGCTCTGTATTAGATAAGATCGCAGAAAAATTTAAGTTTGAGTGGGACTTATCCGGAAAGGTATTGCGCTTTGTTAAGCAGGTAGGAAACGTTACTACGCATACGTTTGAATACGGTCGGGGTAAAGGCCTGTATTCTTTAGAGTACCAATACCGCAATGACCGAAATATTGTCACTAAGGCGTTCGGCCGTGGAAGCACCCGCAATTTACCGGAAAACTACCGGGGCGGCATGGCTAAGTTGGCTTTTGAAGGGCTGTTTGTGACAAAGAACATAAACATCTACCGTGAAAAGCAAGGCGTTTATACCAATGAAGACATTTTTCCAAAGGTCGAGGGAGCGGTAACTGCTGTTAGCGCCTATGATGACAATGCCGGGTTCTTTACTATCAGTGATGCAGGACTTGCATTCAATCTAAAAAATAACTTCACTACCCAAACCCCTAAAATATCTTTTTTATCAGGTGAGCTACAAGGTCAGGAGTTTGATATACTTGATTACAATAACGCAACAAAAACGATAAAAGTTAAGACGTTTACGGATGCCAGTAACAACAAATTACCAAATACGGTATTTCAGGCTGCTATAGGCGATACCTACACGCTATTTGATATGTTGCTTCCACCTGAAGCCGTAACGGAAGCCGAAAACAGGCTTAAAGCAGCTACTCAGGTTTGGTTGAATGAGAATAGCATTCCGAGGGTGGTTTTCTCATTGCAGTTAGATCCTTTATATGCCCGTGATAATGGGATAATATTAAGGCCTGGCGATAAAATTCGTGTGATTGATAGCCAATTAGGTATTGATACCATGATTCGTGTTAATTCAACCAGCTATCCTTTTTTATTCCCTGGTACCATAACACCTGAAACTAAGATCAATATTACTCTATCTGATGATGTAACTTATACGCTCGAACAGCGGTTAATTAAAGCTGATATAACCGCTCAGAAAGATATCAAGATAGTTAACCGGACTAACGCTGAAAAGGCCAGATTAAATAGCTTGAACCTGCGATTATTGCAGGCCCGTATCTTTAACCCTGATGGCTCGCTGTTCGATGGACCTGAAAGTATAATCGCAGGCATGGCCGCTTTCGGTTACGACTCCCAGAACTTCAATTTGAACGGCGTTGTAATAAGTGCAAACGCCGGGGCCGATCCAAACGCTTTAAGTTTATCAGCTGGTCAGCTTATTCACTATGCTTACAAAGTTGAGGGGTTGGGTTATACATGGGAATTGGCGGCTGCATCATTCCCCGCCTTAGATGCTTTGAAGTTCTACTACGTTTACGCTAAATGTAACAAAGCCTCGCTTGCCGGTACCTGGGAAATTTCAGAAACGCCCGTGTCTGTTAGTGATATTCCCGGCTATTATGCCTTTAACTTGGGCATCTTGTATGAAATTAACACTGATGGCTACCGAATCTTTCAGTCAACAAAGGGCGTAACCACAATAATAGGAGATCAAATCACTACCGGCGTTATACAAGACATTACAGGGCAAAACTATATTAACCTTAGTACAGGTCAATTTAACATTGGTGATGCCCTGAGCGGCTTAGATTGGGACGTTAGCAACCCGGAAACATTAACGATCCGTGGTGCCATTGCCAGTGAAGTTATCAGGGTTGGATCGGGGGACCTTATCAATGCGCGCATATCTGGTTTAATTGATAATCCGGAAAAGCCAGGTGAGTCCACGAGGTTTGCGGCCGGGCCTACTGATGAGTTCAAGGTATGGGATAATGGTAAAATGTTTGCAACAAGTGGTCAAATCGGTAACTGGGATATATCTGCAGGTGGCATCTTTAACGATGATGGCACGGCCTATATTATAGCCAGAGATTACGACCCCGAGCATCCCGAATTAGGTTCCGCTGAGGCAAGGATTGGAACAAGTGTGTTCTCTGCCAGTACCGGACTTACGGGAGTGGCTTACTTCGAAAATACTAAGCCCGACGAGCTCGGTACCAACTACGGAATATATGTAAGAGTAACAGGGGCTAATCAAAATATTGCTGCATACTTTGAGGGTGACGTGGTTGTAAACGGGCGGCTAAAGTTAGGTACCAGCGGGTTAACGGGGTTAAGTACTACAAGAGATATTCAAGTGGGCGGCGACGGATTCAGGCGGTTTACCTGGACTAACGGAATATTGACATCAATAACAACGTAGGTGTATTTAAGCTCTTATCTATCAGAAGCGGTAAAATAGTAATTCAACCATCCATTCAAAAACACATTAAATTGTAAGTATGGCAATAACGCTAACAAGGGTTAATGAAGATAATTATAGACCGGATCGAGCCGGGAATCTAATGTTATTTGATTTGCCTAATAACAACCATCACTATTTTTATAGTAATGAGTTTACAGCCCGTTTCTCTGAGGCTGGCACATTATTTTCCATCATAGTCAACAATAAGTTCATTGTTCAAAAAGAACTCTATTCAGATATTACCAATGGCAATACGGGCCAACAGTTTTTAAACGGGGGTGCTGTTGAATTTTATATTCAGCAATTCATTAATGGTGAGGAAATACCTAACCCCGGAAACAGCACACTACCGTACCAATTACCTTTTAAACTAACATTATAATAATGGCATCTAACAAAGTGACATTCGCCGATAAGGCAGTAGACGGCATAGTTTCGTCTACAGATATTAACGAACTGAAATCCGCAGCAAACGGTGGCATTGATGATGCTGAGGCAGCGCGGATAATAGCCGCGGCTGCGATAACTGAAAGCCAACTAACGGCGGCTTTAGCCTTAAAGGTTGATGCGGTCGCAGGTAGTACCCTTATGACCGGTCAGCAAGCGGCCGATCTACAAGCCATAAAAACGCTTGTTATACCTGGTAGTGCTGATGCTGATAATGTCATTAATAGTTTAGTAGAAATTATCAAGGCCTTTGAAAATAATCCAGAGGGTTTTAATATTGCTTTAGCTCTTTCAGGCAAACTTGACGTTGCTACTTTCACTGCTTATCAAACAGCTATCACGGCAGCACTTGCCGGTAAAGTAAACGTTAATGGTACCGATAGGTTAATGACATTGACTGAGGCTGACAGAATAAACGCATCAGTCAGCAATGCCGACTTAATAGCAGGGTTGTCTTCAAAGGTTGATAAGGTAGCCGGGAGCAGCCTCATCACAGCTCAACAGCTTGCCGATCTGCAAGCAATGAAGTCTTTGATTATTCCCGGCTCTGCTGATACTGATACGGTGATTAATGCATTCAATGAGGTTATCAGCGTATTTGAGAACTCACCTGAGGGCTTTAACATTGCGCAGGCGATGCTTTTAAAATTGGATGCCGCAACCTTTGCCGCCTATCAAACCGCGATAACGTCCGCTCTTGCTTTGAAGCAAGATAAGGAAACAGGTAAAGGTTTAAGTACCAACGATTACACTACCACGGATAAAAACAAAGTAGGTTCGATCCCTGACAGTTTCCTGCCTTACCTCGGCCAGGTCGCAACACGATGTGTTCAGCCCCGAAACTTCAATGCTGGTATAACTTACTTAATGGCCAGATCGGTACATTTTGCAAAAGATACTATTGTTAACCCAATACTGGTAATGCCTAATTACAGTATTATCAATCATGCTGACGTTGCCAACGGCCCTGGCACTGTAAAGGTTGCCATTGAGTACCCTGCCGGTGTATTTACCCTATCAAATGAGAACAAGGCAAACGGAAACAATCCCGTAACATTCCCGGCCGGTTTATTGCCCTTGAACTTTGCTATCACCATACCTAAAAATGCAAAGTTTTATGTTAGAACATATTTCTTAAACCCGACCGGCCTTGCTTGGTTCCAGTATCAAAGCGGTTATATTATACCATCAGAGGAGTTTTGCGATTTAGGATCAGGCAGCGGTACGGATAAAACAACGGTAGCTTCAAATAGCACCGCGACAAATTCAACCTTTTCACCAGTTTTGATTTTAGCGCCTACCGCTCAGCCAGCTGTTGCCATCATTGGCGATAGTAGAGAGGAGGGCGGAACGGAGCAAATAACGGATTCAGGTTTTGACGTAGGTTTAACAGCTCGCACAATTGGCCGGTTATTCGGTTACACCTCTTTAGCTGAGGCAAGCTCATTGATGGCACAATGGAATGCCTCAACCCGTACTTATAGAGATATGATACTGAGGGGCACTATACCGGTCGTTGGCGATGGTGTTAAGCCATACTTTACGCATATTAGCAATGAGTACGGCGTAAATGACCTTTCAAACAATGATACAGCGGTTAATTTAGCAGCTAAGAGGGCTGTTTTCGCGGCATTATATCCGAAATCGGTAGTTATTGGCCATACCTTGTTACCTTATGATATTTCAACCGATGGCTGGGCTTCAAAAGCGAATCAGGGGTTAGGTACTAATCAGGCTAAAATAGCAGCGTTTAATGATTTGGTTAGGGCAGGTATTGCCGGCGAAGTATTTTATTGGGACACGGCTAATGCGGTTGACCCTTATCGCGAAAACAAATATCCTGTTACCCGCAATCCTAACGATGCTGCCCGATCTACTAATTGCCAGTTTACCGGTGCAATTTCAGGCACTACGTTAACAGTGAGCGCGGTCGCCTCGGGTGCTTTAGCAGTTGGCGATACCATTACCGATAACTTAACCACTGGAGGCTCTGTTCAACCTGGTACACGCATAACCGCATTAGGCACCGGCACCGGTAATATTGGCACTTATACAGTCAGCAAAAATCATTCTGCATTCCCTTATGCCGGGTCTGTGGCAGCTAAAACGATGTACACAGGGGCGTTCGCCACTAATGACGGTTTACATCAAACAGCGGCTTTAAGTGAGTTGATTCGTGATAGCGGAGTTATAAACCTTAATTATATAAGGCGATAGCATTAATTATATAAATGGATAACGACCTGCATCAAAAATGGCAGGTCGTTATTTATGTGGCGAAATCGCCTTAATCAAAAAAGCCAAATATTAATGACGGGCCATATTTGCAATGTCTTGGTTTTGGCTAATCACTTCCTACCGTCAATCAGTTTTAGGCTCGCGGCATACGTTCGCAAAAATTGCTCCGGACCAAGTGAGCGATACTAACATTACGATAGACCTACTCGCATTACCATGGACCTACTCGGGCATAGCAGCTTAAGCGTTCACAAGGCTTATGTTCGTGAGATTAGCCAGAGCGAGATTCTGGATGGTGCAGCGGGTAAGATATTTAAGTAAGTTATTGAGCCTTTATAAAAAGAAAGTTATTTCTTTTCCCCATTTTGATAAACAGTACTTTCATACTTGTCATAAAAGCAAATATCAATTGGCTCAGTATTATTAAAAATTAGTTGCGCATGTTTCTCGTCTACAAGTTCGTAAGATGTAGCATTATTTAAATTCTCTAACGTTTGTAAATATCCAGCTGTCGAGAACTTATTAAAAATAGCAAAACCACCGCATTCAAAGATTATAAATTTAGCTAGCCCATGTTGTCTTGCATTAATAATGCTTATACCCTGTGGTATTTCAACAGGTGTATAAGTGGGCCTTTTGTGCTGTGTTGGGTTATTAAGAATGGGCATAAGTCCCTTATATCTTTCTGTGGCCCCCCAATTAAAAACATACTCGCCACCTTCAACCTCTCCTTCTAAATAGTATTTGCCTTCTTTGCGTACCAGCATATTTATACCACCATCATCATGAGATGGACCTAAGATGAGTCCGCCTTGTGTGCCATCGACCGCTGAGCCATTTTGAAGCATCCCTCACACTTCTGCAATCCCGTAAGGCTTTTTATAATAAGGAATTTTATCAATGATGTCGCTAAAAATGCTCATATATTATTATGGTGAATTGCGGCTATTGTCAATTAGCATTAAAACGTTAAAGGCTTGTTGTATTAGTGCTAATTGACACAAGTGACAAATTTTGAGTCAAAACCGACTATGTGAGATCGTGCCCATAAACCAAGGCCTTTAAATAATAGTCGTGACCGGCTTCGGTGGCCTTAAACATGCGCATGCTATTGACCTCTTTTTGGTAAATCTTATAAGAAACAAGTTTTTCTATCGCTAACTTCAAGCTTGTTTCTCCAGCTGAGGCAAACTCATAATCCCTAGTAAATTTCACAATATCAAAAGGATCTGGTCCTAATAGTAAAAATAACTCATATAAGTTTTCCGCACCTTCTAAATTATTTACACCCTCTGAAGTTAAAAGTAAGGTTACTTGATCAAACGTTAAGCCGTTATAAGTTGAATTGTCCGGTTTCGCTTTTGTCAGAGATTCTCTTAACTCTTGATTCTCTTTTGTCAGCTTAGCAATCTGTTCACTAATTAAAGAATTATTTACGCCTCGATCTCCTCTGATCCATCCTATCAAATCATTATTATGCGACAGTTCTGACAGCTTGCGAGTTGTGTATATTGTAATGTCCTTTATATCAACGCAGGTATTCACCAATTTTGATCTAATCGTTGCCTTGAAGTCTTTATACAGAGGTACGTTGTCCTCTTCTTTAACATCACTGATTTTAACGCCTGGTGCCTTGGCTTTAAGCTCAATATAGCTTTCATCTAAAACTAATGCAAATAATGACTTTCCTTGCTCCAATGCATAATTATACTCCATGTGAGTATAACTTAAGCCAGTAGTAGCATCTATGCTACCATACCGGCCGCCTAACAAAAGCATGTACACGTCCGATTCATCGATCCATCGTTTAATTACATTCCACTGGGATTGATCACCAGCTGTAAAGAGCTCCATACCAGCGGGAATGTGACCGGCTGTTAATATTGCCTCAACGGCAGCTTGACGCTCAACTTTTAAGTCAGTAAAAGTTGATGAGACAAATACTTGTAATTTTCTATTTTGCATGACGTTATTTACCTACCGACTCTAAGCGTTCTTTAACAGTTTCAATATTATGTTGAACCGTAAAATAATTACCTTTCTCACCGGTGTAAATTACGGTTTCCTTACTGTTATTAGCTGCATTACTAAAACCTGTAATCAATTCAGGGTTTATAAATAAGCGCCTTCCGCCTCTTTCAAATTCTACAAACTTTGCCATATGATTTTTTGGAAATATAAGCATTTGTCTTAATCGGTGGATGACAGCCGACGTAAAAGAAAGTATTTATACATTTAGGAAATGACGAACAAAGAAAGGTCTATTGAAAATTTAGTGTTTTACCTGATGATTGGCGCGGCCGTTATCGGCCTTATTCGTGCTTTTTTGTAATTAAGCGCAGATCTGGTGATTCCGGTCTAAATAGCAAATGTAAAATACTGACTTGTCCCGAAACCCATGCACGCGAATCTTACTGCTAACTCTTAGCTCTATAAAAGTAGTATTAGGGTCTAGGGTGCTTGTAAATGCGGGTTTGTTGTATTGCGCTATAGATATCGGAGTAGGAGCGTAGCCAGCTTTGTTTTGACCCTTGCCGCCTTGTTGTTTAAGCTCTTTCCATTTCAAGTGGTGAATGTCCCGGTTAAACTCCCAAAAAATGTCCATTTCGTTTTTTGTCCATTCGCTGAAACACTGAAAATCGTTTTGCAGAAGTCTCAAGGAGATAAAGACAGTTGCCTCGTCACCTGGTTCTAAATAACTATGAATGAACGCCGCATTCTTGTTAATATATTTATTCTGACTTTTATCGGCTGCTGTTTTAGGTATTAAACTCGGGCCTTTCTTTTGACCTCCCGACACTATGATAATGTAGCATAGTAGGCTTTCATAGCCTCTAAAGTTATTTCATTGTTACAGCGTGCGTAACTAGGTAGGCCATTGCGAGCATCAATCCACGGGGCTTCAGAGTGAGTAAGGTCTTCAAGGTAGCTTGAAGTGTGCTCACCATAAACCTGTTGTATCTCGTTTAATAAATCACTGGTTCTTTCGTCGAAATCAACTTTCTCGACATCAATTGTCGCAAAGTGTATTGGCATATAAACCTGGTGATGTTGAAGACGATCATAAACAGAACGTATCACTGGTCCGTGCATCCAAGCTTCGACGCGTTCTTCAAATAAAGGTTCGCCGAACAGCGTATAGTTCCATGCTTGAGCGTAATATACAAGCTTCTGTAGCTTCAAATGCGAAATAGTATCACCTGATGTTGATTTAACATTAAGTAAAAAGAAATCGGCTATCTGGTTTGCTGTGTACATTTGTTAACAAAGTTATCAACTATAACCGTTAACTTTTGCAGGGTGTTTAGAATAAGTTCATTATAATGAAATACAATAAGAAACAATATTATTATTGCGTTTTCAACGGCGTTGTTGAGGTTTGAATATTTATTGTATTGTACAATATAACAATTAGTAATACTGTAATGATAAAGTTATTAACAATTGATGGTTTTGACCATGGTTATTCACATTAAAAAATCTATGTTTTAACATTTAAGTTACCCGCATTGAAGCTATGCACAAGTATAAAACAAAAAGGCCCGGTGATCAGTCGGGCCTTGTGTTGAAGCTTATTTCTTCCGGGCTTTGCGGATCAATGTTGCGAATACCAGCGCCTGGTACACTACCATCAGCGCGTGGTTAATCAGTTCTTCATGTGGCATGGCCATAAAATTTAGGCCGGCTTGAACTGAATATCCCTTGAGCTTAAACCGCTTACAGTAGAACTGAGCGGTTTTATGAATTTTTATTTATAAAAATTATATAAAAAAATTTAGAACCCGTACATTTGATATATCAAAATCGATATGCGAGGGTTCTGCTCTCAAATATTCACAAAAGCTGGTTGGTGGTACAATCGGCTTTTGCTGTTTTATTCCGGCGTGTATTACAAATATACCTCAGAAAAAAAATAAAGCAAGTTGATGACTCAACTTTATTCTTCAACATTAGTGCTCTTGCAGCAATTTCAGTTTCACCAGTTTCATTAACTCATTAATAATTTCTACACTTTATTGTCCGAGCAATGGTGACTTGGTGATCCGGTATAAACAAATATAACTAGGCTATTTGTGCTTTCCTACTAATGTGCAAAAGTTGGTAATTACTTTAAGGGCAATCTTTACAGTAATTGGCTGCCTTTTCATCGCCAAATAAGATACTGTTTATTCATTTAGCCCACCTTAATAAATGCATTTTTCACCTGATCGATTAAATCATGTAGCGCAGTCTCAATCATTCTTAGATGCTTTACTGGGTGCTGTAGGTTTAATCAAGTTTCCGGAGTCAGTTTATACGCGCACGCATGTTGACATTTAAGCCTGGTTAATTTTTAATGTATATCACAACGCATGCAACTGGGCGCAAGAGTTTTTATACGCAGTTACGCGCGAGCATGGTGAAAATGTTGAAGTTGAATCCAAGCAAAGGTTTTTCTTCTATCACTATGCGTATAGGCGCGGGCACCATCCCTGACATGGTATCGGCGTTAGCGAGGGTGAGCAAGCTTATACCACCTTTTGAAAATAGTACTCCTTGCCGTCAATAGGGAGCATAAAATAGTTTTCTTTTTTGAAGGCTCGATAAAACCAATCATAATTCCTTGTACCTGGGAATTGCTTATTGACCTGCTCTACAAATACCTTCAAGTTTGTGTCTATTAAAATAATTCTATTATCGGAAATGGCGGCAAATAATGAAGTGAGATTTTGATTCATTCCGCAAAGCTATAATTAAATGCAATTATTCATTAAATATTTGCACAAATACTTTGCAGTTACAAATATGTAATGTATATTTGTACATACCAAAAAAGGAAGGGCCTGAGGTACGAACTCAAGCCGATCCAATGATTAAATCACTTAACCAATTATTAGAATGACAAATGTAAACCAAAAACCGGCTCCAACCAAATCGCCGGTAAGCTTCACTAACCAACTGTCGGCTATCATGCCACGTCAAAACGGTACACCTGCTGGCTTATCAGCATTAGCAGCCTCTTTAGAGCGCGGAAAGGAGATTGTGAAGTAATGAAAAGCCGTCTCTTTAACATCGCCCACACTATCAAGAACCAATTTGCCTCATTCTCTGAGGCCCTAGCCTTTGCCTGGAAAGTTATGAAGTTGCAGATTGCTCTTACAGCCAGTGCCTTCGTAAACTTCACATATCGCAAGATTGACGGCTCGGTTCGCGAAGCAGTTGGAACACTAAGAAATGCGCCAACCCCTAAAGGTGGACACCGCAAAGCAAACCATGGAATATTGACCTATTTTGATCTACAACAAAACGACTGGAGATGTGCTAAGGTTGAGAACTTGATTTTTGGAAAGGAGTGTCAAAATGCAGCCTAACACCATCCTAAATGTAGCCCCTCAAATAGAGGAGGCTACAAAAGAATTACTAACTGATTTCTTTGATACTCAGAATGCCGAAGAAGCAGACGAAGAACTTAACCAGTTATTGCAGGCATGGATTTGCACAGATACTGATGTTGAGGTATCAAAATTGAAAATTGCAGACATGACCTTTTTTGTTCACGGCTTAATTAGGCTCACTAGAAAAATCAACCGTCTTCAAAATGAGATTGCAGCTGCCGACGCGTTTTATAGTATCTATGGTCAAGATAACCTTGAGACGCGCTTGCATGAATTATTAGTCCAATGGATTTGCCCATATGATAATCCCCATAAGCCTATCGAAATCGCAAACCAGGTAGATTTTATCTACTGCTTAATTAAGTTGTTAAATGAGTTGGAAGGAGTTGTTTTATGTGCTTAAACCTTGAAGGCTATACTTTAACCGTTGATAGCTACTACAAAATACCAGCCGAATATAATCAGTTGCCAGTTAGGCAGCCTAAACACAATATTACTTCTTGGGAATGGTATCAGGAAACGCATGGTAATACTATAACCACCTTCCTGCAAGCAAGCAATACCATATCAGGAGTGAAACCAACCGGCGGGGCTATTGGTATGTCAATTCCAAAAGGCGGCAATAATTGGCCGATTGAGCGGCTTGTATCAATTGCCGATATTGAGATTAGGCGCGTACACTATTACACCATCATTCACGATTTAAACGAAAATTGGGAACGTTACGCAAAATTAGTTCTTAATCAAGTTGATGATATAGCTTTTTATCGATTCTCTACAATCAAAAAGTAAATCTCTCCAAAAAAAATAATTGAAAAAAAGAATACGGAAAGTTTGCAAATATGTAAACTTTCCGTATCTTTACATCGTTATGAAAATCATAATTAAAACGAAAGGTTTTAGGTTAAGTTTCGAAGCAACACCTAAAATGGTAAGAAGACTAATCCGCTGGATAATCTTCTAAAAGACCAACCGGGGGCAAGGCTCCCGGTTCTTTTTCGTTTTATATTAGTAACGACAAACAAAGTTAATGATGATTTGGCAATTAATCAAGTTCGTTAGGGATTATGCCCATGGCAGGCACGCAAAGGTAGACGTCTTTGTTACCTGGTGGGAGTTCGCCGCTATTGTTGTTATAATAGGGCTTTTAATCAGGTGGATATGGTGGTAATAGGTACACGTGAAGCGTTTTTGGAGTTGATAAGCCAAAAGGGCTTTGCCGCTAAATATGGCGTTGATAAAACCTTGGTATCTCAATGGAAGAAAGGAACGCGCATACCTACCATTGACAAAATGGAGACGGTGCTTCAACTCGCTGGGGCTGTAGTTGTCCAGGAAAAGGTTTGGGATATTGATGGAAAGGGCTCTTGATAATTAAAGTTGATATTTATCAATATCATAAATTCATGCTACAAATGGAAGACTATATACGTGTTGGATTATTGGCTGAAATTTTTATAACATGTTGATTTAAAAATACTAAATTGGTGGTTTACTATTTATGGAAGCGAAACCTTACGAAACTTACTACCTATTCCTTGATGAGAGTGGAGATCATGGGTTATCAAATATAAACGCTTATTTCCCAGTTTTCCTTTTGTGCGGAGTGCTTTTTGAAGCAGATGATTATGAAAAATGCCGACAAGAAATAAATTATGTAAAAGAGAAGTACTGGGGTGATAAAGAGGTTATACTTCATTCAAGCGATATTAGGCGTTGCAGAAAAGAGTTTCAAACTTTATTGGATGTGAATATCAAATCAGAATTTATAGAGGACATAAACACTATTATTCAAGGCAATAATTATGAAGTCATTGCTGACGGTATTCAAAAGGAAGAGTTTATTAAAAAATATGGGAAGCTTTCTAATGTTTATGAATTGTGTTTATCTTTCATTTTAGAAAGAACATATTTTTGCCTTGACAGAATACCTACCAACAAGCATCTATACATTGTTATCGAGGAAAGGGGCAAAAAAGAGGATACTAAATTGAGAGATTACATTTTAAAAGTGATTGAAAGAGGCACTCACTTTGTAAGTTCAGAAAAATTCAAATACTTAAATATAAAAATCGAGTTTAGAAAAAAGAGACAAAATGTAAATGGGTTACAACTGGCTGATTTAATAGCCTACCCAGTTGCCACTTATGTAATGGACAAGAAACGCGCTAACCCTGCCTTTGATATATTAGAGCCGAAATTTTATAGGAAAGGAACAGCAAGGTACGGTCTTAAAACATTTCCATAAAGTAAAAAACCAATATCAATTAAGATATTGGCTATTTACCGAATTGCGACACGCAGTTCCCACACAAATGTAATAATAGTTTTTAAAAAACAAATACTTGCTAAGATATTTAGTGAAAAGTTACTGACAAATTACATTATAAAAAATCTTAATACTTCATGTTAGGGTTATTTGGTCTAACACGTATATAGTCTCTACACGAATTCACCATATTGCCTACCAGGCATCATTGACCTTTGAAGCAATGCCGGCAATATATCCGTTTATCCATTCATCAAGACTTAACTTCACCTCTTTATGAAATAGCAACGGGCCATTATCTCTTACTATCCAAACAGCATTCACTTCATAAGGATCTGTTGATTGTTTGTTTGAAACATAAAAGGGAGTGCTTCTTTCAATAGCACGCCAATGCTCAACCATTGAAATGATAGTAGGCTGGAATTTTATTTTGCCATCTTTAAATTCAATGATAATATTATACTTTGTCGGGTAGTAGGCATTCTCGGCCTTGCCCTTTATATTATCTGTTTGCGCGTTAATGGTGATTGATTCACCTGGTACGGCTGTTACCACTGCCTGGGGGTCTTGATATAGGCTGTTAACATATGTGAGCGTTTTCTTATAAAGATCGGCCTTATTAACCTTTGGCATATTAATAATAACGTACCGGCTAATTGAATCGGGACCAAAAAAACCGGACGGCCTTAAATCCATTTTCGTTACCGGTGCCTGGGCTGCAGCACTGCCAACAATTAAACACATCAGTATTATTTGTAAAAAGGTTTTCATAATAAAATTTGTGCTTAAATGTAATTATTCATTTTGGTAACTATATAAGAGTTGTTACTACACTGGGCTTTAATTAAAATTATTAAGTTAGACCCACTTAAAAAATCGCGTCATGATACTAACAAATGAACAAGCTCTAAAAGCATACAAAGAATATTTGATTGACTTTATTGCAAAAGCACCCGACCCTGATGGTATAACAATGAAACCACCTAAACGAATGCTCACTCCACCAATGATATTTGCTGGTTTTGAAAAAAATGCTTTAGAAAAGCTTAGTGAATTGGTGACAAGCAGCCCTAATGTTGATGTTTCGGCATTAAAAGCACTTAAAACGGAATACATGAGAATTTTAGAAGCTAAGTATTAAAGATTAAATCTCAAATACAATGAGATAATTATGTAAAAGTGATACCTATTGTGATACCTTGAGTTTGATGGATAATAAAAAAGGCCTTTAACTATACGAAAAAGACCTTTTAATTAAATTGTTTGCGGAGAAGGAGAGATTCGAACTCTCGATACACTTTTGGCGTATACACACTTTCCAGGCGTGCTCTTTCGACCACTCAGACACTTCTCCTCAGAAATGGATTGCAAATGTATAATAATGGAGCGGTTTAACCAATAAAAAAGCGAGGCCCTGTAAACAAGGCCCCGCAAGCAAAACTTCAACTAAATATAACCCTATGTTTAATCTGCAACCTTCAGATAAACACAAGTATGACTACACCCGTTGCCATTAGTTTAATTGCCCGGTAAAATAAATGAGGGAAATAGCCACATCATTTATTTTAGTTATGTTTGCGCCTGTATGCCTACAAGGGCAAAACACCGTATTATACACAAACAGGTTGCTTAGTTTTAAATGCTGAACCTTAAAGAAATTAAAAAGCCCATTGCTGCCGAAATTGATGTTTTTGAGGAGAAGTTTAAAGCTTCGATGCAAAGCTCGGTTCCGTTACTGGATAGGATAACGCATTACATTGTAAAGCGTAAGGGAAAGCAAATAAGGCCCATGTTTGTGTTTTTTGCTGCCAGCTTATGCGGCGGTATTAACGAATCTACCTACCGGGGTGCTGCCTTGGTAGAACTGGTGCATACGGCATCGTTAGTACACGATGATGTGGTGGATAATTCTTACCAGCGCCGCGGTTTCTTCTCCATTAATGCCTTATGGAAAAACAAGATAGCCGTTTTGGTAGGCGATTTTTTGCTCACCAAAGGCATGTTGCTTTCCTTAGAAAATAACGATTACGAACTGCTTCGTATCCTCTCAAACGCCGTAAAGCAAATGAGCGAGGGCGAATTGCTGCAAGTAGAAAAAGCCCGTAAAACCAATACCGACGAAAGTATTTACTACGAAGTTATCCGCCAAAAAACGGCTTCTTTAATAGCATCTTGCTGCGCCTGTGGGGCCTCATCGGCCGGGGCCAGTGCCGAAGATATTGAAAAGATGCGTTTATTTGGCGAGAAGATAGGTATCGCGTTTCAGATCAAAGATGATATGTTCGACTTTGGTACCGATGACGTAGGTAAACCTTTAGGCATCGATATTAAAGAGAAGAAGATCACCCTGCCGTTGATTTATGCGCTGAACAACAGTCCTTCATCAGAACGTAAACGGATCATTAGCCTCGTTAAAAACCATAATGATGATCCCGAAAAAATAGGACAGATCATTAAATTTGTGCAGCAGGCCGGCGGATTAACTTATGCCGAAACCCAAATGCAAAAATATCAAAATGAGGCTTTCGCTATCCTCAATACCTTCCCCGAAGGCGAAGCCCGTACCGGCTTAGAGCAGTTGGTGAGGTACACTACGGAGAGGAATAAGTAAAGTAGAGAGTCAAGAGTACAGAGTCAGGAGTCAAGACTATAAGCTTTTGCCAACCTCTTATTTTCTAACTCCTTACTCTTGATTCTATATTCTTGACTCTGATGTTTATTCCTTCGGCGCATTCGCCTCATTCCTGAAAGTATCCAGCGTAGTAATATTAGCCAGCTTTACCGGTTTGCCTGTTTTAGCCGATTCGTAGATGGCTTCCATGATCTTGTGGTCCTGCAAGCCTTCTTCACCTGGGGTATAAGGCTCTTTGTTCTCCATAATGCATTGGGCGAAGTGATCCATCTCTAAAGCAAACTGCTGCTTTTCGCCCACTATTACATTTTGCTTCATTTCCAGTTTGCCTTCGGCTTTGGAAGCTTCAATTTTTAAACCGTTATAGTTAAAGGCCGGGTCCATGCCAAACCAGCCGCCATTATCGGCATAGCAGCGGTAATGTTTCGAGTCGTGCACGCTATAAGCCGTAGTGTTATTAGCTACGGTACCGCTTGGAAAAAACATTTGCCACATTACTTTATCTTCTACCTCTTTAAAGCGCGGGTCGGCGGCATCGGTATGTATTACGGCTGATACCATGTTGGGCTCCTCACCCGTTAAAAAACGGTTGGTGTTAATGCAATACAAGCCAATATCGGGCAGGGAACCACCTCCGGCCAATGCTCTTTTCAAGCGCCACTGGTTTGGGTCGCCAATGTTTTGCACGTTGACCGAATTAATTACCTTTACCTTACCAAAGTGGTTTTCGCGGGTCCACTTCATCATCAGGCGGTTATTGGGTTCGTATTGTATGCGGTAGGCAATCATCAGTTTTTTGCCCGCTTTTTTACAGGCCTCTATCATGTTTTGCGCTTCCTTGCTCGAGTTGGCCATCGGCTTCTCGCAAAGTACATGTTTACCTGCCTTGGCCGCCCGTATCACAAATTCCTCGTGCATGCTATTAGGCAATACAATGTATACCGCATCAATTTCGGGGTTGTTCTTAATTTGGTCGAAGTTCTGGTAGTTATAAATATTCTTTTCGGGAATGCCATGCTGGGCGGCTACCTTTTTAGCTTTGGCCGCATCGCCGCTTACCAGGGCAACAGGCTTGCTGTATTTACACGAACCAAAGGCAGGCATAATTTGTCCCATGGTTAATTCGCCAATACCCACAATGGCGTAACCTATGCGGTTATCGGGTTTGAGCATGCTGGCTCCGTTTTCTTGCTGGCGTTCGCTGGTGGCGTGCTGACTGGGAACATCTACCGTAATAACGTTGGCCATTGATTTGCCGCCAGGTCCACCGGCACTGCTGGTTTGTGCCTGGGCAGTATCAGATGTTAAGCCGCCCACAATAGTAGCTGCTACTAAACCTTTACCGGCAGTGCCAATAAAGTTACGACGGTTAAGATCGGTACCTGTAACCGGAACTGATTGAAGCAGTTGATCAATGTTTTTCATATGTATTAATACATTTACTATTAGTTAGTAAAATTTCTTTAACCACAATTTTTGTTGGTGCTTTGTTTGCCAAAAAGTAAAATTAGGGAGGGGTAAATTATAATGCATTAGTTAACCGGTGCCATCCAACAACTCAAAACAATTATTCCCGAAATTTACTTATGCTTTTAATCAACCAACAACCTATGAGCCACTCAACCATATTGTTAGGATTTTATTTCTCTCTTTTGGTCTTCTTACCTGCAGGTGCATACATCATGTTTCGCTGGGGAAAAAAAGTGGTAAAACCCTTAGCCAGGGATATTGACCAAAGCAAAAGTATCGATATTCCGGGTATAGCAACCAAAACATTTTTTTACATGATACCCAGTATAATTGCATGCGGTGTTTTTGCTGCACCGGTATTGTACTTTAATTACCTGCTTAAACAGGAAGATTACTGTAAAGAGATCATTAGGTTTAACAAGCTTAGCAAAAGCGATCCTATTTTAAAGGAAAGGTGTAGTTGCTTCCATGTAGATGAACTCTTTAAAAGTGTCAATGCCGGGCAGTAAACCTCATTACGATTTGCTATTAGTAACTGCAATGGGAGAGAGGCTGATATTGCGGGTATAAATTCTTAATATCGCAGCTTCTACAAAAATTACCGGTCATGAGTATTACTGTCGAGGGATTAACAAAACATTACGGTGCGCAAAAAGCGGTCAATGGCATTAGCTTTACAGCCCAACCGGGCGTGCTGGGCTTTTTGGGCCCTAACGGTGCGGGTAAATCAACCACCATGAAAATGCTGACCGGTTTTATTCCTCAAACCAGCGGCAGCGCCAGCGTATGCGGTTTTGATACCGTAAAACAAACTTTAGAGGTAAGGCGCTGCATTGGTTACCTGCCCGAAAGCAACCCGCTTTATACCGACATGTATGTGAAAGAAGCTTTGGGCTTTGTGGCCAATATTCATCAGCTCCATAACCCTGGCCAACGTATTGCCGAGGTAATTGAACAAACCGGCCTTCAACCCGAGCAGCATAAAAAAATAGGCCAGCTTTCTAAAGGTTACCGTCAGCGGGTGGGGCTTGCGCAGGCTATCTTGCACAATCCGCAGGTGCTGATTTTGGATGAACCAACTTCCGGATTGGACCCTAACCAACTGGTAGGCATCCGGCAACTCATTCGTGATTTGGGTGCTACCAAAACGGTCATCCTTTCCACCCATATAATGCAGGAAGTGGAAGCCACCTGTAGCCAAGTTATTATTATTAATAAAGGAAATATTGTGGCCAATAACAGCCTGCAAGGGCTAAAGGCCAGTCATGAAGGTAAGAGCCTGGAAGATATTTTTATCAGTCTTACTAACTAATTGCAAACAAAAAGAGACGGTTAAGTAACCGTCTCTTTTTGTTGTATGAAATTTCTGTTTATTTGAAAGTAAAGCGGAAGCCTAAGCCAAAGCGTGCAGCTTCAAAGCCCGAACCGTGATTAAGTTGAGCCATTGGTCTCCAATCGAAGTTTAAAGCGATAGGGGTGTTGGTTATCTTATAGTCTAAACCAGCCATTGGGCGTATTAAAACTATGGTATAGTTTTGAAAAGGACCATCTACAAAAGCAAATTGCGGACCTAAACCTAAATACCATTTCAGCTCAGGCGTTCCGCTGAACGGTTGGTGATATTGGTAGTAACCACCGGCCCATACCGTATTGTCGCTAAATAATAACTCAGCTTGTACGGCATCCTTGCCGGTAAAAAAATGTTTGTATGATGGGCCAACCAGTGTTGATCCGTCACCAAAATCGATTCCTAAACCCAGGCTGTTTTTGTACGATTGGGCAAATGTGTTAGTTACAGTAAACATTACTGCGAGTGCGGCTAAAAGAAAAAGTTTCTTCATAATAACGATGTTAGTTTGAGATTTTATTTAGAAAACACAACTACTTATTTAAAAATATGTTTTTGAAAATTTTTACTTTTTTAAGCATTTATTAAAGCTTATGGGGTTTTGCTTTGTCATAAATAATATTAATTTCGCCTCGATTTTTAACAATACATCTTATCAAATCATGAAAAAATTAATTTTTACTTTATTAGCTGCAATAGCTTTTTCGGCTTCATTTGCACAAAGCAAGTCGGGTTCAAACGGTGCTAAATTAAGTGTAGGCCTTGATTTTGGTGTACCAACCGGTAACTGGTCTAATAACTATTCTATAGGTTTTGGAGGTAGCGGTAAAGCAGAGCTTCCGGTATCATCTGCATTTAATTTCACCATTACTGCAGGATACATCAATTACTACACTAAAGGTGGTGCTAAAACAATAAGGGAATTTTTTGGAGCCAGCACATACGATGGATTTATACCAGTAAAAGCAGGTGGTAAATACTTCTTTTCACCAAACTTTTACGGTGAGGCAGAAGTTGGCGCTCGTTTCGGAACCAACAATAATAGTGGTACCGCATTTATTTATGCACCAGGTTTAGGTGTGTCATTCCCTGTTAGTGATAAGCATGATATTGATTTCGGTGCACGCTACGAAGGTTGGTCTCAAGATGGCGGTAACATTGGCCAGGTTGCTTTCCGTATAGCTTACAAATTTGGTTTGTAATTAAATTAATTACTTATAAAAAGTCCCTGTTGCAATTTAAAGCGGCAGGGACTTTTTGTTTTAAAAGGATATACCTTAATTTGAGCAAGATTAATTTGCCATTACATTATGATGAAAAAATATGGGTTGCTGCTGTTGGTTAGCCTTTTTACAGTTACTGCAATAAAAGCACAAGAACGCACCACCAAAGCCTTTAGCATTGGCCCCGAGCTGAATCTGCTTCAACGCAGTGCATACAATGTGGGCTACGGCGTATCGGGCAAGTTTGAACTGCCGGTTTCTGCTACTATTAATGTGGTGCTAACGGCAGGTATCAACCAGTTCCACCGTAAAAACTTTTTAATAGGTAGTGCCAGCCAGGGTAACGATACCTTTATCCCACTTAAAGCCGGTATTAAATATTATTTCGACCCACGTTTTTATACCGAAGCTGAACTGGGAAGCGTAATAGACCATAACGATGGTTATAACCAAAACCTGTTTGCGTATTCGTTAGGAACCGGTTTCCTTATCCCTATTAATAAAAGCAGCAAAAATATGATAGATTTAGGCCTGCGTTTTGAAGACTGGGCTAAAAACCGCGCACAGCAATTTGGCATTAGGGTGGCGTATAGGTTTGGCTGGTAGGCCTCTAACCCTACCCAGCCCTCCCCCAGAAGGGAGGGAGCAAGAAATAAATACTCTATTCAAAAATCTCCCTTTTGCGGAGGATTAGGTGGGGTTCTAAAACAACTTTACCTCTTCAATCCTTAATAATTTTATGCTCAGCATTCTTCAAAAAGAGATCAGTTCTTACCTCAGTTCACTGGTGGCGTATGTAACCATTGGGGTGTTTTTGCTGGTGCTGGGTTTGTTTTTATGGGTGTTCCCCGAGTCGAGCATTATAGAGTATGGCTATGCCAGTTTAGAGAATCTGTTCGGTACGGCACCATACCTGTTCATGTTTTTAATACCGGCCATTACCATGCGCTCCCTGGCCGAAGAACGCCGTGAGGGTACGTTAGAAATACTGGCCACCCGTCCGCTTACCGACTGGCAAATTGTGTTAGGCAAATACCTGGCCTGTTTACTATTAGTAGTTTTTGCGCTGGTGCCAACGTTTATGTACGTGTATTCGGTATCGGTACTGGGTAACCCGCAGGGTAATTTGGATATGGGCGCTGTAATAGGTTCGTACATTGGCTTGTTTTTGCTGGGTGCAGCCTTTGTGGCTGTCGGGTTGTTTGCTTCGTCGGTCAGTAAAAACCAGATCATTGCTTTTACTATAGCGGTATTTATCAGCTACTTTTTTTACAGTGGCTTTAATTCGCTGAGCGGACTGCTCTCATTGCAAAACAGCAACATTGAAAATTTAGGTTTAGCAGCTCATTATGATGCAGTGGGGCGTGGTGTGCTGAATACCAGGGATCTGGCTTACTTTATTGTTCTATCAGGTATCTTCATTGGCCTAACCTTATTGGTAATAGCCCGTCAGCGGGAAAAGAGCTTGAAATATACAGCGTTGCCTGTACTGGTGGGTGTGTTGGTATTGGTGGCACTGTTATCGAACTTTACCTACACCCGGTTCGATTTTACGGCCGAAAAGCGCTTTACCGTATCTGATGTAAGCCGTAATGTATTAGATAGCCTGCCCAAGCCGGTAGTGGTAACCGTTTATTTGGAAGGCAAAGATTTGCCCGGTGGCATGAAACGCCTGCAACAAGGCACGCGCGATATGCTGAACGATTTGCAAGCCTACAGTAATAACCGCCTGACCTTTAATTTTGTAAACCCGCTGGAAGGACTCAATGAGCAGGAGCAGGAACAAACCATACAGGCCATGCAGCAGCAGGGCATTGAGCCAACCAACCTCAGTGTAAAAACGGATAATGGCGTATCCCAAAAAATTATTTTTCCGGCGGCTATAGTTACCTCGGGCGAGCGGCAAATAGGGGTAAAGCTGTTGCAAACACGGATAGGTTTAAGTCCGGATGAAGTGCTGAATAATTCCATACAAAATCTGGAGTACGCGTTAACCTCGGCTATTAAAAAGGTAAGCAATGGCGGTCGCCCGCGGATAGTTTTTACCGATGGGCACAAAGAATTAACCGACCTGCAACTAAATGATGCGTTAAAGAGCCTGGCCGATGGTTTTGAAGTAGGACGGGTAAACCTGCAAACCATACCTTTTGCCAATTTGAAAAGTCTCAAACTACTGGTGATTCCTAAACCCGAAAAGGCTTTTACCGAGGTTGAAAAGTTTAAGATAGACCAGTACCTCATGCAGGGCGGTCGTGTGTTATGGGCTATTGACCAGGTAAGCGCCGAGCTGGACAGCCTGCGCGGTCACGGCGGCGAGCAAATGGCTTTCAACAAACAACTAAATATTGATGATCAGCTTTTCCGTTATGGTGTGCGCATTAATTATGATTTAATAGCCGATTTAAATTGCTCGCAAATCCCGGTGAGTACGGGCAACATGGGTGGGCAAGCACAAATACAAATGTTGCCTTGGTTATTTTACCCGGTGTTAATGCCGGTTACCAAGCACCCCGTTGTTAAGAATTTGGAAGGCATTCGCAGTGAGTTTGCCAGTACTATTGACCTGCTACCGGTAAACGGGTTAAGCCAAACCATACTGTTGAGTTCGTCGCCTTTCAATAAAAAGTTGACTGCGCCGCGTACCTTATCATTGCAGGCATTAGAGCAGGAGCCTAATCCTCGCGAATTTCAGAGTCAGCCCAAAGCGGTAGGGGTATTGGTGGAAGGTAAGTTCACTTCTAACTTTAAAAACCGCCCGGTGCCCGAAGGTATTACCGAAAGCATCCCGGTGGTGAACACCAGCAAGCCTGCCAAAATGATTGTGTTAAGCGATGGTGATATATTTAAAAACCAGGTAGGCAGCGATGGTTCGCCGTTTCCATTGGGGTACGACAGGTACACCCAGCAAACTTATGGCAACAAAAATTTACTGCTCAATATCGCCGATTATTTGACTGATGATTCGGGATTGGTTGCCCTGCGTACCAAGGAAATAAAGCTGCGTTTGCTGAACCGCGCCCGCCTCCGTAATGAGAAAACTTACTGGCAAGCGGTGAACACCGTAGTGCCGCTGACGGTGGTGTTGATATTTGCTATTTTTCAACATTATTACCGCAAAAGGAAGTATGCCCACTAAATTTTTATACTTTTGGGTTGAGATTAAAACTTGTTTATGAGATTCATTGTTTCGACATTAACCTTACTGAAGCAATTGCAGGCGGTGAGTGGTGCTTTAAGCAGCAGTACTGTTTTGCCTATACTGGAAAACTTTTTGTTTGAGATTAAAGACGGCATATTAACTATATCGGCTACCGATCTGCAAACCAGCATGACCACTTCATTGTCGGTTGAGGCTAAAGAGAACGGCCGCATTGCTATCCCTTCACGTATTTTACTGGATACCTTAAAATCGTTACCCGAGCAGCCTATTGCTTTTTCGGTGGATGATAAAACTTTCGCTATTGAAATTAGCGCCGGAGATGGTAAATACAAACTGAGCGGCGAAAATGGTGAGGATTTTCCTAAGATCCCGGTGGTTGAAAATGCTTCTTCGGTTAATCTGCCGGCATCAGTTTTGGCCGAGGCTATCAATAAAACCATATTTGCCGTAAGTAACGATGAGTTGCGCCCGGCCATGACAGGGGTTTACTGCCAACTGTCTAACCAGTACTTAACCTTTGTATCAACCGATGCACACAAGTTAGTGCGCTACCGCCGTTTAGATGCCAAGGCCGAAAGCAATACCTCGTTCATCTTGCCTAAAAAAGCACTTAACCTATTGAAATCAGCGTTGCCTTCTGATGATGTGAATGTTTCGGTAGAGTATAACAATACCAGCGCGTTCTTTAAGTTCGGTAACATAAATTTGGTTTGCCGTTTAATTGACGAGCGTTACCCTGATTATGAAGCGGTAATTCCGCAAAGTAATCCTAATAAAATGACTATCGACCGCCAGTCGTTTTTAGGTACTCTGCAGCGTGTGGCTATTTATGCCAACAAAACCACGCACCAAGTACGCCTGAAAGTAAGTGGCAGTGAGTTAAATATTTCATCAGAAGATATTGATTTTGCTAACGAGGCACACGAACGCCTGAGCTGCCAGTATGAAGGTGAAGACCTGGAAATTGGCTTCAATGCCCGTTTCCTGATAGAAATGCTGAAAAACCTGAGCAGCGAAGAAGTAGCCCTGCACATGAGCACCCCTAACCGTGCCGGTTTATTACTGCCACAAGGCGGCGATGAAAACGAAGATGTGCTGATGCTGGTGATGCCGGTAATGCTCAATAGCTACGCTTAAGTTATAAACTTAATTATAAATCCAAAAAATGAAAGTCCGGTTGCAAAACTGGACTTTTTAGTTGAGTATGAAGATTTGTTTGAGTTTGTCCGTCTGAGCTTGTTGAAGAATTGGGATGGCGCACAAGTATTCAACAAGCTCAGACGGACACCTTGACTATTACATATTATAGGCAATGAGTCGGTGTTTAATAGTCTGTTTGTTTATTTTAACACCTTAGATAACAAACCTGAAAAAAAGCAGTTATAAACTTGGTCATGATTAAAAACCTGCGTATAATAACTTTACTGACAACCCTGCTGTTTGCGCTGGCATCGTGTGCAAAGAATGATCCGGTGGTAACGGTTGGTATACAGGTTGATGTGAACGTAATTAACGCCAGCGATGACGTTTTAAATTACTACCTGAACGGTACCCGTCAAAACAGTACTACAGGCATTTTTCCGTTAGCATCCAGCGGTTATGCAAAAGTACCTTATGGTAGTCAACTTGCTTTCCGCAGGTTGTTTAACAACCAAACGTTCGATAATTCGGAGATCTTGTTCACCGTGCCTGTAACTGCTGATACAACGGGTGCGGCTAACCGCCGGTACTCTTTGTTTACCGCCGGGCCAACCAGTGCATTGGCATTCATCACTCGTGATACTATTGTGAGTGATAGCAAGAACGCCAAACTACGGCTGGTCATAGCGTCGCCCGAGGTAACCAAGCTGAAAGTTTTTTTAAACGATACCCTGAGGTTTACCACAGCAGCATTTAAATCAACCAGTGTATTCATACCAGTAGGAGCAACCGGCGTTAAGGCTATCGAAATACGCGATGCCGCCACTAACGGGTTTTTGTTTGGTACCAGGTTAAATTTAACCGCAGGCAATAGCTATACTTTATTTACCCAGGGCCGCGTTGCCGATAAATCATTTAAGGCAGGTTTAATTAATAACCAATAGTACTTATGCCAAAAAAGTTCAATTTATTTCATGTTCTGTTACTGCTTAATATGGCAGTACTGGTGTTGCCTGCGCTCACCTCGTGTGGTACCGGCGATACCGTTACGCCAAGCAGTTCTAATGTGCAGTTACAGGTGCTTAACTTGAGCCCCGATTCGTACCCTATTGAGCTGTGGATGAATACGCAAAGAATGCAGACTTATAAGTACAATACCACACCTGCTTATTTTTTTCTTAAGAACACTGATCCGTTTCAGTTGCGCTCTACCCGCCCCAATGATACTACACAAATATTTTTTACTTACGATAAGGGTTTTTTGCCCAATACCCGCTACAGTTTATTTTTTACCGGGCTAAATACGGAAAGGCCTTTTAAATCAATTGTAACGGTTGACGATGCAGAGCCATTACCCGAAATAGGCAAAGGTGGCAAAATCCGTTTTGTAAATGCATCTATAAAGAGCGAATCAGTTGATATTTGGGTTAATGAGAAGTTGGCTATAAAAAACACGGATTTCGGTACGGTATCTAACTATATTACTTTAACGCCTGGTAGTTATACCTTCCGCGTTTACCCTGCCGGAACATCGGCAAGCAGTATTGCCGAACTGCCCAATGTAACCATACAGGATGGCCGTTTGTACACCCTTTACTCGCGCGGTATAGTAGGTAAAGCCACAACTGATACCGCTGCCTTTGGCTTGGGTGTGCTGCCTAATAATCCGCCTCTAACAAGATAAACTTACAGGCACTCCGTAAATATTATTACTTTTGCCCAAACTTTTGAGCTTTGGAAATAATTAAAGAACTGATTGACTTTATATTGCACATTGATAAACACCTTGTGCAAATTACCAGCCAATACCAGGCCTGGACTTACCTCATCCTCTTTATCATCATTTTTGCCGAAACCGGCTTTGTGGTTACGCCTTTTCTTCCCGGCGATTCGTTACTGTTTGCCGCAGGTGCATTAATAGCAACCGGAAGCTCAGGTTTAAATATATACCTGTTGGCATTGATACTTATTATTGCCGCCTTTTTAGGGAATACGGTAAATTACATGCTGGGGAGTTACCTGGGTGTAAAGGTGTTTAAGGCCGAAAATAAAGTGCTCAAGCTCGATTATTATCTTAAAACCAAAGCATTTTTTGATAAGCATGGCGGCAAGGCGGTTATCTTCAGTCGTTTTATGCCTATCATTCGTACTATAGCACCATTTGTGGCAGGCGTGGGCCGTATGCCGTTTGTGCGTTATAGTTTATACAACATTGTAGGAGGTATAGCCTGGATAGTGATCTTCTTGTTTTTAGGTTATTTGCTGGGTAACGTACCTTTTTTTAAAAAGAATTTTTCGCTTATTGCGCTGGGTATAGTAGTGGTATCGTTACTTCCACCTATAGTAGCCGCCTTACGGAGCCGCTTTAGTCGTACGGCTGCTTAAAGGCAGTGGTGGCAATGGTTTATTCACAACACCAAAATTAGGTAGCGGAGCTATCTTTCCTGCTTTATACAAAGCCGCCTCATGGGCGGTTTTTTGCTGTTGGGCTAAATTGGGCAAGCTGTCAATCAGTTTGTTTAAATCAGGCTGACCGGCATCAACCCAGGCCGAGTACCAGTAACTGCCGGCATTAAGCACGGCTATGCGCATACGCCTTTCCACCATGCCTTTAAGCAACATATGGTAGGCCCGGCAGTAAGCCGCCGAATAGTCTTTGATTTTGCGCTTGCCTCTCAATATGGTTTCATATTTCTTATTGGCAGGGAAAGCCTTGTCCAGCTGCTTTTCCATCCGCAATACCGAATCGGCACTTTTAAAAGAACTTCTGCATAAAATAAAAGCCTGCCATAGCGGGTTTTCGAGGTAGCGGGCTTTGCCTGCGTAATAATTGTAAGTGTTGCCAAACTGCTCGGGCAGGCGGCTTTCCCATAGCGCATGTATACCTTCCTGATGAGTGAGCTGACCATCGTGGTTTTGCGTGGTATGGAGCGGTACACAGGCATCGGCCACATAATGGCCCAGGTAAGCCGAGTAATGTCGTATGGCGCTGGTGTCGTGATTTTTAAAGGCATCTACCAGTTGGTAATAGTTGTATTGAATGGTCCAGGGCAGGGTGCCGTATTTGTGCAGGGTATCGGCCGTGTACTTTTGCACGGCATCGGTCCATTTTTGCGGCACGGTATGAAAAGGATCTTTACCGTAATGGTCGGCGTCAAAATAGTGGCGCGGTATCTCGGCCGAATCTACATAGCGGCGTCTGTCGGCACTAATAGCGTGCTCGGTAAGGTATTGAATGTTGGCCTGGTAAAAGCCGCTCATGACTTTGGGTAAGGTGAATATGGCCAGGCGGTTAATGCGATAATGCGCGTAAAAACCCCAGGAAGCAAACATGTTCAGGATAACGCAACCCAGTAAAAATCTAACAGAAAATTTCAATTTCGTAGTTGTTGATTAATAGGTTTTTAAGTTGTTACCGGTGTAATTATAGGGGCTTTTAGTGGGCAAGGTACAAAAAACAAATACTACCGCATTGAGTTTTACGTTTACACATACTAACACATGGCCTTTTTTAGGCTGATTTTTACGAAAATGTTTTCTATGAAAAAAGTTACTATTACCTTTAAACAAACCCTGCGTTATGCCTTTTTTGGTTTGATAGGCCTTACGTTATTATCGTCGTGCAAAAAAGACGATCCTTACAATTTTGAAGATACCATTGGTGCCGAAGTAAATTTAATTAATGCCAGCCCCGATGCCGGTTCGTCCCGGTTATACGTTGATAATATTTTAAGAACACCTACAGGGGTTAACTATGGCGATGCCTCGGGTTATTTCAAAACTTTCCTGGGCGATCAGGATGTGGATGTAAGATCAACCAGTGGCGAAACCGTACTAAGTTCTTCACACACGCAGTTTGATGCCAATGAAAGGTATACATTTATGTTGGTTGGGCAAAATGGTAGCTTGGGTTTGATATCTTTTGCTGATGATGTGGTTGCACCTGCCGCAGGTAAAGCTAAAATTCGTTTTGTTAATGCTGCACCTAACGCAGCAGGAGCCTCACTTACATCGGCTGTTGCAACCATAACAGGTCCTCAAAATTTTAGGGGTGTAGCACCATCCACCGAAGTTACCGCCGGAGCTTATGCCTTATCGGTAGTAAGCGGAAACTCGCGCTCTAACACCACAAACGTTACTTTAGAAAGCGGTAAAATTTACACCATATACGCTAAGGGATTGGTAGGCGGTAGCAGTACCAGTGCATTTGGCGTGGGTATTTATACTAATAAATAAGGAAAACAGTGGTTAAAACGTATTTATTGGGTTGTTTGGCAATAACTGAAAAATAATTTTGCCTGATACTTGATAGTTTTATTTTTTAGCAATATATTTGCAGTCCGAAAAATAATAAGATAATTAGCTCAAATGGCAAATCATAAATCAGCAATAAAAAGAATCAGGGCCAACGCCACTAAGCGTCTTCGTAACAGATACCAGGCTAAAACAACCAGAAACGCTATCAAAAAATTAAGAGGCGCTACTTCTAAAACTGAAGCGACTCCTTTATTGAGCACAGTGATTTCTATGCTTGACCGTTTGGCTAAGAAAAACGTTATCCACAAAAACAAAGCTTCTAACAACAAGTCGAAACTGACTAAGTTTGTTAACGGCTTAGCTTAAGATATTCATTTATTAAAATGAGGATTAGGGCTGCATAACTATGCAGCCCTTTTTTTTGTTTTGTACTAATTTTTGAATAGCTTAACGGCGTGGAAGCGTACGAAACCAAAATAAGTATTAAAGCTTGGGCCGAGGAAGATCGTCCGCGCGAAAAGCTGATTAGCCAGGGCCGGCGGGCGTTAAGTGATGCCGAGCTTATTGCTATATTGATAGGTTCGGGTAGCAGAGATGAATCGGCTGTGAAACTAAGCAAACGCATACTCCATCACTATGATAACGATCTGCAACGCCTGGGTAAGGTGTCGGTAGCTGAACTCTCTAAGTTTAAAGGTATTGGTGAGGCCAAGGCCATCTCTATTATTGCAGCGCTGGAACTGGGCCGCCGCCGTGGCGATACCGAAATTAAAGCACCCGAAATTGTAAATGGCAGCCGTAGCGTATACAATGTATTGCGCCGCCATTTGGTAGACCTTAACCACGAGGAGTTTTGGATTTTGCTGCTGAGCCGCAACTGCAAAATAATAGCTAAGGAGTTGATTAGCAAAGGGGGCTTATCGGGCACGGTGGCTGATCCTAAGATCATATTTCATATTGCCCTGCAACACCAGGCATCGTCCATTATAATGGCACATAATCACCCTTCGGGTAATTTAAAACCCAGCCAGCAGGATATAGACCTTACCCGCAAAATTCACCAGGCCGGCCGCATACTTGATATTGGAGTGCTCGATCACCTCATTATAACCGATGGCGGCTACTTTAGCTTTGCCGATGAAGAGTTGTTGTAGATGCGCAAATGAGTGGATGAATAAGCCTGTCATTTCGAACGGTAGTGAGAGATTTTTTCGAATAAACAGGTCGGTAACTTACAGCTTCGAAAAGATTTCTGGTTATCACTCGAAATGACAAAGGGTTAGACTGTTGGTGTAATATGAATCCTATTTATTGGAGAGTGTTATAGCGACGTGGCAATCGCATACAGGTATACCTAAACGCGCTATCGCTGGCAATAACATAATTTCCCCCTTACTTATTTAAAATCCTCATCAATTCATCCCTGTATAACTTTGATATGGGGATACAAATACCAGCAACCGTTAACTGATGCTTTTCTACCTTATCAATTTTTGATAAGGCTACCATGTATGATTTATGTATGCGGATGAATTGCTGCGCCGGGAGTTTGCTTTGCAGCTCGATGAGGGTAATGCGGGTAAGGGTGCGTTTGCCTGCTTCGTACAGGCTTACGTAGTTATCTTCGGCCTGGGCATAAAGCAGGTTGTTGAGTTTAATTTGGAGCCAGTTATAGCCGTCCTTTACAAATATGCTCTCTTCGGGAGTGGCTTTTATGGTATTGGCCTTGAGCTGCCGACTTTCGGCCAGTTGGCAAGCCTGCAAAAAACGGTTGAAGTTAATGGGTTTCAGCAGATAGTCGGTAACGGCCAGTTCGTATCCTTTTAAGGCATGCTCGGCGTAGGCCGTGGTGAAGATAACCTGCGTACTTTGCGGCAGCATGGCGGCAAACTCCAGTCCCGAAATATCGGGCATGGGTATATCCAAAAAAACCACATCAACGGGATTGCTTTGAAGGTAAGCTAAAGCCTGGGTTGCGCTTAAAAAAGTGTGCGCCAGTTGCAAAAAGGGTATTTTACCGGCATGCGCCTTAATAATATCAAGTGCTACGGGTTCGTCATCTATGGCAATGGCTTTAATCATTGAACGGGCAATATCTTTTGTAATTAGGTTTTAAATGCTAAGGGCGATAGGTCTTTTCCAAATATGATTCCCTGCGGAGTTATTAAATAACTTTTGGGTATATAAGATACACTATCAATTTGCCTACCTTGTTTTTCCGGTGTTCAGGTTCGATAGTTGTATTCAGTTAGATCATCGTTTTCAACGCTTTAAGCCAGTTCGCTTTGCTATACGCCTAAGATAGTGAATTTGTTAGTTGTATAGACAGCTTTACCTTGTAATGGGTGTCGCTGTGTTCTATGTGAAGATAATGGCTGTTTGGATAAAGCAATTGCAGCCGCTTGGTGGTGTTTTTAATACCGGTATTATTACCTGCTGCATGAGTGATACCTGCAATAATTTGATTTTGTATCTGCATGATAAGTTCGCTGCCGTTAATAATGATACTTATGCTCACAGTACAGGGCGCATCTATACTAATACCATATTTAAAGGCATTTTCAATAAAAGGCAATAGCAACAGAGGGGCAATTTCCAGGTTGGGCGGAGCTGTATCAGTGACTTCCGCATCTATGATGATGTCGTCGGTTTGGGGAAGTCGGGCGTGCTGCATAGCTATGTAGTGCTTAATAAAAGCCAGTTCCTGCTCAACGGGCACCAGGTTTTGGTGCAGCCCGGTAATGGTGTAACGCATCATTTGCGACAGGCGGTCCACACCATCGGCGGTAAGCGGAGCATTTTCATTTAAGGCAGTTCCATACAGATAGTTTAAACTATTGAATAAAAAATGAGGGTTAAGCTGTGCTTTAAGGGCATGTAGTTCATTTTCAGATTGCTGGAGTTGTACTTCCTTATTATGATGGCGCTGGTAAAAGTAATCCCGCAAAAACGCATATACAAATGCATATACAGCAATAATAAGTAGGGACAAGGCATCGGAATTGAGCTGGCTAAGTTGTTGCGCATGGTGCCTGTATAGAAATGCAAAAACAAAATAACACACTACACTGATTGATAGACAGCTGATTATAAATAATGGCAACCGCAGCCTTTTAAAGAGGTAGTTGTAATTAAGCTCTATAAGCAAAAGAAGTGATGCCATTAGTAGCATATTGGGCTGGTGCCATTGATTGTGATTTACAAAACGCTGCCATTGGGTAACCGGCGTTTTATCCTCGTTAATAATATAGTTGCCCCATTCGGCAACACGCAGTGTATAACTTATACTGTCGTATACATTAGTGATAATCCAAGCTGCACCAAAATGCAGGAGCCAGCTTAAAAGAACTTTACGTAGTGGAGGGTTTTTCATGTGATTATTTGTTTACCTGTCAAAGGAAGTAAACAACAGGATCACTGGAAAATTAATGTGGTAAGTGGCCGCAACTTTGGGGTGAAAGGAGGCTGTTCAACTGCGACCTCAACTCTAACATTCTTCCTGATGTGGTTGCTTTGACCGACTCAGCATCAGGAAAAATTTGAAGAAAAATGTAATTATCTGTAATTATTTGAAACTTTATGAAACTTTTTGGAGCATATTTTAGCAATTTTTAGACAAAATATGCTCCAAAGTGATGGTTGCACAACCGAATAATTAAGCTAGGGGCAGGCTGAAATAGAATGTCGACCCCTCGTTTGGCTCACTTTCCACCCAAATTTTACCATCGTGACGTTGGATAATTTCGGCACATAAATATAAGCCAATACCAAAGCCCGATATGGTTTGGGTTTGCTTACTATCTACACGGTAATAGCGCTCAAAAAGTTTCTCAATATCCTGAGGCTTAATGCCTAAGCCTTCGTCTTTCACACTAACGCGCGCCATATCATTGTTTATTTCGCAGCAAACTGTAATGTTAGTGCTCTTAGGCGAATACTTTACTGCATTACTTAACAGGTTGGATATCACGGAGCCTATCTTATCCTGGTCGGCATTAACGGTGATAGGCTCGCAAGGCAGCAGTGTAATGTTATGACCTAAAGTGGTTTGGGTGGTTTCTTCCACCATTTCGCTAACCAGTTTATCAAGCCTGAAATCTTCTTTACTCAAGTGTATCTTACCTGATTCTAAGCGAGATACGTTTAGGAAACCATTAATGAGCGTAGCCATTTTTTTCACCTGAATGTTCACCTTGTCTAACGCACCGGCAGAAAAGCTATCTTCAGATCGTTTGGCCTTGGCATGCAGCATTTGCACATAGGCACTCAAGGATGTAAGCGGCGTTTTTAGTTCGTGGCTTACCATGCCAATAAAGTCGTTTTTACGCTGCTCATCCTGCTTTTGCTCCGTAATATCCAGCAATACGCCCGAGAAATAGGAGGCCTGCTTTTTACTGTCCCGGTTTAGTTTTCCAAGGGCTTTAAGCCATCTTAACTTTTGATCGTGAAACCCAATCACAGGGTGCTCTACGCTGTATGATTCGCCTTTAACAATAGCCTTTTCAACCTCGTCTTCAATGTACTTGCGGTACTCTTCAGGTATTTGTTTTACCACGTCAGCGTAGGATACCGTATCGTGAGTATTGAAACCAAAAAGCTCTTTTAAACGCGGTGAGGGCACAAAATCGTGTGTTTCGGCATTCAGGTACCATGTTCCCATGCGGGCAGCTTCTATCGAAAAGCGTAACATCTCTTCGGCCTGTTCTACTTTTTTGCGGGCCAAAACCTGCTCTGTAACCACATGGGCCACCAAAACAATACTCTCGGTTTGGCCGTGTTCATCTTTTAAAGGATGGTATACAAAGTTCGAGTAAACTTCTTCTATTTTGCCGTTTTGCTCTAGTAAGGCCTTTACCTCGTTACCAAAGTAGGGTTCGCCAGTGGCAAATACGTTGTTGAGTAAATTTAAAAAAGCCTGTCCAACTAATTCAGGAACAGCTAATTGCAAGGGCAGGCCAATAATGCTTTCGGTTTTACCCCATGCCTCTAATACCTTTTTATTGGCAGCTTCTATAACAAGATCGGGGCCGGTAAGCAGGGAAATGGCAATAGGGGCATCAGCCAGCATGTAGCGCATCCTGTTTTCACTGGCTGCAAGCTGACTTACAATTTCCTGCAGGCTATCTTTAGTTTGCGCTAATTCTTCATTTATAGTGAGTAACTCCTCATTTGCCGAAGCCAGTTCTTCGTTAGTGGCCGATAGTTCTTCGTTTAAGGCTTGCTGCTCACTATAGCTTTGTTCTAATAATAACCTGTTTTTAACGCTTTGCGTAATGTCTTCAGCGGCTACAATAATACCGGTTACCTTGCCTTCGCTATCAAACATAGGGTCGTAATAGAAGCTTACATAGCGGGTATCGGTGCCGGTTGGCGTTTCCAGATAAAAAACTTCCTCTTCCTGACCATAGCCTATGCCGGTATCATAAACCTGTTTTAAAAATTTAGGAAAGGGCTGGTCTGCAATTTCAGGTAATATGTCCATTAACTTATAGCCAGTTACCTCATCAACGGTTTTATCCCACAAATCAACTAAAGGCTGGTTCGCTATTTCTATAACCCAATCTTCGCCGCGTAAAACCATAAGCGCGTAATGCGCCGACATAACTAAACTGCGCAGGTTACTCTCACTTTCTTCAATACGCTTACGTGCGATAACCTGCTCGGTAACGTTATTGGCTGCAATAATAATGGAGGTAATGGCTTCGTTTTCGTCTCTTACGGCCTGATATACAAAATTATAGTATCCTGTAAGTAGTTCGCCGTTATTCGCTAAATTGGCTTTTACTTCATTGCCATTATAGGTTACACCGGTTGTATATACATCATCTAATAATTTCAAAAATGGCTGCCCTTCCAGTTCCGGCATGGAATTGGCAAATGGTAAACCCACAATTCGGGGGGATTTACCTAATAATTTTAACATTAGCGTATTGGCCGATTCTACTACCAAATTGCGGCCATTAAGTACCATAATAGCAACCGGCGCATCCATAATTAAATGCCTGAAACGCGTTTCGCTTGCTGCTAATGCCTGCGTGCGGGCCACAACGCGCTGTTCCAGTTCGGCGTTTAAATTAGCGAGGTTTAATTGCGATTGATGGAGCTCTTCGTTGGTGGAGTTCAGTTCTTCATTTGCCGATGACAACTCTTCGTTTAAAGCCTGCTCGCGCTGTAAAGCACCGCTTTGCTCGTAACCATACCCATTATTGAGTATAGTACCTACATGTATGCCAACCGACAATAAAAAATGCTCGTAATCGGCATCCAGTTTTTTACGTGGTGATATGCCTAATACCATATAACCCGATATCCGCGCTTCATCTCTGCTTACAGATACTATAAGCGCCTGGCTACAAGGTTCGCCCCAGGCACTGTTTACAGCGTCATTAATGTAATCTTTAAGTTCAACAGCAGCAGGGCTTCCGTTATTGAGGCTGTCCTCATAAGGCCAGTTTACTACTTCGGCTACGCCGGGTGCTATAGCCGAATATGCGGTAAGACGGGCATCTGTTACGTTTTCGTTATCGGTAGAATAAAGCAGGAAAAAAGCAATGTCCTCCCGGTAATTACTTAAAATCCCCTCTACCTTTACAATGGCCTCTTGCAAGCCATGCGCTTGGTTAAGCTGCTGTAAAAGCTGGTGCAAAAGTTTGTTGCGCCTATCGTTAATTACCCGGTAACTGGTTTCAATAACAGCGTTGAAAACGCCGCCTATAGATCCATCGGCGGCTATAATAGGCGATAGCGTATAATCAAAATAGCATTCCTCTACATAGCCGAAACGATTCATAAGTAAAAGGGCATCGGGTTGGCGTATGGATATTCCGCTTGCCAGCACGCTTTTAAATTCGGCGTCGAGGCCGTCCCATATTTCGGGCCACACTTCAGCACCTGGCTTACCTAATGCCCAGGGGTGTTTATTACCCGGAATACTGCTCCACGCATCGTTATAAATCAGTAAAAACTCAGTACCCCAATATATCGCTATTGGAAAGCCAGAATTGATGCTGATGCTAATGGCCGATTTTAAACTTTCTGGCCAGGTATCGGGGGTGCCCAATGCAGTTTGAGACCAATCTTTAACGCGAATTAGTTCGCCCATTTGCCCCCCACCTTGTAAAAACTTAGGAATATATGACACTATCCGGTTGAATTAACGTTGTAAACGGCTAAACTAAAAGTAATATCAAATACATAAACGGAATTTTTAAAAATTGGTTGTATGAAATTGTTTTTTGATTTAAACTATGTATTTTATTAACATGCCTTGCGCAGTGTTTATGCCTTTGAAATGATTAGTTTTGCGCTATGTTACAAGTCGCAGTTTCCGAAAGACCACCGTTTCAATATCAAAACTTTTTGCCCGAACATGCCCAGTTTAAGGTAGCAACGGTACGCGAGGGAATGTGCTCGCTTTCGGCATACAACAGGCGCGATTTTTTTAAGATAAGTTTGCTTACACGGGGTAACAGTGAGTTATTTTATGCCAACAGGGCAATAGTGGTTGATAAGCCGGCACTGGTTTTTACAAACCGCCTGGTGCCTTACTCATGGGAGAGCAGAGATAATGTAGATCCCGAAGGTTATTTCTGCGTTTTTACCGAAGAGTTTTTGCAGGCAGGCGGCCGTACGGATAGTTTACAGGAATCATCTTTATATAAACCTGGCGGTGATCCCATTTACTTTTTACAGGATGATCAGGTGAAATACGTTGAAGGTATATTTGCCCGCATGCGTGCCGACGTTGACAGTGAGTATACTTACAAATATGAATTGCTCCGCAACCAATTAATGTTAATTATTCACGAAGCGGTTAAAATGCAACCTGCTACCGGTTTTTATACACTGCCAAATGCAGCCGCACGTTTGGCTAAACTGTTTATTACCCTGCTCGAAAACCAGTTTCCGGTTGAATCGCCCAGGCATGCTACCGTACTTAAAAAAGCAAACGATTACGCCGGCAAATTATCTGTACACGTAAATCACCTGAATGCTGCCGTACAGGAAGTCACCGGTAAAACTACTACTGCTCACATTAATGAGCGGGTTTTAGCCGAAGCCAAATCTTTATTAATTCACACTACCTGGAGCGTGGCCGAAATTGCTGCCAGTTTAGGTTTTGAATATGCTTCTTACTTTAATAACTTCTTTAAAAAGCATAGCGGCACTACGCCGTTAGCTTTCAGAAAAATACTTTGAAAAGTATAATTAATGCTTTGAAAGGTTTAGCCTGGTGACTAACCGCGTTATCTACATTTGCTTTACATAAAATTAAAAAGTATATATCATGATAACAGCAAAAGGATACGCCGCACAAACTGCCGAAACCGACCTGGCCCCCTGGAACTTTGAACGCCGGGAGGTTGGCCCTACCGATGTGCTGATGGAGATACTGTACTGCGGTGTTTGCCATACCGATCTGCATCAAATTAAGAATGATTGGTTTCCGGGCATTTTCCCAATGGTGCCCGGGCACGAAATTGTTGGCCGTGTGGTAGAAGTAGGCGCACAGGTAACCAAGTTTAAAGCAGGAGATTTAGGAGGGGTTGGGGTAATGGTAGATTCGTGCCGTACCTGTAACGAGTGTAATGAAGGACTGGAGCACTTTTGTACTGTTAGTCCGGTGCAAACCTATAACAGTAAGGGTAAAGATGGCGCGCCTACTTATGGAGGTTACGCTAATAATATAGTTACGGAGGCCGATTTTGTGCACCATGTGTCGGATAAATTGTACCTCCCCGGTGTAGCGCCGTTGTTGTGCGCAGGCATAACCACTTACTCGCCACTGCGCAACTGGAAAGTTGGGAAAGGGCACAAACTAGCCGTTGTTGGCCTGGGCGGGCTGGGGCATATGGGCGTTAAGTTTGGGATTGCCTTTGGTGCCGAAGTTACCGTTTTAAGTACCTCTGAAACTAAAAGGGAAGATGCTAAAAAATTAGGTGCCCACCATTTTGTGGTGACCACCAATGCCGAAGAACTGGAAACTGTAAAGGGATCGTTCGATTTTATATTGGATACAGTATCGGCCAAACATGATTTGGCATTATACATAGGCTTGTTAAAAATACAAGGGGTAATGATATGTGTAGGTGCACCTGCCGAACCATATGAACTGCATGCCTTTGCCCTGATGACGGGTAATAAGGTGCTGGCCGGATCGGGTGCCGGAGGTTTACCTCAAACCCAGGAAATGCTGGATTTTTGTGCTGAGCATAACATTGTATCGGATGTAGAGATTATTGATGTTAAAGATATTCACCCGGCTTTTGACCGCATGGTTAAGGGTGATGTGCGGTACCGTTTCGTAATTGATATGGCTACCCTAAAGTAACAGCCTAAACTTTTTGTTTTTAAACCTACTTGCGGGCGCAGGTAGGTTTTTTTGGTATAATGATAGTTTTATAGATTTATTTGAATCATACTGCAACTATTTGCGCCAACACATCGTCTTGCTGGTATAACGTTTCAATATATCATACCATGAGTATCACATCCTCTGTAAAAATTAGAATGCTGCTTGCAATGCTTTTATTTGCCATAGGCACAGTTCAGGCACAAGAAAAAACCAAAACCATTGGTAACAAATCGCGGGAGGGGTCGAGCAATGCCAGTTTTTCAGTTACAAAAGGCCAGCAAATTGGTATTAAAATGAAAGCGGGCAGTAAACCGGTTCAATTACTTAAATTGGACTTCGGGGTTGATAACCGCATGCGCGACAGCATTAAATTCAAAGTGAATGTTTATGAGTTTAATGAAGATAAACCCGGCGAGAATTTGGTTAAGCAAGATATTATCGGCGCTATCCCTAAAGGAAAGAACCGCATTAATGTCGATCTGTCGGTGTATAACATCACTACCAAAGGCACCATATTAGTTGCTATTGAATGGTTAAATACTCAAGGCGGAAATGAGCCGTCTTTCTCTATAGGCTTATTCAACGGCGGCACTTACCGGTATGAAGGCACGGAATGGAAAAAGATGCCGGTAGCCGGAGTTGACTTTAATGTATTGGTAAAGAAGTTAAAGTAAATAAACGTGTCCATATTTAAAAAGCAGAACAGAAATGTTCTGCTTTTCTTGTTTTAAGGCATTGTGTTATTAAATATTAATTAATTAAAACTCTTTTTTGAAGTGCTGTGTTAGGAATTTACAGTAAATATTAACTAATAGTTATAAATAACAAAGCTATGGGAAAAGATAAGAATGGCGGATTTGTTCCGCCAAAAGGAAAGCCAACAGGCAGTGGCCGCGAAACACACCCTTTAAAAGATGCATTTGCGGTAACGGATCCTGAAACTGAAAATGAGATCGCAGAGAAATATACTAAGGATGGTACAGACGAACTGGCCGATGGTATACATGTGCGCCACGTAAATCGTAACCTGCATAAAGGTGAGGATATGGAGGATAACAACAATAGCAATAACGGTTAATTTATAAATATATGGAGCTGATATCAAAAGAAGAATTCACCGAACTTATCAATTATCAAGGCGATAACTGCATTTCCATTTACATTCCTACTCACCGCTCGGGAGTGGAGGTAAACGAAAAACAGGATGCTATACATTTTAAAAATGCATTACAAGCTGTAAATGCCGATCTGCAAAACCAGGGTTTGCCTTCGCAGGTAATTGAAGACCTGTTGCGGCCCGGGTTTGAACTATATAGTAACGAGATTTTTTGGAACAACCAGCTAGATGGGTTAGCAGTTTTTTTAGCTAATGGTTTTTCCAAGGTAATTCAGCTGCCGTTTTCGGTAAACGAAGAGCAGTTTTTAAATCACACATTCTACATAAGTCCGCTTCTGCCTGCCATTACCAATAAAGAGGAATTTTATTTATTGGTAATCAGCAAACAAGATGCTAAGTTTTACCAGGGTAATGCCTTTGGCTTGCAGCGTTTAGAGGTAGAAGGTTTACCTAACGGCATGGACGATGTTATTCATTTTGAAGAAAAGGAGGGCCGGCAGTTGTTTAGGCAAGGCAGCAAGGGTGGCACTGGCACCGCAGGATTTCATGGTCACGGCGAAGGTCAGTTGGATGATAAAGCAAATTTAGGGATTTACTTTCAGGAGGTTGATAAAACCTTGTTTAGCGAGGTATTGCACGATAAAAATATACCACTGGTATTGGCAGGAGTAGAGTACCTTATACCTATTTACAAAGGTGTAAGTAAATATAACAACATAGCCGAGGAAGCCATCACCGGCAACCAGGAACATGAGAGCCAACTGGTATTGTTTAACAAAGCACGCCAGATACTGGAGCCGTATTTTAAACAGGAAACTAAAAAGTCCTTACAAAATTATTATAACCAGATATCTACCGCCTCAACTTCTTCCATGCCCGAAAAGGTAATACCGGCCAGTTTCTATGCTCAAATATCTGACCTGTTTATTTGTAAAGGCGAACATATATGGGGTAAGTTTAATATGGATGAGAATAAATTGGAAATACATGCGCAAAAGCAGGAAGGTGATGAGTGTTTGCTGAATATGGCCGCTGCACAAACTTACATTAATGGCGGAGCAGTTCATTTGCTCGAAAAGGAGCAAATGCCTAAAGAGAGCACAATAGCTGCATTTATGAGGTTTTAAACGGTAAATAGATTTTTAAAATGAGGATACATGCAATGGAGCAGGTAAATAAACATGTTGCGGACGAAAATAACAAGCAGCCGACTAATACAGATGGACGATATGCTTATCCCGAGCTTCACGCGGGTGCCCCGCCAAACACAGGCGATGAAAATTTGCAAATATCCTGATCATGTTAAAGCCTGTAACTTTTAGTTGCAGGCTTTTTTGTTAAAAAATTTTTCTGGGCGTTATGGTTTGTTTCAATTCAATTAATAATGACGCATGTTGTAACAATAAAGTTTTGATTAAATAACTATAGAAGTACGTCGTCATATTTGTAAGGGTTAACGGGTTGTATATATCATAGTTAATTAGCTTCTTTGATCTATAATTTAGCTAAAACGCATAAATCCGTTTATATGCTGCTATAAATTGTAATTGTAAGTAACCTTATTGGTACCCAATGGGTATATAGCACACGTGTTTATTTATTTAAACAAATTAAAACAGTGGATCAAAAATCTGTAAAGACCAGTGAGGGCTTATGGCATAAATATCAATCATATGTTGGGCGTGTAACCGCCGGTAATACAGTCGGTGTTGAGGATATAGTCTATTGGCAGCAAAGCCTTTTTACTAAGCTTATCATATATGCTTTGCCTTTAGGTTTTTTAATTGCTGTACCAAGCGCCATTATAGCCTATTTGCAAGGTCACGTGTTTGTAGCTCTTTTTGATATGGTTACTATGGTAACCATTGGTTGCGTTTCGCTTAACCCATACATTTCCTTGTACTTTCGAAAGTCGTTTATCGTGTTTATGCTTTATATGCTAGGCCTGATATTTATGTTGTGTTTAGGTTCATTTGGAGCAGGGAGCATATATTTATTAAGCCTAAGTGTATTTATCACCCTTCAGTTTTCTATAAGAGTAAGCCGTATTGCTGTAATTGTTAATGTTTTTATTTATGGAGCATTGGCACTATGCATATATTTCAAGCCTTTTTCATCGCCACTATTTGAGCGCTATACGGTAGATTCCTGGATCTCTTATACATTGAGTTTTCTTTTCCTGAATTTAGCCATCATTGTATTAATTCATCATACTGTTAACGGGTTGAAAAACACATTGCTACAAAAGGCAATTTTACTTAATGAGTTGCAGGCCGAGTACGATGAAAAAGTTAATAGAAACCAGGTTTTAAAAGAATCGGAAAGCCATTACCGGAGTCTTTTTTCACATAGCCCATCGCCCATGTGGATCTTTGATGCAGTTAGTTTACGTTTTTTGCAGGTTAATGAAACGGCTACTTGTAAATATGGGTATACGCATGAGGAGTTTTCGCGCATGACCATTAAGAATATTGATGCTGATGAAAAGGTAGCACACCTGTCAGAAGATCTATCTCTAACGATGCCCAATAAAGATATAGATCAAACCATTACCAGGCACCGTACTAAAAGCGGGAAGTTATATTATGTAGAGGTAAGGTGTAGTAACATCTCATTTGAAGGTAAGATAGCGCGCTTAGCTATAATGCGTAATATAACAGAGCAAATAGAGCATACCCGTGCTATAGAAAAGCAAAATAAAAAGCTGGAAGAAATAGCTTTTATGCAATCGCACGTGGTACGTGCTCCATTGGCCCGCATAATTGCCTTAACCAGTCTGATAGCCGAAGAAAACGATAAACCTGTTGACGGTGAGTTGATTGGGTATCTGGATCGGTCTGTTAAAGAATTAGATAATGTGATCACAAGCATTGTTAGTCACAGTGAGGAGGTGCTCCCCGAAACAGATAAGGAAAAATAACATGGGCTGAGTTGCTTATGTTTAATGATACAGATCTGTGTTTTATGGCATGAAAATAGCGTATCTCTTGTAAACCAAATTGCCATGCGCGCTATAACATTACCTAAATTTGATCTGCAAAAAGCTAAGTCCAGCTTTAGGGAAGGCTTTAATCAGTTATCATCGGGTGGGTTCCAAAAAATATTCGACCAGATAGACCAAATGGGCATCAAAAAAGGTGTAGACCAAATGGGTTTGGATAAGTTCATTAATCAGTGTGCATTGCTGGCAGCAGGTTCGGGCGTTATAACCGGAGCAGGCGGCATTACTACCATGCTTATTGGCGTTCCGTTGGATATTTTGAATTTAATTACCCAGCAGTTCCGGGTTACGCTGGCGGTATCATACCACAATACAGGTAGCTACCAGTTGCGTTTCGAGGAGTTTTTTAAGATAGTGGCAACTTCTTTAAAAGTAGATACCGGCATAGCTATGTCTAAAACAGTAATGGAAGAAGTAGCTCAAAAATTATTGCTTACAGTTGGCTCAAAAACCGCAAGGCGCCTGGTGCCGGTGGTAGGCGCAGTTATAGGCGGAACAGCTAACTACCTGTTTATTAAACGCATGGCCGATACGGTTAAGAAAAAGCAACCCATAAAGAAAGTTGTCCGCATTTAAATGAATATGGATTTAAAGGTAAATGGTTACATCATTTCTTTGTTGGTAAATAGGCATTTCAGGGTAATTGTGTAAAAAATCGTACTTTTAGACACTTTGTCACTTCTCATCATAATGGCAACAATAAACACTAACGTTTAAGTTTATGAGCACCATTCATAATAAAGATTTAGGTACCAAGCAAAAAGCGCTGGCCATTAACCTCGACCCCGAAATTTATGGCTCTTTTGCCGAAATAGGCGCCGGTCAGGATGTTGCCGCTAACTTTTTTAAAGCCGGAGCATCATCAGGAACCATAGCCAAAACCATGTCGGCTTACGACATGATATTTTCTGATGCTATTTACGGCGCACAACAGGTTAAGCGTTACGTAACCGAACAACGCCTGATAGCCATGCTTGACCGTGAGTACGGCTTAATGATTGAACGCCTTGCCGAACAGCGCGGTAAAACCAGTACATTCTTTGCCTTTTCGGGTACGTTTTCGGCCCTTAACTATCACAAAACCAACGATGGGCATGGCTGGATGGGGGTACGCTTCCAATTGGAGCCCGAGGGCTATTACCACGACGTGGTAATACACGTAAAACTGTTGGATAACGATAATAACCTGCAGCAGCAAGCGGTAGGTATATTGGGTGTAAACCTTATTTACGCCTGTTTTTATTATAACGAGTCACCGCCAATCTTTCTACAATCGTTAATGGATAATTTATCCAGAGACCGTATTCAGATAGATATGATCCGTTTTGAGGGGCCTAAATTTAATAGGGTGGATAACCGCCTTATGAGTTTGCACCTGGTGAAATACGGATTTTCGGATGCCGCACTTTTTGGTCCGGATGGTAAAAACCTGCAACCTTCGGAAGTATTGTATAAAAAGCACATTGTAGTCATCCGCGGACGTTTTCGCCCTATTATCAACGTGCATTTAGATATGCTGAACAACGGGGTAAAACAGTTTTTGCAGGAACCCGATGTGGATAAAACCAAGGTGATGGTTGTTTCGGAGCTTACTCTGCAATCGCTTAAAGAAAGGGATGCCGACGAAACAGCTGAGATAGATGAAAAAGACTTTTTGGATAGGGTAGATATCCTGTGTTCTTTGGGGCAAACAGTAATGATCTCTAATTTTCATGAGTATTATAAGCTGGTGTCTTACCTGTCGAAAATTACCAAGCTCAAAATTGGAATGATACTGGGGTATCCAAACCTCGAATACATATTTTCAGAAGAGCATTACCGTAATTTACAAGGTGGCATATTGGAGTCGTTTGCCAGTTTGTTTAGCCGGAGCGTAAAGCTTTTTATATATCCAACCCTGCGCAACGGCACAATTTTAAATTGCTTAAAATTCTCGCTGCCACCGCATTTAATTGATTTGTACCGGTACCTTATTGCCAATAACAAAATAGAGGATATCAGGCATTATAAGGAAAGTAATTTGCAGTTGGAAACCGATACCGTTTTACAGCTCATTAAACAGGGCTCCGATGCATGGGAAGACTATGTACCTGTAGAAGTGGCTAACATGATTAAAGACCGCTGCCTTTTTGGTTACCCGTGCGAGGTGGAGCCAGGTATAGATATTGTAAACGACAAGAACGTTCAAACGACTTTGGATTAAAACATCGTAAGTTGGCTACTGAAAACTGATAACTTCGGGGATAGTAGCCAGCTTTTCATTAAGCTCTGTTAAAAACGGCTTCTTGCCCGATACGTTCCAGATCACTGTCAACTTATCATGATCTTTACTTACCTGCAGGCGTTCTATTTTAAGGTCGTTAGTACTAAGTTCATCTTCCCAGGCCTTAATGCCATTAAGGTTGGTTTTGCTAAAGGTAACGCTCAGCATATTTTGTTTTTGCAATTTGCCTATAAGCGTTTCAATACGGTTCATTAACAGCAGCACCGTTAATGTAATTAGGGTAAATACAAAGGCTAATGAATGGTAGCCTATGCCGGTGGTCATGCCTATGGCTGCCGAAGTCCAAATTACAGCAGCGGTGGTTAAACCTCTAACCGAAAACTGATCTTTAAAAATTACACCCGCGCCAATAAAGCCTATTCCTGTGATAATGTTAGCCGATATACGATCATCGGCACCAACACCATGCCGCGATACAATAGTGAAAATGGTAGAACCTAAAGTGATTAGCACAATGGTCCTAAAGCCGGCCGACTTGTTTTTATACTCCCGTTCAAACCCTATAATGCCTCCGCATAAAACTGACATTAACATACTGGCCAAATCCTGCAACTGTATATTGAAATCCATAGTTAAAAAAGTGTTAACCTTATGTTAACAATGCAAGTGAGGCCGGTAATGTTTAGATCATATTAAAATTCATACCTGTGTATTCTTTTTTACAACGTGAAGATTAATGAATGATCTAATCTTTCACATTTAGTGTGTGCCTTTTGCGCCAACCCGGCTCAATTTAAGCCGGGTTGGTAGCTTATATACATTGCAGATCTTCATAGTTATAAATGCCTGGCCTGATAGCTTCTTATAATAAAGCTGGTGAAAGCGAATATTAATATTAAAATTCCAATTATGCCTGTGAAAGCTATAGTGTGATGCTCGGGTAAAGCGCCTGTATAATCGGCCAGTGGTAATTTGTTCATCACCGTATAAGTGAGCATAAAAAACACCACTTCAAATAGTTTTTTGCCTCCGGTTAAAATGCCCAGGCACACAGCCAGCAGCACAATAAGCACTGCGCCTGTAATTATATTAACAATAGAAAAAATATCGGCAGTAATAGCATAACGCACTATTAGCGGCAAGGCCAATACCAAGGCTAATATTACACCTGCCATAATTTGTGCAGGCAGCATACGCATTAATGGTTTGTATGAAGCATAAGTGAAGTAGTGCAGCCGGTTCGTTTCTTCTTTAGTGGCCAATTCCGACCAGCGCGTAACCTGCAAAAACCATAAAGCGGGAAGTAGAAATACCGATGAAATATTAATTGGTGCAAAAAACATGCTGATGCTCAAGCCAATATTTACCAGCCATAACCATTTATTGCCTTGTCTTATTAACAAGAGCAATTCGGTTTTAACAAATGGAAAAATACTGTAATTGGTGACCAAAGGAGGCAGGAGCCTGTAATTAATGCCGTTAGGTGTAATTGGGGATGCAGCTAATTGAACTGGTTCTTTGGTTGCTTTCTTTTTCTTTTTTCCCGATGCTTGTTTAACATCGAACCGGTGAAAAAAGAAAGAAGAGACGTAGACCAGTCCCAAAGCAAAACCCATCCACAACAACCGGCTGAAAATGAACAAGCCCGTCCAGGTAATACCGTTCCAGGTAAATACCTTGTAAGGTTTTTGCCCGGAAAATATAAAGCCGAATGATACCTGATCAATATGCTGGTGAAACTGGCTGTTAACCTGGTTCCTGATACTGCTTGATACCAGGCTTAAGCCAAAAGGATCGAAAACACCGCTGGGGGTATTGCCACCTTTTATATTAACGGTAGACATAACAATGCCGCACAAAAAAAAGTAGACAATGAACTGCAAGATGCTGCGTTTACCTAAAAACACTTCGCCTACTACGGCCAATGCTGCTACTACAAACATGGCTGGCAAAGCAAAAAACAGGTAGGGTAATATGAAATTACTTAATACGAACGGATGTCCCGACCCGCGTAAAAAGAACATGAAAAAGCTTACTACAAACGTGCACCCAACTATGGTACAAAGCACAAGGTAGTTACTTAGCTGCTTACTCAGCAAATATTTAAAGTTTGATATAGGCGTTGTGGCAACAATTAAACCTACCTCTGTATCAATGTCTTTTTTTATGCCGCTGTTAATAAGCAAAAAGCCGTAAAACGATAGCATAACGGTAGTCATTAAACCTGATACATAACCAACCCATGCCGAGTTGTAAACGCTTTTAAAACCGCTTGCGCTTAGCGTAGTGTAGGTAGCATTGGTAGCGGGTACAAAAAGGTAAGCCACATACACGGTAATAACCAGGGTAATTAAAAAAGCGTAGCTGCGGGTACGTTGCAGGTAATCGGCCTTTACAATGTTGTAAATGTATTGCATAGCTTAGGCGTTACATTGAGTTAATAACAAGTAAGCATCCTCTAAGCTGGCGTTGATAGGTGTTGATGCCGGGGCAAAATCAGCAGGTGTGCTAATGTAGCGAACCCTAATTCGGTCGTTTTGGCGACCGGTGTCAATTACCTTGTAACGGGTTTTAAAGGCGGCAACATCGGCATTGTTCAATAGCACTTCGTATATCTTTTCATCAGCCTGTTTAATAATATCCTGCTGGTAGCCTTTGGTAATTAATTTGCCGCTTTGCATAATGGCTACTTCATCGGCAATGGTTTCAATATCCGATACAATGTGCGACGACAGGATGATGATGCAATCGTTAGCCAGGTCGGAGATCAACTGGCGAAACCTTACCCGCTCTTCAGGATCAAGGCCCACAGTGGGTTCGTCAAATATGAGCACCTTAGGATCGTTAAGTAAGGCTTGTGCAATACCAACACGTTGTTTCATGCCACCCGAGTAAGAGCCAATAGGCCTTTTAGCATCGGCTGTAAGGTTAACGCCCTCTAACAGCATCTCAATACGTTGGCGCAAACCTTTACCGCCAACTCCTTTCATGGCGGCTATGTATTCTAAAAATTCATAGGCATTTAAGTTAGGGTACACGCCAAAATCCTGCGGCAGGTAGCCTAATACTCTGCGTATATAATTGGGGTCGCTTACAATATCTACCCCATCTAAAAACAAAGTGCCCTGGGTGGGCTTGCTTATGGTGGCAACTATTTTCATCAGGGTTGATTTGCCTGCTCCGTTAGGCCCAAGCAAACCTAATACCCCTTTATCAATGTTGATGCTATAATCTGATAACCCGGTTTTTTGCGCGTTGTATTGCTTGGTAAGTCCCTTAATTTCTAATGCCATAATGTTTTTGGTTACGGCTATGACAGGGTTTTCGCAACCTAAGTTACAGGGATTGTAAAATAAAGCGCAGCGTAGCAAGTATGTTAACTCAAAGCTAAATGTTGATGGATTGAAGTGGTGAACGTATAATGTACATAGTTATTTGTTGAATAAATACACTTCATACAAACGGTTTAATTAATAGCATATAGTTGCCAATAGTGAGCGTTGGCATCAGCATTTGCTTAAACAAACCGTTACCCGTTAGCCCTGAATCCAAAACTTGGGCCTGCCTGCACATCAAAAAATTTCTATCTTTGGCTCATTATACTATATAATGAAGATTTCGTACAACTGGCTAAAAGAGTTTATCAGCACCGATAAATCGCCCGAAGATATATCACAGATCCTGACCGGCATTGGCCTGGAGGTAGAAAGCCTTGAAAAAGTTCAGGCTATTCCAGGCGGGTTGGAAGGCCTGGTTATTGGCTATGTTAAAGATGCACAGCAACATCCTAATGCCGACCGCCTGCGCGTTACCAAAGTAGATGTTGGCGGCCCCGAGGACCTGCAAATTGTTTGCGGCGCACATAATGTAGCCGCCGGACAAAAAGTGGTGGTTGCCGTAGTGGGTACCACCGTTCACCCAACAGCAGGCGAACCATTCAAGATTAACAAATCAAAAATTAGGGGAGAGGTATCCGAAGGGATGATCTGCGCCGAGGACGAGATAGGCCTGGGTACCGATCATGCCGGTATTATGGAGTTAGATGCCGATGCTCCCATTGGTAGCCCCGCAAAAGAATACTTTAAACTAAACGACGATTACCTGTACGAAATAGGCTTAACCCCTAACCGGGCCGATGCCACCTCGCACTTAGGTACCGCCCGTGATATTGCCGTATTCCTTAAAATTGGTGTAACCAAACCTGATGTAGCTGCATTTAAGGTAGATAATACAAACAGAACCATACCTGTTACTATTGAGGCCGAAGCGGCTTGTCCGCGTTATGCCAGCGTTACAATTACCGGTGTAAAAGTTCAGGAATCGCCGCAATGGTTAAAAGAGCGTTTGGCTGTTATAGGCGTGCGTTCTATCAATAACATTGTAGATGTAACCAACTACGTATTACACGAGTTAGGCCAGCCCCTGCATGCTTTTGATGCCGATGCCATAACCGGCAACCAAGTGGTAGTGAAAACCTATCCTGAAGGCACAACCTTTGTTACTTTGGATGATGTAGAACGTAAACTATCGGCCGATGACCTAATGATAGGCAACGCCGAAGGCCCTATGTGTATTGCCGGTGTATTCGGTGGTGCAAGCTCAGGCGTTAAGGAGAATACTACTGCTGTTTTCCTGGAGAGCGCTTATTTCAACCCGGTATCGGTACGTAAAACATCCAAACGCTTTGGCTTAAAAACAGATGCATCTTTCCGCTTCGAGCGTGGTGTAGATCCTAACATGACCGTGTTCGCCCTGAAACGCGCTGCGCTATTAATTCAACAGGTAGCTGGTGGGGTTATTTCGTCCGAAATTTCTGACATTTACCCTGCTCCGGTTGATCCGTTTGCTGTAGATGTTACTTATCGTAATATCGACAGGTTAATTGGTAAATCCTTAGGTGAGGAGACCATTAAGTCGATTATTACCGCCCTTGATATAACCATTGTAGAAGAAACTGCCGAAGGCTTGTCATTACAAGTGCCGCCTTACCGCGTAGATGTAACCCGCGAGGTAGACATTATTGAAGAAATTCTCCGTATTTACGGTTATAACAATATTGAGATTCCTACACAAATTCGTGCATCGTTAAATAACTCACAAAGGCCCGAAAAAGACACGGTACAGAATGCTATATCTGAGCTGTTATCGGCCAATGGCTTTAACGAAACGCTGTCTAACTCGTTAACCAGTTCGTCATACGCCGAAAGCCTGGATAATGCCGTTAAGTTGTTGAATCCGCTGAGTAACGATTTGGACATTATGCGCCAAACGCTGCTGTATTCGGGTTTAGAAGCTATAGCGTACAACCAGAACCGCCGTCAGGCCGATCTGAAATTTTACGAGTTTGGCAAGACCTACTTTTTTGAGGATGGCAAGTATGTAGAAAATCAAAAGTTCTCGGTATTTATTTCAGGATCAAATCAGCAGGAGCAATGGAACCAAAAGACTAATCCGGTTTCTTTCTATCACCTGAAAGCTATTATTGATGGTTTGCTGGAAAGGCTAAGCATTAGTGATTACACGGTGGATGAAATAGTAGACCATGAGTTCGCTTACGGCTTGCAATACAACTATCGCGGCAGCAAAACACTGGTTAAGTTTGGTGCGGTATTACCGGGTGCCTTAAAAAAGGCAGGTGTGGAAAAAGAAGTGTTTTATGCCGATTTTAACTTTGATGTGCTATTAAATATAGTACGCAAAAACAAGATCATTAATAAAGAGATCTCTAAATTCCCATCCGTACGCCGCGACTTGTCTATGCTGGTTGATACCGCAGTAACTTTCGGTCAGCTAAAGCAAATAGCCCAAAAAACTGAACGTAAGTTATTAACAGAAGTAAGTGTTTTCGACGTTTACCAAGGCGATAAATTACCGGCCGGGAAAAAATCATACGCCTTAAGCTTTATGCTGCAGGATGAAGAAAAAACGCTGACCGATAAGGCCATTGACACCATTATGCAAAAGCTGATTTACAACTTTGGTAAAGAGGTTGGAGCGGAAATAAGAAAATAGTTTTTAAATTTAGAAATTGGAATGTTCAATTTCGAAATTGATTAATCTGTGTTTTGCAGTTAATTTTAGTAAATTCAGCCAGCGGAAAAATAAATCCGAAATTAAACATTCGAAATTCGAGATAGATAATGCCATCAGTAACTGATCAGTTAAGTATTGTAGTAGAAAAAACAGAGCGTTTAATTGCGCTTTGTAATGCCTTGCAGGAAGAGAATGACCTACTTAAGCTGGAAAATCAGTCGTTAAGTGCGGCATTGGATGTGAGTAAGGATAAGGGTAAAGACCTGGAAGAAAAGCTTCGTGTATTGAAACTGGCCAAATCATTTTCAGAAACAAATGAAAAAAGCCTTGACATCAAGCAAAAAATTAACGAATTTGTGCGGGAAATTGATAAGTGTATTGTGTTGCTAAAAAAGTAAACTATTAAGTGAACAAGCTCAATGGGAGAGATCTCCATAAAAATAAATATTGCCGACCGTGTTTACCCTTTAAAGGTAGAAATGGAAGAAGAGGAATTGATACGCAGGGCAGCCAAGATGATCAATGACCGCATAAAGGAATATCAGGATAATTATGCAGTTAAAGATAAACAGGATTTGCTTTCGATGAGCGTGTTGCATTATGCAACGGCCTCATTAAAGGCGGAGCGCAAGGTAACAGTAGAAGATACTACCGTGGCCGAAAAAGCTTACCTGTTAGATCATATGTTAACCGAATTCTTTAACAAGCAATAAGCGTTCTTTATTATAAATTATAGAGCAAATTAAATTTAACCGCAGTTAAGTTTTAAGTTTCACTGGCAAGCGAGGGCTTGCTGTCATTTGGTTACCAACAGGTAGTAGTTTTTACCTGGTGGCCCTGTTTGGCAGTACGCCTGTAGGCAATGATGCTTAAAAAGGGAGTTGCGGTTTTTTATTATATACCAAATTATGAACATTTTAGAAATTATAATCGGCCTGCTTGTTGGGGCCATCATTGGTTTTGCCATAGGGCGTTACCTCCTCAATAAGCTATTTAAGGAGCGTGATATATCCGCACAAAACAAAGCCAAAAAAATATTAAAGGATGCTGAGAATAATGCAGAGATCCTGAAAAAGAATAAACAGCTGGAAGCAAAAGAGCGCTTTTTGCAATTGAAAGCCGAGCATGAGCAAGAGGTAAACACCAAAAACAATGCTATAAACCAGCGCGAAAACTCTATTAAGCAAAAAGAGCAATCGCTAAACCAAAAATTGGAAAGTGCCAACCGCAAGGAAAACGAGCTGGACGGTACCCGTAAAAATTTAGAAAAACAAACCGAAATTCTGCATAAAAAGCAGGAAGAAGTGGAGCATTTGAAACAGCAGCACGTACAGCAGCTGGAAACCATTGCCGGTCTTACTGCCGAAGAAGCCAAGAACCAATTAGTAGATACCCTGCGCGAAGAAGCCCGTACTAAAGCCATGATGCAGATCAAGGATATTGTGGACGAAGCTAAACTAACCGCTACCAAAGAAGCTAAAAAGGTGGTTATTCAAACCATACAGCGTACCGCTACCGAGAGCGCTATCGAGAATACGGTATCCATCTTTAACATTGAGAACGATGAAATTAAAGGCCGTATTATTGGTCGTGAAGGTCGTAACATCCGTGCGCTGGAAGCAGCTACAGGTATTGAGATCATTGTAGATGATACGCCGGAAGCCATTATCCTGTCGGGTTTTGACCCGGTACGCCGCGAGATTGCTCGTTTAGCTATGCACCGTTTGGTAACCGATGGTCGTATCCACCCGGCCCGTATTGAAGAAGTAGTTGCCAAAACTCGTAAGCAAATAGAAGAAGAGATCGTTGAAATAGGCGAGCGTACCGTGATCGATTTAGGTATTCACGGTTTACACCCGGAACTGATTCGTATGGTTGGCCGTATGCGTTACCGTTCATCTTATGGACAAAACCTGTTACAGCACTCGCGTGAGGTAGCCAACTTCTGTGCTACTATGGCGGCAGAGTTAGGCTTAAATGTTAAATTAGCTAAACGTGCCGGATTACTGCACGATATTGGTAAAGTACCAGACGATAACCCAGAGCTGCCACACGCTATTTTGGGTATGCAATTGGCCGAAAGATATAAAGAACATCCGGAAGTTTGTAACGCCATTGGCGCCCACCACGATGAAGTGGAAATGACTTCTATGATCTCACCAATTATACAGGCTTGCGATGCTATATCTGGTGCCCGTCCGGGTGCACGCCGCGAGGTGGTAGAAAGCTACATTAAGCGTTTAAAAGAGTTGGAAGAATTGGCCTTATCATACCCGGGTGTAGAAAAAACATTCGCTATACAGGCCGGCCGTGAGCTGCGCGTGGTAGTAGAAAGCGAGAAGATCAGCGATGCCCAATCCGAAATACTGGCCGCCGATATATCAAACCGTATTCAAACCGAAATGACTTATCCGGGTCAAATCAAGGTTACCGTAATCCGCGAAACACGTTCGGTTGCATTTGCCAAGTAAGTATATTTTTAAATATAATTTTGAAGCGACAAGATCAAACCTTGTCGCTTTTTTTAATCTTTTTTTTTATGCAAAGCCCTGTTGAACAACGACCAGTTGACCGCGATTTTGAAGAGTACGATCAGGTATACCGTGGCGCGAAAAATTCATACATCCTGCTTATTGCTGTGCCGCTCATGATGTTTGGGTTAATGGCGTTAATTTGGGCTATACCATTTCCTAATATTGCCTTTTTAGGGAAGTACAATGGTTACTTAAACTGGGCGTCATTCTTAATAGCAGCACTTATCTACTATCATTTAAGGTTGTCGCCCATGGTATCGTACCTGTTGTTGTTTATGCTGTTTGGATTTTCGTACGGTATTATCAAATTGGAACAGGTAGAAAAAGCCGGTGGCATGCAACTGTGGCTAGCAGGATTAATTTTAGCAACGTTTGGTATCGGGCTTCAAACCTGGATTTTCAAAACAGTAAAAGCCAATAATACATTGATGCTGTTAAGTAAGTCATCAACATGGTTTATAGTTACCATACTTAAAGCAATTAAAGTACGGTATTAATCAATTTTGTTATTATATTAATACTAAGTTAATATTGTGACTAAAATTTCAATTATAGAGTCAATAACTTAGGAATATTAAAATATATTTTTGTATGTGATATTAATATTGAGTAGTTTTGTTACTCAATCTATCCTGAAAAGTTAATTTTAGTTTAGAGGTATTTCATGCTCGACGCACTCATTACATCAAAAACCCGGTTAAAGTTACTGCTTAAGTTTTTCTTGAACAGTAACAACAAATCATATTTGCGCGGGTTAGAAACCGAGTTTGGCGAGTCGAGCAATGCTATTCGTATAGAACTTAACCGCTTTGAAGATGCCGGTTTGCTGGTATCGTCTACGGAGGGTAACAAAAAAATTTACCAGGCTAATAAAAGCAATAGTATATATAACGATATTCACAGCTTGTTGATGAAGTTTGTGGGCATTGATGAGATCATCGAAAAAGTATTACGCCGGGTAGGCGATCTTCAATCGGCCTACATCACAGGCGATTTTGCACGGGGTATAGACAGCGCTGTAATTGAGTTATTGCTGGTTGGAGATGATATAAATTTAAATTACGTGAATAAGTTGCTCGAAAAAGTAGAATATCATATCCAGCGAAAAGTTCATATTGTTATCCTACAACGAAAAGAAGCAAATGATCTTTTAGCGCTTAACAGTAGTTTGCTTATTTGGGAAGATGGTAAACAACCAAAGTGATTTAAAAAGGCTTAAAAATGCAAAGTAAAATTAAACATACCATTTGGGGCTATTTTCAATTTTTTTACGGAATTGTAGGTAACATACTATATTTTAATATTGCGCTAAGTTTAGTTGTTAGTGTAATGGACGGTATAGGATTAACTATGTTTATTCCTATGCTGCAGTTTATTAATGAAAATAAACCTGCTCCGGCCAATGGCAAATCTTTAGGCGCACTCCATTATGTGCTTGATACATTTTCTATCATGCATTTGCCGGTTACCATTTATTCTGTTTTGTTACTTATGGTAATCATATTTACCATTAAAGCGATATTTAATTATGGTAATCAACTTGCACAGGTAGCATTAAGGCAACGCTTTGTTAAGCGGATTCGTTATGAACTGATTGAAAATTTGGATAAGCTAAGTTACAGTGCATTCTTGAAATTAGATGCCGGCAGAATTCAGAATACCATGGGTAGCGAAGTTGGAAAACTCTATAATGCTATTATGTCATTCGTAGGTACATTGAAAAGTGTATCGATGCTATTTACCTATGTAGTATTTGCTTTTATGGCTAACTGGAAGTTTGCAATATTAGTTACGGTTGGTGCATTACTTTCAAATTTAATTTTCAAACGCTTATTTGCTCAAGTTAAATCCAATTCTATAAACGCATCCAAAAAAGGACATGTTTTTAATGATAAACTGATACAATCAATCCATAATTTCAAGTATTTAAAGGCAACCAATTTAATGGGGATTTATTCAAATAAGCTTAAAAAGCTTATTGATGAAACCGAAGTTATTAATAGACAAATAGGATTAAGTCAAGCGTTAACATCTAGTTTAAGGGAACCTTTAGTTATACTTATTGTTGCTATTGTAGTGTCTATCCAAATAAAATGGATGGGTAGCAGCGTAGGATCGGTAATCTTAAGCATATTGTTGTTTTACCGGGCACTATCATTCCTGATGATTATACAAACAGGGTGGCAGGGCTTTATGCAAAGTGTTGGTGGAATTGACTCGGTTTCGGAGTTAAATCACAATATGGTTATTAATAAGGAAGTTCAGGCTGACGATAAATTAAATAAGATTGAGAAAGGTTTTGTAATTAAAGATTTATCTTTTGCTTATGGTGATAACACTGTATTGAAAAATGTAAACATAAATATTAACACAAAACAATCCGTTGCATTTGTAGGTGAAAGCGGTTCTGGGAAAACTACATTAGCTAATATTATTACAAGTTTGATAAAACCTCAAAGCGGTAATATTATGATTGATGGTGTACCTTTGGATCACTATAATTTAGATAGTTACCGTGCGAAAATTGGATACATTTCCCAGGAAGCGGTTGTTTTTAATGATAGTATTTACAACAATGTAACATTTTGGGCAGATCATAATCCCGAAAATTTAAAAAGATTTTGGTCGTGTTTAGAAAAAGCTTCTTTATTGCAATATGTAAATGGACTGTCTGAAAAAGAGCATACACAATTAGGTAATAACGGAACCCTAATATCAGGTGGACAAAAGCAAAGAATATCTATAGCGCGTGAATTGTACAAGAACGTAGAAGTTTTTATTTTAGATGAAGCTACTTCTGCTTTAGACTCACAAACTGAAAAATTTATTCAAGAGAGTATAGACCAGTTAAAAGGGCAGTATACCATTATTATTATAGCGCATAGGCTGTCAACCATAAAAGATGTTGATACCATTTATTTATTAGATCAGGGAAATGTGACTGCACAGGGAACATTTGATGAACTAATGGCCGTTTCTGATAAATTTAGAAGAATGGTTTCCTTACAAGAATTTTAATCTGTCTTAGGACTACTCGTTGATAAAGTAATCTCATACAATAAACAATAATTTAATGGTTATTAATTATATCTATAAATTATCAGACAAAGGCAGGGCAAAACCCAAATTGGATATTGCCACTAAAATGAACTGTTTAGATAACTTTATTGAAGAGTTTAAAACTAATATAACTGTGTTGGCAGATAATTGTGAACAAAGCACAATTGATCAAATTAAAATGCGCGGTTTAACCCCTATCGAGCTTTCTTTAGGGAATTCTGAGAACACGCGGTATGCTATGCAGTTTGCCATAGATAACTTTCCAAAAGATAGCTATGTTTATTTTGTGGAAGATGATTATGTGCATTTACCTGGTTCGTTATTAGCATTGCAGGAAGGATTGCTTATTGCAGATTATGTTAGTTTGTATGATAATCCCGATAAGTATGTAAATGCTAAAGATGGTGGCCCAAATCCTTACATTGTAAATGGAGGCGAAGATAGCACAGTAATGTTAAGCAAAAACTTTCACTGGAAAACTACAAACTCTGTAACCATGACGTTTGCAGCAAGTATTAAGGTTTTGGAGGAAGATAAACCAATTTGGTGGGCATTTACCGCCACTAAAATTTCGAATAGCTTTTTTGCCTTCAGGGTGTTAACAAGACAAGCGTTTTCATTTTCAAAGGGATCGTTAAGAGAATATGTACGTTCGGTAAGGCGCTATAGAGAGTTTTTGTCGATTAAAGCTCAGTCAAAGCAGAAAAGAATACTAATAAATGCAATTCCTGGCTTATCCACCCATGCGTAGACGGCTTGGTTAACACCGCTTACGCACTGGCATTCAATAAAGTCTTGGGAAGAGGCCGGAAAACATCATCAGTAAAATTTAATACTTACATTTTATTGCAAACAGCTACAAACCAACCCCAAATTGCCATCATTATACCTTACTACAAAAGTAGGTATATGAATGAAACGCTGCAGTCTATTAAACAGCAAACCAATAGTAATTTTAAATTATACATTGGTGATGATTGCAGCCCGCATGATATACAACCTTTACTGCAAAATTTGGATACAGATTTTAAGGATCGTATAGTATATCATCGCTTCGACACAAATATGGGGTCTGTGTCTCTTACACGGCAATGGGAGAGATGTATAGCTTTAACTCACGATGAACCCTATCTTTGGTTGTTCAGCGATGATGACATTATGCCGCCAGATGCTATAGAGCGGTTTTATAACTTTATAGAAAAGGCAAATACCCCGATTGATGTTTTGCGATTTGATTTGCAGATAGTTAATGACGATAGTAAGATCATTAGAAACAGCAAAGCACATCCTCCTTTCGAAAAAGCAGAAAATTTTATTTTTCGCCGGCTAAATGGCGAATGTATAAGTACGGCTTGTGAATATATATTCTCTCGTAAAACATACCAATTAAATAAAGGCTTTGTAGAATTTCCTTTAGCCTGGTGTTCAGATGATGCCTCATGGGTGCAATTTGGGCAGCAAACCGGAATCTACACTATAGGTGGCAACCCTGTTTCCTGGCGCATGGGTGGTTTTAATATCTCTTCTGATAAAAACAGCACTTATCAATTAAAGCTCAAAGCATCTATTTTGTATTTAAGATTTATTGAAGAGCGTTATCACTTTTCGGATGAGTTGAAGATGAAGATGCTGTATGGACAGCTAAATCTGTTAAATAAGTCTGTGAAAGTGAAGGTTAACTTTTATAAACAATTATTCAGAAGCGGTATTTTTAGCCGTTCATTTTTGTTTAAACAGATCAACATCAGAAACAAGCACTTACTTTCAAGGGTGGTTAACAAATTAAAACGTACGTTTAACTAGCATAAATGAAAATACATTACTTAACCAATAAAATTGCATGGTTTGGAAAATATTCCGGTTACGAATGCTTATCAAACTATTTGCCTGCTGGTAACCAAATAAAGCTTTATGCATCCAAGTCTGGTTTTATAAATAAGGTATTTGGTAAGGTATTCCAACTTTTATATAAATGGCAATTCAAAAGACCAAGTGACGTATTTGCTGAGGTTCAATTTTTGCAAAAGATCAAATCTGCCGATATATCCCATGTACTATACTTAGATTATCATGTCCATATCATTAGTAAAGTAAAGGCTAATGCACCTGTTACAGGGACCATCCACATTCCGTTTTCGTACTGGAAAGAAGAGAATTTGCAGTTATTGCCGAAACTTAAAAATTATATAATTTTATACGATAGGGACGTGGAGAAATTTCAAGCTTACGCACCCGATAGTAAATTTCATGTTATTAAGCATGGGGTTGATATAAGCTTTTTCAGTCCTCGTAACGATCTTCAAGTCAAGCGAAATAAGGTACTATTTGTAGGCCATTATTTAAGGAACTTTGAAATGTTTTATAATACCTATAATGCTATCAGCGAAAAAACCAGCGATGATTTAGAATACCATTTCATTATTCCTGCTATAAACAGAAAGCACCAATGGTTGGTAGACATAGCAGACAAACCCAATGTGTTTTTTCACGAAAAGCTTTCGGACGAGGAACTATTAATGCATTATCAGGACAGCTATCTATTGATGATGCCAATGCAGGAAAGCGGCGCTAATACCGCAATAGTTCAGGCTATAGCTGTAGGGTTACCAATACTTACTACAGATATAGGTGGTATACGATCATACGGCGGTGGAAGTGTGTTTCCTATAGTGGATAATAATGACACCAATGCATTAACTGATCTCTTTTTTAAGTATTATAACGACAGTAATTATCGTAACGAAATATCTTTGAAGCAAAGGCAATTTGCAGTTAATGAATTAGATTGGGATAAGATAGCCAAGCAACACACCGATTTATATCAACAACTATTGAGCTAAACCGAGATCGTTATTCTCTTCTCTTAATAAACCGTGCCGGTACTCCACCCCAAATCTCGTATGATGGTACAGATTTGGTTACAACAGCACCAGCTGCAATAACACTGCCTTTGCCTATAGTTACACCATTTAATATAACACAGTGGGTTCCTATCCAAACGTCGTCTTCTATTATAATTGGCCGGTCAAAACATGTGCTGTTGAGTAATTGGCCCGCAGGCAAAATTTCATGAGCTACGTCCACAATTGAAGTATTGCTTGCAATAAGGCAATCGTTACCAATAGAAACAGTGCTACTGCAATTTATTTCACAGCCCCTGCCTATAAAAGTTCTGCTACCTATGTTAATCAGGTTTTGCTCTTTAAAAGGAAATCCTATACGTAAATCAACTCCGTCCTGAATTGTGCAATTACTTCCTATATTGACTTTATTGGGCCAATTGCAGGTCATTTTCCCAACATTGCAATTGTTATTTATCTTCATTCCTAACAGGCTGAAGTAAGTAATTCGAAACTTAGATGCAACAGATGAAAACTTATGTCTGATTAATGCGAACGTATTGATCTTAGTCATTGATGTTATAAGATTTCTGCTAAACTACTCAATAAAGTTTTCAGGTGCTTGTTTATCAGGAAATGTTTTCAATTGTACGAGCATGGGCATATCATTCAATGGAGTAAATACTATTTGTTAACATCTAATTAACAATTAACACTTGTAGTGTTAATGCACACATAACATTGAGCTAATGTTGCTCTAATACTTTTGCTTGCATCAATCAAACGCAAGTGAAAAAATTAGCTACTACCCTTTTTAAATTAACACTTAGCATATTGCTCACGGCAACCTTCAGCCTGACATATGCACAAAGTACCGGTAAATTAACTGGAAAGATAACTGATAAAAAAACTGGAGAAGTCTTAATTGGCGCTTCTATACTAATTGAAGGAATATCAAAAGGTGCCGCCACTAATGTAAATGGCGAATACAATATCGTCAACATTCCAACCGGAACTTATAGCGTATTAGTAAGATATGTTGGTTACCAAAACAAGCAAATTTCAGAAGTACAGGTAAAATCGGGCGATGTAACAAACCTGAGCATCACGTTAGACGAGGCTAACACACAGCAATTACAGGCGGTTACAGTTAAGGCCACGTTTAGGCAAGAATCGGTAAACTCCTTGTATGCTAAACAAAAAAACAGCGCTTCAATTACCGATGGTATTACTGCAGAAACCATTAAGCGTTCGCCAGATAGAAGTACGTCTGACGTGTTACGCCGTGTAAGCGGTGCTACCGTTCAGGATAATAAATTTGTGGTAGTACGTGGTTTGAGCGACCGTTACAATACGGCATCGCTTGATGGTACAAGCTTACCAAGCACTGAGCCTAACCGTAAAGCTTTTTCTTTCGATATTGTACCGGCTAACTTAGTTGATAACCTCATTATCAGTAAAACAGCTACACCAAACCTTTCGGGCGATTTTGCCGGTGGTGCTGTACAAATAATAACCAAAGATATTCCGGAACAAAACTTTGTTACCATAAACGCAGGTTTAGGTTACAACACTAACACTACTTTCAAGGATTTTAAAAGCGGCTACCGCAACCTATCTGATTACTTTGGCTTTGACGATGGTTCAAGAAAACTACCATCTAACTTCCCATCAAGAAACAGAATACAAAGCAGTTCGCTCACACAAGCTCAACAAGTTACTGCTCTAAGGTCCTTAAACCCAAATTTTAATATTTACAACACTAATGCCTTTATGAATCAAAACTACCAGGTTTCGTTGGGTAGGGTAAAGGATGTTGGTAAGAACGGTAACCGTTTTGGTGCAATTATAGCCCTTACGTATCGCAATTCAATGCAAACAATTGAAAATCAGGAAATTAATTATAACGTTTATAATTTTACGGATGATAAATACAGGTTTTCTACCAACATTGGTGCGTTAGCAAACTTTGCTTACACTTATGGTAAAAATAAAATAACCTTCAAAAATATTTACAACCGCTCTTTTGATGATCTTTTTCTGAGCAGGTCTGGGTTTAACGAATCTACTTCCTACCCTGATAATCGTTTTACCGCATTTGACCTGGTAGAGAAGTCGTTATTAAAAACTACTTTGCAAGGTGATCATGCTTTAGGTACAAACAACTCTAAACTTACATGGACTGCCAGTTACAGCAATATAAGCAACAATCAGCCCGATCAGCGTAAAACCAATTATTCCCAAATTGATGGTGTTTACCAAGCCGATAATAGCACTGTAGGTAAACAAAATGCACGCTTTTTCTCTAAGCTTAACGAGGATGTATTTTCGGGCCAGGTTGATTATAGCATGCCTATAACGATGTTTAAACAAAAAGCTACGTTTAAAACAGGTTTAGCATCACAATACCGCGATCGTGATTTCGACCCGCGCTTTATAGGTGCTGCTATTAATAGTTTAGAACCTGAGGCTTTAGCTACAAAGCTACTGCCATTAAACAGGGTTTTTAGCCGTAGTGTAATTAATCAGGGATATTACGGTTTACAAGATATTACATCTTCTACCGATCCTTATAAAGCCCATTCATTAACTAATGCTGCTTATGCCATGCTTGATAATAAGTTTGGTGAAAAATTCAGATTGGTATGGGGTTTACGTGTAGAAAAATTTGATTTGAAATTGAATACGAGCGATGCATCTCAAAAAGAGGTAAGTTTAGATAACCTGGACATATTGCCATCAGCCAACTTAACGTACTCTTTAACGCCAAAATCAAATATGAGGTTTGCCTATTCACGCACAGTGGCCAGGCCGGAGTTGAGAGAACTTGCACCATTCAGCTACTATGATTTTGAGTTGTTAGCCAACGTTGCGGGTAACCCCGATTTAAAACGTACGCAAATACACAACATCGATTTGCGTTATGAATTGTATCCATCGGCAGGTCAAATTATATCAGCATCGTTATTTTATAAAAACTTTAAGAATGCTATTGAGTCGGCTTACAGTGATGTTAACTCAACACCCGATTTTCAATATTTCAATGTGCAAAAAGCCAATAACTTCGGTGTTGAGTTTGAGCTTCGAAAAACATTGGATTTCATAACTCCATCGTTTAAAAGCACTACTTTTTATACGAATGTAGCCCTCATTAAATCAAAAGTAAGTGATAACAGAAGATTATTAGTTGCTGAGGAAAGCGGATCGCGCCCTATGGTTGGTCAGGCTCCTTATGTAATAAATGCCGGATTATTGCAAACTGCCTATAGCAACAAGTTAAGTGTTAACTTACTTTATAACCGTGTAGGCCCGCGTATTTTCAGAGCAAGAGGCCAGGTATTCCCGTCTATATACGAAAATGCAAGAGATGTGGTTGATGCCCAGGTAGGCTATCGTATTCAGAAGAATAAAGGCGAGTTTAAGTTAAATGCAAGCGACTTATTTAACCAAAACACCCACTTCTATTACAAAGAGAGCACAAGCCAGTACAACCTTAATCAGGGTGCAACTATTGCAAAATATAAAACAGGTACCACGCTTACCCTGGCTTATTCCTACACTTTTTAATATAACATAACATTAACTGTATGGTAAAGGGTGCTTAACATACACTTTACATCAATGCACTTTATTTGCACAAATAAAAATATGAAAATGAAAAAACACTCACTATTTATTTTAATGCTTGCTGCGTTATCCTTCACAGCATGTACAAAAAATGACAATGTAGATGACGAAGAGATCGTATCGGGTACAAATATTATATCTGGCGATATTACAACCAATACTACTTGGACTGCCGATAAAATATACAACTTAAGAGGTTTTGTTTATGTTACTAACGGCGCTACATTAACTATTGAGCCAGGTACCATTATTAAAGGTGATAAATCAAGTAAAGCAACTTTAGTAATAACCAGAGGTTCAAAACTTAACGCAATTGGTACGGTAGATAAACCTATTGTATTCACATCAGGTGTTACTGCCGGTGGCCGTTCAAGCGGTGATTGGGGTGGTATCATCCTTTTAGGTAAAGCTCGTATTAACCCTACCGCAGGCGTTACTAAAATTGAAGGTGGCTTAGATCCTAAAGGTGATGAAGCTAAATATATACAATACGGTGGTACCGATGATGCTGATAACTCAGGAACTTTAAAATATGTACGTATTGAGTATGCTGGTATTCCATTTACACCAGATAACGAAATTAACGGTTTAACTTTGGGTGGTGTAGGTAGTGGTACTACTTTAGATTATATTGAAGTTTACCGCTCTGGCGATGACGCTTTCGAATGGTTTGGTGGTACTGTGAACGCAAAACACTTATTAGCCATTGGTTCTGTTGATGACGACTTTGATACCGACTTTGGTTTTGCAGGTAAAGTACAATTTGGTTTAGCACAACGTGCACAGGTTGTAGCCGATTTCTCTGGCTCAAACGGTTTCGAGTCTGATAATGATGGTGCAGGTTCTACCAATTCTCCTCAAACCAGCGCTGTTTTCTCTAACATGACTATAGTTGGTCCGATGTTAGCTGCAAACTATACTAACAATAATACTTCAAATATTAACGCTAATTTCCAGCACGCTGCGCAAATTCGCCGTAACTCTTCTATCAGCATAGCAAATTCTATACTTGCTAACTACACTGAAGGTGTTTATTATGATGATGGAACTGGTACTGCAGCTTCTTCAAACTATGTAGCTGGTCGTTCATTGTTTACCGATAACCTTATTTTTGGATGTAATGTAAAAGGTAACGAAGTTAAGGGTGTTAATGCTGCGAGCAAAGCTTTATTTGAAGCTGCTATACGTTTAGCCAATAACTTTGATGCTACTAAATCGGCTACCGATTTGTTAACTGATCCATTAAAATACGGACTTGATTTCAAAGCCACAGGTAACGCAAACGCAGGAACACCTAACTTTACTGTAAAAGCAGGTAGTGCAGCAGCAGCAGGTGCAGTATTTACTGCTTCTAAGTTTGCAGATGCTTTCTTTGAGAAAGTTGCTTACAAAGGTGCTTTTGGTACTACTGATTGGTCTGCAGGTTGGGCTACTTACGATCCTCAAAACTTACCTTACTCCACTCCTGGTGCTGTAAAATAATTAAACCAACACCTTATAAATGCAAGAAGCCTGCTTAATTACTAAGCAGGCTTCCTTTTTTTATGATATCTTGATATAGATTAATTACAAGTTCCTGCCAATTTTCTCTATCACTTCTTTAGGTACTTTTTGCAGGTCGAGCACCAAAAAGCCATCGAGGCAATCGGCAAATTTAGGGTCGATGTTGAAGCATATAATCTTTGCATTAAGGTTGATGTATTGCCGCAGCAATACAGGTACTTTAATGTTGTGCGTTTCAATTTCAGAGATCAGGTTATCCAGCTTTTTGAAATTTTCTTCGCCGGCCATAAGCAGGTCGGTATCAATGCTTTCAAAATCCACTTTGAATTGCTTGCGGGGTTTTACAAACTGTGCCATTTCATGATCAAAGTGATTACGGGTAATGTAATCAACAATAAGTGATTTGGAAAAATTGGAAAATGTGTTGCTGATACTCACCGGGCCAATTAAATAGCGGTAATGCGGGTTGTCTATCACATACTTCAAAATGCCTTTCCATAACAAAAACAGGGGCAGGGGCTTTTGCTGATATTCTTTGCGAATCCACGAGCGTCCGAGTTCAAGGCTGTTTTTCAGCACATCCGTAAACTGCGGCTTTATTTTAAAAAGGTTAGCAATGTAAAAGCCTTTTTTACCAAAGCTTTCAAAAATTTCATCACCAACACCAATGCGGTAAGCACCTACAACCATGCTGGTTTTAAAATCCCAAATAAACAGGTGATGGTAATAAATATCATACTCATCCAAATCGGTACTGTTGTTGGTGCCTTCGCCTACCTCCCTAAAGGTAATTTCGCGCAGCCGTCCAATTTCGCGAATGATGTTAGGTATTAGTGCTGTAGGCGTTATAAATACCTCATAATTTTTCTCAGTCCAAACTTTGTAGTTTTCCCGTAGTGGTACCAATTCCTGCTCCATCAGTTCGGCAGCAGTGGGTGATACAATCTCTTTGGGCTCTTTCTTAATTTTAAAAAGACTGCGCGGATCAAAAATCCTTTTTTCGTCTTCCAGGCCGGTACCTAAGGCATAGGTTTTTGCCCGTAAAAAATTCAGCAGTTGAGTAGCATTGTTGTAGTTCGGTATATCCTCCACCTGTATAGGTTTACCAATGCGCAATTTAATAGTATGACCCTGTTTGTTAAATAGTTCGGATGGTAGTTTGGCCGTGCGTAGGGTAGGGTGTATTAAGCTTAATAAGTTAAATAATAAACCATTATTGCCATGAAAATAGATAGGCACAACAGGCACTTTGGCTTTAGCTATTATTTTACCCACTACAGGGTGCCACATACGGTCGGTAACTTGTTTGGTATCTAATTTATAGGTTGACACCTCACCCGCTGGAAATATGCCAATAGGCGTACCGGCACGTAGTAACTCCAGCGTTGATTTTATGCCACTTATACTCGAGGAATGTTCTACGTTTTCAAATGGGTTTACCGCAATAAAGTAATCACTTAAATTCGGAATTTTTTTAAGGAGGAAATTAGCCATCAATTTGGAATCGGGCCTGGCCATACACAAAATTTTCAATAAGATCATGCCCTCTATACCGCCATAAGGATGGTTGGCAATGGCCACAAACGCACCATCGGCGGGCAGGTTTTTTAATTCTCTTTCGTCAAAGTCAATAGTTATACCGCAGCCTTTTAAAATGGCATCCACAAACTCTGGACCTTGTTTAGGCTGCGCCTGGGCGAACAAATCGTTCACCTGGTTAATCTTCATCAACTCCATTAGTAAAGCAGCCAAACCGGGCATTTTAAGCTTATCAAGTTTGGTGGCTTTGGCAAATTCGTCTCTGGTTATAATCTTCATGGCGGAGTAAATCCCTCTAAATTTCCATAAAAATACTTAATTTAACACTTCGATAGCTTATAACTGTGAAATCGTCTGTTAAAAATTACCTCGCTATAACCAAAACTGAATGGAACGGATTGGTGATTTTGGTTTTCATAATTATAGTAGTGTTAGCCGCTCCGTTGTTATATGAGCGCTATCATAACAAACCAAAAGTAAATTTTGCGAAATTGAATAAAGCACTTGCCCAGCTTAAAGCGGCAGGTATTACTGAAATGACGGATGATGAAACCATTGTGCATAATCCGGTTAACAAAACAGCCAAATTATTCAGTTTCGATCCTAATCAGTTGCCGGTAGCGCAGTGGCAAGCCTTAGGCCTAAGCACCAGGCAAATAAAGGGTATTAAAAATTACGAGGCTAAAGGCGGTAAGTTTTATACCAAAGCCGATGTGAAGAAAATGTATACGCTTACACCACGAGATTATGCACGATTGGAGCCCTATATTCATATTTCAAGTATCGACTCAAGAGAAACTGATCGGATTGCCATAGTTGAGCTGAACACTGCAGACTCTGCACTACTTACCAGTCTCCGTGGAATAGGGCCGGGTTTTGCCCGCCGTATTGTGCAGTATCGTACTCGCCTGGGTGGCTTTCACAGTAAGCAACAGCTCAAAGAAATTTTTGGAATTGACGATATGCATTACCGCGATGTGCAGGCCCAGTTTACCGTGAATGCACATAAGGTAAAAAAGCTGAATATAAACGTTGTTGAACTTGAGGATCTTAAAAGTTTTCCTTACCTCAGCTATAAGCAAGCCAATGCAGTGGTACAATACCGCAAACAACATGGCGATTACGAATCATTTGATGAACTGCGTAACGTAGCTATTTTAGATGAATTGGTATTGCGTAAAATTAAGCCTTACATCATTATTAAGTAGTACAAACAGGCCTGCAATCTCTGTGAACTCCCTAAAGTTGTATGTAGATGCCCGCTCGGAAAAAACATTTACCATTTAAAAAATCTTTAATACATCAAAGTTCGTAAGTTATTGCAAACCTGTTAGGTAAACTGCATAATTACAAACTGCAATCAGTTAAAGAAATCAATGAACAAAGTAAAAGATAGAACTAATATATCCGGCTCAAGCAAATTGGGTTTTAGGATTATTGGCTTGCTTTTACTGTCTATTTTTATTGGGCGTGTTGGGTTAGTAAGTGTTTATGGTTACGCCGGTGTGCAAAAGCCTACCACAAGCCTTACAACAGATGGCAACGAGCAGGAAGACAATGACAAGAAAGACGAGAGCAAATACGCTGAAAAACAATTTAAATGCTTCGCTCCAATAAGTGTACTGCAACCTGTTCCTGCATATACCTTAGTTAGATATGCGCCAACATCGCAATATTTTTTTTGCTATATAAACACCTATCATTTAACGGTTTTAACACCGCCTCCTAACTGCTAAGCAGTAACTACACCGCTTTTTATTTCGTGCGCTGTTACAGCGCGTGCTTCTTTTACGTATATCTATAAACATATGAAAACACTTAAAACTTTTATTCCGGTAAAGGCAGCAGCATTATGTGCTGTAGGGCTTTTACTGATTACATCTTCCTGCAAAAAGGATAGAAACACAGACAATGGCGAGCAGTTGGTTATTGCTCCTAACGTAAATGTTTACGCTTTACAGCAAGACAATAAATTGCTATCGTTCAACGCACAGTCGGGTCAGTATATATACCCGCTTACCGCAATTACCGGTATGCAAACCGGCGAAACCATGCTGGCTATTGATTACCGACCTGCCACCGGTCAACTGTACGGTATAAGCAGCGGCAGCCGTGTTTACGTAATAAACCCTGCAACTGCGGTAGCACGTGCAATTAACACCACACCATTTACACCTGCAATTGATGGTACAGCAATAGGTATTGATTTTAACCCCACTGTAGATCGTATCCGCCTGGTATCATCAAACGGACAAAACCTGCGCATTAATCCCGAAACAGGTTTAGTAGTAGCAACAGATTTGGCCATTAATGGTGCAACAGGTGCAAAGGTATCTTCCGTTGCTTATACAGATAGTAAGGCTGGATCAACCACTACCACTTTATATGATATTGATGCAGTTACCAAAAAGCTTTACAAGCAAGATCCGCCTAACGATGGTAAACTGGTTGAAGTAGGCACCTTAGGTGTTGATGCTACCGAGGTAACCGATTTTGATATTAGTTACGATAACAAAGCCGCTATGGCACCTATAACTGTAGGCGGTAAACAAGGTTTATACTTGCTTGATTTGCCAACTGGCAAGGCATACAAATCCTTAGATTTCCCAACCCGTATATTAAGCTTGGCCATACAAACTGAACCGGTTGGTTACGCCATAAGTGTTGATAACGAGCTAATGATATTCAACCCTGCCAGCCCCGCACCAGTTGCGAAAGCTATCAGTGGCCTGCAAGCAAGCGAAACCATTTTAGGTATCGATTTCAGGCCGGTAAACGGACAGATTTATGCCCTGGGCAGTACCAGCCGTATTTATACGCTTAATGCATCATCGGGTGCAGCAACTCAGGTAGGCGTTCTAAGCACCGCTTTATCAGGTACTTCATTCGGGTTCGATTTTAATCCCGTTGCCGATCGTATTCGTATCGTAAGTAATACAGGTCAAAACCTGCGTGTTAACCCCGCCGATGCAGCTGCTACTGTTGATGGTGCTATTACGCCAACAGCAAATTTAGCTTTGAGTGCTACGGCATATACCAATAACTTTGCGGGTGCTGGTGCTACCACCATGTATGCTATCAATGCTTCAACTGGTCGTTTATATAGCTTAACCGATCCAAATTCGGGCGTGTTAGCTAACGATATAGGCTCGCTTGGAGTAACCATAGATGCGGCCAATGGCTTTGACATTAGCGGGCGTACAGGCAATGCTTATGCTATACTTACTGTAGGAGGCGTTACCCGTTTTTACAGTGTTAACTTGCAAACAGGTGCTGCACAAGGCGATGCTACGTTTGCGAAAGGTGTACGTGGCTTTACTTTAGGTTTAGGCTTTTAATATTAATAAGCGTTTTATAAATTTAAATTCAGAGAGGTCTGCCCATCAATTGGGCAGGCCTTTTTTGTTGAATGAAATTGCATAAAATTTCATATTCTTTCAAAAAACTTCAAAAAATTGCATTTAATTAGGTTGCAGTAAAGAGGGATGTGAGCTATTTTTTTTGAGATGATTCGCGGATAATCAGTTCGGTTTCTACCTGCTGGGTTTGGTATTCGTAAATTGGCTTTTTACTTTCAATGGTTTTAATCAGCATTTCGGTAGCCAGTTGGCCCATCATAAAAGCAGGTTGGCGCACCACTGTTAAGGGTGGACTAAATGATTCGGCCACGTCTGAATTAGTGAAGCCGGCCAGTGCCACATCCTCTGGAATACGATAGCCCAGCTTTTTTAAGATAGGAATGCAACTGGTAGTAATACGGTCATTAGTACTAAAAACAGCTTCAGGGCGGTTGGGTAGGCTCATGAGCTGGCTTACTGCTGTTTCAACCTCGTCGAGCAACATACCACCGTGGTCGCAATACTTAATATATTCAGGATAATAAGTAAGGCCATGCTTATCGAGCGCAGCTTTATAACCTTCAAAACGTTCGCGGCTTATAAGCAGGTTATTAGTGCTGGTAATATGTGCTATTTTTTTGAACCCATTGTTAATAAGCAGCTCTACGGCCTCAAATGCACCTTTAAAGTTATTGAGCGTTACCCGGTGTGTATCTATACTCGGCGCAATACGGTCAAAAAACACGATAGGGAAACCTTTATCGTGCAGGTACTGATACTCGGAAGTATCGGTAGTTTCGGCAGACAAGGAGATCAGTAGCCCATCTACATGCCGCGACATTAAGTGCTGAACATTGGCGGCTTCGCGAGCCGATGATTCGTGCGTTTGCGTGATAATTACGTGGTAGCCCGAGTTATAGGCAATGGATTCGATACCGTTTATTGCCTGCGAAAAAAAGTTATTGGCCACTTCGCAAACAACCACGCCAATAGAATGACTCTTTTGCTCTTTTAAGCTTAAAGCAATAGGGTTGGGGCGGTAGTTTATTTTTTCGGCATACTCCAATACCAGTTTTTTAGTTTCGGTGCCAATTTCATAACTCCCGTTTAACGCCCTCGATACCGTAGAGGTAGAAAGCCCAAGCGCTTTGGCAATATCCTTAATGGTATAAGATTTAAACATAATGTGGTGGTTAAATTTATAGCAAATTATCTTAAATACCATAATAACTTATCATCAGGCATTTATCATGTGCTGTAAATCTACTCAAACGTTTCCGGGAACGATTGCATAGTTTTTATTGGCAATAAGCTTTGTTTATTAAAGCATAGTACCTAACCTTGCTTAACGATAGCCGTTTGTAAGCCGCATGGTGCTTAATTAAAGGCTAAACGTGATAAACCAATTATAAATATTTTTTAGTTTTTTTTCCGGGCAACGTAAGGCAGGTAATGCTTTTTGTAATCGATTTTTAGCTGTTGGCTCTTTGGCTGAACGTGCTTTTTATTGCCCCTTATTTCTTAAACCAATTTAAATTATGAATAAACTATTACTTCAAATTTTCATGTTTTTGCTGCTTTGCGGCACGGCATGGGCCCAAACCCGGGTAGTTACCGGAAAGGTGGTTGCCAAAAATGGCGACGCCCTTACCGGCGTAAGCATAGGAATAAAGGGCACTTCTACAGGTACCAGCACCGATGTTAACGGCAACTTTAAACTCAACGTACCGGCTACTGGTAATGTGGTTTTAATAGCCCGCTACCTGGGTTTTCAGGAACAGGAGCAGGTTTTGGGCAGTCAGGCTCAAATTAACTTCACCTTAGCCGAAAGTGATGCAAGTAAGCTGAACGAAGTGGTTGTAGTGGGTTACGAATCGGTACGGAGACGCGATCTGAGCGGTTCGGTATCATCAGTAGGCGCTAAACAATTGAAGGACATTCCTTTATCTAATGCGGCCGAAGCATTAACCGGCAGGCTTGCGGGTGTGCAGGTAACCACATCAGAGGGTGCGCCCGGTGCCGATGTACTTATTCGTGTACGTGGTGGTGGTTCTATTACCCAGGATAATTCACCTATTTATATTGTTGATGGTATACAGGTTGAAAATGCGCTGTCTATTATCTCCCCGCAGGATATAGCTTCGGTGGATGTTTTGAAAGATGCATCAACAACGGCTATATACGGTGCCCGCGGTGCCAATGGTGTAGTTATTATTACTACCAAAGGTGGCAAACCAGGTAAAACGGTGATCAGCTACAATGGTACAGCCGGTTTTAGAAAGATCTCTAAAACGCTGGATGTATTAAACCCGTATGATTACACCCTATGGCAATATGAAAGAACCCGCAGCAGCCAAACCGACCGCGATGCTTTCGCAAGAAATTTCGGCAGCACGTTCGATACTTTGCAGGTTTACAGAAATTCTCCATTTATCAACTGGCAAAAAGAAGTGTTTGGTCGTACGGCTGCTTTTCAGCAGCATAACCTCTCCATGAGTGGTGGTGATGCCAAAACTACTTTCAATGTTAGCTTAACTGCCAATAACGAGCAAGGTGTGTTACTTGAGTCTAACTTCAAACGCTATTTAGCTAATATCAGGTTAGATCATCAGGCAACTGATAAATTAAAGGTTGGTATAACTACCCGCTACTCCGACCAGGTAGTAAAAGGGGCCGGCACTACCAGCAGCGGTACACGTACCACCAACCGTTTGCGTCACAGTATAGTTTACAGGCCGTTCGATTTGCCTATAGCTCCACCAGCCGATCAGTTCGACGAAGATTACTATTTAAACTCTAATCAAATTCAAAACCCGGTGTTGTTAACTCAGGCCGAGTATCGCAATGCGCCGTCATCCGATTTAAATTTGAGCGGATACGTCAATTACCAGATCACTAAAAATCTTACTTTCAGAAGCACAGGTGGTTTTGCTGTTAATAACACTAAGCAAGAGTTATTTTTTAGTAAAATAACACCCACTGCCCGTAACTTTGGTACACTGCCGGTTGCTTCTATTGCCACACAGCGTGCAATAACCGTTAACAATAGCAATACCCTTCAATATGCATTAAACGGCATTGCCAATCATCACGATATCAATATTTTATTAGGTGAAGAAACCTACGATTACCGCGTAAACAACATGAGCGTGGAAACCCGCTTTTTCCCGGCAGAAATATCGGCTCAAACCGCATTGGCTAATATGGGCTTAGGTGCGCCGCCTGCCGGTTCATCTCAACCAAGAACGGTAACCAGCATTGCACCTCCAAACCGTATCTTCTCGTTATTTGGCCGTGTAAGTTATGCTTATGATAAAAACCTGTTAGCTTCAGCAACCATACGCAGCGATAGATCATCTAAGTTTGCTTCCGAAAATGGTTTACTGATCTTCCCTTCGGGTACTTTAGCTTACCGTTTTTCGAACCTCGATTTTGTAAAGAACCTAACATTTGTGAGTGATGCAAAATTAAGGGTAGGTTATGGTGTTGCCGGTAATAATCGTATCGGTGATCTACTTTACCAGCAGCTTTACGGCGTAACCGGTGAGTATGCGCTTAACCATTCGGTTTTACCTGCGTTTTCAACTACTGCCCTGGCTAACCCTAACTTGCGCTGGGAAAAAAATGTATCGCAAAACATAGGTTTAGACCTCTCTTTATTTAAAGATAAGGTTCAGTTAACTGTTGATGTTTACAATAATAAAGGTAAAAACCTATTGCTGGCCGCAGCTATTCCGCAAACATCAGGCTACAACTCACAACTGCAAAATGTGGGCTCTACATCTAACAAAGGTATAGAGGTGCAAATTGGCGCAACTGCCATCAGCACCAAGGCTTTCACCTGGACCACTAACTTCAACGTTGCCTTTAACCGTAACAAGGTACTTAGCTTAGGTGCTATTACTCAGCAAACCCGTAATTCGGGCTGGCAGGGAACCGACGGTGCCGATGATTACCTGGTAGAGGTTGGTCGCCCGGTTGGGCAAATGTATGGCCTGGTAACCGATGGTTATTATAAGGTAGATGACTTTAACTTTGCTAACGGTGTGTACACACTTAAACCGGGTGTACCAACCAACATATCTGTATTTGGTGCGCCTCAGCCAGGCTCCCTTAAATTAAAAGACATTAATGGCGATGGTGCCGTAACCTTAGATAAGGATCGCACCGTAATTGGTAATGCTAATCCTAAGTTTACAGGTGGCTGGAACAACCAGTTTGCTTACAAAAACTTTGATATGAGCGTGTTTGTGAATTTTGTTTACGGTAACGATATCTACAATGCCAACAAAATTGAGCAAACCGATGGTAGTTTCCTGAACCTGAACATGCTTAACATAATGAAAGACCGCTTTACCAATATTGGTGCTGCCGGTCAAATAGTTACCGATCCGGGTGAGTTGGCTGCTTTAAACGCTAATGCAAAGATCTGGTCGCCGGTACGTAACCAGCGCTATTACCTGCACTCTTGGGCAGTTGAAGACGGTTCCTTTTTACGTATTAACAACATTACATTAGGTTATACACTATCGAAAAACCTGGTTAAAAAAGTGGGTATAACCAACGCCCGTTTTTATGCAACCGTAAACAACCTGGCCGTAATTACAAACTATTCGGGTTTCGATCCGGAAGTAACCACCCGCCGCACCGATCCATTAACCCAGGGTGTTGATTTTGCAGGCTATCCGCGTGCAAGGTTATTAACCTTTGGCACTAACATTACTTTTTAATATCACTTAAATCATCATACAAAAATGGATTTTCGTAAACTAACGTTACTATCAATTGCCGCCTGTTTTACGCTTGGGTACACCGGCTGCAAAAAATTTACAGAAGTAGAACCACAATCTCAATATAGCTTAGCGCAAGCCTTTTCCAGTGTTTCCAATGCTACCAGTGCCGTATTAGGTGTTTATGACGAATTATCGGGCGATAATGGTTATGGTATCCGTATCAGCCTCTATTATCCTTATGATTCTGACGAAGGTATTGTAAGCGGAGCTATTGATAACGGCCGTCGTGGTATTGGCAGGTATCAGCTCCAGGTATCAAATAGTGAGCTCACCAACCCTTTTAACCAGTTATACCGTGGTGTTGAAAAAGCCAACCTGTGTATAGAGCAAATTCCGTTAATGGCACAATATAACACTGGTACAGATGCCGATAAAAAGGAGTTGAGAAGGCTTTATGGCGAGGCGCTTACACTAAGGGCTCAATTTTTATTTGAGCTGATCAGGAACTGGGGCGATGTGCCTGCTCCGTTTATTCCATCGTACAAACAAGAAAACCTGTTTGCCCCTGCTGCTAACCGCGATTCTACATACGACCACCTCATTGCCGATTTAGCTCTTGCTAAAGACCTGATGCCATGGCGTACAGAAGTGGTTAGGAACGAACGCCTGACTAAAGGTGCCGCCAAGGCGTTACGCGCCAGGTTAGCCATGTTTAGAGGTGGTTATTCGTTGCGTAATGAAAGTAAGACCATGGAACGCCGTGCCGATTACTTAAAGTATTATGCAATAGCCCGCGATGAGTGCGCCGAAATTATAGCGCGTGCCGATCAGCACAAACTAAACGATGTTTATGAGGATGTATGGCGCAAATATATATCTGCCTTTACACCCGACCCGGCTGGTGAAATTATGTTTGAAGTAGGTGCCGGCGGTGGTAACAGTAACTCCGACAGCCGCATGGGTAACTATGATGGACCAAGTATAAACGCAGCCTCACGGTATGGTACCGGTGGTGGCGGTGTAACCATGTTGCCAAATTATTTTTATGCATTCGGTAATTTAGATACCCGCCGCGATGTGAATATTCCGGTTTATGCTATTGGAGCCAACAATAAAAAAAGTTTACGCAGGCTGGGTGAGCTAACCAATGGTAAGTTTAGAAGAGACTGGCGTAACCCGGTATTGCCGGGCACCGTATTAAATTTAGGATATAACTGGCCTATCATCCGTTTTGCCGATGTGCTTTTAATGTTTGCTGAGGCCGATAACGAAATCAATAACGGAGCTTCACCTGCGGCTGTATCTGCGTTTAAAGCCGTGCGTGAAAGGGCTTATAGAGGTAATACAGGAAGCATAGGTGTAGTGCCAACCGATAAATCAGGATTTTTTAATGCCATTGTAAACGAGCGTTACCTGGAGTTTGGCGGCGAAGCGATAAGAAAGTATGATTTGATCCGTTGGAATCTGCTGACGGCAAAAATTGCCGAAGCACGTTTGCGCATTACCCAAATAAGGGATCACGTAGGTGAGTATGCCAATGTGCCTCAATATATTTATTGGAGGAATCCAGGCGTTAGTGAGGAAATAGAATACTTTGCGCCAAGCAACCCGTTTACCACTACAGCGGTACCTAACCCAGCTACCGGCTGGACCCGTACCGACTGGTATCAGCACCTGATATTGGTAACCAACCCAACAACTGGTGCCTTAACCGGTGCATCAATTGATAACCTGCCATTGGAACAGGGTATAGCGCGCTTTTTCACACCTAACAAAAGCGAATTATTCCCTTATACTACAGCAATATTAGATACTTACGGAGGTCGTTTAAAACAAAATCCTAACTACTAATAGTTAAACAATAACAGAATAAGGATGTGGAATTGCATCCTTATTCTGTTTATGACAACTTGCATTTAAAGTATAACTTCTATTATGTATTGCATAAAGCTAAGCGCAAAAGCTGTTGTAAAATATTTATTGTTGCTCATGCTGGCAGTAACAGGCGTAGCGTTCACGCTGCCTCAGCAACACATCACCGTTTACTTAATAGGTGATTCTACTATTGCCATTAAAGAGGTAAAAGCGTACCCCGAAACAGGTTGGGGAATGCCCTTTGCCAACTATTTTGATACCACCGTTACGGTTGATAATCGTGCAAAAAATGGGCGCAGCACCAGCACCTTTATTGCCGAAGGGCTATGGAAGCCTGTAGTTGCCAATTTAAAAGCGGGCGATTACGTGTTCATTCAGTTTGGGCATAACGATGAGGTGTCTACCAAAAAAAGCTACACTACCGAAGCCGAATTTAAAAAGAACCTTTTACGGTACGTTACCGAAGCCCAGGCTAAACAAGCCGTTCCGGTTTTAATTACCCCGGTGGCGCGCCGCAAGTTTGATAGTGCAGGGCATATTGTTTCAAGCCATACCGCTTACTCACAAGTTGTACGCGATGTAGCCAAGGAAACCAAAGTGCCGTTGATTGATCTGGATGCCAAAAGCCAGCAGCTTTTACAGCAGTTGGGTGCAGAACCGTCCATACTTTTATTTAACCACCTCGAACCCGGGCAAAATCCCAATTATCCGGCAGGCAAGCAAGACAATACCCATTTTAGCGAGTTAGGCGCGCGCCGAATGGCCGAACTGGTATTAGCCAGTATCCGTGAGTTAAAGCTGGAATTGGCCGACCGGATTGTAAAACCCAAATCTTGATAATTTTCGCACATGATTTGGGCAATATTGGTCAAGGTACTTCATTAACAAATACTTTATTTTGATAAATTAGTTATAAACCAATTTACCTGATGTTGAATATAAAAAATACCGCCTTTGCCGCGCTGCTATTTGTTGGCGGCATCAATTGTGCATCGGCGCAAACCAAACCATACTCGTGGACCAACCTGCCGAAGGTTGCCCGTCCGGTATTTAAGAAGGATACAATCAATATTTTAAAATATGGTGCCAAGGCCGATGGTATTACTTTAAACACCAAAAGCATTAACAATGCTATAAACGCTTGCAGTGCTAAAGGCGGTGGGGTGGTGTTGGTGCCGTCGGGATTATGGATAACCGGCCCAATTGTTTTAAAGAGCAATGTAAACCTGCATGTAAGCCGCGCCGCGCTTTTACAGTTTACCGATGATAAAAGCCAGTACAAAATTATTGAAGGTAACTGGGAAGGCCATGCCGCATACCGTAACGAGTCGCCTCTATCGGGCACTAACCTTACCAACATAGCCATAACCGGCGAAGGTGTTATTGATGGTAACGGCGAAGTGTGGCGAGCTATTGGTAAAGACAGGTTAACCGAGGAAGAGTGGAAACGTAAAGTATCCTCAGGAGGAGTGTTAAGCGATAACGGCCGCAGCTGGTACCCATCCGAAAGCTATGCTAAAGCCATTAAAACTCCACGTGCCGGTTATATAGAACCCGGATCGAGCGCGGCGGCTAATGAGCAGTACAAGGATTTCTTTCGCCCCAATATGCTGGTGTTAACCAACTGTAAAAAAGTATTGCTGCAAAATGTAACGTTTCAAAACTCTGCGGCATGGTGCCTGCACACTTTAATGTGCCAGGATTTAACCTTGCAGGGCGTTCGTGTACGTAACCCATGGTATGCACAAAACGGCGATGGTATTGATGTGGAATCGTGCAAGAATGTGATGATTGATAACAGTACTTTCGATTGCGGGGATGACGGTATCTGCGTAAAATCGGGCCGCGACGAAGAAGGCCGCAAACGTGGCATGCCAACCGAAAACATGATTGTGAAGAACAGCATTGTTTACCGTGCCCATGGTGGCTTTGTAATAGGCAGCGAAATGTCGGGCGGGGCGCGCAATATATTTGTTGACAACTGCACATTTATAGGCACCGATATTGGTTTGCGTTTTAAAACCACACGCGGTAGGGGCGGTATTGTAGAGAACATCTTCATTAAAAATATTGCCATGAAAGATATAGTAACCAGCGCCATTTTGTTGGATATGTACTACACCGGCAAATCACCAACAGATGAGGAGTTGGCTAACGATAGCGGCTACCCGGCCGTTACAGAAGCTACACCTCAGTTCCGTAATATTTACATTAACAACGTGGCTTGCAACGGTGCCGAAAAAGCACTCATGGTTCGCGGTTTGCCCGAAATGAATATTAAAGGCATCCACCTCGAAAACATCAGCCTAAAAACGAACAAAGGCGTGGAGATTACCGAAGGAAAAGATATCACCCTTAAAAACGTTTATATTGAAAGCAAGGTTACCAAGCCACTGATCAACATCACAAACAGTAACGGCGTTAAGTTTGATAACCTGCGTTATGGTGCAGGCACGGAGCAATTGTTTAACATAGCAGGTAAACGTAGCGGCAATATCCAGGTAATTAACTCGGATGCATCGAAAGCTAAAACCAAAGCCGAATTTAAAAACGGTGCCGAAAGTAAAGCGCTCATAACCTCTAACTAAACGGTTGTATGAAAATGCTGCGTATTATAATCATACTGTTATTGGCTGTCACTACCCGCACCTGGGCACAGCAGCCTCTACCGCCAACTGAGCTTACCGTAGCGCAGGATGGCAGCGGCAATTATAAAACCATACAGGAAGCCGTAAATTCGGTACGCGACCTGGGGCAAAAACAGGTAACTATTCATATTAAAAAGGGTATTTATCACGAGAAATTAGTTATTCCATCGTGGAAAACACATATTTCTCTGGTAGGGGAAAGTGCCGAAAATACTATCATCAGCAATAATGATTATTCGGGCAAAGCCGTAACAGGTGGAAAAGATGCTTTCGGTAAAGATAAAATGACCACTTATACCTCGTACACCGTGCTGGTACAAGGGAACGATTTTAAGGCTGAAAACCTAACCATTGAAAATACCGCCGGTAGGGTAGGTCAGGCCGTAGCCCTGCATGTAGAGGCCGACCGTTGTGTGTTTACAAACTGCCGTTTATTGGGTAATCAGGATACTTTGTATGTAGCTACCGGCACCAGCAGGCAGTTGTATATTAATTGTTACATTGAAGGTACTACCGATTTTATTTTCGGCGAAGCTACTGTTGTTTTTCAGAGTTGTACAATCAAAAGTTTGGTTAATTCCTACATTACAGCTGCCGCTACCACGCCGCTGCAACCTTACGGATTTGTGTTGATGGATTGCAAACTTATTGCCAATAGCGCTGCAAAAAAGGTGTTTTTGGGTCGTCCGTGGAGGCCTTACGCCAAAACGGTGTTCTTGAATACCCAAATGGGTAACCATATTGTACCCGAAGGCTGGAATCCATGGAAAGGCGATGCCATGTTTCCTAATAAAGAGAAGACAACTTATTATGCCGAATACCAGAATAGCGGTGCGGGTGCTGTAACGCAAGGACGGGTAGCATGGGCGAAACAATTAACCAAAAGTGAAGCGAAGTTGTACACTATCAAAAATATATTAGGTGGCAAGGATAACTGGCAGCCGGTAAGCAGGTAGTTCACAGCATACAGATGCAGGATGGCGCAGGACAATAAAGCCTATATGTTGGATGGCCTTATTCAAAGTATTCATTCGGGAACGTTTGCATAGATTTAGGAGGCCAACCGTAAAGTTAATACTTATAATAATGACTAAAATTGTGTTTTAAGTTAATACCTAACCAGTTGTAAACCATGGTGCGGCTATAATAGTCTAACGTTGAACCTGGTTTTTAATGAGAGAATAAATTATGAAGAAGATATTTTTAGGATGTTTGCTACTGGTGCTGGGTTTTCAACTAACTCATGCACAGGCGCAAACCTTGCCCTGGTCGCAGCGCATGGCACAAACTGCCATGAAAGTATGGCCCGATACCATTAAACCTCATTGGACCTACGAGCAGGGCGTAGTTTGGAAAGGTATTGAAAATGTTTGGCTGCAAACCGGCGACGCTGCCTATTTTAAATACATGCAAAACAGGGTAGACCGTAATTTAACTGCTGATGGTAACATCATCAATTATAAAATGGAGGACTACAACATAGATAACGTATTATCGGGCCGTACGGTATTAACCTTGTATCAGGTACTGGGCACTCCAAAATATTATAAAGCTGCAAAATTGCTGCGCGAACAGTTGGCAAAACAGCCCCGCGTACCCGAGGGCGGCTTTTGGCATAAAAAGCGTTATCCTAACCAAATGTGGCTGGATGGCCTGTACATGGGCGAACCATTTTACGCTGAGTATGCCAATGCGTTTCATGAAGATACAGCCTTTAACGACATTTCCACCCAGTTTATTTTGATGGAAAGAATGTCGCGCGATACCAAGACCGGTTTATTATACCACGCTTGGGATCAAAGCAAAAAAGAGCGCTGGTCTGACCCTAAAACGGGTAAATCGCCAAACTTTTGGGGACGTGCCATGGGTTGGTACGGTATGGCGCTGGTTGATGTGCTGGAGCAAATGCCCACCAACCATCCTAAACGTGCCGAACTGCTGGTTATCTTAAACCGTTTTGCAACGGCGGTAGCCAAGTATCAGGATGAAAAATCGGGCTTATGGTACCAAGTATTAGATAAGGGTACCGAAAAAGGCAACTACCTCGAAGCATCTGCATCTTGCATGTTTGTGTATGCGCTGGCTAAAGGTAAACGGTTACATTACCTACCTACTTATTTTATGGCAGTAGCACAATCTGGTTACAATGGCATCATTAAACAATTCATCAGCACCGATGCTAACGGACAAGTGAACCTGAATGGTACAGTTAGCGTGGCCGGCTTAGGCGGCGACCCGTACCGCGATGGCAGTTATGCTTACTATCTGAAAGAAAAAGTGGTAACCAACGATGCCAAAGGCGTTGGCGCATTTATACAAGCTGCTGTTGAAATGGAGCGTTTAGCTAACGTATCCAAAGGCAAAGAAAAAACGGTAATGCTCGATAGCTATTTTAACGATGAGCGCAAAAAGGACGTTACCGGCGCAGCTTATCCATATCACTACAAATGGGAGGAAAGAGACAATAATGGCTTTTCATTATTAGGGCATATTTTTAGTAATTACGGATTAAACCTGGCTACTTTATACCAGGCACCAACCGCGGCCAATTTAAAACCGGCATCTATATATTTAATTGTAGACCCGGATGTGCCTAAAGAGAACCCGAACGCTAAATACATGGAACCCGCACACGCCACTGCCATTAGCAATTGGGTAAAAGCCGGTGGAGTATTGCTGGTTTTACACAACGATACCGGTAACGCCGAGTTTAAGAACTTTAATATGCTGATGAGTAAATTTGGCCTTACGTTCAAGGAGAACAGCATTAACCATGTGGAGGGTAGCAAATTTGAACAAGGAGCGGTAATGATACCAGCGGGCAACCCGGTATTTAAAACAGCTAAAAAAATATATATTAAAGAGATCAGCACATTTGCACTGAGCGGTCCGGGTAAATCGGTGCTTAATCAAAAAGGCGAGGTTGCAGTTGCTATGGCCAAATATGGTAAAGGCACGGTATTGGCTGTGGGCGATCCGTGGTTCTATAATGAATATACCGATGGCCGTAAACTGCCCGCCAGCTTTGACAATTTTAAAGCCGCTAATGATGTGGTGGCCTGGTTAATACAACAAATTCCTGCAAAGAAATAAATTAATGAAAAGGCTTTTGTACATAGCGGGTTTATTAGCGCTTAGTTTGCAGTTGAGTTTTGCTCAGCACAAAGCTATAGTGGTAGATGCCTCGGGCAAAGGTCAGTTTAAAACTATACAGGCAGCGCTTAACAGCCTGCCCGATTCGGCAACTACCGACCGTGTGATCCTGATCAAAAACGGCACTTATGCCGAAAAGGTTTTCATCACCCAAAGCCATGTTGTGCTAAAAGGAGAAAGTGAAAAAGGCGTGATTATTACGCAGGATATAGCCCGCGATATTTGGCGCTGCCAGGGCAATGCCGACGATTGGGGCGTAGCCACCTTAAACTTACGTGGTAGCGATATTACATTACAAAACTTGTCTGTAATGAATGGTTACGGCTTCAATTATAAAAAAGACACGTTAATTAACTGCCCCACCGCTACCGAGCCAAACGCTCAAAAAACTATTGGTAAAACCGGGCATCAAATGGCTTTGCGTTCTTTTCAAACTACCCGGTTAAAAGTGCTTAACTGTACCTTCCGTGCCTTGGGTGGCGATACGGTTAGTCCGTGGAATAATGCCAGCGGCTTATTTTACTTTAAAGACTGTACCATGGAAGGCGGGGTTGATTTTTATTGCCCTCGTGGCTGGTCATACGCTGAAAACTGCACTTTCATTTGTCATAGTAAAGAGGCGGCTATCTGGCACGATGGTTCGGGCAATGTAAACCAGAAAACTGTATTAGTTAACTGCAAGTTTGTGGGAGATGAAGGTTTTAAGTTGGGCCGTTACCACCGCGATTCGCAGTTTTACCTGCTCAATTGCACATTTGCCCCGGCAATGGCTAATGCGCCCATATTTAAAGCGGCCAGTTCAACGGGTGTGCAATTTGGTGAGCGGGTATATTACTACAACTGTCACCGTACTGGTGGAGATTTTGATTGGTTTAAGGATAATTTGAACATTGCTAAAAATGCACCAACGCCTGGGCAAATTAATGCAACCTGGGCGCTCGACGGGCAATGGAACCCGCTAACAAAATAGATAGAAGCAATGAAACGCTATATGAAAATATTGATGGCTATACTGCTGGTAAGTTTTACCGGTAGCCTGAGTGCACAAATAACCGGCACGTCGCAAACCGACCCCATGGCCGAAAATATGCTGCTTTACCAGCGCAGTGTAGGCGGATGGCCAAAGGCTGTTGGCGAGGTAAAGGTAGACTACACCAAAACATTGACCGATGCCCAAAAGGCGGCTACCTTAAAGGATGTTAACCGCATTGATGCCACAATTGATAACGCGGCCACCTTCAAAGAAATTAATTACCTGGTTACTGCATACAAACAAACCAGCAACAAAGCTTATCTTCAATCGGCCGAAAAGGGGATCCGTTACCTGTTGAAGGCACAGTATGCAAACGGCGGCTGGCCGCAGTATTATCCTGATAGCAGCCTGTATCGTGCGCAAATCACATTTAATGATAACGCCATGATCAACGTAATGGAGATCCTGAACAATGTGGCAAACCGTACCAAAGGCTTCGATGTTGTTGATCAAACACTGGTATCGCCGGCAGCTAACGCGGTGAATAAGGGAATAGATTGTATCATTAAAACCCAGATTAAAGTCAACGGCAAATTAACTGCCTGGGGGCAACAATATGACAGGCACACGCTAGAAGCCGTAGCCGCCCGTAAATTTGAACTGGTAGGTTTAAGCTCTTCTGAATCGGCTGCTATTGTTGAATTTTTAATACGTGTACCTAATCCATCAGCCGAAATAAAAACGGCCATTAAAAGCGCCGTTGAATGGTTTGATGCAGTTAAGATCAAAGGTTCAAGGTTTGAGCGGGAGGCCAACGGCGTTGTAGTGGCCGATCCAACCTCTACCATTTGGTCAAGATATTACGAAATTGGAACCAACAAGCCTTTCTTTTCGGGGAGGGATGCGGTTAAAAAATACAGCGTGGCCGAAATAGAAACAGAACGTCGCACTGGTTATGCCTGGTATGGTACATGGCCTCAAAAAATATTAGATAAACAATACCCTGAATGGGTAAAAAAGAACGGAATTAATTGATAAACAGCATATGATATTATCCCGATATAATTTAAATAAAATTAATGCGCCTGGCTTGGTTAAGCCGGGCGAAGCCATTTTCGACCTGCCCGAAAAAGTACTGCAGTTTGGTACGGGCGTGTTACTACGTGGCCTGCCCGATTATTATATTGATAAAGCCAACCGTAGCGGCGTATTCAATGGCCGTGTGGTAGTAGTTAAATCTACAGATACCGGTTCGGCCACCGATTTTGATAAGCAGGATAGCTTGTACACCCTATCAATTAAAGGTATTGATAACGGCAACGAGGTTGATGAGCAAATTGTATGCTCCGCCATTAGTCGAGTACTATCGGCCGGAAGCGATTGGGATAGCATTTTGCAGGTAGCTCAAAGCCCCGATCTGCAAATAGTGATCTCCAATACAACTGAGGTTGGTATTCAATTAGTACAGGATGATATTACCAAACGTCCGCCGGTATCTTTTCCTGGCAAATTACTCGCTATACTACACGAACGTTACAAAACCTTTAACGGCAGTCCCGAAAGCGGTTTGGTAATTGTGCCTGCCGAACTAATTGTAGATAACGGTAAAAAGCTGGAAGCCATTGTGCTGGAACTGGCTCACCTGAATAAGTTGGAGCCTGCTTTTATGGATTGGCTGGAAGAGCATAATCATTTCTGTAATTCATTGGTAGATCGTATTGTGCCTGGCAAGCCCGATGCACAAACTACTGCGCAACTGGAAGCCGAAAGCGGTTACCAGGACGACTTGCGTATTGTATCGGAAGTGTACTCGCTTTGGGCTATTGAAGGCAATGAGCATATTAAAAATGTGCTTTCGTTTGCCCAGGTTGATAAGGGTGTAGTGATCGTCCCGAACATTGAAATGTTCCGGGAGATTAAACTGCGTTTATTGAATGGTACGCACACGTTGAGCTGCGGTATGGCGTTCCTGTCAGGTTTCCGTACGGTTAAAGAAGCCATGGACGATGCGGGTTTCACGCATTTTGTATACCAGCTGATGTTAAAAGAAATAGCACCAGCCATTCCTTATGATGTGGATTACGAAACCGCTGCCGAATTTGCAGGTAAGGTGGTTGATAGGTTCCGCAACCCGTCTATCGATCATCAGTGGATTAGTATATCGGCCCAATATTCATCAAAAATAAAGGGGAGGGTTATACCGGTTTTATTAAATCACTATAAATCGCACACTAACGTTCCTGAACATATTGCGTTAGGCTTTGCAGCCTTCATTAGGTTTATGAAAGCTACCAAAACTGCCGAAGGCAAGTATACGGGCAGTAACCATGGTCAGGAGTATGTAATTACCGATAGTCAGGCAGAAATCTTTGCACAGGCATGGCAAAAGCCCGATTTGCATGATGTAGCTTACACTTTATTAAGCGATAAGTCTTTATGGGATGCAGATCTTTGTCAACTTCCTGGCTTTAAGGAAAGTGTTTTGAAGCATTTACAACAGATTGTATCGCAGGGAACCAAACAAATTTTAGCAAAAGAAGCAATAGTTTAAAAGGAAGTAATTCTAATGAGACAAACCATATTAAAAATCCATCCTAATGATAACGTACTGGTAGCCCTGGTAGATTTACCTGTTGGTGAAGTGATCAATTATGATGGTGGCAGCGTAACTACCGTTGACCCTATACAAGCTAAACACAAAGTAGCCATTGATTCTATTAATACCGGCGACAGCATTATTATGTATGGCGTATTGGTGGGTAAAGCGCAAAGCTATATTCCGGCTGGTGGTGTTTTAACCACAGCCAATGTGGTACATGCCGCCAACGGCATGACCACCGAAAGCAAGCACACCAGCTGGCAGCAGCCTGATGTAAGCAGCTGGGCAAGTCGTACGTTCAACGGTTTTCACCGCCCCGATGGCACCGTGGGTACCGCTAACTACTGGCTGGTAATACCTATGGTATTTTGCGAGAATCGCAACATTGAAGTGTTGCAGGAAGCCTTATTGCGCCCTTTAGGTTATGGCCGTAAAAAAGTATACGAAACCAAGGCGCAGCAACTGATCAGCAAAGTAAAGTCGGGTGGAAGTATTGAAGAAGTACTGTACACCGAACTGGAAAGCGGTGATGTAGCCGGTTTGGAGAACAAAGTGTTCCCTAACGTGGATGGGATTAAGTTTTTAACTCATACCGGTGGTTGCGGTGGTATCCGTCAGGATTCGGAAACGCTTTGCGGTTTATTAGCAGGTTACATTACACACCCTAACGTGGCCGGCGCAACCGTGTTAAGCTTAGGTTGCCAAAACGCACAAGCCAGCATACTACAGGCCGAAATACAAAAACGCTCGCCTAACTTTAACAAACCGCTGTACATTTTAGATCAGCAAACTATAGGTAAGGAAAGTGATATGGTAGAGCAGGCTATGCGTAAAACGCTGGCAGGCTTAATACAAGCTAATGAAATTACCCGCCAACCAGCACCTTTAAGCAAAATAACTATTGGTTTAGAGTGTGGTGGTTCGGATGGATTTTCGGGCATATCGGCCAACCCGGCTATTGGTTATACTTCCGATCTGTTGGTGGCTTTGGGCGGTTCGGTTATTTTGGCCGAGTTCCCTGAACTTTGCGGTGTTGAGCAAAACCTAATTGACCGTTGTGTACAGGAAGAAGATGCCGACCGTTTTGTAAGCCTGGTGCGTACTTATGCACAGCGTGCCGAAGAAGCAGGATCGGGCTTTGACATGAACCCATCACCGGGTAATATTAAAGACGGTTTAATTACCGATGCCATTAAATCGGCAGGTGCGGCCAAAAAAGGTGGTACATCGCCGGTTGTAGATGTTTTGGATTATCCGGAAAGAGTAACTAAACCGGGGTTGAACTTGCTATGTACTCCCGGTAACGATGTGGAAAGCACCACCGCCGAAGTAGGTTCGGGTGCTAACGTTGTTTTATTTACTACTGGTTTAGGCACGCCAACAGGTAACCCTATAGTACCGGTTGTAAAAATTGCAACTAACACTAACCTGTATAATAAAATGAGTGACATTATTGACTTGAACACCGGTACAATCATTGAAGGTGAGGAAACCATTGAACAAGCTGGTGCCCGTATTTTAGATTATGTAATCCAGGTTGCCAGTGGCGAAGTAGAAGTAAGCGCGGTACGTCATGGTCAGGACGATTTTATCCCCTGGAAACGCGGCGTATCTTTATAATATCTGCTACTAAATAACAAAATACATTAATAGAATAACGAAAGCCCCGGGCAAACAGCCCGGGGCTTTCTTCTCCAAATTAAATTTCGGTGTTGTAACATACATTTGTTATTATCTTGATTGAATATTGCTTTAATTACCTTAAAAACCGTTATATTTTTTTGTGTAGAATTATTTGCAATATATTGTATTTCAATAATTTGTATTTTAGAAACATAGTAAAAATTTAAATTTTTACTAAAGATGGAAGTATTGCAAATTATCTATGTTTCCTTTGTATTAGTTAATATCCTTCAGGGTATCAACAACCAATAAACCAATAATAATTAGCATTTCAAGTCCGACTGTCACAGGCTCAACAAACTGAGCGTATATCGTTGTCTCCAAATTTTTAGGTACACGTGTATAAGACGACTTTGATAAAGTAATACCATATGAAGAAATTTGTACTTCTTGTAAGTTTAATCATCAGCGTTTTGCAGGCGCGGGCCATCAACATAACCCGTGTAGAACCGGCCAATTGGTGGGTAGGTATGAAGAATACCAACCTGCAGGTAATGGTATACGGTCCAAACATTGGTAAAGCAAAACTTACTGTACAATATCCTGGCGTAACCGTTAAAGAGGTTGCCCATACCGATAATGCCAACTATCTTTTCATCTACCTCAACATTGCAGCACAAACCAAACCGGGACTGGTGAAGCTGCAATTTACCGATGGTGCGCAGAAGTTTACGTACAACTATCCGCTTAAGGCACGTACAAAAGAAGGTGCCGCAGGTTTCAGCAGTGCCGATGTATTGTACCTTATTACGCCCGATCGCTTTGCCAACGGCGATCCTGCTAATGATGCGTTGGAAAATGTAAACGTAAATCGTAATAATCCTAACGCCCGTCATGGTGGAGATTTAAAAGGAATAGAGCAGCACCTGGATTACATAAAAGATGCTGGTTTTACTACAGTTTGGTTAAACCCTGTACAAGAGAACAGGATGCCGGGAGGTTCGTACCATGGTTATGCCATCACAAATTTTTACGATATCGATCCACGTTTTGGTACCAATACACAGTTTGCTGCCTTAACCAAAACCATGCATAATAAAGGGTTGAAGGTGGTTATGGATATGATCTTTAATCATTGTGGCAGTTCGCACCCATGGATGAAGGATTTACCGGCTAAAGACTGGATAAATAACAATAACGGTAAGTACGTGCAAACCAATCATGCTAAGTATACCATTATGGACACTCACGCGGCAGCCATAGATAAAAATACCCTTACCGATGGCTGGTTTGTGCCCGAAATGCCCGATTTAAACCAGCGTAACCGCCACCTGGCTACTTACTTAATTCAAAACAGCATTTGGTGGATAGAGTACAGTCATATTGATGGCATCCGTCAGGACACTTACCCATATCCTGATTACGATTTTATGGTACGCTGGTGCCGTGAGGTGGAAGCCGAATACCCACAATTTAATATAGTTGGCGAAAGCTGGTACGGCAGATCATCGGCTTCGGCATGGTGGCAAAAGAAAGATAAACTGAACCAGCATGATGCAGGTTTGAAAAGCGTAATGGATTTCCCATTAACATTTATCACTAATACGGCTTTCGACCATAATAACAACAACGGCGGTGAGGGTAGCGCCATGTACAGGATATATGAGGAAATAGCCCAGGACTTTATGTTTGCCGACATTGACAATGTGCTTACCTTTTTAGATAACCACGATCTGGATCGCTTTGTTCGTAAAGACGATGCTGACCTGAGTCGTTACAAACAAGCCATCGCATTTTTATTAACAACCCGCGGCATTCCGCAAATTTATTACGGTACCGAAATACTCATGGACGGCAAAAAGGAAAAAAGTGACGGCTATGTGCGCACCGATTTCCCTGGTGGCTGGGCTGGCGATAAGGACAACTTTTTTACTGCCGCAGGCCGTACCGATAAGCAGAACGAAGCGTTTAGCTATATCCAAAAGCTGCTGCAATGGCGTAAGGCTACCCCGGCTGTTACCAGCGGAAAGCTTACTCATTTTGTGCCCGATAACAGCGGTACTTATGTATATGCCCGTACAAAAGGCAACCAAACCGTATTGGTTATTTTGAACGGAACCGATACTGACAAAACGTTAGACATGACCCGTTTTAAAGACGTAATTAAAGACAATACCCAGGGCCGCGATGTAATTACCGGCAAGCAGTTACCGGTTACACAAAAGCTTACTATACCGGCTAAAGGCCAATACATACTCCAGTTAACCAAATAAACCAAGTATATGATAGAAATTTACTCTTCGTAATTCACACCTCAACCTAAAGGCCTAACCAACCTGTCACAATCCATTGTAACCATTTATAAACCAATTAAGCTTTTACAGTAATTAAAAGTTGTATGAGAAAAACTTATTTTAAAAAGTATGCACTCCTTTGTTTGATGCTGGCACTATCGTGCGTGGCATTTGCACAAACAGGGAGTATAACCGGTAAGGTACTGGACAATAATAGTCAGCCTTTACCCGGTGTTACCGTTGGTTTAGCCAACAGCACTCTGGGCGCACCAACCGATGTTGATGGTAATTTCCGTATTAATAATGTGCCGGCTGGTAGCTATACCATTACTGCCCGTTATTTTGGCTTTACCACCAGCCAGCAGGCTGTAAAGGTTACTGCGGGTGCTAATACCGTGGCCAGCTTTAATTTACAGCCCGAAACCAAATCGTTAAACGAAGTGGTGGTTATTGGTTACGGTACGCAAACGCGTAAAGAGTTAACCGGTGCCATTTCTACCGTTACTTCTAAAGATTTTCAAAAGGGTACTACTACCAGTCCTGCCGAATTAATTCAAGGTAAAATTGCCGGTGTTGGTGTAACTACCAACAGCGGTCAGCCTGGTGCGGGTGCAACCATCCGTATTCGTCAGGGTGCATCGTTAAATGCCAGCAACGATCCGCTTATTGTGGTGGATGGTGTGCCTTTGAGCAACAATGCCATATCTGGCGTTGCCAACCCATTATCTTTGATTAATCCTGATGATATTGAAACTTTTACCGTGTTAAAGGATGCAGCTTCTACCGCTATTTACGGTTCAAGGGCCTCTAACGGTGTAATTATCATCACCACTAAAAAAGGCACCGCCGGAACACCCCAGGTTTCTTTTTCCTCAAAAAACTCTATAGCTACCCTGCGTAATAAGGTTGATGTATTAAGTGCCGATGAAGTACGTGCTTATGTAAAAGAATACGATGCTACTACAGGTACTAATAAATCGGCTTTGTTAGGAAAGGTAAATACCGACTGGCAAGACCAGATCTATCAAAATGCCTTAACTACCGATAATAATTTAAGCATTGGCGGTACAGTTAACAAAATGCCTTACCGCGTATCGGTAGGTTATTTGGATCAGCAGGGTTTGTTGAAAACTGACCGTTTACAGCGCAGCACAGCTGCTATCCGTTTAAGTCCTAAGTTTTTTAACGACGACTTAAAGCTGGATATCAACCTGAATGGTAGCTACGGCCACAGCCGCTTTGCAAATCAAGGCGCTGTAGGTGCAGCTGTTTTCTTCGATCCAACCCAACCGGTTTATTTACCGTCTTCACCATATAACGGTTATTACGAGTGGTACGGTGCCGATAAGGTTTTAAACCCTAATGCCCCACGCAACCCGGTTGCCTTATTAAACGACAATACCAACATTGGTGATACTTACCGTACATTCGGTAACATCACTGCCGATTACCGTTTTCCGTTCCTGAAAGCCTTGCGTGCTAACGTAAACTTAGGTTATGACCTATCAAAAGGTGGTGGCAGCACTTACGTACCTTTCACTGCTGCACAATCGTTTGGTAGCTTTGGTTTGAGTTCTCAATATCACCAAAAGAACTATAATACAGTTGTTGAGGCTTATCTGAACTACAACGAAACTTTCAAATCTATTAAAAGTAATTTCAACGCTACTGCAGGTTACGGTTACTACGGTTTCAGAACATCTAACCGCAACTTTGCTTCTTACGGTACTAATGCTGCAGCGCCTGTTATTGCCAGCAGCATCCCTAATTTTGCGTTCGATATTCCGGAATACAAGTTGCTTTCTTACTACGGTCGTTTAATTTATACTTACGATACCAAGTATATTTTAGCCGCTACTATCCGTACCGATGGTTCATCGAAGTTCACACCAGAAAACAACTACAATTATGGTGTTTTTCCGAGTGTGGCCTTTACCTGGCGCATGATTGATGAAGGCTTTTTAAAAAGCTCTAAAGTGTTATCTGATTTAAAGATGCGCTTAAGCTATGGTGTTACGGGTCAGCAGGATGGTATTCCTTATTACGGATACATCCCTACCTATTTCCAAAATAGTTCAAACACGTCATCTTACCAATTCGGTAATACCTACTATAACACTTACAGTCCATCGGCTTATGATGCCAGCCTGAAATGGGAAACCACGCAAACTACTAATATTGGTTTCGATTTTGGTTTCTTCAACCAGCGCTTAACAGGTAGTGTTGATGCCTATTACAAAAACACGAAAGATCTGTTATCGGTAGTGTTTGTACCGGGTGGAAGCAACTTTAGCAACCAATTAGCTGCTACAAATGTAGGTAACATGACTAACCGTGGTATTGAACTGAACTTAAACGCAGTTGCCGTGAAAACTAAAGATATTACCTGGAATGTGAACTACAACATTGCTTACAATCGTAATAAAGTAACCAACTTATCGCTTACCGGTAACAACAGTTCTTCAAGCGTAGAAATAGGTGGAATCTCGGGTGGTACAGGTAACAATATACAAGTAAATAAAGTAGGTGTTTCTCCTCGTGCTTTCAATGTATATAAACAAGTATATGATTCTAAAACTAATAAGCCAATACAAGGGATATACGAAGACTTGAACAACGACGGTGTTATTAACGGTAACGATCTTTACCAGTTTAATAACCCATACCCTAAATTTATTATGGGCTTCAGTACGCAGTTCAGCTACAAAAAATGGACTGCAAGTACCGTATTGCGTGCGCACTTAGGCAACTATATGTATAATAACCTCCAATCGAACGCTGCTACGCAAAATACCATCATTAGCACCGCGGGTGATTTGATCAATAACGCCAATGCTAACCTGTTAGAAACAGGCATTACCAACAGCCAGTATTTTTCTGACTACTATGTACAAAACGCTTCGTTTTTACGTATGGATAATGCAGGCTTAGCTTATGATTTTGGTAGGATCTACCATAACAAGATCAGGTTAAACTTAGGTGCCAACGTACAGAACGTGTTTGTGGTTACCAAGTACAAAGGTTTAGATCCGGAGATTGTAAACGGTATTGATAATAACTTTTACCCACGCCCACGCACCTACACTTTAAGCTTGAACTTAGGTTTTTAATAAACTTATTAGATTAGAGAAGACATGAAAAAGAATTTTTTAAAATATATATGCATTGCGGTAATGGTAAGCACCAGCTTAACCGCCTGCAAAAAAACACTGGATCTTACCCCAACCAATGCTACCACAGCCGATCAGGTTTACAGCACACCAATGGGCTATAAACAATCGCTGGCCAAAATTTACAGCGCTTATGCCTTAACCGGCAGCGGTGGCTCGGCCAGTTCCGATTTAGGCGGTATAGATGCTGGTACATCCGATTTTTTACGCCTGTACTGGAGCGCCCAGGAATGGTCAACAGACGAAGCAGTATGTGCCTGGAACGACACCGATGTTCCCGATTTTCATAATTTGAGCTGGGGCTCTAACAATAGTATTTTGAGAGGGTTATATTTCCGCTCGTTATATCAAATCACGGTAGCTAACGCCTTTATCCGCGAATCATCTGACGAGGCTATTGCCAGCCGTGGTTTTACCGGTACCGATGCAACAAACATTCGTAACTACCGTGCCGAAGCCCGCTTTTTAAGAGCTTACCAGTATTGGGTGCTGATGGATTTGTTTGGTAACCCGCCGTTTGTTGATGAAACTACACCTATTGGTAAATATATTCCTGAGCGTATAACCCGTGCTAAGCTTTTTGCTTACATCGAGTCGGAATTAAAGGCTATTGAAACTACCCTGGTAGCGCCAAAGCAAAACGAATACGGTCGTGCCGATCAGGCTGCCGACTGGGCTTTACAAGCACGTATGTACTTAAATGCCGAAACCTATTTAGGCGCCGGTACCAACCGTTACACCGATGCTATTACTTACGCTAATAAAGTGATCAACTCGGGTTACACGCTGCAATCGAGCTATGCTAAATTGTTTTTGGCCGATAATAACGTAGGTAATACCGAAACCATATTGTCCATCAACTACGATGGTATCAATTCGCAAAATTATGGTGCTACTACTTATATCATTAATGCATCTTTAAACGCGGGCATGAACCCTACTTTATACGGCGTACCTAACGGCGGATGGAGCGGTAACCGCAGTACCAGTAACCTGCCATTAGCATTTGGCGATTACAGCGGTAATACCGATAAACGCGCAATGTTCGTTGGCAATACTTTGGGCATTACCAATATTAATGATTTTACACAAGGCTTAGCGGTAGTTAAGTTCAAAAACCTGAACTCAAACGGTACCACGCCTTATTCTATAAATGGTAGTGCAACCAATACCTCATCGGGCGGTGTGTATGCTTCAACCGATTTTCCATTGTTCCGTTTGGCTGAGATGTATTTAATAAGTGCCGAAGCAACATTACGTGGTGGTACCGGTGCTACTGTAAGCCCGGTAGCTGCTATAAACATTTTGCGTAACCGCGCCTATGGCAATGCCTCAGGAAACGTAAGCAGCGTAGCCTTGAACGATGTATTGAACGAAAGAACCCGCGAGTTATATTGGGAAGGCTTTCGCCGTACTGATTTGATCCGTTATGGTTTGTTTACATCAAGTACTTACTTATGGCCTTACAAAGGCGGTGTGCAAAACGGTAGGGGAGTGGATGCTTATCGCAACCTGTTCCCAATACCCAACACCGATCTTCAAAACAATACCAACTTAGTTCAAAACCCAGGTTATTAATCATATAAGCGCTGCCCGGTTTACCGGGTAGCGCCTTTAAATACTTTTGTTATGAAAAAAATATTAACTCCTTTATTAGCACTATGCGGTATATTGCTGCTGGTTATTACTTCGTGTAAAAAGGATGAAACTCAAACCACAGCTGCCATAGGTAACTCGGGTAATATTGTTGCTTCAACTACAACACCGCCTTTAGCATTGGCAACAGAGGCTAACAGCGCCGTTACCTTCAATTTATCTGCACCTACGCCGGTAACGGGTTATCAATCTGTTGCGGTAACCTACACGCTGCAAATCGGCAAAAAAGGAAGCAATTTTGTGGTACCACAGGAAGTTTCGGCTACGGTGACCGGTGCCACACTTACTCAAAATACGTTAAACGATGCCCTTCATGGCTTAAAACTGGCCGATGGCATATCTACCCAGGTAGAAGTCCGTATGAAGTCGTCAATTGCTCCTAATATAGATGCTGCTTACTCTAATGTAATCACGTTAACCGTAACCCCATACTCTAAAACCGTGTTTCTTTATGTGCCGGGAGCTTACCAGGGTTGGGATCCAACAGCAGAGAAGGTAGGAACGCTTGCTTCACCAACTAACAATAAGATCTATGATGGAACCATTGAATTCCCTGCAGGTAAGTTAGAATTCAAAGTTACACCTAAAAAGAACTGGGATGCTGCTTATGGCAGTGCCGGTGGTGGTAAACTTAGTTTAACTGCCGGAGACAACTTAACCGTACCAAGTGCAGGTTTTTACAACGTACATGTTGATTTAAATACGTTTACCTACACCGTAACCAAACAATAAGAACATCCTTATAAAATAAGTAAGCCGGCAAAATAAGCCGGCTTACTGCATTAACATCCAAATAAATATGATTAAAAATACCATAAAGCTGTTAAGCGGTTTACTGGTAACTTTTGCCTGTATGCAACCCGCGTTAGCGCAAAGCAGCGCTGTTAAAAGTATAGGTAATGTAACCGATGTGCAAATCAGTGGTCAGCAGGTGAAGCTAAGTACCGGTGTAGCGCATATAGAAGTTACGGTTTATACGCCATCGGTCATCCGCGTGCGTATGGATAAGCAGCAACTGGGCGATGACTTTTCATACGCCGTAATTGCCAAGCCACAAACCACCAAGTCGAATATTACGCAAACGGCAAACGAGGTAACTATTGTTACCGATTCGGTTAAGTTGGTAATAGGTAAAAAACCGTTCCATACGGCCTTTTACACTTTAGATGGTAAGGTGATCAGTGAGGATGAAACCGGGTTGAATACATCGTGGGTTAACGAATCGGTTACTACGTACAAGCATATGCAGGATGGTGAACATTTTGTAGGTTTAGGCGAAAAAACCGGTAACATGGACCGTAAAGGTGCTGGCTACACCAACTGGAACTCTGACACGTTTGGCTACCGTACCGATCAGGATCCCATTTATTCAACTATTCCGTTTTATATAGGCGTGCATCATGAGGTGACTTACGGAATATTTATGGATAATACCTACCAGAGCGATTTTAACTTTGGCGCCAGTAATAACCGTTTTTCATCATTCAGCGCCCGTGGAGGCGAAATGAATTACTACTTCATTTACCACAAGCAACTGGCCGATGTGATCACTTCGTACACCGCCTTAACCGGCCGTATGAAAATGCCGCCGCTGTGGAGCCTGGGTTACCAGCAAAACCGCTACAGCTATTATCCGGAAACCGAGGTAATGCGCATTGCTCAAACCCTGCGCGAAAAAAAGATCCCTGCGGATGGTATCACGCTTGACATCCACTACATGGATAAATACAAAGTGTTTACCTGGGATAAGCAGCGTTTTCCCGATCCGGCTAAAATGAACAGTAAATTAGAGGGCATGGGCTTTAAGCTAACCCTTATTGTTGACCCCGGTATTAAAACCGAAAAGGGTTATGATGTTTACGAAAGTGGATTGAAAAATAATGTATTCATCAAGTACGCCGACAGCACCAACTATACCGGTGAGGTATGGCCGGGCTGGTGCCACTTCCCCGATTTTACCGCTCCCGCTGGCCGTGCCTGGTGGCAGCAGGAAATAAAGAAATATGCTGACGTAGGCGTAAACGGTATATGGAACGATATGAATGAAATATCGACCTGGGGACAAAAAATGCCGGATAATGTGTTGTTCGATTTTGAAGGCAAACGGGTATCGCACTTACAGGGCCATAACGTATATGGTTTGCAAATGGCACGTGCCAGTTACGAAGGTTTTCGCAAGGCGCTGAATAAACGTCCGTTCATACTAACGCGTTCAGGTTATTCAGGCTTACAGCGCTATACCGCCATTTGGACCGGTGATAACCGTGCCGAAGATGACCACATGTTGTTAGGCATTCGCTTGCTGAGCAGTTTAGGTTTAAGCGGCGTGCCGTTTACTGGTATGGATGTAGGTGGCTTTACCGGTAACCCAAGCGTATCGTTATATGCCCGCTGGATGCAGATAGGTGCCTTTAGTCCGTATTTTCGTAATCATACAGGCGTAAACACTAAATCGGCAGAGCCATGGGCTTTTGGCGAGGAAGTACTGGAAATTGTGCGTAACTATGTAAACCTGCGTTACCAGTTAATGCCTTTTCTGTACTCGTCTTTCTATGAAGCTACACAAAACGGTAAGCCCATTGTGCGCTCGCTGGCTATCAACTATACGCACGACGAAAAAGTGTACAGCTCCAAATTCCAGAACCAGTATGAGTTTGGTAACGGCTTTATGATTGTTCCTTTTGCCGGTGCCGATACGTATGGAAACATCTATTTCCCACAAGGTAACTGGTACGATCTGTACACCGATGAGGTTCTTGTCGGTAAGCAGGAAAAGATCATTCCGGTAACGCTGAACAAATTGCCGGTTTATGTAAAGGAAAGCAGTATTATACCAATGCAGTCGCTGGTACAAACTACTGCTCAAAAGCCTACTGATACACTTACCGTACACATTTACAAAGGCAACGTTAACAATAGCTTCGTGTATTATGAGGATGATGGTGAAAGCTACAATTATGAAAACGGCAGTTTTTATAAACGAACCATTACTTACGACGCGGCTAAAAAGCAGATTGGCTTTGCCAAAGCAGAAGGTAGTGCTACTTCTAAATTTAAACGCATTAAATTAATGATGCACGGCTTTAATAACCAAAGCATCAAATTGAACAACAAGGCGGTGAAATCCACTTCTGAGTTTTATAACTTTTTGGAACCCATATCCCGTTTCGATCCGCAAGGCTCAACCAATGCGCCCGAAGGCCGTAACGTGCAAAGCGTTATGGTTGATAACAGCAGCAATGCGTTCACTCTAAACTATTAACTACTATTATATTGCTAATGCCTGCCCTTATGCTTAATTGCATAAGGGCTTTTTTGTGAGCTGATGCCTGCTCTATATAAGTGTGTTAAGCTCGTTTTAAGTATCCAATAATACATGTACTTTTGCAGGCGTTATAAAGCCCGGTATGAAGAGTTTTTTTTGTTTTTTATGGTTGATGTTGTTTACAGGTGTTGCTTTCTCGGCAACGGAAGACCTGTTAGCGCAACTTAAAACTGAAATTAACCGGAAACCCGAGTACGATAAGCAAAAGGAAGCTGCTATCATCAAGATAAAAAACAACCTTAAACGTACCCCGGCTCAAAACAAGTTTAGGCAGTATGATCTTTGCGGCCTCATCTATAATCAGTACCGCGCATATCAGTATGATTCGGCGGCGGTTTACGCCGGTAAAATGCAGCAGTTGGGCGTTCAGCTAAACGATTTGCCCAGGCAGCATTATGGAAAAATAAAAACGGCGTTCATCCTGCTTTCATCGGGCATGTTTAAGGAAACCTTCGATAACCTGAGGGGGATAGATGCGCGTTACCTGAACGATAGCGCCCGGTTTGAGTATTACTCCATCCTCATACGTGCTAATTACGACCTTGCTCTATTTGATAACGATGGCAATTATTCGCCACGCTACAATGCGGTAGCTAACCGGTATATCGATTCTGCCATTGCCATGAGCAAGCCGGACTCATACGATAGGCTATACCTTACCGGTTATAAACTGGAGAAGAACAAACAGTACCAGCAGGCCGAGGCTGTATTTACCAACCTGCTTTATAAGCACAAGCTAACCCGTCATCAGTATGCTATTGTAGCCTCTACCTTGAGCGATGTGTATATTATGACTGGCCGTCAGTCTAAAAGCATAGATCTGCTTATTCAGGCTGCCATAGGCGATATACAATCATCCACTAAAGAAACCGTGGCCATGTTTTGGTTGGCCCAGCAACTTTATAAAAAAGGCGATTCCAAAAATGCTTACGCCTTTATACAACAGGCCATGGCCGATGCCGAATTTTATGGTGCCCGCCAGCGACAGTTTCAGATCAGTACAGTGTTGCCCATTGTGGCCGCCCAAGAGTTATTGACCTCCGAAAGTGCCCGTACCCGTTCTATGATGTATGTAGCGGGTATTGCCGTTGTGGCCTTACTCATTATTCTTTTTGCTTTCATTTTGTTTAAACAACTCCGGAAAGTTCAGGCAAAAGAAAAGATCATTGAAGATAAGAACACCGAATTGGAAAGCATCAACGTAAAGTTATTTGAGGATGCCCGTATTAAGGAAGATTATATAGGCTACTTTTTCAACGCCATATCGGGTTATATATTAAAGCTCGAAAAGCTGAAGCATTCTATCGATACCAAGCTGTCTATCAAGAAGTACGAGGATATTCAGATCATCATCAACAAGATCAATATCAAAAAAGAGCGCGAAGACCTGTTCTATACGTTCGATCATGTCTTTCTGAAGATATTCCCTAACTTTATTACAGCCTTCAATTCTCTCTTTAACGAAAAAGACCAGATCTGGCCTAAGGAGCATGAAGTTTTAACCACCGACCTGCGCATTTTTGCCTTGGTTCGTTTGGGTATTACCGATACTGAAGCTATTGCCAATATTCTCGAATATTCGGAAAAAACCATTTACGTGTATAAAATGCGTATTAAAGCCAAAGCGCTAATTCATGGCGATGAGTTCGACCAGCGTATTATGGCTATTAAAGCGGTAGATACAGCAAAGGAGTAATTTGCAACGTGCCCGCGCAGGTTGCATCTATGCTCCAAATTTCAGCTTAAACGTTTTATATCGTACATTTATACAAACAACTTCTCTGAGCAGGTCTATGTAAGTTTTCTGTTAATGGTAATATAGTATACTAAACAGGTAAGTATTGCAAAATTTATAACTGGTTTTTTTAATCTCTTTGAAAATGCCATTTATAAATCCTGCCGGCCAATAGGTAAGTGATTAGTGAATTGCTCTTTGCTGTTTTTAATGCGGAGCACTGCTATTATATTGCAGGATATTATAAACCATACATACTACCATGCTTAAAATTGATGCTCACCAACATTTTTGGAAATTTGACCCAGTTAGAGATAGCTGGATAACCGAGGATATGGAAGTGATCCGCCGCGATTTTTTACCGCAGGATCTGATGCACATTCTGATGCATAACCATATCGAAGGTTGCATTGCCGTACAGGCTAGTCAAACCGAAAAGGAGAACCAGTTTCTATTAGACCTGGCTGCAACTAACCCTTTCATCAAAGGTATAGTGGGCTGGGTTGACTTGCAGGCCGAGGATGTGGAAGAGCGTCTGAAACACTATAGCAAGCATGATAAAATGGTAGGCTTTCGGCACGTACTACAAGGCGAGCCACAGCGCGATATAATGCTGAATCCGGAGTTTACCCGTGGTATAGCCCTGCTGAATAAGTATGGCTTTACGTATGACGTTTTGATCTTTCCCGATCAGTTGGCTTACGCTGACGAGCTGGCCGCACGGTTTCCCGATCAGCCCTTTGTATTAGACCATATTGCCAAACCCGATATAAAAAATAAGGAAGTGGCCGAGTGGGAAAAGAATATCCGCGAAGTGGCTAAGAATCCGAACGTGTACTGCAAGGTATCGGGCATGGTGACCGAAGCGCACTGGTATGCTTGGGAAGAGGAAGATTTCAAGCCTTACATGGATGTTGTTTTCGACGCGTTTGGTGTTGATAGATTGATGTTTGGGTCCGACTGGCCCGTTTGTATGGTGGCAGGTGGCTATAATCGTGTAATTAAAATGGTGAGACATTATGTCGACCATTTAACCGATAAGGAAAAAATGATGTTTTGGGGTGGCAATGCCATCAAATTTTATAATCTGGAAGTTTAATCAATGAATATATTAACTTGTACTACACCGGGCAGCTTTGCCTATAGCGAAGCCGATCAACCGGTATTAAAGGCCGATCATGCAATTATCAAGATCAAGCGCATAGGCGTTTGCGGAACCGATCTGCATGCTTTTCGCGGTACGCAACCGTTTTTTAGCTACCCCCGCATTTTGGGTCACGAGCTCTCGGGCGAGTTGGTGGAGTTTGATGGTGCTCCTGGTTTTGAGGTAGGCGAGGCGGTAACCTTTATTCCGTATTTTAACTGTGGTGTATGTGTGGCCTGCCGTACCGGTAAGCCAAACTGCTGTGCTAAAATACAAGTATGCGGTGTGCATGCCGATGGCGGTATGGTAGAGTACTTACAAGTACCGTCCTACTCGCTGGTACATGGCGAGGGTTTAACTTACGATGAACTGGCTTTGGTAGAACCACTGGCCATTGGTGCGCATGGCATACGCCGTGCGGGTATTGAACCAGGCGATTTTGTCCTGGTAATAGGTGCCGGACCAATTGGTTTAGGAACCATCGAATTTGCCCGCATTGCCGGTGGTAATGTAATTGCTATGGATGTAAGTAACGACCGTTTAGCTTTTTGCCGCGAAAAATTGGGCATTCAGCATACCATTAATCCATTGGATGGAAATGCCGTCGAACAACTGCAGGCCATTACCAACGGCGATATGGCTTCGGTTGTGGTGGATGCTACAGGAAACTTAAAAGCCATTAACGGCGGAATAGATTACCTGGCTCACGGTGGCCGTTATGTGCTAATCGGTTTGCAAAAGGAAGCTTTCAGTTTCAACCATCCCGAATTCCATAAGCGCGAATCGACCCTGATGAGTAGCCGCAACGCCACCCGTCAGGATTTTGAACACGTGGTAGCCTGCATGAAACAAGGTTTGGTAAACCCAAAAACCTACATCACCCACCGCGTAAAGTTCAACGAGGTGATCGATAATTTCGAAAGCTGGCTCGATCCCAAAACACAGGTGATCAAGGCAATGATTGTGAACGAGTAAGAACCCAAACCCCACCCCGGCCCTCCCCGAAGGGGAGGGAGATAGGAGAGAAGCTAACATGAAACAAATGCGGTTGCGAAGCAACTGCTGCTGTTTGTTTCTTTGTCGCCTCCCAGCTTCGGACAAAAGCGGGGCAGCACAAGGTGGCTTGTGCGGCTGGAAAGGGCCTTTTAGATTTTGCCTGACAAAAGCAGCTAAGCGGCAGCCACGCTAATGGCAAAATATAAACAGCCCGTGGTGCTGCCCGGCTTTGCGGGGTAAAGGCCTTGTGCGAAAAGAAGCATAAGGAAGGTGACTTGATTTTTGGTTCTTTTTATCAAGAAAAAGAACAAGGGCCTCTGCGGCCTAGAGCAGACGAAGTCAGTTCATAGCACTAACAAATGTTAAGAGCACTGAACATAAACCTTGTCATGTTGAGCCTGTCGAAACATTCACGTGCTAAGTCTTCGACAAGCTCAGACTGACAATAGACCAATTATAAAAGATAATGAAGAAGACATTCATCTACCTCTTACTAACCCTAACCACCACCCTCGGCTACGCACAAACTAAGCCTGGTATTAATACCGATAAGCTGAAATTTTATGTTACTGAATTCAATAAAATAGATACCGAAACGGTAAAGAATTACGTAACAAACGATAAGGCAATCGATTGGCTGTCGCAAAATGTGCCCTTATTCGAGTGCCCCGATAGTACGTTGGAAAAGATCTACTACTACCGTTGGTGGACGTTCCGTAAACATTTAAAGCAAACACCCGATGGCTTTGTGTTTACCGAATTTATTACCCCCATGAAACACGGAGGGAAGTACAATACCATCAGTAGTGCTTTAGGTCATCATATTTATGAAGGGCGCTGGCTGCGTAACCCTCAATATATAAATGAGTATATAAATTTTTGGATCTACACAGATGCTAAAACAGCCAAGCCGCATTTGCACGCCTTTAGCAGTTGGTTGCAGGATGCTGTTTATAATTACTATCTCGTAAATCAGAATCAACGGTTAGTTAAAAAGCTATTGCCGGCCTTAGATGCCGATTACCGCTTGTGGGAAACCGAAAAGCAATTGCCCAATCAAATGTTCTGGCAGTTCGATGTAAAGGATGCCATGGAAGAATCTATTAGCGGGGGACGCAAGGATAAAAATATTCGTCCTACCATTAATAGTTATATGTATGGTAATGCGGTAGCTCTCTCTAAAATGGCGACCCTAACTGGTAACGATACTTTGAAAAAGCGTTATGCCGATAAAGCCAAACAAATTAAGAAGCTGGTACAAGACACCCTTTGGGACGATGCCGCTTCGTTTTTTAAAGTAAAACAGGTAGCCAAAAACCAATTGGCCGATGCCCGCGAAGAACTGGGTTTTATTCCTTGGTACTTTAACCTGCCCGATGATAAGGCCAAATACGCCAAACAATGGGAACAGTTAACCGATACCACCGGCTTTAATGCCCCTTGGGGAATTACCACTGCCGAACGCCGTCACCCGCTGTTTCGTACGCATGGTTCGGGGCATGGCTGCGAGTGGGATGGTGCCGTTTGGCCTTATGCAACCACGCAAACCTTGAAAGGACTGGCCAATTTGCTCACTACTTATAAAAACAAGGATGGCATGTCGGCTCAAGTATTTTACGATGAATTGCACAAGTATGCGGCATCTCACCAAAAGCGGGGCTTGCCATACCTAGGCGAATACCAGGACGAAAAAAATGGTGAATGGCTGAAAGGCGATAACCCACGCAGCAGTTACTACAACCACTCCGGCTTTGCCGATTTGATCATTAGCGATCTTGTAGGTATAAAACCTCGTACCGATAATAAGCTCGAAGTGTACCCTTTAGTGCCGAAAGACAAATGGGATTGGTTTTGCCTGGATAAGGTTTTATACCATGGTTGTATGATCACTATTCGCTGGGATAAAACCGGGGAAAAGTACCACCAGGGTAAAGGACTTTATGTTTATGCCGATGGAAAAGAGATTGCTAACAGTAAAGAGTTAAAACATATTGTGGTGAAACTACCTCTACCGTTGTTAACTCATGATAAAATGATACAATAGCAGGTTAAAATATTACACAATTAATTTAGCCCGTACGCATAGCTTTGAAGCTGATAATTGAACCAAATTGTATGGTGCTGTTTGAACAGGATAAAAGTTTAAACTGTTTGTAAAAGTTTAGGAAATTTTCCAATCCTCTCTTGAGAGGGGCAGGGGTGTGTTAGGCGCTATACATGCGGCGAAACACACTAAGCGGACGTACCTCTCTTTAAAGGGGAAGAAAACAAGCAGTTCAAACATTGACTAGTCAATAGCATCAAAAACCATTATAAACTTTTAACCTGTTGTAAACCGTCGTTTTTGGTTGAAGTAGTGTTAAGTAATTAGCCTATTGATATAACAGGTCAATCGTTTTTTATAAAATTGATATGACCGGATTGCGTACCCGCTTTTTTTTAGGATATTTAAGTTTAGTGTTGATTGCCACAGGAAGTGTGCAAGCTCATGTAGTTCCGTTAAAAAGCGTGACTATTGTTACCCCGGCAGCAGCGCATGTTCGGGTTAACTTCGGCGCAACCCATTTAGCTAAGGCTCTAAAATCGCAGGGTTACCAGGTTAAAATGATTCATCAAATGCCTGCGGGTGCCGGTACATCCACCATTGTAATAGGTCGTGTGCAGGATGCAATGCTGAAAAGCGCTTTCCTCAAAAATAAGATCAAACTTTCGAGTCAGCCGGGTAAAGAAGGCTTTGCTATAAGTCCCGCCAAAAATAACCTGGTTATAGCCGGTGCCGATAATTCGGGTGCGTTATATGGCTGTATTGAACTGGCCGATCGTATTAAAGCCACGGGCAAACTGCCTGTAGGTTTAACTATGATAGATAAACCAGAAATGGTGATGCGAGGCGCCTGCGTCGGCGTGCAAAAACCCGCCTTGTTAGAAGGTCGCGGCACTTACGAATATCCATACACCCCCGAAAATTTCCCCTGGTTTTATGATAAGGCCATGTGGGTACGTTACCTCGATTCGTTGGCCGAAAACCGCATGAATGCTTTGTACCTGTGGAACGGTCACCCTTTTGCATCGTTGGTTAAAGTGAAAGAATACCCGTACGCAGTGGAAGTTGACGATGCCACGTTTAAAAAGAATGAAGAGATTTTTGCGTTTTTAACCCAAGAGGCTGATAAACGCGGCATTTGGGTGATTCAGATGTTCTACAACATCATTGTATCTAAGCCTTTCGCCGAAAAAAATAACCTCAAAACGCAGGATCGTAACCGTCCTATAGTTCCCATCATTGCTGATTATACCCGCAAGTCCATCGCTGCCTTCGTGCAAAAATATCCTAACGTTGGTTTAATGGTGGCCTTGGGCGAAGCTATGGAAGGCGTTGGTCAGGATGATATTGACTGGTTCACTAAAACCATTATTCCAGGTGTGAAAGACGGTTTGAAAGCTTTAGGCAAAACCGAAGAGCCGCCCATAGTTTTGCGTGCACACGATACCGATGCACCAGCGGTAATGAAAGCTGCATTGCCTCTTTACAAAAACCTGTATACCGAAGCAAAATACAACGGCGAAGCATTGACTACGTATACCCCGCACGGTGCCTGGGCCGATCTGCACCGTACCCTGAGCCGCATTGGCACCGTTCAAATTGAGAACGTACACATTTTAGCTAACCTGGAACCTTTTCGTTATGGTTCGGCCGATTTTATACAGAAATGTGTGCAGGCTATGCATAGCATTTACGAGGCTAACGGCTTGCACCTATATCCCCAAGCTTCGTACTGGGATTGGCCGTATGCCGCCGATAAGGCCGACACCCGTTTACTGCAAATAGAACGCGATTGGATATGGTATAAAGAATGGTCGCGCTATGCCTGGAACTGTCACCGTAACCGTCCCGAAGAAATTAAATATTGGGGTAAACAACTGGCCGGTATGTACGGCTGTACCCCAGCACAGGGCGAACTGATCCTGAAAGCCTATGAAGAATCGGGAGAAATTTCTCCGCAAATCCTACGCCGTGTAGGTATTACCGATGGTAACCGCCAAACCATGACCCTGGGTATGCTGATGGCACAGTTCACTAATCCCGAAAAATTTGGCTTGTTTAGTTTGTTATATGAGTCTGAAGCACCGGAAGGTGAAATTTTAAGCCAGTACGCCGAAAAGGAATGGAAGCATCAGCCGCATGTAGGCGAAACCCCGGTTGATGTGATGAATAACATTGTAAGCTACGGCCAAAAAGCAGTTGCCGCTATTGATGCTGCATCGCCAGGCGTTACCAAAAATAAAGCGGAATTTAACCGTTTGAAAAACGACATGTACTGCTACAATGCGATGGCCAATAGCTTTTCGGCCAAAATAAAAGCAGCCGTAGCTATTATGCGCTATAAATATACCGATGATGTAGCTGACTTGGAAAAGGCCGTTCCTGATATGGAACGTAGCTTAAACTACTACCGCCAACTGGTAAAGCTGACCAAAGATAGTTACCTGTACGCCAATAGTATGCAGACTCGTCAGCGTAAAATACCGGTACCGGGTACTGATGGCAAAATGAAAACCTGGGAAGAGCTACTGCCGGTTTATGAAAAGGAGTTCGCCAACTTTAAAAAGAATATCGATTCATTAAAGTCACCCGATGCCAGAGCTAAAAAATCGCAACAGGCTGCATTGGCTAATGCACCCGTTGCCATAACCGGTGGTGCGGCAGGTAGCTATATCGTTTCGGAAAAGGCCCAACCCTTTGCCGATACCGCCGTAGCTATAACCGGTTTAGCTAAAGAACTTCAAGGCTTAAAAGGGGTACAATTAGATAGGGCCAAGCAATACAAACAAGGCACCAGCATACAGTTTACCAATGCCCAGCCTGTAAAAGTGCTGGTAGGTTACTTTAACAAAGGAGGTTTTATTAACCCCGATACCTGGCTCTACGCCTTAGCCCCGCAACTGGAGATTGATGCAAGCGCTAACGAATTTGGTCAGGCCGATGTGAAACTATCTAACGGTATACTGATCCCCGGCCAGCCATCGGTCAGCATCCATACTTATAGCTTTAAAGCAGGTACTAATACCTTGTCTATTCCTAAAGGTATAGCCTTAGTATTAGGCTTTGTTCCCGATACTCAAAATGTACCCGTTTATGATGCAGGTTTGAGCACTACCGGGAATATTAAAGATTTGAGGTGGTTGTTTAATTAAGGGGTTAGAGTAGCGGGGAGCGGGATAAAAAGAAGATCCTTACCAACCCGTCATTGCGAGGAACGAAGCAACCTCTTCGTAGAATAGTAATCCGCTACCTATCGTGCAGCGATTGCTTCGTTCCTCGCAATGACGAGTGTATGTAAAATGAGAGTAAAAGAAAAAAATGAAAAACGAATACAAAAACACCATAATTATCACAACATTATTGCTGTGTTCAACCATTTTTTCATTCGCTCAAAATAAACTCTGGTACAACAAACCCTCCCAAAAATGGACCGATGCCCTACCCATAGGAAATGGAAGAATAGGCGGCATGATCTATGGCACGGTAGATACCGAGCGGATACAGTTTAACGAACAAACCTTGTGGAGCGGCGAGCCACGCCCTTACCAGCGTGAGGGAGCTTATAAATACCTCGATACCATCCGCCAGTTGATCTTTGCCGGCAAGCAAAAGGAAGCCGAAGCCTTAGCTGAAGCGCACTTTATGGGTCGCAAAAGCAACGAAGATACTTACGAGCAGCAAAAGGCAGCCTGGTTTAAAACGATAAGCAGTGTAAAGGCTCCATCAGTAAACAGTTTTAAAGATAATCAATGGAAAACCATTAACCTGCCCACCGAAAAAGGGTGGGAGATCATCCCTGGTTTTGAGGGTGTTGATGGTGCTGTTTGGTTTCGTACCACGTTTGAGTTGCCTGCCAACTGGACCGGTAAAAATGTAGTACTTAGCCTGGGCCGTATGCGCGATAGGGATTTTACCTATGTGAACGGCGAACAAGTTGGTGCCGTTGATGGGGCTGATTACCGTAGGTACACCGTCCCTGCTAAATTGCTGCATGCGGGTACCAATCAAATTGCCATACAGGTGATCAATTATAATGATAAGGGCGGCTTAACCAGTAATCCACGAGAGTTGTGTGTTTATCCTGAAGGTTACCAGCTGATGGAAGAGAAAGCTGCAAGAACTACCGGTAAAACCGATGTAGCCGTTAACGGCGCAGGAGATAACTTAAAAGTTATCAAACTAAGCGGTATTTGGAAGTATTGGATCCAGAACGATAACCCACCGCAATACCCCCGCTACAATGCCGATTACCAACCCTTTGCCGATCTGTATTTGCAATTTGCCAAACAGGGCGAAATAACTAATTACAGCCGCGATCTGGATATTAGTAATTCAACCGGTCATGTTAGTTATACTTCATCCGGCGTAAAATATACCCGTGAATTTTTAGCCAGCAATCCCAACCAGGTAATGGCCGTGCATTTAACGGCCGATAAACCCGGCAAAATATCGTTTAACGCCGTATTAAAAACGCTGCATCAAAACGTAACCTTGCGTAAGATAGATGCGCATACACTGGCCTTATATTTTAAAGTGCGTAACGGTGCATTGCGTGGTGTAAGCTATTTATATGCTGATGCTAAAAAAGGCAAACTTACTGTAACTAATCAGGGCATCAGCATTACCGGTGCCGATGAAGCTACACTTTATTTGACCGCCGCTACCAACTTTAAAACCTACAAAGATGTAACGGGCAACCCTCAAGCGCTTTGCCAAAAGGCTATACAAGGCATCCGAACTAAAACTTATGCTACTGTAAAAGCTGCACACGTGGCCGATTACCAAAAATATTTTAACAAGTTCGCTATTAACTTAGGCACGGGCAAAAACACCAACCTGCCTACAGATGAACGTATTCTCAAGTTTAATAATGTGGACGATCCGGCGCTGATAAGCTTGTTTATGCAATACAGCCGTTACTTGCTTATTTCTACGTCACGCCCTGGCAGTGGCCCCGCAAACCTGCAAGGTTTATGGAACGATCTGCTTACACCACCCTGGGGTAGCAAGTTTACCACCAACATTAATCTGCAAATGAACTACTGGCCGGCCGAAGCATTGAACCTTTCGGCTTGTACGCAGCCGCTGTTTAACATGGTGAATGATCTGGTGCAAACTGGAAAGCAAACCGCAAAAGCACATTACAATATGCCCGGCTGGGTGCTGCACCATAATACGGATATTTGGTGCGGTACGGCCCCTGTCAACGCAGCTAATCACGGTATTTGGGTAACAGGGGCAGCCTGGTTAAGCGAAAGTTTATGGGAACATTATCAGTTTACGCAGGATAAAGCCTTTTTACAAACACGTGCCTACCCTGTGATGAAAAGTGCGGCCGAGTTCTTTGTGAACTTTTTGGTGAAAGACCCGAAAACGGGCTACCTCATTAGTGCGCCATCCAACTCGCCCGAACATGGTGGCTTGGTAGCCGGTCCTGCTATGGATCACCAGATCATCCGTGAACTGTTTAAGAACACGATTGCTGCTGCCAAATTGTTGGGAACCGATGCCGCTTTCAGCAAAATACTACAGGAAAAATATGATAAAATAGCGCCTAATATGATTGGTAAATATGGCCAGTTACAGGAGTGGATTGTGGACAAGGATGATACCACCGATACCCACCGCCACGTATCGCACATGTGGGGTATTCACCCGGGTACTGATATTACCCCGGCCAATACTGATCTGATGAAGGCGGCCAAAAAATCGATGTATTATCGTGGTGACGAAGGCACCGGCTGGAGCCTGGCCTGGAAAATCAACATCTGGGCCCGTATGCTCGATGGTGACCACGCCTACAAAATGCTGACCATGTTGCTTTCCCCGGCCGATGCCGTGCCTAACCACGAAAAAGGAGGTATTTATCATAACATGTTTGATGCGCACCCGCCGTTTCAAATTGACGGAAACTTTGGGGGCGCTGCCGGTATAGCCGAAATGCTGATGCAAAGTCAGTCAGGTTACCTTGATCTGTTGCCTGCGTTACCATCGGCATTGCCAAATGGCGAGGTGAAAGGGATCCGCGCCCGCGGTGGTTTCGTATTAAACATGAACTGGAAAAACGGTGCCTTGCAGCAAGTGGAGATCACTTCAGAAAGTGGCATGCCTTGTACCGTAAAATACAAGGGGAAAGAAATGAAGTTCGATACGCAAAAGGGCAAAACGTACAAGCTCAATGGCAATTTGATTAAAATATAAGATAACGAATGGGTTTTTATAAAAGCAGTAAGGTCAGCACTAACATGAGTTTCCCCTCTTTAGAGGGGGTTACACGGTCAGTATATATTTCACAGGCCGGGGTTAGGGGTGTGTTCTTCTTGATGCTGCTTTTTGCATTTTCTATCACCCAAGTAGCTGCTCAAACCATAAGGCAGGAAGTACTGCTCAACAGCGATTGGCATACCATTGCCGATGATAACAACGCTCAAGCTTATATCGGTTTCGAAAAATCGACCTATTTTACTAAAAACTGGAAAGCCGTTACTGTTCCCCATAACTGGGACCAGTACGAAGGATACCGCAGGTTAAAACATGGCAACCGTCATGGTTATGCTTGGTACCGTAAAATCTTTACTACAAAGCAATTAAAAGCCAGGCAGCGTTACTTCCTATGGTTCGAAGGGGTAAGTTCTTATGCTACGGTTTGGCTTAACGGCAAAAAGGTAGGCACGCATGCAGGCGGCCGTACATCTTTCACGCTGGATGTGACCAATGCTATTAAACTGAACCAGCCTAATTTACTGGCCGTAAAAGCCGATCATCCCGCCAATATTAAAAACCTACCTTGGGTTTGCGGCGGCTGTTCGGATGAGGTAGGCTTTTCGGAAGGTTCGCAGCCTATGGGTATCTTTAGGCCGGTGCATTTAATTGCCACCAACCCGGTTAGGGTGCAACCTTTCGGCGTTTACATCTGGAATGATAGTACGGTTACCAATAAATCAGCCACGTTAAACATCGAAACCGAGGTGAAAAACTACGGCGGTCAGCCCAGTCAAATAAAGGTGGTTAACAAACTGACCGACGCACAAGGCAAAACTATCATAACTGTGCAAGCACAGCAAACTCTGCAAGCCGGCAAGCAAGCCGTAATCAAACAGCAGTTTGCCGGTTTAAAAAACGTGAAATTATGGTCACTTAAAACACCTTACCTATACACCTTGCATACGCAGATCATTCAAAACGGAAAGGTGATGGATGAAGTGACTACGTCATACGGCATCCGCTGGATCAAGTGGGGCATGGGCGTTAACGGCGATGGTAGGTTCTACCTCAACGGTAAGCCCGAATTTATCAACGGTATGGGTGAATACGAACACCTCATGGGTAAGAGCCACGCCTTTACCAACCAGGAGATTAAAGCCCGTGTAATGCAATTGCGTGCCTCGGGTTTTAATGCGTTCCGCGATGCGCATCAACCTCATAACTTAGAATATCAACAGTATTGGGATAAATTAGGGCTAATGTGGTGGCCGCAGTTTTCGGCTCATATTTGGTACGATACGCCTGAATTTAAAGCAAATTATAAAGCGTTGCTGGTCGATTGGATCAAGGAACGTCGCAATAGTCCGTCGGTTACCCTATGGGGATTGGAGAACGAAAGTAAACTGCCCGAATCCTTTGCCCGCGAGTGCACCGAACTCATTCGCAGCCTTGATCATACCGCTTCATCGCAACGTAAGGTAACCACCTGTAACGGTGGTAAAGGTACCGACTGGGACGTTCCTCAAAACTGGACCGGCACTTATGGCGGTAATCCGCTTACCTACGGCGAAGACCTGAAAAAGCAAATTTTAGTAGGCGAATACGGTGCCTGGCGCAGCTTGGAACTACATACCGAAGGTCCGTTTGTGGCCAACGGCCCGGTAAGCGAAGACCGCATGGCCCAGCTCATGGAAACTAAGGTACGCCTGGCCGAATCGGTTAAGGACCATGTAGCCGGACAATACCACTGGCTGCTCTATTCGCACGAAAACCCCGGTCGTATACAAGGCGGCGAAGGTTTGCGCGAAATAGACCGTGTTGGCCCCATTAACTATAAAGGCCTGTTTACTCCATGGGGGCAACCTTTGGACGTATTCTACATGTTCCGCTCAAACTATGCACCGAAGGATAAGGAACCGATGGTGTACATCGTATCGCACACCTGGCCCAACCGCTGGCTCAAACCCGGCAAAAAGGACAGTATTACCGTGTATTCTAATTGTGATGAGGTGGAGCTTTTTAATGATGTGAAAACCTCATCGTTAGGTAAACACAAACGTCAGGGCGGCATTGGTACCCACTTTCAATGGGATGGTGCCAATATTCAATACAATGTTTTATATGCCGTAGGTTACGTAAACGGCAAAGCCGTAGCAGAAGATTATATCGTACTTAATCATTTGCGAAAAGCTCCGGGATTAGTTGCGGGGAGTTTGGTTTCGAAGAGCGAAGTTACAAACCCCGCACCTCATACCTCGAACCCCGCACCTCTTTACCTCTACCGTGTTAATTGTGGTGGTCCTGAATTTAAAGACCATAACGGTAACCTTTGGCTCGCCGACAGGCATCAAACCGACAGTAAATCATGGGGTTCCAAATCGTGGACGGATGATTACACGGGTATGCCCGATTTTTTTGCCAGTCAGCAACGCACTTTCGATGTCATTAAAGGTACTGCCGATGGTGCATTGTTTCAAACTTTCCGTTATGGCATGGATAAGCTCAAATACGAGTTCCCGGTGGCCGATGGCACTTACCAAGTGGAGATGTATTTCACCGAGCCCTGGTACGGCATAGGCGGTGGTATGGATTGCACCGGCTGGCGCTTGTTCGATGTGGCCATTAACAATAAAATAGTAATTAAAGACCTTGATGTTTGGAAGCAGGCAGGGGTTAATACGGCCTATAAAAGAACAATTACCGCGCAGGTGACGGGTGGTAAACTGGTGATTTCGTTCCCTAATGTGGCGGCGGGTGAGGCTATTATTTCGGCCATTGCCATCAGTACCGCTAATCAAAAAGCGGTTGCTGCTCCTGCATCAAAAGGAATCATTCAAAACTTACAGGCACCGAAAGGCTGGTCGGCCAAAACCTGGCTTGATCTGGGCGATCAGGCGTATGTCAATGCTGCCGATAAAACTATCAGTCAGTTACCATCGCCACTATTTGGTGCAGAGTGGATTCAAACTGGGCCTGCAACCGTACCAATACAATTTACAGCGGGCGATAATGGTAGTGTATATGTAGGTATGAATGCAGCAGTGGATAAGCGTCCATCTTGGTTAAAAGGCTATGAAGTGACGGGGCTCAATATGCAGCTTAACGAACAGGTTTTACCGCTATACCGTAAGTTATTCAAGAAAGGCGAAATGCTAGTGTTAGGCGAAAATGCAGGTAACGTAATGTACACCGTAGCTGTACTACCAGCCGTAACTTTAGAACCCGCCACCGATCTACGTAAAACGGTAACCTATCGGGCCGATAATGCTGAAATCAAAGGCAGTGGTGCCGTGGCCGACACCCTAAGCGGTAGGAAAGTGGTACGTTTTACCCAGCCCTCGGGTAGCAGTGTGGCTATTGCCATTACTCCCGGCGTGGCCGATCTGTACGCCCTTCGTATCAAATATTATAACTTTACCGATAAACCCCTAACCGGGAAAATGCAATTACTGGCAGCCGATGGTACGGTAATGAAAGAAGAAACACTGACGTTTAAAACGGTGGTCAAAGGTAAATCGGGAACTATTGTAACCACCACGGGCACCAGCATTAACGCAGGAAATTATAAAGTGGTGATTACCGCTACGGACGCTGAAGGTTTGAGCCTCTCGGGTATAGAAATGCAATAACCAAAGTAACCAAATTAAGCATGAAGAAGATCCACCTATTGCTGCTATTGTTGCCCTTGCAGCTTTTTGCGCAAAGCTTAAAGGTGGCTAATTTGCAATGCGAGTACAAAGCCGCGCCGCAGGGTGTTAATGTTGCGTCGCCAAAATTAAGCTGGCAATTGCAAAGTAGTGGGTACAATATCATGCAAACCGCTTACCGTGTTTTAGTAGCCGACAACGTAGAAAGTTTGAATAAAAATGTAGGGGATCTTTGGGATACAAAAAAGGTAAGTTCATCGGCATCTATACAAGTGCTTTACCAGGGCAAACCACTGCAGGCAGCTAAAACCTATTACTGGAAAGTGATGGTTTGGGATAATCAAAAGCATGCCTCCGGTTGGAGTAAACCCACGCAATGGCAAATGGGTTTGCTAACCCAAGCCGACTGGAAAGGTGCCAGTTGGATAGCCTATGATGAACTGCCCGATACTTCACGCATTGTGCCGCATATACACCAACGCGGTCCAAAAAGTCTTGGCCCGGCTAATGACGTGTTACCGCTGCTGCGCAAAACATTCAAGGTTAGTAAGCCTGTTAAAAAAGCTACCATATACATATGTGGTTTAGGCCATTTTGAGTTAAGCGTGAACGGTACTAAAACCGGCGACCACTTTTTAGACCCCGGCTGGACAGATTACGATGACCAGGCGCTGTATGTGCCATTTGATATTACCAGCCAGGTAAAGCAGGGTAACAATGCAATAGGCGTAATGCTGGGCAACGGCTTCTATTACATTCCGCGCGATAAGCGTTACCGTAAGATGACGGGTGCTTACGGCTATCCTAAAATGATTTGTCGTTTAGTTACCGAGTATGCTGATGGTACTACCGAGAGTATTGTGAGCGATCAAACCTGGAAAACCACCGCCGGACCAATCACCTATACCAGCATTTACGGGGGCGAAGACTACAACGCCAATCTGGAACAACCGGGTTGGAATACAGTCAACTTTAACGACGCAGTCTGGAAAAAGGCCATCATCGTAAAAGGATCTCCCCGGTTGGATGCGCAGATAGCCGAACCGTTGAAAGTGTTTCAGCAATTTAGTGCAGTAAGCGTGAAATCCTTAGGTTCGGGCGTTACTGGGCAAATCCTGAAATCGAAAGATACTACGGTAAAGCAACAGGTGATGAAAAACCGGGTGCTGTATGATTTCGGGCAGAACCTGTCTGGTATTGTGCAAATTACTGTAAAAGGTAATAAAGGTGATACCGTGCGCATTTATCCGGCCGAACTTTTGTCGCTCGAAGGCACTGTCAATCAAAAAGGATCGGGCAGTCAGCATTATTATGATTACGTGCTGAAGGGCGGCGGCGAGGAAACCTGGCAGCCGCGTTTTACCTATTACGGTTTTCGGTATGCACAGGTAGAAAATGCTGTACACCCCAGTGAAGCTAACCCGCAAAATTTACCTGTTATAAACGGCATCAAAAGCCTGCACACCCGTAATGCTGCTGCCGTAGTAGGGACGTTCAGCTGCTCAAATCCGCTATTCAACAAAACCTTTAATTTGGTCGACTGGGCCATCCGCAGCAACATGGCCAGTGTGTTTACAGATTGTCCGCATCGCGAAAAATTGGGTTGGTTGGAAGAAGCGCACTTGGTAGGCAGCTCCATTCGTTATACGTATGATATTGCCAACCTGAGCCGCAAGTGCATCACCGATATGCAGTATGCTCAAACTTCGGAAGGATTGGTGCCCGAAATTGCACCCGAGTTCACCAACTTCGGTGGCATCTTCCGCGATTCGCCCGAGTGGGGGAGCAATGCCATTATTTTGCCTTGGTACGTTTACGAATGGTATGGCGATAGAAAGGTGCTGAACGATAGTTATCCCATGATGCTCAAGTACCTGGATTATTTAGCAGGCATGGCCAAAGATCACATACTGACCCAGGGACTGGGCGATTGGTACGACTTAGGGCCAAACCCGCCGGGATTATCACAAAACACAACTAAAGGCTTAACCGCCACGGCCATCTATCATTACGATCTGCAAATTATGAGCAAAATTGCCCGCTTGTTGGGCAAACCTGCCGATGCAGTACGGTTCGATAAACTTGCTGGCGAGATCAAAAAATCGTTCAACAATACTTTTTTTAACGCACAAACCAAACAGTATGCAACCGGTAGCCAAACCGCAAATGCCATGGCGGTTTACTGCGGTTTGGTGGAACCTCAATATAAAGAGGCCGTGATAGCTAATTTAATAAAAGATATCAAGAGCCGTAACAACGCTTTAACTGCCGGCGATATTGGCTTCCGCTACCTGCTTAGGGTGTTGGATGATGCAGGCCGTAGTGATGTGATCTTTGACATGAACAGCCGTGACGATGTACCTGGTTATGGCTACCAACTGGCTAAAGGAGCCACAGCATTAACCGAATCGTGGCCGGCGCTTGCAGGGGTATCTAACAACCACCTCATGCTGGGCCATATTGTGGAATGGTTTTACGGTGCGCTGGCGGGAATTCGTCAAGGGAGTGCAGGCGTAGCTTTTAAGGATATCGAGATTCGCCCCGAACTGGTAGGCGATGTTACGTTTGCAAAAGCCAGTCACTTGTCGCCGTATGGTACTATCACCAGTAAGTGGGAGAAGAAAGGTGATGAATTTATACTGGATATTACTATCCCCCCCAACACCAATGCAACTGTTTACTTACCTGCCGGAAAGACTGTAAACTTAGGTCGTAACATTAAAGGAGCCGCATACAAAGGTTATGAAAAAGGCAAGGCAGTAGTGAAAATAGGATCGGGTACCTATCATATTGAGGCTAATCAGTAGCGCTGGAAAGCTTAAGTGTTATAAATGATAACTACTGTCAGTCTGAGCTTGTCGAAGACTTAGCAATGCGTACAAGTCTTCGACAAGCTCAGACTGACAGTTTAAATCATAATCAGGTTGCAGTAAGATATTACGATTTGGGACTATGTTAGAAGTAATTTGACCATTAAGAAATTGGAAGTTTTATAAACACATAATGAATAAAATTCAACTTTTAAGTAGCAAACTTTTATTGTTAATAGCACTGCTAATAAACACCAATTTATGGGCTCAAAATGCTAAAAAAGAAGTGCCACAAGAGGTAATGCAGAAGATCTACGAGCAAGTTAAAACGCCCTATAAATACGGACTCATCTTTGCCCCCGGCGATAACGACCAGAAAGCCGATTGCCCTACCGTGTTCCGCAAAGGCAATCAGTGGTACATGAGCTACCTTATTTTCAACGGCCGTGGGTACGAAACCTGGCTATCCAAAAGCGATGACTTGCTTAACTGGAAAACGCAGGGTCGCATCATGTCGTTCAGCGACACTACCGATTGGGACGCTAACCAAAAAGCCGGTTACATGGCTCTGCAAGACACCAAATGGGGCGGTAGCTACGAGTTGGAAAAATATCAGAACAAGCACTGGATGTCTTACTTTGGCGGTAATAGTAAGGGTTATGAAAAAGGGCTTTTATCTATTAGTATGGCCTTTACCGAAAAAGACCCGACCACCGTTCATGAGTGGAAACGCCTGGGGAAACCGGTGTTGATGGCAACCGATACCAATGTGCAATGGTGGGATAATCATACCCTTTATAAAGAAACGGTGATATGGGATAGAAAGAAATCACTTGGCCATCCGTTTATTATGTATTACAACGCCAATGGCGATAGTGTGAACAAAAAGCGTGGTGCCGAGCGTATAGGCATGGCTTTTTCGGATGATATGGTGACCTGGAAACGTGCGGCAAAAAACCCGATACTCGACCATCACATCGGTATTACTGGCGACCCGTACCTTCAAAAAATTGGTGATGTGTGGGTAATGTTTTATTTTGGCGCGTTTTGGAAAGACAAGGGTGGTGCATTCAACCGTTTTGCTTGTTCATACGATTTAGCCAACTGGACCGAATGGACAGGTGATGATCTGGTGAAATCATCCGAACCGTATGATGATATGTTCGCGCATAAATCATGTGTGGTAAAGTACAAGGGCGTAGTTTACCATTTTTATTGTGCCGTAAACAAGGCCGATCAGCGTGGCATAGCTGTGGCTACATCTAAAGATATGGGCAAAAGTAAACTGAGTTTTGTTGCACCGCCGCCCCCAAAGGCAAAAAAGAAATAAACCTCACCTAAATCCTTTCCAAAGGAGAGGACTTTAATAATTATTCGTTTGTTTAGAGATATGATTAGGTATATGTAATCATACAGTTTTACGTTTGAGAGATTATGCAGTTAAAGTGGTATAGTGTATTGGTATTGATGGTTGTGGGTTTGGTTTCGGCGCAAGCCCAAATTAGTCCGCGCAAGGTGGAATTATTTAACAGCAACTGGAAGTTTTACCTAGGCAATGATAGCACCGCCCGCAATGAAACCTACAATGACAGTCAATGGCGGCAGTTAACCCTACCACACGACTGGAGCATTGAAGGGGCTTTCAGTGAAAAGAACCCAACCGGCCAGGGCGGTGGAGGCTTACCAACGGGCATTGGCTGGTACCGTAAATCGTTCATGGTTCCGGCATCGGCACAAGGCAAAAATGTGTTTATTGATTTCGATGGCGTATACTGCAACAGCGAGGTTTGGATCAACGGACATTCGCTGGGTAAACGGCCAAACGGTTATATCTCTTTTCAGTACGATTTGAGTCCGTACCTGCATTACGGTGCCGCAAATAACGTGATTGCTGTAAAGGTGGATAACTCTGCACAGCCCAATTCTCGCTGGTATAGCGGCTCGGGTATTTACCGTAATGTTTGGTTAAGTACTGTAGCCAAATCTTACATACCACAATGGGGCAATTTTGTTACTGCTAAAGTAAACACAGCCAATGCCATTGTGAGCATGCAAACGCAGATAGTGGTACGCCAACAAGGACTGCATCTAAAAGCGTCGGTTTATACACAAAGCGGTCAGTTGATTAATAGCATTACTACTGCTATTGAGGATGCTGATACCGCAGCAAACATCAATCAAAACATTATAGTTGGTCAGCCGCAATTATGGTCGGTTGATAGGCCATACCTGTACAAGGTTGTTTTGCAGGTGCTTGCAGGTAAACAGGTTATTGATAGATACCAAACAACGCTGGGCATCCGCTCCTTTAATTTTGATGTGAATAAGGGCTTTTCGCTCAACGGCGTTTCTATGAAGATCAAAGGTGTTTGTATGCACCACGATCTGGGAGCTTTAGGGGCTGCCATTAACGTACGGGCTATGGAGCGCCAGTTAGAGATCCTAAAAGATATGGGCTGCAATGCTATTCGTACTTCGCATAATCCGCCTGCTCCGGAGTTTCTGGATCTGTGCGATAAAATGGGCTTTATTGTAATGGATGAGGCCTTCGATATGTGGCGCAAAAAGAAGAATAAGCAGGATTACTACCAGTATTTCCCCGAATGGCATAAACGTGATCTGGAAGATATAGTAAAACGCGACCGCAACCATCCATCGGTAATGATGTGGAGTGTTGGTAACGAGATCCGTGAGCAATTTGATAGTACAGGTATTACCATTACCCGCGAACTGGTAAATATTGTAAAGAACCTGGATAATACCCGACCGGTAACGTCAGCATTAAGTGAGTCGGACCCTAAAAAGAATTTTATATATCAATCGGGTGCATTAGACATATTAGGGTTCAATTATCATCCCGAAACTTACGCCGATTTTCCTAAAAATTATCCCGGTCAAAAGTTCCTGGCATCCGAAACCGTATCGGGTTATGCCACCCGTGGTTATTACGATACACCTACCGATAGTACCCGCCATTGGCCAACCGGTTCCAAAGCTAAACTAACGCAAGGTAACCCCGAGTTTGCCGTTACCGCTTACGATAACGTGGCCGCTTACTGGGGAGCTACGCACGAAGAATACTGGAAAATCATCAAGAAGCATGATTTCTTGTCGGGAGAGTTCGTATGGTCGGGGTTTGATTTTATTGGCGAGCCGGTGCCTTACCCGTGGCCTGCACGCAGTTCGTATTATGGCATCATAGACCTGGCCGGTTTCCCTAAAGATGTGTACTATATGTACCAAAGCGAGTGGACCAGCAAGCCGGTTTTGCACCTGCTGCCTCATTGGAACTGGGAATCCGGTAAAACGGTTGATGTATGGGCTTACTATAATAATGCCGACGAGGTAGAGCTATACCTGAATGGCCGTTCGTTAGGCCTCCGTAAAAAACAGGGCGATGATTTGCATGTAGTATGGAAAGTGCCTTACGAAGCCGGTACGCTCAAAGCAGTGTCGCGCCTTAATGGAAAGATCGTGTTAATGCAAGAGGTTAAAACTGCCGGTGCCCCTGCACGCATAGAACTGGTGGCCGATCGTAAATTGATCAAATCCGACGGTAAAGACTTATCGTTTATTACCGTAAGGGTATTGGATGCAGCTGGTAACGTGGTGCCTAATGCCGATAACTTAGTCAACTTTACGATTAAAGGAAAAGGTACACTGGCCGGGGTAGATAATGGTTCACAAAGCAGTATGGAATCTTTTAAAGAACCGCAGCGCAAGGCCTTTCATGGTTTGTGTTTGGCTATCATACAGGCTGCGCAAAGTCCGGGTTTGGTTACTGTTACCGCTAAAGCGGAGGGATTATTACCGGCTACAGCGATTATTAGAGTCAGGTAATTATTGGGAAATGTGTTGAATGATAATATATTACAAGAGGTAGCCAAAATGCTATAGAATAAGGTGTTACCTATGGTATAGATTTGTTATTCGTGTAGTAGCAGTCTACAAGCTACACCGCCAATTAAACCAGTAATAACTTAGTTTTAACGGATGAGAAGCTTGCCTACGCTTGATCTTGCTGTAATTGTGCTCTATTTATTAGGCATGTTGCTGGTGGGTTTCTACTTTTCCCGAAAAAATAAAAGCTCCGATCAATTTACGAAGGCATCGGGCAGTATACCCGGCTGGGCATTAGGTATCTCTATTTACGCCACTTTTTTAAGCAGCAACACATTTTTAGGAGTTCCCGGTAAAACATTCGGCACTAACTGGAACGCGTTTGTGTTCAGCATTTCCATGCCGCTTGCCGCCTGGATAGCTGCCAAATATTTTGTACCGTTCTATCGTAATACCGGCGAGGTATCGGCTTATACACACCTCGAACATCGTTTTGGTGCATGGGCACGCACGTATGCTGTCATCTGTTTTTTACTCACCCAACTGGCCCGTATGGGTTCCATATTTTTCGGCATTGCGTTAAGCTTACAGGCACTAACCGGCTTCAGTATGAAAATGATCATCATTACCATGGGGATTTGCATCATCATATACACCGTGTTGGGCGGTATTGAAGCGGTGATATGGACCGAAGTTGTACAGGGTATTGTTAAAACTTTTGGTGCATTGTTAATCCTTTATATTATCATTACCAACATGCCCGGCGGTGTTAGTAAAATAGCCGAAATAGGGGGTCGCGATGGTAAGTTTAGCTTGGGTAGTTATATGCCCAATTTTAAGGAATCAAGCTTTTGGGTAGTGCTGTTGTATGGCTTCTTCATCAACCTCAATAATTTTGGTATGGATCAAAATTATGTACAGCGTTATCATACAGCATCATCATCTAAGCAAGCCGTAAAATCTATATGGCTTTGCGTGTGGCTGTATGTGCCGGCTTCTTTACTATTCTGCATTATTGGCTCCGCCTTATACGCTTACTACAATATCCACCCCGAACTCACCGAAGCCATACGCCATCAGGTAGCGGTAGAACGTTTGCCCGGCACGGCATCGGCCATAGAAATTGCCCAAACAGCCGCGAACCTGAAACCTGAAGATTACGGTGATAAGGTAATGCCCAATTTTATGGTAACCAAAATACCGGTTGGCTTGGTTGGGCTTATCGTTTCGGCTATCCTTTCTGCCGCTATGAGCACCATCAGTTCGGGTATGAATGCATCGGCCACTGTGTTTTCCGAAGATATTTACAAGCGTTACATTAACCCCAACATTACCGAAAAGCAAACCATGCGCCTGCTGCATTGGGCCACCACGATAGTAGGCGTTGCCGGTGTGGTGGCGGGCATAGCTATGATAGGAGTGAAAAGCGTGCTGGATGTATGGTGGCAGCTATCGGGCATATTTGCCGGGGGCATGCTGGGGCTCTTTTTGTTAGGCATCATCAGCAAGCAAACCCGCAACCACGAAGCCATTATTGCCATAGCCATAGGCATATTGGTTATTCTTTGGATGACACTTTCGCCTTTGTTGCCCGAAAGTTACGGTATGCTGCGGAACACGCTTCACCAAAACATGGTTATTGTGGTAGGTACGCTTACCATCTTTTTAACAGGGATAATTTATACCAAAATGCGGCGAAACGCTGCTTCTCCATCTATAATCAGCAAATAAAATTACTACTATTTATACCGATGATCACTACTTCTGCAAATACAAAAAAAGGCTTTATCCCCGTAATGCTTACACCCTTTACCGATAGTGGTAAAATAGATTTTGATGCATTAACCTCACTAACTGAGTTTTATTTGCAGGCGGGTGCTACGGGATTGTTTGCCAATTGCTTATCGAGCGAAATGTTTGAATTGGATGATGATGAGCGTATAGCACTGATCAATCATGTGGTAAGGGTTGCTAACGGCGCTGTGCCGGTTGTGGCTACCGGCACCTTTGGCGGACCAGTTGAAGACCAGGCTGATTTTGTAAAGGAAGTATACGATTGTGGCGTACAGGCGGTAATAGTGATCACCGGCTTACTGGCTGGCGAGGATGAATCCGACGCTATATTCAACGGCCGTGTAGAACAGTTGCTGAAATTGACTGATGGCATACCCCTGGGCTTTTACGAGTGCCCGGTTCCCTATAAAAGATTGCTATCGGCTGGTCAGCTAGAACAGTTTACAAGCACAGGCCGGATAATTTATCATAAAGATACGAGCCTCGACCTGGAGCAGATCAAAGCCAAGATCAATGCAGGCGAAGGACATAGCAATTTTGGCTTGTACGATGCTTACATGGCTCATGCAGTAGAATCTTTAAAGGCCGGTTCGGCCGGGCTATCGTGCATACAAGGAAATTATTTTCCGGAATTGATAGTATGGTTGTGCAATAATTATAACATTACCGAGCTTACGCAGGAGGTGCAAACCGTACAACAGTTTTTAATTGACAGCATGGATGTGCAGCACAATGTTTACCCAACGGCAGCCAAGTACTATCTGCAAAAGCGTGGCTTAAATATTTCTACCTATACTCGCCGCAAAGTGGGAAACTTCAATGCCGAAACGGAAAAGCGCGTGAACGAACTATACAGCAAATACCAAAAACTACAGAATGAGCTATCAATCAAAAGTGTGATATAGCCTGTAAAATTAGATTATAAATAAAAAGCTATATCACATAGTGAAAAGCTACATTATGTATAGGATATTGCTGTAGCAAATTAGTTCGATGATTTGAAGTTTTGATAGGCATTAATGCATATTATTAAGTATTTGCTTATGAATGGCTCGTTTATTTAACATCTTATCATAAATGCCTTTTAGGTTACGCTTAGTTATTGCATCTTTTACAATGCATAAGCGCCTGTAAGTGCGCTTTATAGCTTTGTTGTAGTTAAAATTTAATGATAACATCGTACAGTAAATGGATAAAAAACTGTAAAAAAAAACATTGCCTTTACATGATATTTGTAGTACTAACCAGTTTGCATAAGCAAATAAAAAATTATAAACATTAGCTAAATAGCAAAGTAAATTACTTGAAATCAGTTAATTGTGTCCTTTGTACAATAAGGCATAGTGTAATTAACTTGTAAAGTGATGGTTCTGATGCGTTAAGCGTTTCAATTATTCTCTGCTCCTGGTTTAGTTATAAATAATATGTTGAACCAAAGCAGTAACAAACAGGTATTATTAGTAGCCAGCGGTGATCTCCGCTTATCGGCTAACCAAAATTGCTGGGCTGCCCAGCAGGAAATGGAAGCCATGCTAACAACTGCTATTGAAGCACAAGGCTGGACCGTGCAACGTGGCCATGCCTATAACGAAGTTAAGCAACACGGCTTTATAGATTCTCAAAAAATGGGGATCGAAGTGTTTCGTAACCTCAATCCCAATCAGCCAATTATAGTAGCCGAAAGTGTTTGGCAATATACCCACCATGTTTTAGCAGGTTTAACCACGCATACAGGACCGATTTTAACTTTAGCTAACTGGAGCGGTACCTGGCCGGGTTTGGTAGGTATGTTAAACATTAATGGATCGTTAACCAAAGCGGGAATTAATTACAGTACGCTATGGAGCGAAGATTTTACTGATAACTTCTTTACCCAAAAACTTCAGGAATGGTTGCAAACCGGCAAGATCAACCATGACGAAAGCCATGTAAAAAGCTATAATGAGGTAAGTATTCCATCGGCCGACGAAGCAGCAGGTAAAGCCTTTGGCGCAAAGTTGAAACACAATAAAGCCATTATGGGCGTGTTCGACGAAGGATGTATGGGCATGTTTAACGCCATTATACCCGATGATCTGCTGCACGCTACCGGTATTTTTAAAGAAAGACTTAGCCAATCATCCTTGTATGCGGCAATGCTACAGGTAACCGATGAAGAGGCCCGTAAAATATTAGACTGGTTGCTTCAAAAAGGCATGCAGTTTAACTGGGGAACCAACCCCGAAACCGAACTGACCGAAGCGCAAACGCTGGAGCAATGTAAAATGTACATTGCTGCCACCCGCATGGCTGACGATTTTGGTTGCGATACCATTGGCATTCAATATCAGCAGGGCTTAAAAGACCTCACTGCTGCCAGCGACCTGGTAGAAGGGTTGCTGAATAACCAGGATCGTCCGCCCGTATTATCCTCAGAAGGCAGAGAACTATATGCAGGCGAAGCGCTGCCCCATTTTAACGAGGTAGACGAATGTGCCGGTTTAGATGCGCTGGTGACTTATCATTTATGGAAAGAACTGGGCATGCCCGGTGAAACCACCCTGCATGATATACGCTGGGGCGAACACTTTACCGGCGATGGCATAGATGATTTTGTTTGGGTGTTCCTGATATCAGGTGCTGCGCCGCCTGCCCACTTTATAAATGGGTACCAAGGCGCTTCGAGCGACAGGCAGCCGGCTATGTATTTCCGTATGGGCGGTGGGAGTTTAAAAGGTATCAGCAAGCCGGGTTATTTAGTTTGGAGCCGTGTTTACGTAACGGACAATCAATTGCATTGCGATATAGGGGTAGGTGAATCGGTTTTATTACCCGAGGCCGAAACCCAAAGACGCTGGAATTTAACTACACCGCAATGGCCCATCATGCACGCTACTTTAAAAGGTGTATCGCGCGACCAGTTAATGGCTCGTCATAAAGCAAATCACATACAGGTAGTATACGCTACAACCGAAGATAAAGCACATGAAGCTTGCCGCATTAAGGCAGCTGCTTTGCACGAGTTAGGCCTTAGGGTACACTTTTGCGGCAATGTGAATCTTAATAATTCTACAAATTAAAATATGAATACTTACATGAAAAGAATAGCATATAGCATTTTTATTATAGCGTTGCTTATACAAGTGGCCCCGGTAATGGCTCAGGATAATACATCAGCGGCCGAAAAAGAAATTGCTTACCGCAAGGTAGTATTTGAACGTTCGGCCAAAATTGTAAAGAATTTGAACCTGGCCGATTCGGCACAAGCCTTAAAGGTAACCCAAGTTGTAGCCAAACAATACCAGGACCTGAACGACATCTACATTTTGCGCGATAATCGTAAGGCAGAAATTAAGGCTGAAACAGGCGAGAACAAAGAAGCCGCTGCTGCCAAGCTGAAAAAGAACGAAGAGGAAGTAGCTGCCAAGCTCGATAAGCTGCATCCTAAATACCTGAAAAACTTAGCTAAGGCAGGTATTAACCCCGCACAAATTGACCAGGTAAAAGATGGCATGACCTACAATGTGCTTAACGTAACCATGACGGCCTATAACAGTATGATGCCTAACCTTACCGAGCCGCAACGGGCGCAGTTGTTGACTTGGCTTACCGAAGCCCGTGAGCACGCCATGGATGCCGAATCATCTGAAAAAAAGCATGCCTGGTTTGGCAAATATAAAGGCCGTATCAACAATTACTTGTCGGCCCAAGGTATCGACATGAAAAAGGAAGAAGCAGCCTGGCTGGCCCGCATTAAAGAAGAAAAAAACTCAAAGCAATAAGCACACAATACAGATGATTAAAGGAACACGTAACCTATAGGTTACGTGTTCCTCATTCATTTTTTATAAGATTGATAAAAGGTTACACAGTTTGAAATAATGAACAGTTATGAAATAGAGTACTACCCAAACCGCCCCAAATTTTAGAGAAGTTAAACCAATTAATGAACCATACTAAATTAAAAGATGAAGAAAATTTTACTAATCTTATTGCTTACTGTACTTACCGCATCGGTGTTTGCCCAAACGCGAACTATTACCGGTATTGTAACAAGTGGCGATAATAACGAGCCTCTTGTAGGTGTAACCATCCAGGTTAAAGGAAACACTGCAGCTGCGCAAACCGATGTGAACGGCAAGTATTCTTTAAAAGTAACCAACATGCAAAATGTTGTGTTAACTGTTAAATACGTAGGTTACGCCTACCAGGAACGTACTTTACGTGTTGGCGAAAATAATTTTGATGTGAAATTGGTACCTTCAAAAGATACCAACCTCGATGATGTAGTTGTGGTAGGTTATGGTACGCAAAGGAAAGCTACTTTGACTGGTGCTATATCAGTTGTTGATCTTAAAAAGGTGGAAGATGTACCGGCGCTTAACGCAAGTGCATTATTACGTGGTACAACTCCAGGCTTAAGTGTTTCGGGAGGTGTGCAACGCCCCGGACAATCATCAACAATCACTATTCGTAACCCAACGGCTTTTGCTAAAGACGGCGGCCAGGGTACTGATCCGTTATTTGTAATTGATGATGTAATCAGAAGCCAAAATGACTTTGAACTTTTAGACCCTATTCTGATAGAAAGCGTAAGTGTTTTAAAAGATGCAGAAGCTGCCGTTTATGGGGTTTCGGGTGCTAATGGTGTAATTTTAGTTCGTACTAAAAGAGGCCGTCAAGGTGCTCCACGCATTAGTTTCAGCAGTTCGTTAGGTTTAGCTAATGCTACAAAACTACCTAATATGATGAATTCGTTACAGTTAGGTACCTTTAATAATGATTACAACCAAAACAGGGCTGCCATTACAGGCGTTACAGGTAGTACATCTTATCTTGTCGATCCATCATATCAGCCATACTTTATTAATGCTGATGGCTTCTTGGTAAAACCAGGCTATACCATTACTAACGGTACATTATTCGGTAACGGTACCAGCACTACCAATAACACTCGTGAAGCTGCATGGTATACACCCGATGAGTTAGAGTATTTTGCGAACAACAGTACAGACTATTTAAGACAAGCATTTAAGACTTCACAGGTTTGGCGTGAGGCTGTAAGTTTAAGCGGTGGTACAGATAAAGTTACATACTTTGTTGGAGCCGATTATGTAAAACAGGGCTCGAACTTTGAAGGCATAAACTCTAACAAATATGGCATACGTGCAAGTATTGAAGCCAAACCAGCTAAAGGTTTAACTACATCCGTATCGTTAAGTACAGATGTTGGAAATACAAAAAGTTACTTTTACAAGCTTAACGGAACGTCTGAAAGCTTAAACAATGATGTGCTTACCCTGCAAAACGTACAACCGTGGCAACAGTATTTTATTAACGGTAATCCGGTTTTATTAGGTGCCGCATCTAATGGAGGTATTGATAACGTTAATTATTTCCACGTTCGTAACACCGATAACTTCACATCGAGCAACACTTATGTAACCAACATATTAAGTAAGCTAACTTATGAAATACCTGGTGTAAAAGGTTTGTTGGCTACGGTTACTTACAATAAAAACATCAATAATAGTTTCGGTAAGCAATTTGGTACTACATTTACCTACTACAAATATGGAGGTACCGGTGCTAATAACCACATTCCTGGTGGCAACTTATTAAGCACCTCGAATATATCAAACGGCGACAGAATCCGTATAAATCCCATATTCGCTAACAACTACCAGTTGGATGCGGGTTTAAACTACAGCCGCACATTTGGCAAGCATAGCATAACAGCTTTAGCACTTTGGGAACAACGTGAGGCATTTAGCGAAGGTGTAGCCGCTATGGTAGAGGGTATAATACCCGGCGCGTTACCTTATCAAACTTATGGTACAGGTGCACAAACTACCACTCAGGTAAGTCAGGTTAGCGATACCGGCATCCAGTCGTTCGTATCCCGTTTAAACTACGGTTATGATGATAAATACCTGATTCAATTGGTTTACAGGGCAGATGGTAGTTCAAGATTTGCACCCGGTTTTAACTGGGGTGGGTTTCCTGCTGCATCAGTAGGTTGGGTTGCTTCGCGCGAGTCATTCTTCAAAAACAACGTTAAATGGGTCGATTACTTCAAACTGAGAGTTTCGGCTGGTATAACCGGTACAGATAATACTAAGCCATACCAGTTTTTGGCTAACTATGCTCCGGGTACCGGTAGCAACGGCGGTGCAGTATTTAATGAAAACGATATCAGGGGTTTAGGAATCCGGGCTAACTTGGCTATCCCTAACCGCTTTGTAGTATGGGATAAAACAACCAAGTTGAACTACGGCTTGGATATGCAGTTTCTTAAAAATAAATTGAGTTTCTCGGCCGATTATTTTTGGAGCCACAGTCATGATATGTTAACTGGTTTACAATCTTCAGTCCCGGCCACAATTGGTGCAAACGTTCCAACCGAAAATTATTCAATTGTAAATACTTTTGGGTATGAGCTGCAATTAAGCTGGCGCGATAATATTGGTAAATTTTCCTATAGCATCAGTCCGTTCTTTGCCTGGAATGATAACAAATACATTAAGTATGATTTAGCACCGGGTAAGATAGGAACACTTGAAGATTTAACAGGAAGATCAGGCGATCCGGGTGTTTTAGGCTATAAATCATTAGGTATCATCAGAACCCAAGAGGAGGCGAATGCTGTTATATCGCAACGTGCGGCCGCCGCAGGTGGTGCTGGTAATGTTAAGATATTCGGACAACGTGTTATGCCTGGTATGATCAATTATGAAGATTTAGACGGTGATGGATCTATTACAGAACTTGTTTCCGACAAAAAATACTTAACCAACAAGCAAAGTAATCATAACAGTTTAGGATTAAACTTTACAACCGGTTATGGAGCAGTTACGTTAAACGTAATAATGGGCGCTTCTTGGGGTGGCTGGACAAATATTGACGGTAAAAAACCCGCCAGTCAGTCAAGTACTGGTGCCTCAATTGCTGACAACCGTCCGGTTTATTGGACCGATCACTGGACTCCAACTAACACCGACGCACGTTTTCCGGCTCCTGGTTATTTAGCAACTTATGATGTAGATTCAGATTTTTGGTTAGTGCGGGCTACTTCATTTAACGTTACCAACGCAACATTAAATTATGCTATTCCAAGTAAATGGGCAGGTAAAATAGGTCTTACAAATGCCAGGGTGTTTGTAGCAGCTACCAACCCTGTTCAGTTCATTAATCCGTTCCCTGGTAAGTATCGCGATCTTTCAACCGCACTTTATAACTATCCATCTTTAAGAACTGTATCATTAGGCTTAAACATAGGATTATAAACTTAAAATCATGAAGAAGATAAATCTATATATATTGGCAACTGTTGCCATAGCTGCCTCTGTTAGCAGCTGCAAAAAGGTTTTGGAAAAACAAGACCTTACAAATTTTTCGGCAGACCAAGTTTACAACGATTCAATTACGGCTAAGCTAAGTATCGATTATTTATATGGCCAAAATCAGCCTGGCTGGTTTGGCAATACTGGCGGCTCTTTAAGTGGTTCAATTAGCTCACTAACAGATGAGCAGTACGGTGACAACGTTTTTACAAGAGGATCTGTTATTATTGGTAGTGTTACCGATATAGGTGTTGCTAACGCACCTTCCAATAGTTATGGTAAAATCAGATCTCTTAACATGTTTTTAAGAGACATTAACGCCGGAACACTTTCTGTAGATGTAAAAAGACGTTTTGCTGCACAAGCCTATTTTTGGCGTGCATACCGCTATTTTGAGCTGGCTAAAGTTTATGGAGGTGTACCGCTGGTAACAACTCCGTTAGAAGCCGTAGGTGAAGAAGCTAAACAGGCAGCACTATTACCCCGAAGTAACGCTGCGGCAGTTTTTGCCTTAATTAAAAGTGATTTGGATTCATGTATTAAATACCTGCCGGGTAAATGGCCAAATACTGCCGATTATGGTCGCACTACATCAGGAGCCGCAGCTGCATTTTTAGGAAGGGTGCTTTTAACTTATGCAAGTCCTCAGTTTAACCCCAATGGTGATCGTACCCGCTGGCAGGCTGCTTATGATGCCAACCTGAAAGCGGTAACAATGCTTAATGCTAACGGCTTTGGATTATATAATAAGTTTGACTACACCATGTGGACCAGCGGGCGCAACAGCGAGCAGGTTTTACTTACTCAATACAACAACAACACTACAGAGAACGGTCGCTTAAATAATGCTTATACACAAAATACAATACCGCGCTACGTAGGTAATGGAAGCGGTTCTAACCAACCAACATGGGATATGGCAAGAGCATTCCCAATGAAAGATGGTAAAGACACCCTGACATCTAAGTACCCTTACTCTGCACAAACTTTCTATAAAAATCGTGATCCACGCTTTGATCAAACCATTGCCTACAACGGGGCTGTTTGGCCTTTAATTGGAAATAATAACTATCGTGTGTGGACTTACTATTATCCTAATAACAAAAATAACGTTGCGCAACTACAAACTACAGAAGCGAATGCCAGTTCAACCGGCCTTTACTTGCGTAAAGCAATTGACCCTACAATTTCTGTATCAAGCCTTCCATATGGCGGTACCGATTGGATTGAGATCCGTTACGCCGAAGTGTTATTGAATCTTGGAGAGTCGGCTGCAGAACTAGATAAATTAGGAACAAATGACGAAGCCTATGCTGGTATTGTTGCCATCAGACGCCGTGCCGGTATAGAAGCGGGTACCGATAATTTGTTTGGCTTAACTGCGGGTATGAATAAAACCCAAATGATAGATGCTATAATGAAAGAAAGACAAATTGAATTTGCTTTTGAAGGTAAACGCTTTTACGATTTGCAAAGGAGAAATTTATTAATAAAAGAATTAAATGGCAAGCGCAGAATGGGTGTTGTGTTTGTATTGAATAACAACGGTTCATTTACCGATTATATAGCAGCCACTCGCGAAGCAGCTGCAAATACAAACTTTGATGCCTTGTATACTACAAACTTTAAGGTAACAACTAAGTATATGGATAACTCGGCCATAGCATACCAGCCAATTGCAACATACTTCTTTGGTTTACCACAAAATGCCATACAAAACAATCCTAACCTGCAACAAACCGTTGGGTGGGGCGGCAATTTCGATCCATTAAAATAGTACAATACAATTCTTAATAAAAGGGAAGCCTCATCGCTTCCCTTTTTTAGTTATAATAAATTTCATTATATGATGTTAACACTTAAGGTTGTGCTGTTATAACCCAATGAAGGGCTTGCATATTGTGATATTTTGTTGAAATCCTTTATTTTCGCTATAATGTAACATGTTTGCTATACAAACGCCTATGGGGGCCGTATAAGGGGTTGTGGTAAAATTTCATAGTACTATGTTAATATGTTATAGAAAATTATCCTGCTTACATCGCATATTTGAATAAGCGAAATTTAGTATACCTAATATAACCTGAGTTTTCCTGAATGTTACTTTAAACCAATTGGGTAACAAATAAGCTGCATTACTTGCGGGCATATACACCAGTTAGTTTAATACCAATTATAACGATGCTTAATATGAAAAAAAAGATTTTACTGCTATTACTGTGCTCGGGCGCTATGCTTAAACCTGCATTAGCTCAATACCCTCAAATTCCGGCAGATGTGGCAGCGGCCAGTAACGCCATGATGAAGGAAGCCACTCGTAAGTCAGATTCGGCCTGGGCAATTGCCTATAAACAAGTGGATTTCGATATGCGCCATGGAAAACCTTATATTCCCTGGGCTGCCCGCCCTAATGATTTACCACAGTCAGACCTTTTGGCTTTCCCGGGTGCTGTAGGTGGTGGCGCACATTCCTTTGGCGGTCGTGGTGGTAAAGTATATGTAGTAACCAGCCTGGCCGATAGCGGTCCGGGTACTTTGCGCTGGGCTTGCGAGCAGGGCGGCGCACGTATCATCGTGTTTAATGTTTCGGGTATTATCCGTATCACCTCACCACTAATTATCAGGGCACCATACATTACCATTCAGGGCCAATCGGCACCGGGCATGGGTATTTGTATAGCCGGCGAATCGGTTTGGATCAATACACACGATGTGGTATTGCGTTATATGCGTTTCCGCCGTGGCGAAACTAACGTAGGTCGCCGTGACGACTCATTGGGTGGTAACCCGGTAGGCAATATCATTATCGACCATTGCTCAACCAGCTGGGGCTTAGATGAAAATATGTCCATCTACCGCCACATGTTCGATCCGGGTGATGGTTCTAAAGAAGAAAAATTGGGTACCGTTAACGTAACTATTTCTAACTGTATCTATTCCGAATCATTAGACGTTTGGAACCATGCTTTTGGTAGTACAACAGGCGGCGAAAACAGCTTACTGGTACGTAACCTTTGGGCTGATAACACCGGCCGTAACCCATCAGTAGGATGGAACGGTATCTACAACTTTGTAAACAACGTGATATTTAACTGGGTACACCGTTCAATGGATGGTGGTGATTATACCGCTAAGTTTAACATTATCAATAATTACTTTCAACCAGGACCAGCTACACCAAAAGATAACAACGTGGGCCACCGCATCTTAAAACCAGAGTCAGGCCGTTCTAAATTAAAAGAGCGTGTATTTGGTATGGCTTACGTAAACGGAAACGTAATGGAAGGCTATCCTAAAATTACAGCCGATAACTGGGCAGGTGGTGTACAAGTAGATGAATTGCCCGATGCCGGACAGTATAAAGATTACATGAAGTGGAACAAGCCGTTCCCTATGCCTGCAGTTAATGTTTTACCTGCCGAGGCAGCTCGCCAATTTGTGTTAACTAATGCAGGTGCAACTTTGCCGGTGCGTGATGCTATTGATGCGCGTATAGTTAAACAGGTAGTTACCGGTAAAATTGATTACAAAGAAGGTGTTAAACTACCCGAAACGCAATTCAAGCACCGTCGTTTACCTATCGATTCGTATAAAATTGGTATCATAACCGAACCAAGCCAGGTAGGTGGTTACCCCGATTATAAAGGTACGCCATATAAAGACAGCGATAACGATGGTATGCCCGATGCATGGGAAACCGCTCATGGCTTAAACCCTAAAAATGCTGCCGATTCACCGGCTATGGCCAAAAATGGTAATGGTTACAGCAATATTGAAGTTTACCTGAACAGCCTCGCTGTAAAAGGTGAGAAAAGTATAGCTGCGGTTAAATAGTTTAATTTCATCAATTACATATTGAAAAGAAATAGTAAAGTTTTGATTGGCTGCCTGTTAGGGTGCCTGTTTATACAGGCACCCGCATGGGCCCAAAACAAAAAAGCCAAGCCGCAACCACCGGTAACGGTTGAAAAAAGCGGTAAAATAATTTATGCCACCAACGCTAAGAGTGATCGGATTCCCGATTACTCTTATTGTGGTTATATGGCATCCAACCAGGCTATACCCAATGTGCCGGTTAAAGTGGTTGTTCCCGTTAAACCCGGCGACGCTACTTTACGCATACAGGCTGCGCTGGATTATGTAGCTGCTTTGCCAGTTGGTAAAGGCGGCATTAAAGGTGCGGTTTTACTGGAGAAAGGAACTTACCAGGTTGCCGGAAGCTTGAAAATCAGTGCATCGGGCGTAATACTTCGCGGAAGCGGCATGCAGGCAAACGGCACCACTTTGGTAGCCGCCGGTACCGACCGTGCCACTTTCATTCGCGTAGCCGGTAAAGACGACCGCACTTATGATGATACCATAAAGGTGACTGATGCTTATGTGCCGGTTAACGCTGCTACTTTGCATGCTGTTGCTGGTAGCTTCAAGGTGGGCGATCAGATCAGCATCCGCAGGCCAAGCACTAAAGAATGGATAGATACTTTAGGGACCGACCATTTTGGCGGTGGTTTAACCACCCTGGGCTGGAAACCCGGTGAACGCGACATCGTTTGGGATAGGACCGTTACGGCTGTTTCGGGCAATGCCATTACCATTGATGCACCCATTACCACTGCTTTAGACGCTAAGTTTGGCGGTGCAACTATAAACAAATATACCTGGGCTGGCCGTATTCAACAGGTGGGTATCGAAAACCTGCGCTTGGAATCGGCTTATGATACCCAAAACCCTAAAGATGAAGCCCACCGCTGGATGGCGGTTACTTTAGAGAACGTACGCGATGCCTGGGTACGCCAGGTAACCTTTGAGCATTTTGCCGGTTCGGCTGTATTTGTGCTCGAAACTGGTAATCGTGTTACCGTGCAGGATTGTAAGTCATTGGCACCCGTATCTGAAATTGGCGGCTACCGTCGTAATACCTTTTGGACCATGGGCGGTCAAACCCTGTTTCAGCGTTTGTACAGCGAGCAGGGGTATCATGATTTTGCCGTGGGCTATTGCGCTCCTGGTCCTAACGCTTTTGTACAATGCCAGGCTACACAATCATACAGCTTTAGTGGTGCTATTGATAGCTGGGCATCGGGTGTTTTGTTCGATGTAATTAACATGGACGGACAGGCGCTTAGCTATATGAACCGTGGACAAGACGGCCAGGGTGCTGGCTGGACCGCAGCCAATAGTACATTTTGGAATTGCAGTGCTGCACGGGTTGACTGCTTTGCACCACCCACTGCGCAAAACTGGGCCTTTGGTACCTGGGCGCAATTTGCAGGCAACGGTTACTGGGGCGATTCTAATAATTCCATCAGTCCACGTAGCTTTTACTATGCGCAGCTTAAAGAACGTTTAGGTAAAGATGTTAGCCAGCAGGCTGATATTTTGCCTATTGAAACCGAAGCATCAAGCAGTCCTACTGTGGAAGTTGCTGCAAAACTTACTGCGCAAGCGGTGAAACCGGCTGTTACCATTAGTGATTGGATAAACGAAGTTCCGCAGCGCAGCCCTATTCCGGTTGACACAAAGGGCGCGAAAAACATAGATCAAATAGGCTTTAAACAACCCGTTGCACCGGCTATGGCTGGCGCAATGAAGGTGAGTAACGGCTGGCTGGTGCGTGGCGATGCCGTTTTAAGCGGTATGCGCCAGGATGCACCCTGGTGGAATGGTTCTATTGATCCGCCATTTTTAAAAAAAGGAGCAAAACCAGCCCTGACCCGCTGGGTGCCTGGCCGTACAGGTACCGGTTTAACCGATGACATCAACGAGGTGGCCAACTGGATGCAAAAAGAGCATTTAGTTGGGTACGAGCAAAATTACGCCCTTTGGTACGAACGCCGTCGCGACGATCATGAACGCATTCGCCGTATTGATGGCGATGTTTGGGCACCGTTTTATGAAGTGCCTTTCGCCCGCAGCGGTAAGGAAAGTGCATGGGATGGTTTGAGTAAATATGACATCACCACTTATAATAAGTGGTACTGGAACCGCCTGAAACAATTTGCTAACCTGGCCGACCAAAAGGGCTTGGTGCTCATTAATCAAAACTACTTTCAGCACAATATTATAGAAGCAGGTGCGCATTATGCCGATTTCCCGTGGAGACCTGCCAATAACATCAACAATACAGGTTTCCCCGAGCCGGTACCCTATGCGGGCGATAAGCGCCTGTTCATGGCCGAACAGTTTTACGATGAAACACACCCGGTACGCCGCAAGCTGCATCAGGCTTTCATCCGCCAAAACCTCGATAACTTTGCCGGCAATAATGGCGTGATCCAGATGATCAGTGCCGAATATACCGGTCCGCTGCACTTTGCCCAGTTTTGGGTAGAAACCATACAGCAATGGGAAAAGGAAAAAGGCAAGAAGGCTATCGTAGCATTAAGTACTACTAAGGATGTACAAGATGCTATCCTGGCAAACCCTGCGCTTGCTCCAACCATTGATGTGATCGACATCCGTTACTGGCATTACCAGGCTGATGGTACAGCGTATGCACCTGCGGGTGGTCAAAACTTGGCACCACGCCAGCAGGCTCGTCAGTTTAAACCTAAGCCGACTTCGTTTGAGCAGGTGTATCGCGCGGTGAACGAGTATCGCCAAAAATATCCTGATAAAGCCGTAATGTATTCCGGACCTAACTTTGATAAATTAGGCTGGGCCGTGTTTATGGCAGGTGGGTCTTTACCTAATTTACCGGCTGCCGTTAACGCTAAGCTGCTAACCGATGCTTCATTTATGAAAGCTGTAGTGCTTACCGGTAATCCAAAAGATCAGTGGGCTTTGGGCAATCTGGCTAAAGGTTATATCATTTATACTAACTCGGCTGCTGCTGCCCCGATTACGTTAGACGCCGCGGCTACTTACCAGGTAAGCTGGATAGACCCTGACACAGGCAACACACTATCGGCTCCAAAACAAATTAAAGGTTCAAAAATGACTAACTGGAACAGCCCGGCCAAAGGTGCGGCTGTATTATGGTTGAAACGTATTTAAGAAATTTATGTCTAAAAGAATTATCTGCATATTACTTTTATTAGCGACTGTTGGATTAGCTTTTGTACCCGTGAAACAGGCGGTGTTGCCCGGCATCAAGATCTTTGAAAATAGCCGCTATTTTACTGCCGATGGCAAACCCTTCTTTTGGTTGGGCGATACCGGCTGGCTGCTGTTTTCAAAGCTGAACCGAGCCGAGGCTGAAAAGTATCTGGAAGCTCGTCGCAAGCAGGGTTACAATGTAATTCAGGTAATGGTGATCCATGATATTAAGGAAACCAACTTTTATGGTGATTCGGCCTTAGTGAGCAGCAACATTGCCAAACCGAAGGTAACAGAGGGTAACAATTCCGCCAACGCTACCCAATACGATTACTGGGACCATGTAGACTATATAGTTGACCTGGCCGCAAAAAAAGGCTTGTACATGGCACTGGTGCCTGTTTGGGGTTCAGTTGTAAAATCGAAGAACCACGATGTGCCGGCCGATAAAGCCAAAATATACGCCGACTTTTTAGCCAAGCGTTACAAAAATCGTAGCAACGTAATTTGGATGAACGGCGGCGATATTGCCGGCAGCGACAGTACTAAAGTATGGAACACCATAGGCGCAACCTTACGTGCCGAAAACCCGGATAAACTAATCACTTACCATCCGCGCGGGCGTACCCAATCTTCTACCTGGTTTCATAACGAGGCATGGTTGGACTTCAATACTTTTCAATCGGGTCACCGCACTTATGCGCAGGATACTTCTAAAAAAGACCTGAAATACGGTGAGGACAACTGGAAATATGTAAACGTGGATTACAACAAAACACCCGTTAAACCTACGTTGGACGCCGAACCTATTTACGAGAAAATCCCTTATGGTTTGCACGATGTAAAACTTCCCCGCTGGAAAGCTGCTGATGTGCGCCGCTACGGTTACTGGTCGGTTTTTGCAGGGGCCTGTGGTTATACCTATGGCAATAACGATGTAATGCAAATGCACAAACCAACCGATAAAAAGAGCGCTTACGGTTCTAAAGAATATTGGTACCAGTCTATCAACGATCCCGGTGCCCTGCAAATGATATACTTGAAAAAGCTGATGCTGTCTCGTTCTTACTATGACCGCGTGCCCGATCAATCGGTGATAGCAGGTAAACAAGGCACCAAATACAATTACCTGTTGGCTACCCGTGGCAGCAACTATGCTTTCGTTTATACTTATACCGGTAAAAACTTCGCAGTAAATACCGGCAGTTTACCAGGCACAAAAATTAAGTCGTCGTGGTTTAACCCGCGTACAGGAGTAACCACTCCCGGCGTAACGCAAACTAAGGCTAAAACCATCAGTTTTAATCCTCCCGGCGAACCAAAAAACGGTAACGACTGGGTGCTGATACTGGATGCTGTTTAAGGGGGGGAAGGTATATGAGTAATACAAATCAATTTAGTTTGAAAAAACGCTTGTCATTTCGAGTGATAACGAGAAATCTTTTCGAAGCAGCGGTTATGCCGGTTCGAAAAGATCCCTCACTATCGTTTGGGATGACAGTTAAGTGCTTTAAATTAGGAATACTAAGTATATGCACTTTATTGCTCATCACCTCATGCGCAACTAAAAGCGCCTACCTGTTCACCTCATTCCATGAACCGGCCAACGAAGGCTTGCGTATGCTGTACAGCTACGATGCTTACCACTGGACGGAAATGAACCACGTGTTTGTAAAACCCGAAATAGGCGACGCTAAAATTATGCGCGACCCATCAATGGTGCAGGGACCCGATGGTACGTTCCATTTGGTATGGACAACCGGCTGGAAAGGCGACCAGGGGTTTGGTTATGCCAGTTCCAAAGATCTGGTTCATTGGTCGCCGCAACAGCATATTAATATTATGGCTACCGAGCCAACCACGGTAAACGTATGGGCACCCGAAATTTTTTACGATGACGAAGCCAGGCAGTACATTATCGTTTGGGCATCTACTATTCCATTCCGTTTCCCGAAAGGGCAGGAAGATGAAAATAACAACCATCGCCTGTACTATACAACCACTGCCGATTTTAAAACTTTCACACCGGCTAAATTATTTTTAGATCCCGGTTTTAGTGTGATAGATGCGCAGATCTTAAAACGTGGTCACGAGGATTATGTGCTGGTGATGAAAGATAATACCCGCCCTAACCGTAACATATTGGTGGCTACGGGTAAAAGTCCGTTAGGGCCTTACAGCAACTACAGCGAACGCTTTACCGAGCTTTTTTCAGAAGGGCCAAACGCTGTAAAAGCAGGTAAAAACTGGCTGATCTATTATGATTCGTACCGGTTAAAAAAGTACGGGGCTATGCAAACCACCGACTTTAAAACATTTAAAGATGTATCGAACAAGGTAACCATCCCCGAAGGGCATAAGCATGGCACTATTTTAAAAGTAAGCCGCAAAACGCTCGAAAGTATCAAGAAGAGCATCGGCCAGTAAATTGAGAATTACTTATGAATAAATATACTAAACTCTTGCTTGCAGTAACCGGCACCTTGTATGGCGGCGTTGCCTTAGCGCAGGATACCGTACGTTATACCGGCAATACGGTGGTGAATGTAGATTATCACAACGGGCAGTTAAGCACCGTAATGGGGGTGCACAACCAGCAGATCTTTCGTGCCAACCGCGAGCACCCCGAGCAGGCCGAAGGTTTTGGGTTTACCTATAACCATGCGCCTATGCTGGCCTACTGGAACAAAACTTACTATGTAGAATACCTGAGCGATAAGGTAGGCGAGAGCGTTCCGCCGGGACAAACACTGGTTTTAAGCTCTAAAGATGGACAAATCTGGACCAAGCCCGAAGTGGTTTTTCCTCAATACAAAATCCCCGATGGTATTAAAAAAGAAGGTAAAGAAGGCGTAGCTAAAGACCTGATTTCGGTGATGCACCAGCGTATGGGTTTTTACACCTCAAAATCGAACCGCTTACTGGTATTAGGCTTTTACGGTATAGTGCTCGATGAACACGACGATCCTAATGATGGAAAAGGCATTGGTCGCGTAGTGCGTGAGGTGTTGCCTAATGGAAAATACGGACCGATCTATTTTATCCACTATAACCCCCAATGGAACGAAAGTAATACCTCGTACCCTTTCTATAAAAAGAGTAAGAACAAAGGATTTGTACAGGCTTGTGATGAGTTAATGGCCAACCCATTAATGATGATGCAATGGGTTGAGGAAACCGACCGTAAGGACCCGTTGATTCCTTTGCACAAAGAATATAAAGCTTTTAACTATTATCATTTACCCGATGGCAGGGTAGTAGGGCTTTGGAAAAACGCCCTGACCGCCATAAGTAAAGATGGTAAAACCTGGCCAAACGCTACACGCGCGCCTCGTTTTGTAAATAGTACCGCTAAAATTTGGGGACAGCGTACCAGCGATGGCAAATATGCCACCGTTTACAATCCATCCGAATTCAGATGGCCGCTGGCCGCATCGGTAAGTAAGGATGGTTTGAATTATACCAATCTGCTGTTAATCAACGGTGAAATTTCGCCTATGCGTTATGGTGGCAATTACAAATCATACGGTCCGCAATACGTGCGTGGTATTATTGAAGGTAACGGTACCCCACCCGATGGTAAAATGTGGGTGACCTACAGCATGAACAAGGAAGATATCTGGGTATCATCTATTCCGGTGCCTTTAACCGAAGTAGCAACCGCCCATGCCAATGAAGATTTTAACCAGCTGCCAGCCGGTCATGAATTGGATAAATGGAATACTTATAGTTTGGTTTGGGCTCCGGTGAATATTGATAAAGCACCCGATGGTACCAAAAGCTTAACGCTGAAAGACTGGGACCGCTTCGATTATGCTAAAGCCGAAAGGGTAATACCCGAAAGCAAAAAGCTGGAAACCGAATTTACCGTAACCCCCGCGCAAAACAGCAACGGGCAATTGGATATTGAGTTTCAGGATGCCGAGGGGCAGGCCGGTATTCGTTTAACGTTCGATTCTACCGGTACATTCCGTGCAAAATCGGGCTATCGGTATAAAAACTTTATGAAGTATGAAGCTGGCAAGGCTTATACCATTAAGTTGAAACTGAATGTAGATACCCGCTTTTATACCATGAGTGTGAACGGTAAAGAGTTATCGCTTTCGCTGATGTTTGCACCATTAACCAGTGTGAGCAAGGTGGTTTTCCGTACGGGCGATGTTCGTCGTTTCCCGGATGCCGATACCCCTACCGATCAAAGTTACGACCTGGCTAAACCAGGAGAACCGGTAAAAGCGGCTGCGTTCTACATCAAATCGTTCACTACAAAAGCCAACTAATGTCAGGCAAAAAACATACACTACTCGGCCTTACCCTGGCTGCTTGCTTAAGTACTTTAAGCAGCAGGGCCACCGTGGTGTTGCCTAAAATATTAGGTAATGGCATGGTGCTGCAACGCAACCAGCCCGTACCAGTATGGGGTACCGCAGCCGCAGGCGAAAAGGTGATCGTTAAGTTTGGCAAACAAATCAAAACTGCCATGCCCGATAGTGCCGGTAAATGGAAAATATACTTAGATGCCATGCCGGCATCGGCCAAAGGCCAGAACCTCATTATATCGGGTACCAATAAAATTACCTTAACCGATGTATTGGTGGGCGAAGTTTGGTTATGCTCTGGCCAAAGTAATATGCAGTACGAAATGCGGAAGAACAGCAAGGTTGCCCGCCCCGATACCAGCACCGCCGCATCACCTATTGATGAAGTGGAACGCGCGCATAACCCTAATATCCGTATTTTTTTAGTGGATAGGAAAAGACAGGTAAAGCCCGATTCTACCCATAGTGGATGGAGCATTGCTCAGGATTCGGCATTGCGAAATTTTTCGGCAGCCGGTTATTTCTTTGCTAAAAAACTACAAAGTGAGTTGAAAGTTGCTGTCGGCATCATATCATCGGCCGTTAGCGGTAGCCGCATAGAGCCGTGGATAGATACCACCGCTTACGATAAGGAGCCGTACTTTAAAAACGTAAAGGTAAGCGCCGATCATGGTAAGTTTTATTACCCTATGATAGCCACCGTTGCGCCATTTGCCTTAAAAGGATTTTTATGGTACCAGGGCGAAAGCAATGTGGGAGAAACTATCAGTTACACTTACAAAATGAAAGCCTTGATGAGTAGCTGGCGTAAGGTTTGGAACAACAACAAACTGCCATTTTATTATGTGCAATTAGTGCCTTACTTAAACTCGCAGGACAAAAAGTTCACCACCGAAACCCTTCCCGAAATGTGGGAAGCACAGGCGCAGGTTTTACAGGTGGCTAATACCGGCATGATCACCACTACCGATCTGAACGATAATTTAAAGAATATCCATCCACCATTTAAATGGGAAATTGGCCGTCGTTTGGCATTGGTAGCACTGGCTAAATCGTACGGCTTTAAAAACACTTACTCAGGTCCTGTATATGCAGGCATGTCGGTTAACCGCGACCAGGTGATTCTGAAATTCAACCACGTAGGTAAAGGCCTCATCAGTAATAATGGTAAACCTTTAACCCATTTTACCGTTGCCGGGGCCGATAAAAAGTTTGTGCCTGCCAATGTGATGATCAAAGATAATAAGTTGATGGTATCGGCCCCATCGGTTAAAAATCCGGTTGCCGTACGCTTTGCCTGGGATGAAGCCGCACAACCTAATTTTTTTAATAAAGACGGATTACCCGCTATGCCTTTCCGCACCGATAATCCTTCCAAATATAAACCCGTTAATTAATGAGAACCGCCTGCTTTAATAAATTCTTTTTTTGCCTGCTTACTTTAGCCTGGGTAACCGGCTATGGCCAGCAAACGCAAAAAATGTATTTGTCGGGCACGGGTAGCGACCATACCGTTAAATGGGATTTTTACTGTTCGACGGGCCGAAATTCGGGCAAGTGGACTACCATTCCGGTACCTTCTAACTGGGAACTGCAAGGCTTTGGTAAATACAATTACGGCTGGGCTAAAGATACCGCACGCGGCAAAGAGGTAGGTCAGTATAAATACAAGTTCAAGGTACCGGCAGCTTATAAGGGCAAAACCGTTCAAATAGTATTTGAAGGCGCCATGACCGATACCGAAGTGAAGATCAATGGCAAGGTAGCCGGTGCAATACATCAGGGATCGTATTATGCCTTTAAGTATGATATAACTTCCTTATTGAATTACGGCGGCACCAATTTACTGGAAGCTACCGTAGCCAAACACTCGGCCAATCAATCGGTAAATGAGGCCGAGCGTAAGGGTGATTTCTGGCTTTTCGGCGGGATCTTTCGCCCGGTATATTTACAGGTTTTACCCGTACAGCACATCAGCAGGACATCGTTAGATGCGCAAGCCAATGGTGATTTTAAGGCGAATGTGTACCTGACAAATGCACCGGCTAACAGCACTGTATCGGCACAAATTTATACCACAGCTGGCCAAATGGTTGGAGCGCCTGTTAGTGTTAAGGCTGATACTGTTGTTCAACTGCAAACCAAAATAGCTTCGCCCAAACTATGGTCGTCCGAAGCGCCTAACTTGTACCGGGTCGATTTTACCTTGATGCAAAATGGTAAAGTTTTGCATGTGATCAGCAAGAAATTTGGTTTCCGTACGGTTGAATTGAAGCAACGCGACGGCGTGTATGTGAACGGTACCAAAATGAAACTTAAAGGCATTAACCGCCATTCGTTTTGGCCTACAACGGGCAGGGCATTGAACAAAACACGCAGTATTGCCGATGTGAACATGATTAAGGATATGAACATGAATGCGGTGCGCATGTCGCATTACCCGCCCGATGATCATTTCCTGGATGTGTGCGATTCGCTGGGTTTGTTTGTAATGGATGAACTGGCCGGATGGCACGGCCATTACGATACGCCTACCGGTACCAAGCTTGCCAAAGAAATGCTGGAACACGATGAAAATCATCCATCGATAGTAATATGGGCGAACGGTAACGAGGGCGGGCATAATAATGAATTAGACCCGTTGTTCCGCAAACTGGATTTGCAGCACCGTCCGTTAGTTCATCCCTGGGAAGATTTTGGTGGTTTTGACACCCAGCATTACCGCGACTTCAACTACGGTATAGGCAATTACGAAAACGGCCACAGCATTGTAATGCCTACCGAGTTTTTGCATGGTGAGTACGATGGTGGTCATGGTGCAGGTATTGAAGATTACTGGGAAAAGATGTGGCATAACCCACTATCGGCCGGTGGTTTCCTTTGGGATTTTGCCGATCAGGGCGTAGTGCGTACCGATAAGAATGGGATGATAGATACCGATAAAGATCATGGTCCCGATGGCATTGTTGGCCCCTATCACGAGAAAGAGGGTAGCTACTTTACAGTAAAAGAAGTTTGGTCGCCCGTGTATTTTGAGCGTGCCGAAATAGCCTCGGGCTTCGATGGTACTTTCCGTTTAGAGAACCGCTATAATTTTACTAACCTCAACCAGTGCACCTTTACCGGTAAGCTGGTGCGTGGTGCCGATACCTATGGAAAAACTAAAGCTGCCGAAGTAAGCATCGCTATTGCATCGCCCAACATTAAACCCTTTGAAAAAGGCGAACTGAAACTCAACCTGCCATCGGATTTTAAAAGTTACGATTTCCTGTACATCACCGCAAAAGATAACCATAACCGCCAACTGTTTACCTGGAGCTGGCCTATAAGCCGTCCCGAAAAGGTTGCCCGCAAACTGGTAGTTAAAGATGCCAAAGGGCAGGCCAGCTTAACCGAAGCCGATTCGCTTTACCGGGTTACAGCTAATGGTATCAGCTTGTCCTTTAGCAAAACCAGCGGGATGCTACGTAAAGTTGAAAATGGCAAAGGTGTTATCCCCTTTAACAACGGACCAATATTGCAGGAAGGCTTAACCAACTTTCAAAACTTCAGTCAAAGGGTAGGGGGCAAAAACATAGTGATTGAATCTACCTATGATAAAAAGAACAGCTTTAATACCCTGCAGTGGACCATCTATCCATCGGGCTGGGTAAAAATGAAGGTGCGTTATTTCCCGGGCGATTACTTCACCAACTTTGCGGGTGTTAACTTTTCGTTCCCCGAAAAGGAGATGAAAGGCGTAGAGTACATGGGCAGCGGCCCGTACCGAGTTTGGAAAAACCGCATGAAAGGTACTCAATTGGGCGTTTGGAAAAAGGATTACAACGACACCGAAACCGGCGAAAAGTGGGTGTACCCTGAGTTTAAGGGTTACCATGCCAACCTGTACTGGGTGAAATTTAATACCACCGGTCAGCCCTTTACTGTAGTGGCCGAGGATGAAGATACCTTTTTGCGCTTATTTAGTCCTGCCCCTAAAGACGACCAGTGGCACAATTATGTGGTGAAGTTTCCATCGGGCAATATTTCATTTATGCAGGGTATAAGCGGTATCGGCAACAAAACCTTGGGCACCGAAGATACCGGGCCAATGGGCATGAAAAACATTTTTTACGATTACGACAAGGAGCCTAAACGCGCCAAAGAACTGAACTTGTACTTTGATTTTTCCGGAAGATAATAATGAAGATATTTAAACATATAAAGCATTTTACAGCGGTTTTGGTGAGCATTTTGGTGTTGACCGGTTCTGCCTTTGCCGCCAATATTCAGCTGCAAAATCTGCGTTGTGAAATGTTGATTAACCCGCAAGGGATTGACGTGACTGCACCCCGCCTGAGCTGGCAGTTAACCGGCAGCGGTCGCAACATTCAGCAAACTGCTTACGAAGTTCTGGTAGCTTCATCGGCAACCAAACTGGCCGCTAACCAGGGCGATCTGTGGACTTCGGGCAAGGTAGCTTCTAACGAATCTATCATGACAGCCTACAAAGGCAAGGCACTAAAAAGCGGCACCGCCTGTTACTGGAAAGTAAAAGTATACACCAACAATGGCGAAAGCACCTGGAGCACACCTGCCAAATGGAGCATTGGCTTGTTAAAACCTGCCGACTGGAAAGCCAAATGGATAGGTTACGAAAAAGGTTTCCCATGGGATAGTATTGCGAAGTTTTCAAGACTTTCGGCCCGGTATTTCCGCAAAGAGTTCACATCGGCTGCTAAGGTGAAAAGGGCAACCGCGTACATATCTGGTTTAGGCCACTACGAGTTGTATATCAACGGTAAATACATTGGCAACGAAGTGCTTACCCAAATGCCGACCGATTATAACAAATCAGTTCAATACAGCACTTACGATGTTACCGCCGATGTAAAACAAGGTAAAAATGCCATAGCCACGGTATTGGGTAACGGTCGTTATTTTACCATGAGGCCTAAGTATAAACCTAAAAAGGTAAAAGAATTTGGCTTCCCTAAAATGCTGCTACAACTGGATGTGGAGTATACCGATGGCCGCCATCAACTGGTAGTAAGCGACCAAACCTGGCGCATGACTGCCGATGGCCCCATCCGTACCAATAATGAATACGATGGTGAAGAATACGATGCTACCAAAGAATTTCCCGGCTGGAACAAGATTGGCTTCAATGATACCAAATGGCTGAAACCACAGCTTACCCCTGTACCAACTGGTACTATAGTGGCTCAAATGAGCGAACCTATTAAGGTGATGCAGACCCTGAAGCCGCAAAAGCTGACGGAAGCTAAACCTGGCACTTGGATCATGGATATGGGCCAAAATATGACCGGCTGGATCAAACTTAAAGTGAAAGGCAAACGAGGAGATAAAGTAACCATGCGCTTTGCCGAAACTCTGGAAAACGACGGCGACATCTACGTAGCCAACCTGCGCGATGCTAAGGTAACCGACATTTATACCCTTAAAGGTGGTGCAGAAGAAACCTGGCACCCGGTGTTTGTATTTCACGGATTTAGGTATGTAGAAATCACCGGTTACCCCGGCAAACCAAAAGAAAGCGATTTTATAGGCGAGGTTGTGTATGATGCCTTGGCGACCATAGGCGAGTTTGAAACATCTAACGCTACTATTAATCAGGTTTATAAAAATACCTGGTGGGGTGTTGCCGGTAACTATAAAGGCATGCCGGTTGATTGTCCGCAACGTAACGAGCGTATGCCATGGCTGGGCGATAGGGCTACCGGTTCGTTAGGGGAAAGCTTTATTTTCGATAACCAAAAGCTGTATGCCAAATGGCTCACCGATATTGAAGAAGCCCAAACCCCTGAAGGTGCCATTCCTGATGTGGCTCCCGCTTACTGGAATTATTACAGCGATAACATGACCTGGCCGGGTACGTATATACTGATTGCCGATATGCTGTACAAGCAATACGGCGATGTACACCCGATAGAAAAGCATTACCCTTCCATGAAAAAATGGTTGACCTACATGCAAAACAAGTACATGAAGGATTACATCCTCACTAAAGATAAATACGGCGACTGGTGTGTACCCCCCGAATCTTTGGAGTTGATCCATGCTAAAGATTCATCGCGCAACACCAACGGACAACTGATAGCCACAGCTTACTACCACCGCATGTTGTTCTTAATGAAACGCTTTGCCAAAATGCTGGGGAAAGAGGAGGATGCTAAAGCTTACTCAGCGCTGTCGTCAAAAATTGCGGACGCGTTCAATGCTAAGTTTTATAACCAACAAACGCAACAATATGATAACGGTACGGTAACCGCCAACCTGCTGCCATTGTACTTTGATATTACCCCGGTAGCTAACCGCAAGGCAGTGTTCAATAACATAGTGAAGCGGATAACCACTACTGATAATAACCACATTGCCACCGGTGTTATAGGCACACAATGGCTCATGCGTGGCTTAACTGAGTATGGCAGGCCTGATCTGGCTTACCGTATTGCCACCAACAAAGATTACCCAAGCTGGGGCTATATGGCCGAGCGCGGTGCCACCACCATTTGGGAGTTATGGAACGGCGATACAGCTAACCCCAGCATGAACTCAGGTAACCACGTGATGCTACTCGGGGATTTGATAGTTTGGTATTACCAGAATTTAGCGGCTATTAAAGCTGGTATTAACCAGCCTGGCTTTAAGCAAGTGATCATGAAACCTATGATAACCGAGGGTTTAGATTTTGTAAAAGCCAGCTACAAAACCCCATACGGATTGGTGAAAAGCGAGTGGAAAAAAGGAAGCAATTTCGATTGGAATATTACCATACCTGCCAATGCTACGGCGCTCATTTCTGTTCCTGCAAAATCGGTTGATGGGATAACCGAGGGCGGAAAGAAAGCGGCAGATGCCGAAGGTTTGAAGTTTGTAAAGTTTGATGGCGGTTACGCTGTTTACGAAGCTGGTTCGGGAGACTATAGCTTTAAATCGGCTTTGTAACTGTAAAAGAATATTTAAAAAAGAAGAACCAATATAAACCAAAATGAAAAGTTTAAAACCAGCATTTATCAGCGGAGCTATTGCATTGCTTTTTTCTGCTAACGTATATGCACAGCAAGGCACTGCTCAGGCAGCCGATACTAAGCCCGCTATTACGGCCGAACAGCGGGCCAAGTCGGACGAGGACTCCGATAAAAAGGCCGAAGAATGGGTGACCTCTTTAGCGTTAAACAACAAGACTAAAGAAGCTGAAGTTAAAAGCCTGATCGCTACGCATTTGAAAACCATCCGCGATTGGAATAACGACCACCCGGCTACAACGGTACCGGCAGGTATTAACCCGGCAACAGGTAATATGCTGAGTACTTTAGACAGGCAGATCATAGCCATTTCGGCCATGCCAAAAACTATTCACGAAACGCTGATGACCGGTTTGCGCAAGAACCTGACCGAACTACAAGTTGAAGCCATTTTAGATAAATATACCATTGGCAAAGTGGCTTTCACGCTCAACGGATATAAATCAATAGTGCCAGATTTGACCCCGGTAGAAGAAAAGGTGATCTTAGATAACCTGAAAAAAGCTCGTGAGCAGGCTATCGATTATAAGAACATGACCCAGATTTCGGCCATATTCGAGATCTACAAAACCAAGAACGAACAATACCTGAATACTCATGGCCGTAACTGGCACGATATGTTTAAAGCTTATACTGATGCTGTGAAAGCCAAAAAAGCTGCTGCTAAAGCCGCAGCCGAAGGTAAGCCGGCACAATAAATACACCTACTATGAAGTCTACCCAATTATTGAAGAAGGCATTTTTTGTACTGCTGCTTTGCGCCGGTGGTGCATGTCAGGCGCAAACCATTACCAACCCTTGGCGGTCGGGTATTATTACCGACGAATTTGTTTACGAAAAAGCACCTTACAAGGAGTGTCATTCGGCAACCATTGCCGAAACACCTAAAGGTTTGGTGGCCTCCTGGTTTGGCGGTACTAAAGAACGTAACCCCGATGTATGTATTTGGGTAAGCCGTAAAGTGAACGGCAAATGGACCGAGGGTATCAATGTAGCCAACGGTATTCAAAACGACACGCTCCGTTACCCTTGCTGGAACCCGGTTTTATACCAGATTCCTAAGGGTGACCTGATGCTGTTTTACAAGATAGGCCCAAGCCCGTCTACCTGGAAAGGCTATTTAAAAACCTCAAAGGATGGCGGTATTACCTGGTCGGCTCAACAAGCTTTACCCGAAGGTTATTTAGGTCCCATCAAAAATAAACCGGTATTAATAGGTAAAAACCTGTTTTGCCCAACCAGCACCGAGGGTAAAGGCGGATGGAACATTCACTTTGAAGTAACCCCCGATTTTGGTAAAACCTGGAAACAGATCACCGTAGCTAAAGGCCCCGATTCGTTAGAAGGCATACAACCCAGCATCCTGAAACATAAAGATGGTCGCCTGCAAATTTTAGCCCGCAGCCGTAACCGTGCGGTGCTGGAATCATGGTCGAGCGATCAGGGAATGACCTGGACGCCGTTAGCCAAAACAAGCCTGCCGGGTAATAATTCGGGTACCGATGCCGTAACCATGAAAGATGGCAGGCAAGTATTGGTTTACAACCACGTGTTGCCTCCGGGCAAACTGGCCAAAGGTGCCCGCACACCGCTTAACGTTTCGGTGAGTAAAGATGGAAAGACATGGTACGCTGCGCTGATTTTAGAAGATTCGCCTATCAGCCAATATTCTTACCCGTCGGTAATACAAACCAGCGATGGTATGCTGCATTTCATCTATACCTGGCGCCGTTTACGCATTAAGCATGCCGTGGTTGATCCTAAAAAGATGAAGTTGGTAGAAATTAAGAACGGTGAATGGCCGAAGGTAGAGGGTTATACTTTGCCGGTGATCAAAGGTGAGACGAAGGATTTGTAAAGTATTCCAAACCGTCATTGCTTCGTTCCTCGCATTGACGTAACTGAATTTAAAATGTTAAAATACATTAAAATAAGTTTGATTAGCGCTTGCATCCTTGTAGGATGTAGCCACGCTTTTGCCCAAACCAACAACTCCGATAACGACTACAAGAAGCCGTTGAAGCAGGTGTTAACCGAAATTCAGAATCGCTTTAAGGTGAAGATCAAGTACTCGGAAGATATGGTGAAGGACCGGGTGGTGCCTTATGCCGACTGGCGTTATAAAGCCACCGCGGCAAAAACACTGGCTTCGGTTTTGGCTCCGCTGGATATGAAGGTGAACGAGGAAGGCCCTAATGCGTTCAAGCTTAAATACTATGAGTATTCGCGCATGACGGTAGAAGACGGACGAGAAAAATTGGCCTACCTATCGTCTAAATATAACGATAAATTGAGTTGGGAAAAGCGCAAAACAGACCTGCGCCCTTGCATGCTGGAAGCTTTGCAGTTATCGCCCATGCCGGCCAAACCTGCATCTAAACCCATCATTACTAACAAGCGTGTGATGGATGGGTACACCGTAGAAAACATTGCTATTGAAACCCTTCCGGGTGTTTATGTATGCGGCTCGTTATATAAACCGCTGAAAATTAAAGGTAAAATACCGGTAATGCTTTGTCCCGATGGTCACTTTGGCGATGGCCGTTACCGCGCCGATGGACAATACCGCTACGCCATGCTGGCCCGTATGGGCGCTATGGCTATTAGCTACGACTTGTTTGCCTGGGGCGAATCGCTATTGCAGTTTAAAGGTGAAGATCACCGCCGCAGTTTAGCCATGACGGTGCAGGCACTGAACAGTTTCCGCATTTTAGATTATATACTATCGCTAAAGGAAACTGATGCAAACCGCGTAGGTATCACCGGTGCATCGGGTGGTGGCAGCCAGACTATGCTGATTACAGCTTTGGATAACCGCATTAAGTTAAGTGTGCCTGTGGTGATGCTGTCGAGCTATTTTTCGGGAGGATGTCCTTGTGAAAGCGGTCAGCCTGTACACCTGTGCGGCGGCGGTACCAACAACGATGAATTGGCAGGGATGGCTGCACCAAGGCCGCAACTGGTGATTTCGGACGGTGGCGACTGGTCGGCTAATGTACCCGATACCGATCTGCCTTATCTTAAAAAGATCTACGGCTACTACGGCAAACCCGACTTGGTTCAAAATGCGCATTTCCCTAAAGAGGGGCACGATTACGGCAAATCGAAACGATTAGCCATGTATGATTTCGTGGCTCAACAATTTAAGCTAAACATTGGTGCCGTAAAAGGTACCGATGGTAAAGTAGACGAAAGCAAGGTAACTATAGAAAAATATCCTGCCCAATATGTGTTTGGCGCTAACGGTGAAAATTTACCTAAAAATGCGATACATGGGTTTGGGGAATTGGAAAAGCTGTTTGCAAAGTAAGTAAGCCCCTCCTAAATCCTCCCCGGGAGCGAGGACTTGAAATGAGATGTGGAGATATAAACAACGTTGTCCGTCTGAGCTTGTCGAAGACTTAACAAAGCGGCGAATGCTTCGACAAGCTCAGCATGACAGGTAGCGTTAGCAGTGTGAACGTGTGAGGTGCTAAAACAAGTTCAGCATTACAGGAAGATTAGGCTGAAGGTAACCAAAGCGTCATTGCGAGGAACGAAGCAACCCCTGCACGATAGGTAGCGGACTCTTTTTCTACGTAGAGATTGCTTCGAACCTCGCAATAATGGGTTTTAGAATACAACGAGATTAATAATATAAAATGGAAACGACCAAACAAACCCGGCGCAATTTTTTCACGCAAAGTGCCTTACTAACAGGCGGCTTCATGCTGGCACAAAGTAATTGGGCATCGGTATTTGGGGGTGTGGCTAAGGGTCAGCGTTATAAGGTTGCCGTGGTTGATCTGATGATATTGAAAAGGCAAAAGTTGGGCGCGTTTCAGCTGACTAAAGATATTGGTGCTGATGGGGTAGAGGTAGATATGGGTGGCTTGGGTAACCGCGAAACGTTTGATAACCAGTTGGCTAATCCCGAAATACGTCAGCAGTTTTTAGGTAAAGCTAAGGAACTGAACCTCGAGATATGCTCACTGGCTATGACCGGCTTTTTTGCGCAATCGTTCGCCACACGTAACGGAGTCGACCGTATGGTGCAGGATTGTATTGATACCATGAAAGCCATGAACGTAAAGGTGGCATTTTTGCCACTGGGCGTTAACGCCGACCTGACCAAGAACCCCGAACTACGGCCTGCGGTAATAGAACGCTTGAAACTGGTAGCACCCAAAGCCGAAGCTGCCGGTGTGGTGATTGGTATAGAAAGCTCGTTAAACGCAACCGATGAGGCTAAATTGTTGGATGAAGTAGGCTCAAAGGCCATCAAAAGCTATTTCAATTTTGCCAACGCCCTTGATAACGGCAGAGATGTAAACGAGGAGTTGAAAATCTTAGGCAAGAAACGTATTTGCCAGATCCACTGCAGTAATACCGATGGTGTTTGGCTGCAAAACGACCCGAAGGTCGATTTGAAAAAGATTAAGCAAACGCTGGATAAAATGAAGTGGGAAGGCTGGTTGGTAATAGAACGGTCACGTGATGCTAAAGACCCGCGCAATGTAAAATGGAATTTCAGCGCCAATACAGCTTATGTTAAAGAGGTTTTTCAGGGATAGATGAAGAACAAGGCATAAACACCCATGTAATTGCGAGTGTAGCGTGGCAACCGCACTCGTTTAAGTATGCATGCGTGCCACGTCGCTATCGCTCCTCGTAATAACATGATAGGACTATTAAAATTAAAAGATACTGTCATTTCGAACGATAGTGAGAGATCTTTTCAAATAATAAAGTAGACAACTCGTCCCCTTGAAAAGATTTCTCGTTATCACTCGAAATGACAAAGACTAAATAATAAACCAATGCAAAACGCTTTACGCAAACTCCTTTTCTTCCTGTTGATGGTAACCCTATCGGCAAGCGTAAATGCTGCGGATATTTTTGTTTCACCCAACGGGGCCGATAGCAATGCGGGTACTAAAGCCGCACCTAAAGCAACATTGAACGCTGCTTTAAGGCAGGCCCGCGAAATGCGCCGTTTGAACAACCCGGCTATAAAGGGTGGGATTCATATCATTTTATCAGGCGGTCAGTACAATTTGGCTGAGCCGGTTTTCATTCGCCCTGAAGATTCGGGCAGCGAACAATCGCCTACCTGGATAGAAGCCGCCTCTGGTGAACAACCCGTTTTAAGTGGTGGTGTAGCGATCAACGGCTGGAAAAAATCAACCGCTAAAGTTGCAGGATTACCTTTGGCAGCACAAGGTAAAGCTTGGCTGGCAGATATACCCGCCTTTGAAGGGCAGCAATTGCAGTTCCGGCAGTTGTGGGTGAACGGCCGTAAAGCCATCCGCGCCCGCAATGCTGATGAGGATAACCAAATGAGCCGTATTTTGTCTTTGGATAAGGTCAAACAGGAAATGTGGATCCCAAGCCCCGCGATTAGGTTGCCTGCCAATGCCGGGCAATTGGAAATGGTGATTCACCAGATGTGGGCCATTGCCAACCTGCGGATAAAAACCATTACTACCGAAGGCAAGCGCACCAAGTTAACCTTTCATCAGCCCGAAAGCCGGATCCAGTTCGAGCACCCATGGCCTGAGGCGGTTATTGATAAGGACCATCAGATGAACGGAAATTCGGCATTTTATTTAGTTAATGCCATAGAGCTCTTAAACAAACCGGGCGAATGGTATACCGATAGCAAAACCAACAAGCTTTACTACTGGCCCCGTGCAGGCGAAAGTATGGCTGTAGCAAAAGTAGTTGCCCCCGCTTTGCAAACGTTGTTAAAAATGACCGGTACTATAGACAGGCCGGTGAGTTATGTGTACGTTAAAGGTATTGGTTTTGAGCACGCTACCTGGATGCAACCATCGCAACAGGGGCATGTGCCGCATCAAGCCGGTATGTACATGACCGATGCTTACAAACTTAAAATTGCAGGTACACCCGAAAAGAAAGGCCTGGAAAACCAGGCATGGGTTGGTCGCCCTGCTGCGGCTGTAGAAGTGGCTTACGCCAACCATACCGGTTTTGAAAATTGCCGCTTTGAACACATGGCCTCTACCGGGCTCGACTACCAGCGTGGTACGCACGATGACGAAATTAAAGGAAACCTGTTTAAAGATATAGGGGGTACCGGCATCCAGGTAGGCGTTTTCTCTGACGAACCTGTCGAAGTACATCTGCCTTACAACCCAACCGATTTACGCGAAGTGTGCGCCAACGAGCGCATCAGCAATAACCTGGTTGCCGATGTAACCAATGAAGACTGGGGCTGTGTAGGTATTGGCGCGGGCTACGTCAAAAACATCAGCATTGAACATAATGAAATAAGCGAAGTATCATACAGCGGCATTAGCATGGGCTGGGGCTGGACCAAATTGCCCAACGTGATGAGCGGCAACAAGATCATAGCCAACAAGATTCATCATTATGGCAAGCACCTGTATGATGTAGCAGGAATTTACACTCTATCGGCACAGCCCAATTCGCTCATTGCTCAAAACGTGGTCGATAGTATTTACAAGGTGCCTTACGCGCACGACCTGCACCATTGGTTCTACCTGTATTGCGATGAAGGGTCGTCTGAATTCACAGTAAAAGACAACTGGTGCCCGGCCGATAAATTTTTGCAAAACGCCAACGGCCCGGGTAATAAATGGACCAATAACGGTCCGCAGGTGGCCGAAAGCATCAGGCAAAACGCGGGATTACAACCTGAGTATCAACAGCTGTTTAAGTATCGGAGTGCTAACGGAGAACCTTCCAACATTAATTATATAGGCTACGATGCCAAAGCCGATAAGCCGCAGGTGATAGAAATTGTAGGCACTGATGATAGAACGCCGGATGTGCGCAAGATCAAAGACTTGTGCATTCGCAATGGCATCCCCTCATCGGCCATTTATGAGTGGAAGAACAGGGTAACTATATTCGGCTACATCCCTGGTGCCGAGCGCATCAGGAAGCAGTTGCAGGAAATATTTACGGGTGCCGAGGTGAAGCTGTATGATAGTCCGTTTTACGTGTTCAGCAACAAGGAGCATTGCGGTAACACGGCTCAAACAGTAACCCAATGGGACAACATTATCCTTACCGCTAACCTGGTGGCTGACCCTAAAAAGCAGCAGGAGTATTTGGATTATCATGTTACCCAGTTTCAAAAGTGGCCCGAGGTTGCCATGGGTTTTTGTAATGCCAGTTTCCAGCAGTTACTGGTGTTTAAAAACGGTCGTCAGTTGATGTTGATCATCAGCATACCCAAGGGTGAAAACCTGGACAAGCTAAACCCTAAAACTGCCGAGAACAACCCGCGGGTGAACGACTGGAATAACATTATGAAGCAGTACCAGGTGGGGGTGAGCGGCACCAGGCCCGGCGAGGTTTGGGTGTTTATGCAGCATGCGGAAAAATGAAACTTTTTAGTAGTTTTTTGTAATTAAATGAAATTTTTTGAAATAATCTGAACCGAAAAACATGTTAAAAATAGGAATATTAGGATTGGGCGAGGGCCGCAGCACCATGTCGGCGGCGTTGCAAAGTGAAAAATGCGAGCTGAAAATGGTATGTGACCGCAGCCTGGACACCTGCAAAAAACGGGCAGAAGAGTTCAATTTTCACCAGTATACCACCGAGTATCAGGACATGCTGAACAACCCGGAAATTGACCTGATAGCCATATATACGCCCGATCATCTCCATGCTGAACATGTGAAACAAGCCCTGTTGGCGGGTAAGCACGTCATTTGTACTAAGCCTTTTATTGATGATCTGAAAGATGCTAACGAATTAATAAGTCTCTCTGAATCAACCGGTAAAAAGGTATTCATTGGTCAAAGTTCCCGGTTTTTTGAACCTGCCAAAAGACAGCGTAAAGACTTTGAAGCAGGCTTAATAGGCGACCTCATTACCATTGAGGCAGAGTATCATGCCGACCACCGTTGGTTCCTGGAAAAGCCCTGGGCGTTGGAGCAGGCATTTAAATGGCTGTACGGCGGTTTGAGTCACCCGGTTGACTTTATCCGCTGGTATTTACCTAATATAGAAGAAGTTATGGGTTATGGTATGATCAGTGCGAACGGTAAAAAAGCCGGGTTGAAGAACGAAGATACCATGCACTTCATTTTTAAAGCTACTGACGGTCGTATTGCGCGTGTAAGTGGCTGTTATACAGGTCCTACCCAACCTGCCCAGCGTGATAGCGGTATGAGTACCATACTGCGCGGTACCGAAGGTGCCTCGCAAGCCGATTACCACGAGCTACGCTATGCCATAACCGATAAAACGGGCGAGGAAAAGATCATACAATGGGGCGATAAATACCTCAAGTATTATTTCCGTTTTGAGGGGCAAAGTCACCATGCCGGTGAGTACCAAAACTACATTGAATACGTGGCTGATTGCCTGGAAAACGGCCAAACTGCCTATCCTGACGTAAAAGAAGGCGTAGGTACAGTTGCCTTATTGCAGGCTATGGACCACTCATTAAAAAGCGGTAAACCAGTTAAAATCAATGATATTTTGACAGAATTTGGCGTGGCCATTCATACATTATAAGCCTGAACTTTACCAAGCATGGGGAACATCGCACAGCATCTTACCACTTTAGACTATCTTATTGTAGCGGCTTATGTGGGCATACTTCTTTTCCTGGGTGTACAGGCCAGCCATAAAAACCGCAAACGCGGCGATGATGAGACCCTGTTCCTGGGAGACCGCTCGCTGGGCTGGAGCAGTATCGGCTTTAATATGTGGGGTACCAATGTAGGTCCATCTATGTTAGTGGCCTTTGCTGGCGTAGGTTTTAGCACGGGTATAGTGGCTGTCAACTTCGATTGGTATGCCTTTGTGTTTTTGATGCTGCTGGCACTGATATTTGCACCACGCTACCTGGCTGCCAAGGTGAGCACCATGCCCGAGTTCATGGGTAACCGGTACGGCGATTCTACCCGCACCATTCTGGCTTGGTATGCACTTATAAAAATACAAATTTCGTGGCTCTCATTAGGTTTGTATGCCGGAGGTACGTTGGTAAGGCAAATACTGGGCATCCCCATGTGGGAATCGGTAATTGTACTGGTGGCTTTTGCGGGGTTGTTTACCTATATGGGCGGGCTGACCGCTATAGCTAAGGTAAACGTTTTTCAGATGCTGCTGCTCATTGTAGTATCCATCATGCTTACCGTGCTGGGCGTTAATAGGGCAGGTGGTTTATCATACGTGTACAATCACGTACCCGGCCATTTCTGGAACTTGTTTCACCCTGCATCCGATCCTAATTACCCGTGGTATGCCATTATGTTGGGCTACCCGGTGGCGGCTGTCGCTTTCTTTTGTACCGACCAGTCGATGGTACAATCGGTATTGGGTGCTAAAAACCTGGAACATGGGCAGTTAGGCGTTAACTTTATTGGCTGGCTTAAAATATTGTCGTTGCCGTTATTCATCTTCACCGGGATACTTTGCCGCATCATTTTCCCCGATTTGAAAGATGAAAACCTGGCTTACATGACTATGGTGACCAACCTGTTTCCTGCTGGATTGAACGGCCTGGTCATCGTTGTACTAATAGCTGTGTTGGTGGGCACTATAGGCTCGTCGCTTAACTCGTTAAGTACGGTGTTTACCATGGATATTTATGCCGAGCGTATTAACAAACAGGCCACTAATAAGCAACTGATCAGTGTCGGTCGTATGTCTATCATCGTGGGCTGTATATTATCGGTAGGCGTAGCCATTGCGTTGGACAGTATCAAAGGACTCAAGTTTTTTGATGTTTTTCAGTCGATATTAGGCTTTATTGCGCCTCCGTTATCGGTAGTATTTTTACTGACTGTATTCTGGAAACGTACTACACGCTCAGCTGTTAATACGGTATTATCTGCCGGTTCAGCATTTAGTTTAACGGTCGGCATCTTGTACTTATGGGTTTTTCCTAGAGCAGAGTATCATTTTTGGCCGCATTATTTAATGCTGTCGTTTTATGTCTTTGCATTCCTGATGGCTGTGGCTGTACTGGTTTCTTTGTTAGATCCTAACCCTAAAATATACGTAGCCGGTGAACACGAAGAACGGGATATGCCTAAAACATCATCTAAAGTAAAAATAGCCTGGGCACTGCTCACATTGGTGATGATAGTACTTTATATCATCTTTAACGGACATTAATTATGAAGAACTTTACAGAAATATTAAACCAACCGTCATTGCGAGGAACGAAGCAACCTCTGCGGAGACATGAACGTCTGCTCAGCTTATGCAGCGATTGCTTCGTACCTCGCAATGACGGCGGTATTTTTTTAAAAAAAGTCCTGCTTTTTTTCGCCTTGCTTTTCCTCTTCGCCCCCGAAATTAAAGCGCAAACCAAAGCCACCTGGATATGGTACCCCGGCGATTATGAAATTTGGTTGAGCAATAAAATGCAGAACCGCCGTACCGAACGTGGTTCGTTTTTTCCGCCATTTTGGAAACTGGATAGCCATTATGTGCTTATTGATTTTCATAAAGATTTTACACTATCGGCACCCGAAGAAGCAGAACTGATGGTGGAAGGTCAGTATAATTTAAAAATTGACGGAAAGGCATTTTCAGGCTATCCAAAAAAGATAACCTTACCGGCCGGTAAGCACCGCATCAGCCTTAAAGTGTATAACCAGGGCAGCGTACCTGCGGTATTTGTGAAGAGTGCACATGTGGTTTCGGACACCTCTTGGAAGGTGACTTATGAGGATAAGGAATGGATAGATGCCTCGGGTAAAACGTCGGATATATCTGCCACACAGTATGTGCCTGCCGGTGCATGGAACTTTAACGAAGTTACCTCGCTGCCCTCTAAATTTCAGCTGCCAACCAAAGCGCAGAAAGCGGTTGCTACCGATAAAAAAGCACATTCTATATTTGTTGATTTCGGTAAAGAAACCTTTGGTTTTGTGAAATTACATAATGTAAAAGGTAAAGGTAAGGCTACCATTTACTATGGCGAATCTAAAGAAGAAGCCATGAGTACCGATGGTGGCGAACTGGTGGATCAGCTGGAGATCAACCAGCCTCAAAACGGAGATATTACCTACGATGGATCACGTGCGTTCCGTTATGTAAACGTGGTTTATGATGATGCCGTAAGCATGGATGAAGTATCGATGCTGTACGAGTATTCACCTGTGGAGCAGCGTGGCAGCTTTAAATGTTCCGACGAGCAGATTAATAAAATTTGGGATGTATCAGCATATACCATGGAGTTGAACACCCGTGAGTTTTTTATTGACGGCATTAAACGAGATCGTTGGGTATGGTCGGGCGATGCGGCGCAAAGCTATTTGATGAACTATTACCTGTATTTTGATTCGCCTACGGTAACCCGAACCATAAGTGCTTTGCGTGGTAAAGACCCGGTAACCAGCCACATTAATACCATTATGGACTACACCTTTTACTGGTTCATCAGCATTTATGATTATTATCAGCATACGGGCGATAAGGCATTCATTCAGCAATCGTACCAGCGCATGCAAACCATGATGGACTACTGCCTGGCACGCCGTAATAAAGACGGATTAATGCAGGGCCTTACCGGCGACTGGGTATTTATTGATTGGGCCGATGGCCTGAGCAAACAAGGCGAAGTTAGCATTGAGCAAATGCTGTTTTGCCGCAGTTTGGAAACTATGGCCTTATGTGCCGATATCATGCACGATAGCAAAGCCGCTGCCCAGTATAGCGCACAGGCAAAAGACTTAAAAGCAAAGTTATTCACCTACTACTGGGATGCGCAAAAACACGCCCTGGTGCATAGCCGCATCAACGGTAAACCTACTGATAATGTAACCCGCTATGCCAACATGTTTGGCATTTTCTTCAATTACTTTACCGAAGCCCAAAAGCAGGAAGTGAAGAAGTATGTACTGATGAACGACAAGATTCAGAAGATCACCACTCCATACATGCGCTTTTACGAACTGGAAGCTCTATGCGCCATGGGTGAGCAGGATTACGTGCTGAAACAAATGAAGGATTACTGGGGCGGGATGCTTAACCTGGGTGCTACCTCGTTTTGGGAAGAATTCAACCCCGATAAAAAAGGTGCCGAACATTATGCCATGTACGGTCGTCCGTTTGGTAAGAGCCTTTGCCATGCCTGGGGAGCGAGCCCTATTTACCTGCTGGGTAAGTACTATTTAGGCGTAAAACCTACAGGTCCCGGCTATCAAACGTATTTGGTGGAACCACAATTGGGCGGACTGAAATGGATGGAAGGCACCGTACCAACACCTAACGGCGATATTAAGCTAAGTATTACTGCTTCGCAAATTAAATTAAGAGCGGCTACTGGTGTAGGGACTATTCGCATCAAAAGCAAAACCAAGCCGGTTTGCAGCAATGCAACGGTTAAAACGGTGTCGGCAGGGTTGTACGAAATTAGTACACAAACAGGAAAAGATTATACAATAAAATATACCGCAATTTAAGCAAACTTGCATGTTAAGACCAATCGCATGTTAGGGTCAATTCTGTACCCGGATGCGAAAACAGTAAATGCAAAAAATTATAACAATCAACAATATAAAGCCCTCCCTCCCGGGGAGGGTTTGGGTGAGGCTTCTTTTTTTGTTGCTTCCCGGTTCACTATTTGCGCAACTGGTAGATAAAACACCGGCAGCGGTACCTAATGCCCCTATAGTTTTTAATACCGAACCCTGGGAAGATCCGCTGGTGAGCGGCATTAATCGTGATGCTTCACGTGCTACGGCTTACTCGTTCAGCAATGTGGCCGATGCCTTACAGGGAGATCGCGATAAATCGGGCCGAATGCTGTCGTTAAACGGACAATGGGACTTCAGCTTTGCCGAAGGACCAGCCGCTGCCCCTAAAGATTTTTATAAGAGCCGCGTAAGCGGATGGAAAAAGATAACCGTACCCTCAAGCGTGGAAATGCTGGGTTATGGCAAGCCTATCTACAAGAGTGCCGTATACCCGTTTCGCCCGGTTAACCCGCCTCATGTGCCGCTTGATGTGAACGGCGTAGGCAGTTACCAGCGTACTTTTGATTTGCCTGCTAACTGGAAAGATATGAACGTTACCCTGCATTTTGGCGGGGTGAGTTCGGGCTTTAAAGTTTGGCTGAACGGTAAATTTTTAGGTTATGGCGAGGATAGTTTCCTATCGTCGGAGTTTAATATCACCCCTTACTTACAGGCCGGCGAAAATATTGTATCGGTACAAAACATTCGCTGGAGCGATGGTTCGTTTTTAGAAGATCAGGATCAATGGCGCTTAAGTGGTATTCACCGCGAGGTAATGTTACTGGCCGAGCCTAAACTGCGTATTGCCGATTTCTTTTACCAAACCAAGCTAGATAGAGATTATAAAGACGCTCTGCTGAGCATTCGTCCGCGTTTAGAAAACCTGACTGGTAAAGCCATTGCAGGTTACCGTATCAAAGCCCAATTGTTCGATAAGAACAAAAAAGAGGTGTTGCAAAAACCTTTGGCCCGGAGCGTGGAAAGTATTATTAATGAGATATATCCCAGGTTGGATAACGTGAAATTTGGTCTTCTCGAAACTAAAGTAACCAATCCTGCTAAATGGAGCGATGAACAGCCGAACCTGTATACGCTTACGCTATCGTTAGAAGACAGTACCGGCCATGTGCTGGAAGTGAAAAGCTGCCGTTTAGGATTCCGCAGTATTGAATTTTCTAAAACTGATAGCAAGTTGCTGATCAACGGCAAGGTGACTTACCTGTACGGCATTAACCGCCCCGACCATCATGCCGTAAAAGGTAAAGCGCTATCGCGTGAAGATATTTTAGACGATGTGCGAACTATCAAGCGCTTCAACTTTAACTGCATCCGTACCAGCCATTATCCAATGGATCCGTACTTGTATGACCTTTGCGACCAGTATGGTATTTTGGTAATTGATGAAGCCAACCTCGAAACGCATGGCCTCGGTTCTAAACTAAGCAACGACCCGCAATGGACCAGCGCCTACCTCGACCGCGCCACCCGCATGGTGATGCGTGATAAAAACCATCCGAGCATCATTATGTGGAGCTTAGGTAACGAGGCCGGCCGCGGACCCAACCATGCTGCTATGGCCGCCTGGATACATGATTTTGATATTACCCGCCCGGTTCATTATGAACCGGCTCAAGGCACCCCGCAAGCCGAAGGGTATATAGATGTGACCGATTCGCGTGCCCTCAAACCTAACGACCACTCTCACCGCATTCAAAACCCTATAGATGAGCCTTATGTAGATGTGGTGAGCCGAATGTATCCGGCCTTATATACCGCTCCACTGCTGGCTAATCAAAAAAATGGAGATACCCGTCCAATATTCTTTGTAGAATATTCGCACGCCATGGGTAACTCCAACGGTAACTTAAAAGACCTATGGGATCAGTGGCGTTCAACCAAACGCGTAATAGGTGGTGCTATTTGGGAATACAAAGATCAGGGGTTGCTGAAGAAAGATTTTGCCGGAACCGAGTTCTTTGCTTATGGTGGCGATTACGGCGAAAAGTATTTCGACAACTTTACCATTAAAGGAACCGTAGCATCGGATGGTCGCCCTAAAGCGGCTATGTATGAGTGCAAGTACGTGTTTCAGCCGGTGGTAAGTCAATTGGTTGATGCTGCCAAAGGTTTGGTGAAAATTGCTAACCGTAGTGCTGTTCAATCGTTAGCTGGTTATAATGTAGTACTTCAAGTACGCGAAGATGGCCACATTGTAGTGACCAAGGCAATGCCAGCTATCAATTTAGCTGCCGGAAAAGATACGGTGATCAGCATTAAAGCATACTTGCCATCGCTTAAAGCAGGACACGAGTACCTGGCCGATATTCATTTCAGCTTAGCCAAGGATGAACTATGGGCAGCCAGAGGTTACGAAATAGCTGCCGACCAGTTTGCATTGACCGGTTTGCCTGTGGCTAAATCATCCGCCAATAAAGGCACGGTTGCATTAGCAGATAATACCGACGCTTATACATTAACCGGTAAAGGGTTTAAAGTAAGTATCAGTAAACAAAATGGTGCATTAAGTTCATACGTTTATAATAATCAGGAACAGATCTTTGCGCCGTTATTGCCGCATTTTAGTCGTCCGGTTACTGATAATGACCACCGTGGCTGGAAAGCCGACCGCAAACTAAAGCCGTGGTTTAAAGCAGTGCCAGTACTTAAAAACATCAAGGCCAATAAATTAGCCAATGGCTCAGTCAATATTATAAGTGACTACAGCCTGATAAATGATAGTGCTGCCGTTACCGTTATTTATACGGTAAACGGTATGGGCGTAGTTAAAGTGGAGCAACTATTAACCCCTAAAGTTAGCGGCTTGCCTAACCTGCCCAAAGTAGGTATGCAGGGCGGTATCAAGCGCAGTTACGATAACATTAGTTGGTATGGCCGTGGACTAATGGAAAATTATATTGACCGCCGAAGTGGTTTCGAATCGGGTATCTATAGCCAGTCTATAACGGATTTTATGGAGAATTATGCCGTTCCGCAAGAGAATGGTAACCGTACCGATGTGCGTTGGATGCTCTTGGCCAATAAACAGCAAAACGGCTTACTGGTAGTGGCCGATAGCTTGTTGAGCATGAGTGCATGGCCTTATACCGAAGCCAACATTGTAGCTGCCAAACACACAAACAAACTAAAGGATGCTGGTTTTATTACCTTAAATATCGATCTGATCCAGATGGGATTAGGTGGTAACGACAGTTGGTCGGATGTGGCAGCACCGCTGGATATTTACCAGATACCGGCCAAGCCGTATAACTATAGCTTTTACCTGTATCCGTATAAAGGGAGTGTGAGTAATGTAACCGGTGTGGTTAGTAAAGTGAAGGATTAAAAGAATCAGAACACAAAAACGTGTCATTTCGAGTGATAGCGAGAAATCTTTTCAAGTAAGCAGCAAACCTGAAAGTCCGAAAAGATCCCTCACTATCGTTCGGGATGACAGGTTGTAATAATCGGTAAACCAGACCAATGAAGAAACTCATTCCATACCTACTGCTTTGCATCATTTGCCTGGGTTCTTCTATGGAGGTAACACAGGCGCAGGTCCGAGGCAAAGTATTGACTAAAACCGATCTGGAGCAGTTGTTTAAACATCCGCCGCAATCGGCCAAGCCCTGGGTATTTTGGTATTGGATGCAGGCTGCAGTAACCAAAGCCGGTATAACAGCCGATCTGGAGGCTATGAAACAGGCTGGTATGGGCGGTGCTTATTTAATGCCCATTAAAGATGTGGCCAACCCGGCCTGGATAACGCCGCCTGTGGAACAATTAACCCCCGAATGGTGGGCTATGGTGAAATTTGCCATGCAGGAAGCTGACCGTTTAGGTTTGCAAATGGCCATGCACGATAGCGATGGTTTTGCCCTGGCCGGTGGCCCATGGATAACACCCGAACTTTCCATGCAAAAAGTGGTATGGAGCAAAACCTTGGTTAAGGGCGGACAAACATTTAAAGACACCTTGCAAAAGCCCGAAAGCTACAAAGGTTATTATAAAGACATTGCCGTGCTGGCTTACCCATCACCAGCGGGTGCCGGTGTAACAAGCCAAAGAGTAGTTCCCAAAATAACCACCAGCGTTCCAGCAACCGATGTGCAGTTTTTAGCGGAACCGAACAATAAAAAGACATTTGCCAGTGCCGATTCCTGCTGGATACAGTTGGAGTTCGTACAGCCGTTCACCTGCCGCTCGCTGGTTATACGTACCAATGCACCTAATTACCAGGCGCAGCGTTTAATGATTGCGGTGAGTGATGATGGTAGAAATTTCCGCAACCTAACCCGCTTGGAATCGCCTCGACATGGCTGGCAGGATAATGATACTTATGTAACCCATACCATTGTACCTACAACCGCTAAATATTTCAGGTTCATTTATAACAAGGAAGGCTCTGAACCCGGCTCGGAAGACCTGGATTTTGCCAAGTGGAAACAGTCGCTCAAAATATCAGGTATTGATCTTTCGTCCGAATCGAGTATTCACCAGTTTGAAGGTAAAACAGGGGAGCTTTGGCGGGTAAGCAAACATACCACAACCGAGCAGTTGCCTAACGAATTATGCATACCTGCAGGCAAAATCATCAATATTACCAACAAACTGGATGCTAACGGTCGTTTACAATGGGATGCGCCTGCCGGTAACTGGACCATTTTGCGGGTAGGGCATACCTCAACAGGATATACCAACGCCACAGGTGGTAAGGGGGCCGGTTTGGAGTGTGATAAATTTAACCCGGCTGCTATTAAGCTACAGTTCGATAGCTGGTTTGGCGAAGCCTGTAAACAGATAGGTCCTGAGTTGGCTAAACGCGTGCTCAAAGTATTTCATGTGGATAGCTGGGAATGCAGCAGCCAAAACTGGTCGACCACGTTTGCGCAGGAGTTTCAGCAGCGCAGGGGGTACAACCTAATGCCTTACTTGCCTGTTATGGCAGGCGTACCGGTAGAAAGCGCGGCACGGTCAGAGAAAGTGCTGGCAGATGTAAGGCAAACCATTGCCGAACTTGTTGTAGATAAGTTTTATACCACCATGGCAAAGCTGGCGCATGAAAAAGGCTGCACCTTTAGCGCCGAAGCCGTTGCCCCGACCATGACCAGCGACGGATTGTTGCATTACAGTAAGGCCGATATTGCTATGGGCGAATTTTGGCTGCGCAGCCCAACGCACGATAAACCCAATGATATGCTCGATGCCATTTCGGGCGGTCATATTTACGGTAAAAATATTATACAGGCCGAGGCTTTTACCGAGCTGCGCACCATGTGGGATGAGCATCCCGGTATGCTGAAATCACTGGGCGACCGAAACCTGGCTTTAGGGGTAAACCGATTGGTTTTCCATGTAAATACGCATAACCCTTGGTTAGATAAAAAACCTGGCTTAACCTTAGACGGTATAGGTCTGTTTATGCAGCGCGATCAAACCTGGTATAAGCCCGGCCGCGCCTGGATCGAATATTTGGAACGCTGTCAGGCATTATTACAACAAGGCCATCCAGTTACTGACATTGCCGTATTTACGGGTGAAGAAACTCCGCGACGTTCTTTATTACCCGATAGGTTAATACCAAGTATCCCCGGCCTGTTTGGAGCCGAAAGAGTTGCACGCGAAAAGGAACGTTTAGCTAACAAAGGCTTACCTATGCGTACAGCGCCTATAGGTGTTAATAGTGGTGCTAATATGCTGGATGCTGACGCCTTGGTTGACCCGTTGCATGGTTACCAGTACGACTCCTTTAATTTGGACGCCTTGATGCGTTTGGCTGTTGTGAAAGATGGTCGAATAGAACTGCCGGGAGGTGCCAGCTACAAAGTGCTGGTTATTCCCGGCCATACGCAAATGCTGCCCAACGGTGCCGTTATGTCGCAAAAGGTGGTTGACCGTTTAAACGAGTTTATTGCTCAGGGCGCTACTATTATTTATCACCTGGAGGCTGGTCCTTCATTAAAACAATCCGGCAAAGGCCGCTTAATTGTCGGGCCATATCAGCAAGGTGATCTAAATAGCATAGGCTTACCTAAAGATCTGATCGCTCTTAACACAACAGGCCAGTATGCCGGTAACATTGCCTGGAACCATAGGGCTACCGCTAATGAGGATATTTATTTCGTTTCAAACCAGCTTAATGAAAAGCGCACGGTTCAGCTGTCCTTACGCAGCTCAGGAAAAATTCCAGAGTTGTGGGATGCCGTAACTGGTGAAATGTGCGAAGCAGCAGGTTGGCAGGTGCAAAACGGCCGTACTGTATTAACTGTTAACTTAGAGGCTAACGGTTCGGTATTCGTGGTGTTCAGAAAAACAGGTGTAGCCAATCTGTACAAAAAAGCGCTTGCATTCCAGTCTGTTCAAACGCTGAAACCGGATTGGACAGTAACCTTCGATAACCAGATGGGTGGACCAAAAGCACCGGTTAAATGGACCGCATTGCAGGATTGGAGCGAATCGGCCGATAGTGCGATTAGATACTATTCGGGTACTGCAATTTATAATCAAACGTTTAATTATAAAGCCAATAGCAAAAGCCAGTCGGCCGTTTACCTCAATTTAGGTAAGGTAGATAACCTGGCCGAAGTGTTTGTAAACAACGTTTCGTGCGGTATAGTATGGACGGCTCCATACCGCGTTAACATTAGCAAAGCGTCAAAATTAGGGGTAAATCAAATACGAATAGCCGTTACCAATACCTGGGCCAACCGCCTCATGGGCGATCATGCATTACCTAAAGAAAAACAAATAACCTGGACCAATGCACCCTACCGTTTAGAGGGCAAGGAATTGCTCCCTGCCGGGTTGAGGGGTCCTGTGGTGATTGAGAAAGTGATAGAAAAGTAACTGATATTATGATATGTCATTGCGAGGAGCGATAGCGAAGCAGCAACCGCACGCATGCATATTTAAACGCGTGCGGTTGGCACGCTATTCTTGTAATGATAGGCAGAAGAGGTATATAATACACTTGTCGGTCTGAGCCTGTCGAAGACTTAGCAAAGCGGCGAATGCTTCGACAAGCTCAGCATAACAGGGCACGTTAGGGATAGGAGCGGATACCGGCCCGTGCCAAGGCCTGTGCAGTATGAGCGGATAGCCCGGCCCGTAGGGAAACGCTCAAAAGAATGAGTAAAAAAGGTTGTTTAAAGATTGAACAGCTCAACATATAAGGATGATGAAGATGAGAAGATTAATGAATTTAGCCTGCGTAAGTGTGCTGTTGGTGGCAGCCAATTACGCCATTGCCCAAAACAAAGCCTTGGTAAATACTTCTGCAAGTCCGTACGCAAAGCTGAGCAGTTTGGATATGGGTAACGTAACATGGACCAAAGGTTTTTGGGCCGACCGTTTCCAGGTTTGCCGTGATACTATGATCCCTAATTTATGGAAGGTTTATACTGACCCTAATGTTAGCCATGCATACAAAAATTTTGAGATAGCTGCCGGATTAGATACCGGTTCGCATTCGGGTCCGCCGTTTCATGATGGTGATTTCTATAAGCTGTTTGAAGCCGTAGCCAGCATGTATAGCACAACGCACGACCCCAAATTGGATGCTTTGATGGATAAAACCATTGCTGTAATTGTAAAAGCGCAACGCGCCGATGGCTATATACACACCCCAACTATTATTGCGCAAAAAAATGATCCTAAGAATGCCAAGGCGTTTGCCGACAGGTTGAACTTTGAGACTTATAACCTGGGCCATTTGATGACGGCAGGATGTATTCATTACCGTGCAACGGGTAAAAAAACGCTGCTCAATGTGGCCATTAAGGCTACCGATTATTTGTATAATTTCTATAAAAAAGCATCGCCAGAACTGGCTCGTAATGCCATTTGCCCGTCGCATTATATGGGTGTAGTGGAAATGTACCGCACCACACGCGACCCTAAATATCTAGAACTATCCAAAAATTTGATCGATATCCGTGGTTTGATGAAAGACGGTACCGATGATAACCAGGACCGCATTCCTTTTCGTCAGCAAACTTCGGTTATGGGTCATGCCGTGCGTGCAAATTACCTGTTTGCCGGTGCCGCCGATGTATATGCCGAAACCGGGGACACAACCTTACTCCACACGCTTAACCTGATGTGGAACGATGTAGTGAACCGCAAAATGTATGTAACCGGCGGTACAGGTGCTTTGTATGATGGTGTATCGCCTGATGGAACTTCGTACAACCCGGTAGATGTTCAAAAGGTACACCAGGCTTATGGGCGCGATTACCAGTTGCCTAACTTTACCTCGCATAACGAAACCTGTGCCAACATAGGTAACGTTTTATGGAACTGGCGCATGCTGCAAACTACCGGTAGTGCTAAATATGCCGATGTAATGGAACTGGCTTTATACAACAGCGTGCTTTCGGGCATCAGTCTTAATGGGAAAAACTTTTTATACACCAATCCTATGAGCTATTCTGATGATCTGCCGTTCAGCCAGCGCTGGTCAAAAGATAGGGTGCCATATATCAAGCTATCAAACTGCTGCCCGCCAAACGTGGTGCGTACAATTGCCGAAGTAGCCGATTATGCTTATAGTGTATCGGACAAAGGTTTGTATTTCAACCTGTATGGTGGTAATGCACTTAACACGGTATTAAAAGATGGGTCGAAGTTAAAGCTGGACCAGAAAACTGAATACCCTTGGGATGGTAAGGTGAGCATTACTTTGCAACAAGCGCCGGCTAAAGCTTACTCCGTATTTTTAAGGATACCGGGCTGGTGTACCGGTGCAAGTATGTTAGTAAACGGCAAGCCCATTGATGCTAAGTTAACAACCGGCGAGTATGCCGAAGTTAACCGCAAATGGAAAGCTGGTGACAAAATTGAATTGAACCTGCCTATGCCGGTAAAACTAATGGAATCGAACCCATTGGTAGAAGAGACCCGCAACCAGGTAGCTGTAAAACGCGGACCAGTAGTATACTGCTTAGAGTCGGTGGATATGCCTAAAGGCCAAAAAGTGTTTAACGTAGCCATCCCGGTGCAAAACGATTTAAAGCCGGAACTGATCACTATTGAAAACAGCCCGATCATGAGTCTGACAGGTAAAGCCGACCTGAAAAATGAAGGCAGCTGGACCAACCAGCTTTACCGTGAAGTGGGTACTCAAAGCTCTAAAGTAACTATCCGTATGGTACCCTACTATGCCTGGGGCAACCGTGGCCATGTTGATATGGAAACGTGGATACCGTTGGATAGGTAGTGCAAATACAAACTAAAATCGTCATTGCGAGGTATGAAGCAATCTCTATGTAGAAAAGCATTCTGCTACCTATCGCTCGAAATGACGGTTTTGTTATACTATTTTTCCTCCTCTCAATGACATGAATTTTTACTTACTGGTTAGCAACATATACAATTGCTGTCGGTAGAATTTGATACGTTTGCAGCAATGGAACAGGTATTAGATAACCCAGCTTGGAACGCTTTAAATACAGGTAATAAGCATTTGTCGTTCGGCAACGAAGAAATTAAATTTTTTGATGAGCAGACTTCTCCCTTTGCAGGAATGAAGGAGTATTCAGAAGATAGCTTTCAGCAACTTCATAATTTGTATCAGGGGCAAAGTCCAAAAGTAGTTATACTCGATAAGCCAATAATAGTACCGCAACCGTGGATCACCTTGAGGTATATGAAATGCCTTCAAATGGTTTATAAAGGAGAGGTTCCGGTTACATACAATCATGCGTTAATAGTACCTCTAAGCCATGAACATGTGCCTCAAATGATAGAACTTACAACTTTAACAAACCCTGGACCATTTGCCGTAGATACTATTTCGTTCGGACATTACACGGGGATATTTGATGACGGTAAATTGGTTGCTATGGCTGGTCAGCGTATGAACCCGGAGCCATATGCTGAAATAAGTGCGGTTTGCACCCATCCCGATTATTTAGGAAAGGGATACGCTAAACAATTATTGCTGCACCAGGCTAATCGCATTATGGCAGCTGGCAGCATTCCATTTTTGCATGTATTAGATACTAATGAGCGGGCTATAAAAGTGTACGGGTCTCTGGGTTTTGAAACACGAACTAAACTGCATTTTTATGTCATTCAGAAATAGGCTCCTGCACTTATAATAAGATAGAGAGTACATGACAAAAAAGACATGTTAGTGCAAGGATAGTTTCGGAAAATGTACAAACAAAAATCCCCCTTTCGGGGGATTCCAAATTTCAATAAAGCTTCTTTATACTGCATCAGATAACGAACTGAATGTAAAGTCACGTATTTTCATGGGCGGTATTAAATAACTTCGGTAGCTTTCTACGCTGATGGCGCGTTCAGGCTTTCCTAATGCTTCTACGTTGTTCAGCATAATGATGGGGCTTTCGTTAAAGCGCATGTTCTTGATAGGGAACTTGATCTTTCCGTTCTCAATATAGAAAGTACCATCGCGGGTTAGGCCGGTAAGTGCTAATACTTGCGGGTCAACCATACGGATGTACCATAGGCGTGTAACCAAAATACCACGCTCGGTGCTTTTGATCATTTCATCCAAACTCATGGTGCCGCCTTCCATAATAATATTGCTGGGTCCGGGTTGTGGTTTTACGCCTTTCTTTTCGGCCCAATAGCGCGAATAGCTCAGGTTTTTTACCACACCTTTATCAAACCACATGGTTTTTTCCAATGGCATACCATCACCGTTCCAGGTACCAGATGGTAACTCCGGGTTAAACGGATCAGAGTAGATAGTTACTTTTTCATCCAAAAGTTTTTCGCCTAAACGGGTACCGCCACCTTTTTTACTCAAGAAGCTGCGGCCTTCATCGGCACTGCGCGCATCAAACCTGAACATGTTTTCCATCATGTAGGTAGCCGCAATAGGCTCCAGTATAACGGTATATTTACCGGGCTCAATGGCTCGGGCACCAACTGAACTTAATGCTTTTTGCGTAGCTATTTTTGTAGCCGAATAGGTATCTAACTTGCTTACGTCAGTAAACCCGCGTGAAGCATAGCCCGAGCCGGTACCTTCCGCATTACGGGTAGTTACCGAGAAAGTAACGTCGGTAGATTTGTTATAGGCAAACATCCCTTTAGAGTTCATAACCGCTCTGAAATCGGTAGAGTTTTCTAAGAAACCTGCAGCGCTCAACTTGGCTTCTTTGGTCACCTGTAAACTTTTAGCTACCAGTTCGGCCCGGCTTTCGGGAGTCATGGCGGCTGTGTTTTCGTTGTAGGTTAACGATTCTTTAAAGGTTTGAGGGCCAAGCGGTGGCATATATTCCGAATTTGCTGGGGCTAGCTGCGCCAGTTCTTCCGAGCGGCGCACTACTTTTTCAAGCGAGGCATCGTCGAACTCGTTAATAGTAGCTGTGCCTGTTTTTTGGCCGAAGGTAGAGCTAACCGCTAAGCCAAGCGTGCCTATATCACCAGCGGTTGACACCTGGTTCAGCGCGTAACGGATGTTACCACCTTCGGTACCACCCAAACTTATCTCGCAGGCATCTGCTTTTGAATAACTGAGCACCTTCTTTAATAAAGTTTGTGCTTCTTCTTTGTTAAGTATTGGCATATCGTAATTATCCGATTCTTCTTTTAGTATTAATTACATTAACTCCGGTAAACTTAGCGGTAGACGAACCGTGCGATACGGCGTTCGACTGGCCGGGCTGACCTTTGCCATCATTAAAAGCTCCGCCTAAACGGTAATCACGCTCATCGCATACGGCTGCAAGCGAATTCCAGAACTCTTGGTTGGTAGCCTGGTAAGCCACATCGTTAAGCATGCCTACAATTTTTCCGTTCTTAATTTCGTAAAAAAGCTGACCGCCAAACTGGAAGTTATAACGTTGCTGGTCTATAGAGAAAGAGCCGTTACCCACAATGTAAATGCCTTTTTCTACGCCCTTAATCATATCATCAACGCTTAAAGGAGTTTTACCCGGTTGTAATGATACGTTAGGCATCCGCTGAAACTGTACATCGCTCCAGGTTTGAGCATAGCAGCAACCTTGCGATTCTTTTAAACCTATCATATGGGCCTGATCGCGAATGGCCTGGAAGTTTACCAGCGTACCATCTTTTACCAGATCCCACTGCTTAGGTTTAACGCCTTCATCATCATAACCCACAGCGCCTAAAGAACCTTTTTGGTTTTTATCAGCCACTACGGTCATGTTTTTGCTGCCGAATTTAAAAGTGCCCGATTTAAGTTTTTCTAACGAAAGGAAGCTGGTTCCTGCATAGTTGGCTTCATAACCTAATACGCGGTCGAGTTCGGTAGGGTGGGCAACCGATTCGTGAATGGTTAACCAAAGATGCGATGGGTCTAACACCAGGTCATACTTACCCGGCTCAACCGATTTGGCAGATACCTTTTCGGTAGCGTTCTTAGTGGCATTTTTTACGTCTTCCAGCATATCATACCGGTTTTTGTAACGGGTAACAATGCCCTGCACTTTTTCCGATTCACTCGGTATTAAGTATTCATAACCCATACCAACAGGTGAGCTTAAAGCTGCACGCGTTTCAAAAGCACCCTTGGCCGAGTCTATTTTTGTAACACTGAAGTTAGGGTACAGGCGGTGAATGTCCTGATCGATATAAGAGCCATCGGTAGAGGCGAAGTATTTTTGCTCGTTGATGGCCAGTATGGTAGAGTTAACGAAGTTTGCACCACCGGCTAAAGCTGCGCCGTTAACCGACATCAGCAAATCAACCTTTTCTTTAATAGGTACTTCAAAGGCATTCTTTTCAATAGGAGTTTTCCAGGTTACTTCGCCATATCCTTTTTGAGGGGCCAGTTGCACCGGTGTACCGCCAATTTTAGAGTTGGCTTTAGCCACGGCCACAGCACGTTCGGCGGTTTTGGCTATGCCATCTTTGGTTACGTTGTTGGTAGCTGCAAAGCCCCAGCAACCGTTCACCAAAACGCGGATACCCACACCATACGATTCGGCGTTGGCCACGTTTAACACACGGGTTTCGCGGGTTACCACGGCTTGGTTAAGGTAACGGCCAATACGCACATCGGCGTAGCTGGCACCTTTTGATTTGGCAGTGTTGAGGGCAACATCGGCCAATTCTTTTTTGATGCGCGCGTCTACCTGCTCTAACGACTGCAGCGGATCAATGGGCGTACCAAAGGCCGGCAGGTTGGGTAGCATAATAGCGCCGGCACCCACGCCCGACAGGTAAATAAAATTTCTACGTTTCAAGGTTTAATCCTCCTTTAGTAATTAGTGTAGTTAGTTAAATAGTTTTTTAGCTGATGAACTTACGTTCCACCCATAAGAAAGTACAAGATGCCAATAAAATTAAATAAAACCAGATTTTAGGCACTTCAATTTTAACCGTTTGCTGTATTTGTTTTGTTACAGACGATTTATTTTCCTGGTTCTTAAGAAACTCTTTGGTTAAAGTTGTCTTTTGTAAAAATTTTAGAGACTTCCAGTCTTTATTTTTACCGTTATACCACCAATAAGGTTCAGTATTGTTAGTATTAACAGTTTGCCAGCCCTGTTTTTTTGGTATATAAGTACTAATCCATTCGTAAGGGACTAATGAGTTTTGAACTGTTGTTATATTTTCACCATTCACCTTAATATTTGATGGTGCATTAGCACTTTGTAACATTATTTCAACCGACTCATTTACGGCAGGGATGTCGGAAGCAATTTTCCAGCTTTGTGCGGGTAATGGCTTACGTGCTGACTTGTTGATTAGCAATGACCACAGCGAAGCATAATCCTGCCTGTTGCCATTTAATAACCAGGTATAAGTATGGTTAAGTGTAGTAAATGCCAGCCTACCGGCACCGGCCAGGGACGTACCTGCCAGTTCATGGTTCTGGGCATCGGTCACTAACGTTTGTGTGTTGTTACGATAGCTGATGTATGACGGATCGATATTTAGTTTAGCGGTCTTGCTTTTTTGATTTTGAAGGATGAGTGGCACCGAAAGCTGTTGTTTAGCGGCAATGGTATTTACAGGGAAATCACGTTGGAGCCAAGACGCGGCCTTATCGGAACTATCGGCTCGGATGATAACACCTAACCCTTTTTGAGTTACCTGCTGCCAAAGCGTTGCACTTTCGGCAGGGGATAAGGATTTTAATGCCGAAAGATCACCGACCACTACATCAAATTTATCGAGCATACCAGCTGATAGTCGCTGTAAATTTATCTTGTCTATGTTCACATACTCTGCGCTAATCTTATCTTTACTGATGACTGCGCGGGCTGCTACGGCGTAACCGTTTTCGCTCAGCCAGTTCTTCAAAAACCGGGTTTCAAAATCGGGGGAGGTATTCAGCATTAATACTTTTACCGGTTTGGTGGCTTTAATTTGAATAGGTAGGTTTTCCGATGCTAAAGTATCGGTTCCTAAGAAAGCCAATAGTTGGTACACTACCCGTCCTGTTGGTTTAGGTAAGGTTCCGAGTTGAAAAGCAGTTGTTCTATTTGCCGGAAGCACAACTGAATCCAAGGAAGTATTCAGCCCTTTCAACAGTAATGTGATTGGTTTTGCCTCGTTGTTTTTAAAGGTTCCTTGTATGTTTAGCGCATCACCTGTTTTAAGGGTGCCCGGCCAACTAATAGATTGGATACCGGCTGGAGCAGCAGGCGCAGTATAGCTTACGGTTAAGCCGCTTAACTGCTTTAACTCATCGGCTGCCAGGCCATAGCCTAAAATCTTTACTTGTTTAAGCGCCGGTTTGCGGTTGGCTAATTCTTCAGGACTTCCTATCAACGTAGCCTTTGCGTAACTTTTATGTATGGCTTTATCAGTAGTGAAAACCTGCGCATTATTCGGCATGCTGTCTTTACTAAAACCTTCGGTTAGCAATACCGCATTACTTTGGTCGGCTACGGGTACTTGCCCGTTGTAAGAAATAGGCAGCGCAATGCAGGCCAAAGCAGCAAGTGCCAGCCAAATGGCCAGTAGGCGCCAGGTTAGAAGCCTGCGGTCGGGCCGGGCAAACTCCTGCCAACTGAACAGGAGCGCCAGTATAACACAAATAATAATAACCGATAGTGTCCAGTTCATTCTCTTTATTTACCGGTTTAAGTTTTTATAATAACGTTGGGCCAAACCCATATCGGCATTGGTGGTAGCAGATGATGGGATGGTTTTGCTCACAGGCAAAGTTTTTTGAATAGCTTTTTCTACGATCATCCTGTCCGAACTTTGCACCATGGTATTACCAGCCAAAATGCGACGTACCGCACTAACCGCTTTTAAATAAATACCCGGTTGTGCCGATGCCTGAACGGCCAGTTGCTGACCCGCCAGTTGCAACGTGCGTTTATCGGCAGCGGTTAAAGCCTGGTGTTTGCTTTGTTCTAAAATTGCCGCTGCTTTTTTAAGCGTTTCAAACTTGTCGGCCCCTGCTTTCATGGTGAGCTGGTTAACCGGGCTGCCAATTTTAGTCAAATCGCCGCTCAGGCGTTTCTCGGGTTTAAGCGGCGGCGGGTTATAGCTGGTTTTTGCCACAAACGACCGTGATTTTTGCTGGAGGTCTTTTAACAAACGCAGAGCCTTGTATTCGAATGGTAAGGCTTCCTGTGGTTTGTAAAGGCGCAGGCGCAGTTCGGCTTTCCACATTTCGTTGAGGGTGGCTTTCAGTTGCGCTTTAACTTTAGGTTCTAAAAAGGTAGCATCTTCGGCATTGTCATGCTTATCGGTATAGGCATCCATTATCATTTTGGCATCTCCAAAGTTTTCGGCTTTGGCTAAATCTGTATTATCGTCGCCTTCTGTTCCGCTTTCATCTTCATCGCCCAAAAACTTCCCATAGCGCAGGCGCAGCATTTTTTGATCGGTACCTATATCGTTACTGCGCGTTTTAAAAGCGGTTACGCTAATGGTATCTTTTTCTTTCAGCAGCTTTTCGGTATCTAAAATAATTTGGCGCTGGCTCCTGAAATATTCGGGTTTAATATTAGCTGCGGCCACTATGCCATCCATGCTTAATAGTTGGGCGGTATCTTGAATGGAAACGATCAGGACATCGGTACGGGTTTTTTGCTGATGCGTGTCCTGTGCCTGGATATAGAAGTACAGTTCATCGCCCGGCTCCATATTGAGTTTAGGTAAATCTATAGTCCGTTGCAGGTTGTATTGCTTATTGTGCTGCGCAAACGAGGCATTAAAAGAAAAAGTAGTATCCTTAAACTTTACCGATTCGCCGCTGCCTTTGGCAATGGTGGCAAAGATTTGGGCATTGTTAATACCGTAGTCGTCGGTAATGGCAGAACTGATGCTAACGCGCTGTGCTTCGCCCGCATCAATATGTGTGTATTGTTTAGGCGTTTTAATGCGGATAACCGGCAAAGCATCCTTCACAACCTGGATTTGGTACAGATCGGACAGTTTACCATCGATACTTACCTGGTAAAATCCTGACTTATTAATTAAGCGCTGGGTTTTCCATTCAGTAGCATTGTTACCGTTTAATTGAATTTTTTCACGTTCGTTAAAAAGCAGCAAAACCTGTTTAACCGCAATGTTGGTGCTGATTTTCCAGGTAACCACGGCACCTTCTTCGGCCTCTATGGTGAATTTATCTTGTGTGCGTGCTGCTTTGCCGGTGTAGGCCGGGGGACTAATCTTTAAATTAACACCATCTATTTGTGGTAGTATCTTTTCGGGTGGTGTGTTTTTTTGAGATGGCGTTGTATTGCTACCAAAGGTGTAACCGGAGCCTGACGACTTCCACAATTGTCCCAGTTTTAATATAGCAGCGCTTAAACCTAAGGCCAGTAAAAACAACCAGGCCGCTTTTTTAAGGCGTTGAGTGAATAACGGTGGCTGCGCGGGGATGTGCGTTAATGCCTGTTCAACCTTGCTGAGCTGCAAACGCTCTAGCAGGTTTAAATTGCCGCTCGATTTAATCACCAAGGCACTGCTCTCTTCCAGCTCGGGGTACGAAAAATCTAAAAAACTGCAAACGGTAGTTACTGTGGTATTCCAGGGGCGGCGAATTGCGGCAAGTAAAGCCATTGCCAATAAAAAGATGAGAATAGCTAACCAGATTGCCTGAGTGGGTAACAGTTCATATAAAAGGCTACCCAAAATAAGGGCCGTGCCGGCCGCCAGCAAGGCATCGGCCAGTAGCTGGTAGCCAATGTAGCGTTGCCTGAGCTGTTCTATTTTATAGTTTGCTGCCTGCTCCATTAAGTTGTAGTGATTTTTAGGGTACGATGAGCCATCCAGCGTTCGGCGGCGAAAATGACAATTAGCGCGAGCCAGAAATAGTGGGTTAGGCTTTTGTTTTCGACCGGTTTTTCAGTGGCAATAGTATGATTTTCACTGATGATCTCCGGCATATATTGCTGCGTACTTAATACGCGCCTGTCGTATTTGGCTACATCTGCTTTGGATGGAGATACTATTAGTTTTAACATCCACGCCGGGAAGGCATCGCTCCAAACCAGGTCGTTCCAGGCCGGGTTAAAGCGACTATAATAGTGGTATATAACAGATTGATCTTGTTGTTGCCTGCTTAACACCGGGTGACCAAATCCATTCTGCCAAACGGGATCATAATTATTGGTGGTGTTGATAAGCTTGAACAGATCCACCTTTTCGTCAGCGGGCAAAGCTGTACTGAACCTGCCACCGTTGCTCATCCAGCTTTTAACGGTTGTTGGCTTGCCTCTTTCGTAAGTGAAAACGTTTTGGCATTTAGTTAAAATTTGGTTGCTGATGCTTTTATCGGATAACCAAAATAACCATGTGGTATTAGCGGGAACCAAGTTGGCGTTGTTAATGCTTTTAATGCTGATATTACGCTGACTAAACTGGCTCACGGCCTGTAAGGCAGCTTTGAGGTAGCCGGCATCGGTGGTATTATTATCCGCATATATAATGATGTTTTGTTTGGTGGTATCAATAGTTACCGGTTCCTGCTTACTATTGGGCAGATTAACCCGTGCTTTGCCATTGCTGGTACTGAGCATGAAAGCAGCATTGTTCCTGTCGTTTGCGCGGATGTTGCTGTAAATATAATTTGTGCCTATTGGTTTGCTGTTTCCTTGCACCACGCGAATATCGCCGTTGTTGGTAAACCAAGCATTATGTATAAAGGTAATTACCGAATCGGCCGGAGTATAGGTTTGCCAGTGCAAGTTTAAAGCTACCTGTGGTTTGCTGCCGGTAAAATAGCTTGCCTTATTAGGGGTGAATATATAAAGCGGCAGGGTAGAGGCTACGCTGTTGTTGAGTTGCCTTGCGAGGTTCCAATAATGCGGAAGCGGGGTGTTAGAAGTGGAGAATTGGTTTTTTAAAGAATCTTTTGGATTAAGCAGGATCTGTTGCAAGTTAGATTTTGAAAAGCCACTGTTAAAGTAGTGAAACTCGTAGCCTGCTTTGGTCAGTGAATCTATACGAGGTTTAAATTGTTGGTAGGTTGATGTAAAGCTTTCTTTAGGAACCAGTACCCAGCCTTTTGCTTTGGTAGCTTGTAGTTTTTTTTGCCATACGGGTAAGGCCAGCAGTAAAGCCAGCAATAGGAGCAGCAGGCAGCGCAACAAAAACAACGGGATATCCAGCAGCTTAAAGCTTCGGCTGCTTTTGCGCGATGCGGCAGCAATAAGCGAGATACTGCCTACCTTTAGTACTTTACCCGACCGCACATTCCATAGGTGTATAACCACCGGTATAACTATCGCGGCAGCACTAAATAACCATATGGGATTTAAAAACTGAAACATGAACCCCTCCAAACCCTCCCCTGGGAGAGGGCTTTTGATTTGCATTTATATTAATGATATAGTTCTTCACAATTTCCTTCTAACCACCCTCTCCTTTGGGGAGGGCCGGGGTGAGGTTTACCCTTTATTCCTTTGCACCAAAAAATCCCGCAACGCCTTGTCTAGCGGCTCGCTGGTGCTGAGCATGCGGTGGATGATATGTTTGCCTAATAATTGCATGCGGATATTTTCCTGATGCGATTTTAAAGCTTCCTGGTATTGTTTTTTAGCTTGTGGGCCAACTTGTACCACTTCGCCGGTTTCTAAATCTTCTAACGAGGAATAGCCTTTAAAATCGAAGTCGAGCTCATTTTGCCCCATCAGCTGAAACACGATGATCTCGTGCCTTAATGCAGCCAGCGAATCCAATAACTTCATGATCTCGCCCTTGGGTTGGTACATATCGGTAATAAAAACCAACAGTTCCTTACGGCCCGAGCCAGCAAACAACTCTTTGTAATGTACTTCCTGCGTAAAGGTGCCCGATGGTTTGATGTTTTCTAACTGATGATACAGCCGCTGCAAATGCTGCGGATCGGGCCGCGAGGCCAGCGAGAACAAGCCGCCTTCTTTAAATACATATAAACCTACGGCATCGCCCTGTAAGTTTGCCAAATAGGCCAGCGATGTAGCCAGGAACCGTGCATAATCTATCTTTTTAATATCGCCGTCCTGATGGTTCATGGAGGCACTGGCATCCACCAGAAAACGGACGGATATACTGGTCTCAATTTCCGACTCACGAATATAATATCGGTCGCTGCGAGCAAACATGCGCCAATCCATCCATCGCAAATCATCGCCCGGCTGGTAGCTGCGGTACTGGCTAAACTCCAAACCGGGTCCCTTAACGGTACTTTTGTTAAAGCCGTTCATAAACCCATCAATTACCGTTTTAGCCAGTAAGGGCAGGGTTTTAATGGACATGAGTACTTTAGGATCCAGCATATGTTGGTTCTGTTGTCGGTTGTCTGTTTTCAGTTGTCAGTGGTTGGAGAAGTTACCGTTTAGTCTAATTCAGACAACGGGCAACTGTCAACAGACAACTACTTCCTCGGTATCAATTTAATTAATTCGGCTGTTGCTTTGTCCGATGTGATGCCTTCGGCTTCGGCTTTAAAGTTCATGAGTACGCGGTGACGTAGCACAGGTGTTGCCATGGCATGTATGTCTTCCATTAACACGGCATAGCGGCCTTTCAATAGAGCACGGGCTTTGGCGGTTAATATTAAGGCTTGCCCAGCCCGCGGACCAGCGCCCCAGCGTACCCATTCTTTTACATAGCTTAGGGTGGTGGTATCGGGGCGTGTAGCGCGAATGAGTTCACTTACATAGCGTACCAGATCTTCGCTGATGCTTACCTGTCGTACCAGGGCTTGCGCCTGCTGGATCTCTTCAGCAGTAATTACCGGGTTAACCGTGGCTTTGCCAGTACCGGTGGTGCGGTTTAATATTGCAAATTCTTCCTCGGCAGTTGGATAGCCTATTTGTACTAATAGTAAAAAGCGGTCTAACTGCGCCTCGGGCAAGGGGTAAGTACCTGCCTGCTCAATGGGGTTTTGGGTAGCTAAAATAAAGAAAGGCTTATCCAGCGGATATGTTTGTCCGCCATAGGTCACTTCAAACTCCTGCATAGCCTCTAATAAGGCCGATTGCGTTTTGGGCGGCGTACGGTTAATTTCATCAGCCAAAATAATATTGGCAAACAGGGGACCTTTATTAAACTTGAAAAAACGTTTGCCGGTCACATGATCTTCTTCCAGTATTTCGGTGCCCACAATATCGGTAGGCATTAAATCGGGCGTAAACTGTATACGGCGAAAGGAGAGGTGCAAGGCCTGTGACATGGTTTTTACCAGCAGGGTTTTAGCCAAACCGGGTACGCCTTCCAGCAGGCAATGGCCGCCGGCTAAAAAGGCTACGAGCAGTTCATCTAAAATATGTTCCTGCCCTACAATTACCTTTTGTATTTCGGTTTTTAGCTGCGGTAGTTTAGCCAGCAGCGATTTAACGTGGGTTTCTGTGAGTTCCAAAGCCTAAATTATGTTTAAAGCGTAAGCACTTATCAATTAGTTCCACAAGATATTGTGATTTGATTTAAAAGTGCCCATATTTTGCAAAAAATTCAATTGAGTATTCAAAAAATTACAAACCCGGCAAGGAATTTCTTCCATCCCAACGAAATTTTCTACTACTTTTAAAGTTTTAACAGTAATGTCTTTAAATTCAAAGTTCACTTTTACGCGTTTAAGTTATCACTCGGGCGATTGGGATACCGATCAGCGTATGCCTGTTAATATTTTGAACTCATTGCTGGAATATACCACTATTCCTATTGATCAAAAAGAAAAGGTTGTAGCGTTGAGTAGTCCCGATGTTTTCAACTCGCCTTTTAGCTATCTGAGCGGTCACAAACTGGTACAATTTGATACGCAGGAACGCGCCAACTTTAAAAAGTACGTGCATAATGGTGGCTTTGTATTTGTAGACGATTGCAACCACGATATTGACGGACTGTTCGCCAAGTCGTTCGAGGCGCAAATGGCCATGCTGTTTGGGCCGCAGGCATTAAAGAAAATTCCCAACAACCACGAAATCTACAGGTCGTTCTTCACTTTTGAAAAAGGTCCGCCTAATACTTCTTTTGAATTGAACGGCTGGGGCGACGACCTGGTACACGATTATTTGAAAGCCATTACCATAAACGGGCGCATTGCAGTACTATACAGTAACAAGGATTACGGCTGCGAGTGGGATTACGATTTTAGGAATAAACGGTTTTTAGCGGAGGATAATACTAAGTTCGGCGTAAATATTGTGGTTTATGCTATGAGTTCGTAACGGGTAACTAAAAACAGCTACTTTTGCTACGGCTGCTAACACAGCATTATATACATGGACGAATTTTTTGTTAAGGACGGGGAAGAAGAAAAAGGCCCGTTTACCTTTGAAGAGCTAACCGATGGCCGGTTAGAACCCAATGATTTGGTGCGTAATAATTCTAACGTTTGGGAAAAAGCCAGCGACCTGCCCGATTTTACCGAATACTTTCAATACGAAGGCTTTTACTTTCCAACCGAAAATAATTTAGCAGGGTTCGGCATTCGTTTACTAGCCTATTTTATAGATTATATAGTACTGGTATCGGTTATTGTAATTGGCTTTTTAATAGCCGGTAACTTTTTTAATTACGATATTCAGAAGCTTAACATAGAGCAGGAGCAAAACCGGGAAGTGTTGCAGGGGATTGTGGCCGCATCTTTTGTGTTGTATAATCTTTTGTTATATGTGTCTCCATTAAGTGCTACCCTGGGTCAAACGCTTTGCAAACTAATTGTGGTAGACGCTGATGGTAAAAAGCTCGGCTTTTTAAATTCGTTGATCAGGAGCGTAGGTAAATTGCTATCGCTGGCGTTTTTTGGGATTGGCTTTATAGGGATATTTTTCAGCCAGTATAAACAGGCTTTTCATGATGTGTTTGCTAAGACTTTTGTGATCAGGAAAAATGTTTTGAACATGCCTGAAGATGAACAAGAGGGCATGTTCTAATTGAAAGGATGCGTATGAAAATCCATATTATGGGTGCTTCCTGCGCAGGCTCTACCACCTTGGGCATTACTTTAGCACAACTTCTAAAATACCCGTATTTCGATACTGATTATTTTTTTTGGGAACAAACCGAAATTCCTTTTACCATAAAACGTGACCGCGATCAGCGCATCCAAACATTAAAAGAGTTGCTTGTTTCTCATCAAAACCATATTGTGGGTGGTTCATTAGTAAACTGGGGCGATGAATGGTTAACGGCTTTCAATCTCGTAGTTTTCTTGCACGTTCCACCCCAAATTAGACTGCAGCGTTTAAAAGAAAGGGAATTTGAGCGTTACGGAGATGTGATACACACCGACCCTAACCGCATAGCCGCATACCAGAAGTTTTTAGACTGGGCTGCAGCTTATGATACCAATGCCATAAGCGGGCGTACTTTGCAGGTGCATGAAGACTGGCTGAGTAAGGTGACCTGTCCCGTGCTCCAAATAAGAGGAGATACTACCGTGCAGCAAAGAATCGATCTCATTTTGAACAAAATGGAGGTTATCAATCATCTGCAATAAATTAACATTCACTTGAAACAACGATAAGTGCATAATGCTTAACTTTGTATTTCAAATTGAAAGCTATTCTGCGCATATATGATGAATGCTGAAGCCGTTAAAGCACTGCAAGGACGTTACTGTAACTCGTTAACCCAATATTCCCGTTTTGTAACCCGCGAGGTAACCATTGGCGATGTGCCTATGGGGGGCAACAACCCTATCCGTATTCAAAGCATGACCACTACCGATACCATGGACACCCTGGGTACGGTAGAGCAAACCATCCGCATGGTTGATGCCGGTTGCGAGTACGTGCGTATAACCGCGCCCAGTATTAAAGAAGCCAACAATTTAGCCGAAATTAAAAAACAGCTGCGTGCCCGTGGCTATACCGTGCCCTTAGTGGCCGATATTCACTTTACACCTAACGCTGCCGAAGTGGCCGCCCGTATTGTAGAAAAGGTACGTGTTAACCCAGGCAACTATGCCGATAAAAAGAAATTTGACGAAATAGACTATACCGACCTGCAATACCAGGGAGAACTTGACCGTATATTTTCGAAGTTTACCCCGCTGGTTAACATTTGCAAGGAGTACGGCACTGCCATGCGCATTGGTACCAATCATGGTTCGTTAAGCGACCGAATTATGAGCCGTTACGGCGATACCCCGCAGGGGATGGTAGAATCGGCTATGGAGTTCATTCGCATGTGTGAGGCATTAAATTACTATAACTTATGCATCAGCATGAAGAGTAGTAACCCTCAGGTGATGGTACAGGCTTACCGCTTACTGGTGCAAACCATGGTAGCCGAAGGTATGAATTACCCGTTGCACCTGGGTGTAACCGAAGCCGGCGATGGAGAAGACGGTCGTATTAAATCGGCCGTGGGTATTGGTACCCTGCTCGAAGATGGCCTGGGCGATACCGTACGCGTATCCCTCACCGAAGAACCCGAAGCCGAAGCACCGGTAGCTATTGCGCTGGTAAACCGTTATTCAGTTCGCAGTTCACAGTTGAAAGTTGACAGTGGTCGTCAGTTGCAGGTTAGCAGTGGCCTGCTGTTAAGTGGCAGTTTACAGTCAACAGACAACAGACAACAGACAACCCACTCTCCCTTCGAGTACGAAAAACGCACTACCGACGAAGCCAACGCTTTTATTGGCGGACACATGGTGCCGCGTGTGGTGTTGGATTTAAGCAACCGGAATTTAAAAGACCCATCGGTATTGAACGATGCCGGGTATTTGTATTCGCCGGTGCTGGATAAGTATAACATGGCCGATCAGTCGGTGGATTTTGTTTACCTGGCTGGCAACCTGCCATCGTTTACTTTTCCGGGGAACTTAAAACAACTTTACAATTATACTACCTGGCTAACTTTAGCTAATAAAAAGAACTGCCACCCGGTATTTTCTTTGGCCGAATACATGGCCGCCGAAGATCGTTCATCAGAACTGAATTTGGTGATGGTAAACCTCGCCGATTTTGATGCAGCGCAGTTTATTCAACTCGCTCATGACGATAAAGGGCTGGTTTGGGTTTTAAAAACTGATGCCGCACATGGCATGGCCGAGCAGCGATCTTTCTTTTTTGCATTGGAAGCGGCAGGTATAATTACACCTGTTATCATTCGGAGAAGCTACTTGTTTGGCAATGAGTTGCCAGTTGCCGGTTTACAGTTGCCGGTAGATAGCTCACCGTCGATAGTTAATGTAGATAATTCAGAAGTTTTAATACCCGCAACAGAACATACACCTCCGGCCACAAACCTCCAGCTTTACGCAGCTACCGATATGGGTGCTCTACTGGTTGATGGTTTTGGCGATGGGGTATGGATAGACGCGCCAAATATGCCGGCTGCCGTGATAACTTCAACTGCCTTTGGCATTTTACAGGCTACGCGTTCGCGTATATCAAAAACCGAGTACATCAGCTGCCCAAGCTGTGGCCGCACGCTGTTCGATCTGCAGGAAACTACGCAAATGATCCGGAGTCGTACCAGTCATTTAAAAGGATTGAAAATTGGGATTATGGGTTGCATTGTAAACGGTCCCGGCGAAATGGCCGATGCCGATTATGGCTATGTAGGCTCTGGTCCAGGTAAAATCACTTTGTACCGGGGTAAGGAAGTGGTGAAGAAGAATGTAAATGCTACCAATGCGCTGAACGAACTAATCGGGATTATTCAGGGTGATGGTAACTGGGTGGAACCGGTTGCTGTTATTTAAATATAATGGGTACGGTATATTGCACCGCTACCGGTTTTCCGTTTTGCATACCGGGCATCCATTTGGGCGATAATTTCATAACCTGAATGGATGCCTTTTCGGCTCCTTCATCAAAATGACGGCCGACGGCTTGAATATTACTTAAGGAGCCATCTTTTTCCACAATAAAGGTGATGTTAACTCTGCCTGTTTTAAAAGACTTGCTTTGATCTAAATTTTTTGCGATAAAAGCATAGAGCTTTTCGTTTCCACCTGGAAACTCTGGAAAGACTTCATTAACACCACCAAATATTTCGTTAATGTTTGTATTCTTAACAACTTTTGCTGTGTCCACATTTGCAGTAGGTACAGCTACGTCGCTCGTGCCTGCAGTTGTTTTAGGAAAATTAGCTTTGTGCTTGGTTTGCTTGTGTTTAGCGTTTTGAGCTACAGCATTATTAGTAAAAAAGCTGAATCCAATTAACACCATAGCGGCCGACAGCCACTTTTTCCAAATGGGCGCAACCATGGTTTCTTCATTAACTTGTTGTTTAGTGAACCGACCACAAATGCTGTAGTTGTTCTCAGTCATTATTTGCCCGAACTCATCAGCCTTGCTATTAGTAAGATCGTAAACTTTCTTTTGGCATTTGTCGCAGTGTTTTCCACCATCTGCATCAGGCATGGCCTCCCAGTTTTCGCTGCAAGAAAAATTCAGTTTTATGTTTTTTATTTCCTCACCCATTTGTAATAAAGATACAAGCTTTCCTCAAAATTTAAAACTACTTACCACTAACAAGGTTATCCAATTATAATAACTCTTCTTATGGCTCAAAACGTAGCAGAACAACTGGTAGATATGCTGATAGCTGCCGGTGTGAAAAGAATATATGCCGTTACCGGCGACAGTTTAAACGAGGTAAATGATGCCGTACGCCGTACCGATGGTAAAATACAATGGGTACACGTGCGTCACGAGGAAGCCGGTGCTTATGCCGCAGCCGCCGAAGCTGAACTAATGGGGCTGGCTTGTTGTGCAGGGAGCAGCGGCCCCGGCCATGTGCATTTAATTAATGGTTTGTACGATGCCCACCGGGCGGGTGCGCCGGTTATTGCTATTGCATCAACTTGTGCCACCATAGAGTTTGGTTCCGAATACTTCCAGGAAACGAATACCATTAAACTATTTGATGATTGCAGTCATTACAATCAAATAGCTACTACGGCAGCCCAGTTACCCAAAATGCTGCAGGCTGGCATTCAAAGTGCATTGAATAAAAAGGGCGTTGCCGTAATTGGTTTGCCGGGCGACGTAACCAAACTGGATGCCGAAGAAATTACAACTTCGGTAATTAATTATGCGCCCACCCCAATAATCCGTCCTGCCGACCGTGACCTGCAAAACATGGCTGCATTGCTTAGCGAAAGCGAAAAGATTACCATTTTTTGCGGTATAGGTTGCGCCAATGCGCACGACGAAGTGGTAGAACTGGCACAACGCCTGCATGCTACTGTGGGTTATTCTTTCCGTGGAAAGATGAGCATCCAATACGATAATCCTAATGAAATAGGGATGACCGGTTTGCTTGGTTTACCATCGGCCTACCACAGTATGCACGAGTCGGACCTGATTGTTTTACTGGGTACCGATTTCCCGTACACGCAATTTATCCCCCAGGATTGTAAGATCATTCAAGTAGATACTAAACCCGAACGCATTGGTCGTCGTGCTAAGGTTGATATGGGTTTATGCGGAACTATTGAAGATACTTTGCAGGCTCTGTTGCCGCTCATCCCGCAAAAAACCGACGATAGCTTTTTAAAGAAGCAGTTGGAACTGTACGATAAGGTGAAAGATAACCTGCAAACTTATGTAGATGATCATGGCACTAAAAACCAGATCCACCCTGAGTTTGTGGCCGCTACGCTGGATAAACTGGCTACGCATGACGCCATTTTTACGGTTGACACCGGTATGTGCTGTGTTTGGGGGGCGCGTTATATTAGGGCTACCGGTAAACGCAGCATGTTAGGCTCGTTCAACCATGGCTCTATGGCCAACGCTATGCCGCATGCTATTGGTGCTGCACTGGCTTGTCCCGATAGGCAGGTGATTGCCTTGGCGGGAGATGGTGGGATCTCTATGCTGTTAGGTGATTTGGCAACCATCGCTCAATACAAACTGCCTATCAAAATTGTGGTGTTCAATAACCGTTCATTAGGTATGGTGAAGCTGGAAATGGAAGTAGCCGGCCTACCCGATTGGCAAACCGAAATGCACAACCCCGATTTTGCCATGGTAGCGCAAGCCATGGGTATTAAAGGTGTCACTATTAGCGACCCTGAAATGGTAGAACAAGCCCTGCGCGAAGCTTTAATGTTTAATGGCCCGGTGCTTTTAAATGTAATGACCGACCCTAACGCCCTGGCTATGCCACCCAAAATAGAATTTGAACAGGTAAAAGGCATGACCGTAGCCATGAGCAAACTGATGCTAAACGGCCAGATGGATGAGGTTTGGAATACCATCAAATCGAATTACAAGCACATAAAGGATGTGATATAAAACCCCATTTATCATTAAACCGTCATTGCGAGGAACGACGCAATCCCTGCGTAGAAAAGTAGTCCGCTACTTGTCGTACAGGTATTGCTTCGTTCCTCGCAATAACGTTTATACAGTTCTATACTTCTCCCACCATTCCGAACTGTAACTCTCGCCCGTTACTTCCGTAGGCTTTCCTGGCTCAGGCGCAAAAAGCGTTAGGTTTTCTTTGGTGGCTAATTCCAGTAAAATATTAATAGGTTCGTACCATGCATGTAAAGCCAGGTTAAATGTACCCCAGTGTATGGGCATCATTTGTTTGCCTTTAAGTGCTAAATGGGCATTAACGGCGCTTAGCGGGCCCATGTGAATATCGGGCCAGTTTTTGCCGTAAGCACCAATTTCCAGCATGGTTAAATCAAACGGACCGTAAGCTTCACCAATATCGGCAAAGCCGTTAAACCAGCCCGAATCGGCGCCGAAAAAGATATTATGCGTATGCCCTTTAATTACAAAGGCACTCCATAAGGTTTCGTTGCGATGAGTAATTCCCCGGCCCGAAAAGTGGCGGGTAGGAGCGGTGGTAATAGTTAGGTCGGTGCCCACAGTTACAGTATCTCCCCAATCCATTTCATGAATGGAATCTGCCCTTACTCCCCACTTTTTAAGATATTGCCCTACACCTAGCGAAGTATAAAAAGGTATATTTTTAGGTGCCAGGGTGCGAATGGTGGCCTCATCAAAATGGTCGTAATGGTCGTGCGAAATAATGATGCCATCAAGTTGTGGTAAATCATTTAAGGGCAAGGGAGCCGGAAAAAACCGTTTAGGTCCAAAATATTGAGTGAACGAACAGCGCTTGCTCCAAACCGGATCGGTCAGAAAACGCTTGCCATCTATTTCAATTAACAGGCCCGAGTGTCCCATCCAGGTAATACGCAAACCGCTTTGAGGCGGGGTTTGATAAATAGTGGCATCGGTATTGAATGGCCCTAACGGTTTAAGCGGTGTGGTTTCGGCTTTGTTGGTCATGTATTCCAACATAATCGGCAGCATTTTGTCGAAGCCAGCTTCTTCGGTAGGGATAGGGTTTTGGTACTTGTTGCCTATTTTGGTGGAGCCTTTTAATTGCATATGGAGTTAAATTATTGCCCAATATACACTTGAAAAAGGCCTGTGCTTTTAGCTGGCAAAAAGTTTACAAAACTTCATCAAATCTTGAAGACGTTAGATTTTTTGTTTTTCTAAAATGATTCCTACAATAGCTCAAATAACCGCCGCATGATTTTTATAAGATGGAATCTAATCCTCTTCTCTTAAAAACAGGAGTGCCTGTTTACAAACCTGTTTTAAATCGGCAGGGAGCTCGTCTCCAATCCATGGATGAGAGGCTCCAAAAACATGATCGGTATTAGGTACAACCAGCAGTTGGGCACTGGGTTGCATGGCTTTTAAATCATGGGCATGGCTTACAGGAACAACGCTATCTGTAGTGCCATGTACAATAAGCCAGGGTTGGGTTACGCTGGCCGCCCGGGCCAGTATGTTAAGTCGACCGGAATGGCGTTCCAAATCATTCAGCAAAGTTGCTTTCACAGGCATATCCTGCCCGGTACGTTTGTTGGGGAAGTATAAGACCCCTGCCAGCTTCCATTGTTTCTCAATTTCAGCAGGCCACAAGTTGCGGAAGTTAGCTACCGACGCCAGGGTGATCAGTTTGTCCACCCGTTTATCTTCGGCCGCCTTAATTACACTGATACCGCCGCCCATGCTGTGGCCAATAAGTGTTACGGTTTTGGCCGCTGGTATAACCGATCCGCTGCAGGCAAAATCTATCACGTATTGCAGGTCGTCCAGTTCAATAGTGAATGTATTTTCGCTAAAGGCAATCAGGTCAGTTATGTCGTTTGGCTGCTCGGGCGTAGTGCCATTGTGCGAAAAGTTGAATTTCAGGAAACGGTACCCATTACTGGCAAAATAGCGTGCAATTAAATGATGTGAGCCCCAATCTTTAAATCCTTTAAAGCCATGTACCCATATTAAAAGCGGTGCATAGGGCAGGGCATCATCGAAGGTGATGTCTGCTAACATTTCACGGCCTTTAGAGCCGGGTAGCGTGTAATTTTGATTAATAACCATAGGGCAAATAGTAATGTAAGAATAAGCGTGGGCTCAATGTTTTGTTTGCATATGCCAGGCAAGCCAAAGCATTAAAAGCGGTTGCAATAACAACCGAACCCAGGCAATAATCGGTGTAACATATAAACTACCTACCTGTAATGGGGCATGTTGTAACATGTCGATATGCACGGTTAAAAAGGCAGCTAACAACAGTATAAGCAGTATGGCTCCCCATTTACGCGTTGCCGGAAAAATGAGCATAGCTCCAAAAGCAATTTCACAAATACCAGCTAGGTAATTTAATACAGCATGAACGGGCAGGTAATTGGGTATAATGTTAACATAACCTAAAGGGTGTACAAAGTGATTAATACCGGCACCGATGTAGCCTATAATTAATATAGCAAGACTGGTTTTTTTAAGCATTTTTAAATAGGTAGTTAATTGGTCAACTGCTTGTATAGTTATGCCATGAATATTGCCTGAAGCATGGTTTAAAGATAGAAAAGTTAGCAGGAATTATATACATTTGCTGCCCTTAAAACCAATCAATAACTAAACGAATAAACCAATTAAATGCAATTATTTGTATTCATTCTAAATTAAGGTGTTTGACAAAGCCTTGACATAGCAACATGGTTTTAGATAGTACTTTTGTGGGATAGATATTGCTAAAATTATAAAGGGCTTTGAAATATTTAAAGGTTATAGCTTTTACGCACAAGCAGATTGAACTGAAGGATCTCGGCAAATTGGTAATATGCCAGGAAAATTTGGCTGATAAACTGCAGCAGGTAAAAGCACAGTTTCAAATCCCTGAAATATTTTACCTTGCTACTTGTAACCGCGTGGAGTTTGTTATGGCTTCATCTGAGCCTATCAACAAAGATTTTACTCAAAAGTTTATTAATGCGCTTAACATAGGCTTGTGCCCTGTGCACATGGATACCTTTATTAATGGTGCATCTATCTATGAAGATCAGGAGGCGCTGAATCACCTGTTACGTACTTCGTGTTCTTTAGAAAGTTTGGTGGTGGGCGAAAAAGAAATTTTGGCCCAATTACGTAAAGCTTATGAATGCTGCCGCGTGGCAGGCCTAACCGGCGATTACCTGCGCATGGTGATGAATACCGTAGTTAAAACCGCTAAAGAAGTTTATACCCATACTAATATTTCGCGTCACCCAATATCGGTAGTGTCTTTGGCTTACCGTAAGTTAAAGGACCTGAAGCAATGCTCTAATTCGCGCGTGATCATTATCGGTGCCGGTGAAACTAATCGCAACATTGCTAAATATCTGCAAAAGCATAAGTTCTCTAACTTTGCCGTATTTAACCGCACCTTGGCTAATGCACAAAAGTTAGCAGCTGATTTAAATGGTGAAGCTTTTGACCTGGATGCCCTTAAAGATTATAATAAAGGTTTCGATGTAATCATCACCTGTACATCGGCCACTCAGCCCATCATCACCACCGAAATATATAAGACCTTATTAAACGGTGAAGACGGTAAAAAAACGATAGTAGATTTAGCTGTACCCAATGATACCGCCCCTGAAGTTTTAGAACAGTTTTCGGTTAACTACATTGAAGTGAACTCGTTAAACGAAGTAGCCAAGAAAAACTTGCAGGAACGCTACCAGGAACTGGTTCATGCTGAAAAGATCATCGAACAAAACATCGACGAATTTTTACCCTTGCTTAAACAGCGCCGCATAGAAGTAGCGATGCGCCAGGTTCCCGAAAAAATTAAAGAAATTAAGCACGCCGCCCTCAATACCGTTTTTGCTGATGAAGTTCAAGGTATGGACGAGCAATCGCGCCTCATCCTCGAAAAGGTAATTAACTATATGGAGAAAAAGTACATTAGTGTGCCCATGGTTATGGCTAAAGAAATTATGATCAACAGTAATTGATCAGTAACAAGATACCATCCGTAGAGACACAATATTTTGTGTCTTTTTTTGTTTAAAGCCGTTGATAATTGCCCTAATGTCGTTGCCAGAAGCGATAGCGACGTTAGTGTCTTTTAATCTGAGGGGGTGGCAATAAACGCGTTCCGTCTCCTCTTGGCCGGAGAGGCCCTTGTTCTTTTTCTTGATAAAAAGAACCAAAACTAAGCGTAGCGACCTCATGAATGCCAAAAAAAAACAAAAGGTGAATAAATCAAGTCACCTCCCTATGCTTCATTGCCGCACAAGGCTTTTGCCCTGCAAAGCCGGGCAGCGCCACGGGCTATTTATATTTACCCCTTAGTATTTTTGCCGCTTAACTGCTTTATCAGGCAAAATTTAAATGGCCCTTGCCAGGCGCACAGGCCCTCATGTGCTACCCCGCTTTCACCCGAATCTGGGAGGCGACCAAAACGAAAAAAAGAAACAAATAAACAGTAGAAATTGCAAAGCAATTTCTACTGTTTGAGAAAAGCGCGGGTCATTGATGGCACCCGGCCGGGAGTTAGCCTGTGGCAAAGGCAGGTATTGCCATCAATAGGCCTTTTGGTTACTTTGGGGCTATGCCAAAGTAACTGGTCCCTGCGGCCAAGAACAGACTGCAATAACTTTATCAGCACTAACTCAGGTTAAAAGCGCAATTGCCTTAAACACACTCCCTTTCCATAATGAAAACCAACCCTACCAAAATGGAAGGGTTTTTCTTTTTTGCATCCAGTCTTAAACTTGATAATTTAATGCAACAGGTTATCAGTCAATGCTTTAACAACTAATAGTCAAAAATGGCACCGCCTTTGGCTATAGGGTTAAAAACAAATACTATGCTTACCCTCATCCTTTTCGCGGCCTTGCTCATTTTGTGCTGGCTCATTTTTAAAACGATCGACTGGTTCGAAAAAATCTAAAACTATGTTAGCACTATTCATTATTTCCCTGGCAGTTTTTGCATACATGGTGTATGTACTGCTTAAACCCGAAAAATTTTAATCTCTTCTCACCATGAACACTGAACTCTTAGGAATCATTGCCTCCTTTGTCCTTGCACTTGTTATAGCCATCCCGTTAGGAAAATACCTGGCTAAAATGTTTGCTGGAGAAAAGGTATGGACCGATTTCCTGAAACCGGTTGAAACCGGAATTTTTAAACTTTCGGGCATTAACCCAAATGAAGGCATGAACTGGAAACAGGTATTGAAAGCCCTCATGACCATTAACATTTTATGGTTAGCTTACGGCTTTTTCGTGCTGATTTACCAGGATAAATTGCCGCTAAACCCGGATGGTAACCCCGGCATGACGGCCGACCTGGCGTTTAACACTATTATTAGTTTCACAGCTAATACTAACCTCCAACACTATTCGGGCGAAAGCGGGGCTACTTACCTTACCCAGCATTTCATCCTGATGTTTTTGCAGTTTTTAAGTGCTGCTACAGGTATAGCGTCGGCAGTGTGTGTGTTTAAAGCGCTGCGCGATAAAACCACCACCGACTTAGGTAATTTTTATACTTACCTGGTTAAAGCAATTACACGCTTGTTACTGCCTTTAGCAATTGTAGTAGCGTTAATATTAACCTTTAACGGCACGCCATCAAGCTATGCCGGTAAAGATCAGTTTATATCAATGCAGGGCGATACTGTAAATGTATCGCGAGGACCTGCTGCCGCATTCATAGCCATTAAGCACGTAGGTACTAACGGTGGTGGCTGGTTTGGCGCCAACTCGGCCCACCCGCTCGAAAATCCTAACTACCTTACCAATATGGTAGAGATCACCTCACAAATGATCATTCCTTTTGCCATGGTATTAGCGTTCGGTTTCTTCATCCGCCGTAAAAAATTGGGATGGGTAATATTTGGTACCATGATGCTGGGCGTGTTCCTGCTGTTGATACCAACTATAACCAGCGAAATTGGCGGTAACCCTGCTATAGCTAAAATGGGTATTTCGCAAGCTACAGGTGCTATGGAGGGTAAAGAAGTAAGGTTTGGCCCAATGGCTACAGCTTACTGGAGTACCTGGACCACGGTGATATCAACCGGCTCGGTTAACGGTATGCATGATAGTACCATGGCCCTTACTGGTGTTTGGCAGTTACTGGGTATGATGATCAACTCCTTTTTTGGTGGTTGTGGCGTAGGGGTGTTAAACTACCTCATCTATCTCATTATCGCCGTATTTATATCTGGCTTAATGGTAGGGCGTACGCCGGAGTTTTTAGGACACAAGGTAGAAGCCCGCGAGGTGAAAATTGCTGCCATTATTACTTTGCTGAGTCCGTTTTTAATATTAGCAGGTACCGCGTTAAGCAGCTTTGTGTTTACCCACTTTGGCGCTGCCGATTGGGCTGTTAAACCGGGCAACTGGTTAAACAATCCCGGTTTTCACGGATTCTCTGAGATACTTTATGAGAACACTTCAGCCAATGCCAACAATGGTTCAGGGTTAGAAGGGCTGGGTGACAACAATATATTTTGGAACGTAAGCACGGGTATAATTATCCTGTTAGGTCGCTTTTTGCCTATCATAGGCCCTGTAGCCATAGCGGGCTTACTGGCACAAAAGAAGTTTATACCCGAAAGTGCCGGTACCCTGCGTACCGATACCGTAACCTTCGGCATCATGACCTTCGCCGTGATTATGGTACTTAACGCCCTTTCTTACTTCCCTGCACTGGCCTTAGGTCCAATTGCAGAATACTTTTCTATGATTAAATAAGACGATGAAAAATCAATCTAATAATTTATTTGAGCCTGCTTTGGTGCAGTCGGCACTTAAACAATCGTTTATTAAGCTGAACCCTAAAGTAATGATGCGTAACCCGGTAATGTTTACCGTAGAAATTGGCACAGCGGTAATGCTGTACGTAACATTTTACAGCTTAACACATAAAGATCAGGGCACGTTTATTTATAACTTCATCATATTCCTGATCCTGTTAGCCACGCTGTTATTTGCCAACTTTGCCGAAGCTATTGCTGAAGCACGTGGCAAGGCTCAGGCAGATAGCTTGCGTAAAACCCGTGAAGATACACCTGCTAATGTAATAGATGCCAACGGTAATATAACCGTGGTATCATCAAACCAATTAAAAAAAGGTGATGTGTTTGTTTGCGAAGCGGGCGATACCATACCAACCGACGGCGAGATTGTAGAAGGTTTGGCTACCATTGATGAATCGGCCATTACTGGTGAATCGGCTCCGGTAATCCGCGAGTCGGGTGGTGATAAGTCATCGGTAACAGGTGGTACCAAAGTACTATCGGACCGTATTAAAGTGATGGTGACCACAGAACCGGGCGAAAGTTTTTTGGACAAGATGATTGCCTTGGTTGAAGGTGCATCACGCCAAAAAACGCCTAACGAAATTGCGTTAACCATTCTGTTAGCAAGCTTTACACTGGTGTTTATTATTGTTTGTATCACCTTGAAGCCGTTTGCCGATTATGCGCATACACCCATAACCATAGCTGCGTTAATTTCCCTGTTCGTGTGTTTAATACCAACCACTATAGGCGGTTTACTATCTGCTATTGGTATTGCCGGTATGGATAGAGCACTGCGTGCTAACGTGATAACCAAAAGTGGTAAAGCGGTGGAAACAGCCGGCGATATTGACGTATTACTGCTCGATAAAACTGGTACCATTACTATAGGTAACCGTAAAGCTACCCAGTTTTGGCCTGCACCGGGCGTATCACCCGAAGATTTAGTTAAAGCCTGCGTATTGGCTTCGTTAAGTGATGAAACGCCTGAAGGTAAATCTATCATAGAACTGGCCCAGCATGGTAACAACCGCGTGTCTTTACAAACACCACAAGGTTCGGTTGCTATTAAGTTTACTGCCGAAACCCGTTCGAGCGGTATTGATACGCCCGATGGTATGCGCATTCGTAAAGGAGCTTATGATTCGATGCGTAAACTGGCGCTTAATGCAGGTCATACTGTGCAAGCTGCTGTAAAGGAAAGGGTAGAAGCTATATCATCTAACGGTGGTACCCCGCTGGTAGTCACTCAAAATGAAGAAGTTTTAGGTACAGTCGAACTGCAGGATATTATTAAACCCGGCATAGCCGAACGGTTTGAGCGCCTGCGTAAAATGGGTGTGAAAACGGTAATGGTAACCGGCGATAACCCATTAACTGCCAAATTTATTGCTGAAAAAGCTGGTGTAGACGATTTTATTGCCGAGGCTAAGCCTGAAGATAAAATGAACTACATTAAACAAGAGCAAGCTACCGGTAAGTTGGTAGCCATGATGGGCGACGGTACTAACGACGCACCAGCACTTGCTCAGGCCGATGTTGGTGTGGCCATGAACAGTGGTACCCAGGCTGCCAAAGAAGCCGGTAACATGGTGGATTTGGATAACGACCCAACTAAGCTGATTGAAATTGTAGAAATAGGCAAGCAGTTGTTAATTACCCGTGGTACGCTAACTACGTTCTCCATAGCTAATGATGTGGCCAAGTACTTCGCCATTGTACCTGCACTTTTTATCGCATCTATCCCCGCTTTGCAAAGCATTAACATCATGCGCCTGCATAGCCCCGAAAGTGCTATCCTATCGGCTGTGATTTTCAACGCTATCATTATACCGATGCTGATACCGCTGGCTTTAAAAGGTGTGGAATACAAACCAATTGGTGCCACTGCTTTACTACGCCGCAACCTGTTGCTGTATGGTGTAGGTGGTGTAGTTGCCCCATTCATTGGTATTAAGCTGATTGATCTGGTGGTAGGTTTAATGGTGTAAAACCCTTCCCAAGCCTCCCAAAAGGGGAGGGCTTTAAATGCAAATTAAATAACCTGTCATTGCGAGCGAAAGCATGGCAACCGCAAGCATATCTGTATAAACGGGATTGCTGCGTCGCTACCGCTCCTCGCAATGACATGAAAAAAGATAATAAAGAAATCATGAAAAATTTAACACAGTCATTAAGGCTAACACTGGTACTAACCGTACTCTTATGTATAATGTACCCCGTATTTATCTCCTTTGCCGGCAAACTTTCTAAAGGACAAGGTGATGGCGAAAAAGTAGTGGTAAATGGCAAAGTAGTAGGCTATGCGCTGCTGGGCCAAAAGTTTGATAAACCCGAATATTTCTGGAGCCGCCCATCGGCTGTAGGTTATAACGCCGCCGGTTCGGCAGGTTCAAACAAAGGTCCAAGCAATGCCGATTATTTGAAGGATGTGCAAAGCCGTATAGATACGCTGCTGAAATACAATCCTGGCATTAAGAAAAGCGAAATTCCAGCCGATCTGGTTACCGCATCGGGTAGTGGTTTAGATCCCGATATCTCTGTTAATGCTGCCGTTATCCAGGTAAAAAGAATTGCGTCGGTTCGTAAGCTGGACGAGAAGAAAGTAGCTGAATTGGTTGCGGCCAATACACAACAACCTTTGATGGGCTTGTTCGGTCCATCAAGTGTGAATGTGCTGAAGCTGAATATTGCACTGGATAGTTTAAATAAATAAAATATCACAAATAAAATTCGTCATTGCGAGTGGTAGCGTGTTGTACAGCGATTGCTTCGTTCCTCGCAATGACGATTAAAAACACTAATATTAAATGAAAAAGATACTCTTTTTAGCAGCACTTAGCTGTACAACTATACTTGCTCAAGCTCAAACCCAAGACAGCACAAAGGCCGGTAAATTAACCGTTACCGGTTATGCCGAATTGTATTATGGGTTCGATAATAACCGCCCTGCCGATAATAACCGTCCGGGTTTTATATACTCACACAATCGCCATAACGAAGTTAACCTGAACCTGGGCTTCATTAAAGCTAATTATACAAGCGATAACATCAGGGCTAATATGGCAGTAATGGCGGGTACTTATGCAAACGCCAATTTAGCTGCCGAACCGGGCGTGCTGAAAAATATATTGGAAGCCAATGCAGGTGTTAAACTTTCTAAAACTGCTAACCTTTGGTTGGATGCCGGTATTTTCGCTTCGCATATTGGTTTTGAAAGCGCTATCTCTAAAGACTGCTGGACCTTAACCCGTAGCATTGTAGCCGAAAATACGCCTTATTACGAATCGGGTGTAAAGTTGGGTTACACTACTGCTGATGGAAAGTTAGCTTTAACTGGTTTATACTTGAATGGCTGGCAGCGTATACAGCGCCAAAATGCTAACAGTAAGCCTGCCGGTGGTTTGCAGGTTTATTACAAGCCAACAGATAGAATAACGCTTAATTACAGTAACTACCTGGGTACCGAAGGGGCTGACAGCATCCGCGTGCGCCGTTTCTACAATAATTTTTATGGCGTATTCCAGGTTACTAAAGCGTTCGGCTTAACTGCCGGGTTCGATTATGGTTTGCAGCAGCAGGCTAAGGGTAGTAATGATTATAATCATATTATATCTCCTGTAGCTATTGCCCGTTACCAATTAGCAACCCAATGGGCAGTTGCCGGAAGAGTGGAATATTATCAGGATAAAAATGCGGTAATTATTGCCACCGGTACACCAGACGGATTTAAAACTACCGGCTATTCACTCAATTTAGATTATGCTCCGGTTAGTAACGCTTTATTGCGCCTGGAAGGTAAAGTGTATGATAGTAAGGATGCTATCTTTACAAGATTGGGTAACACGGTGAATACCAATCCATCTATAACAGCGAGTATAGCCGTTTCATTTTAATTGCTGATTCATTGTTTTGTATACGTTAATCCAGTAAGTTAACACACTACTCATTCACAATGCCCGAAGAAGAACACAAAGATAGTTCAGTTAAGAATTTCATAGACCTGGTTAAAAAATCGAGGCGCGGAAAGCTTAAGATCTATATTGGCATGAGTGCCGGTGTGGGTAAAACCTACCGTATGCTGCAGGAAGCTCATGCCCTGCAGCGTAACGGTATTGGGATACAAATTGGCTACATAGAAACACATAACCGTGCCGAAACGCATGCTCTGCTGGACGGGATACCGGTGATAGCCCGACGCAAAACCTTTTACAAAGGCAAAGAGCTGGAAGAAATGGATTTGCAAGGGATTTTAAACCGCCATCCCGAAGTAGTTATTGTAGATGAACTGGCACATACCAATATTGAGGGTAGTAAAAATGATAAACGATGGCAGGATGTTATTGATATTCTGGAAGCAGGCATCAGCGTTATTAGTGCCGTAAACATCCAGCACCTCGAAAGTTTGAACAAGGAGGTGGAAGATATCACGGGTATTACAATTACAGAGCGTATCCCGGATAAAATACTACAGCTGGCCGATGAAATTGTAAATATTGACCTTACCGCCGATGAACTGATTGACCGGCTGCGCGATGGCAAGATCTACGACAAAAGTAAGATAGCGTTGGCGTTGCAAAATTTTTTCCAGAGCGATAAAATTTTGCAGTTACGCGAGATGGCGTTGAAGGAGGTAGCTCATCACCTGGAACGTAAGATTGACAATGAGGTTCCTAAACAGATCAAGCTAAGGCCCGAAAAGTTTTTGGCCTGCATATCGTCTAATTCTGAAACCGCTAAAATTGTGATCCGTAAAACGGCAAGGCTGGCTTCCTATTATCGGTCGCCATGGGTGGTGCTGTATGTACAAAGTAGCGGCGAAAGTCTTGATAAAATAAAGCTGGATAAACAGCGGCATTTAATTAATAACTTTAAACTGGCTACCGAACTGGGTGCTGAAGTGGTAAAACTTAAAAGCGACGAGATCACCCAAACTATCATGCAAGTAGCCGAAGAACGTGAAATAACTACCATTTGCATTGGCAAGCCTCACCTGAGCTTATTCCAGGTAATTTTAAGAACTGCGGTATTTAACGAACTGCTCCGCAAGCTGGCAGCCACCGATACCGATTTAGTGATACTCTCATGAAAATTAAAACTAAACTCCGGTTAGGCTTTGGCTTCCTGTTTATTGTGGTGTTGTTTTTTGGCGCTACGGCTATCTATTACATCCAGGAGATCTCCAAAAATGCTAAAGTCATTTTAAAAGATAACTACGAAACCTTGAGCTATACCCGCGAAATGCGTACGCTGCTCGATGAAAACAGCTTGCCGCTTACTGCTGCAGTTGCTGCGCAATTCAACCAACAACTGGTAAAAGAAGAGCGCAATATAACCGAGAAAGGCGAACATGAAGCCGTTGTTAAATTACGTACGGCATTCAATAAGCTTGGTCAAACTGGTTTGAGTGCAGGCAGACAACAAGCTGCTGAAAGGGAAGTACGTTCGCACCTGCGCCAAATAGAGTTGCTGAATATGCAGGCCATTGTGCGTAAAAATGATACAGCCCGTGCATCAGTAAACCGGGCCAGTCTAATATTGGGTTTTGCCGGTACTTTTACTTTTTTGGTATTGTTTAGCTTTAGCGTGAACTTTCCGGGCTTTATTGCTAATCCACTACGTGCCTTATTAGAAGGTATACGTGAAATCAGTGAAAAAAACTATAGTAAACGCCTGCACTTCGATCAGGGAGATGAGTTTGCGGAAGTAGCCAGTGCATTCAATAATATGGCTACACGCCTAAATGAGTGGGAGAACAGTAACCTGGCCACTGTACTTTCCGAAAAGCGGCGTATTGAAACTATTATAGAGCAAATGCAGGATGCTGTTTTGGGTATTAACGAAAAACAGGAGATCTTGTTTATAAACGATGCTGCACGCAAGGTGCTTAACATTACGGAAGATAAAGTAGTTGGACAAAACACCCAAAAATTGGTGCAAAACAATGATCTATTCCGGTCTATACTAAGTAACGATTCGGCCATTAAGGCTTTAAAAATTGTGCTGGATGGTAAGGAATCGCACTTCCAGCTGCAAAGCCGTGATATATTTGTGCCTAATTTAAATAAGCAGGATGATACGGTTAAGATTGCCAACCGGTCGGCAGGCAGGGTTTACGTTCTACGCAATATTACCGAATTTAAAGAGCGCGACGAAGCCAAGACCAACTTTATAGCCACCATATCGCATGAGTTGAAAACGCCGATCTCATCCATTAAAATGAGCCTGAAACTGCTGAATGATGAACGGGTAGGATCTATGAACGCCGAACAGCAGCAATTGGTAGCGCATATACAGGATGATAGTGCACGCCTGCTTAAAATTACCAGTGAATTATTAGAATTATCACAGGTAGAAACAGGCAATATTCAGCTTAATTTTATTCCTGTTGATCCGTTGCAGGTGTTAGATTATGCCATTAGCTCGGTTAAGTTTCAGGCCGAACAAAAGGGCGTGCAAATTGAAGTGATTCAAGACGATAACTTGCCGCAGATACAGGCTGATGTAGAGAAAACAGCCTGGGTGCTGGTCAATTTTTTGTCTAACGCATTGCGTTATAGCTCCGAAAGGTCAAAGATTATTGTTGGTGTGCAGGCGCGTAACCGCTTGGTTGAGTTTTCCGTTAAAGATTCGGGTAAGGGTATAGACGAGCAGTATCAAAAGCGATTATTTGACCGGTATTTTCAGGTTCCTACCGATGGGCAAAACAAATCGGGCTCGGGCTTGGGGCTTGCAATTTCCAAAGACTTTATTGAAGCCCAGCAGGGAAAAATTTGGGTAGAAAGTGCCATTGGCGAAGGTAGCCGCTTTGCATTTACATTGCCCGTGGCAGTTTAAGCTTATTATTCAAACCAACTACTACGCTTAAGTCTGTAATGGGAGGAATTAATAAACGAAGCCGTTGTAAATGAAAAGATCGAAAATAATGGCTTCACAACAACGAAGAATAAAACACTTTTAACAGTTTGCAGTTGCCTATGAATAATTGTGCATAAAGCCATTATTCATTTCAACACTTATTCATGCAACAAACTTTACGCTTAATTTTATACTGCTTAATTATAAATACCATAACTGTTACTTATGCCTGCGCTCAAGATACCAGTAGCAAGGCATCATGGAACCTTTTTAAGCCGGTGCCACACGCGCTCATGCGTAAAGACATGGAAACAGATAGGCCAAGTATCACCGAAACGCCGCATACCGTTGATGCAGGGCATTTTCAGTATGAAGCCGATTTGTATAAAAATCAGCGCGAGACAAGTGAGGATAGCCGGCAGCGGAAGTGGTTGGTAAACCAGGCTAATCTTAAATTTGGAATATTTAAAAATACCGATTTTCAAGTAATTGTACAGAGTTACGGTAAAGAAACTACTCGCGATTTAGTCACCGGCCAAACGCAGGCGACATCGGGGTTTGGTGATATTACGCTGCGCTTGAAGCAATGTTTGTTTAATAATTATTCGGGCAATTTTAGCGTGGGACTTATGCCTTATGTTAAACTACCTACTAACCGTTTTTCAGATAATAAAATGTATGAGGAGGGACTTATTGTACCTGTACTAATTAAGTTGCCCCATGATTGGAAAATAGGTCTGCAGGTAGAGGGCGATTATTTAAAAGACGATCAGGAACAAGCCCGGCATGCCGAGTTCTTGCAATCGGCAGTAATTAGTCATGTGTTTTCTAAAAAACTGGAGGTTTTTGGCGAAACCTATTATAGCTATAACCTGAAGGATCATCAAATTCAAAACTTTGTTGATGCGGCAGTAGAATATGAGGTGCATCATGATGTGAAAATAGATGCGGGTGTTAATTACGGCTTACAAAAAGCTGCACATAAAGATTTCTTTTTAGGTATTGCCTTTAGGTATTAACGTTTAACAAATCAATTATGAACACTATTAAATCAGTAATAAATGCAGGTGTTGCGGGTACTACTTTAATGACACTTTTTAGCGAAGTGATTTCGAAGGTCAAAAACAGCAATTATAATGAGGCTGAAATTTTAGGAGAGTTACTGAACCGCATTACTCCAATGGATAAGCAACAATCACGTGTGGCGGGATACGTGGGCCATTATGGAGTAGGGCAAGTATTTGCTGCGGCTTATGTTGCGTATCTTAAAAAAACAAACACCAAACCAAGTCTTTTAAACGGTGCAGTGTACGGGGCATTAAGCGGCTTAGCCGGGGCTGTGGTTTGGCATGGTGTGTTTAAGGCACACCCAAACCCACCTGGTGTTGATCTGAGCAATTATTACAAGCAGTTAGTGTTGGCACATATTGTATTTGGCGTAACCGCTGCGGTGGTGCTTCGCAAAAGTAGCTAGTAAGGCAAGCATAAAACGTGAAATACGTTTAGAACTACCTGATAACGAGCCCAATGTTGTATAATGGGCGATTGCTTAACATAAAGATAACATTGAATTAATCCGTTGGTAACATATCTTTGACCCATAATCAGATCCCAAATATCATATGAAGAAAAGTAAACTCAAGTTATTGGTTAAAGAAGCCCGTAAGTCAGCAAAAAAAAACATAGAGCAAAGCGTAATCACTCAGGTTAAAGAACTAACAGCTACGTTAGCACCCAACACAAAGAAGTTAGAACGCGAAATAACCAAAGGTGCTAAGCAACTGGCTAAAAAGTTAGCTAAAGAGCTTAAATTTGATACAACTGTATTTGCTGAAGTTACCGAAGAGGTTAAACAACCCGAAGTAATACAAGCTGCGGAACAAGCATTAAAAGCAAAGGCCACCAAAGCTGCAAAAAAAGAAGTTGTAAAAGAGTAATTTTTTAACACTAAATACAACTACTGCATACAAACATAAAGTTGAGGACATAAAGGATTAACAGCAGGCTATTAGTTTTACTGTTTAACCAGCAGCTTTATGGCCTCGGCATTATTAAATTTCTTTGTTCCTAAAAATCAGTTGTTTTTTGATCTGTTCAATCAGTCGTCTTTAAACAACCTGCAAATGTCAAAACTGCTGTACCAGGCAGTTTGCAGCGATACGCCTCACGATGAAAAGTTGTACTTTAACCAGATAGGCCGCTTAAAAATTACAGGAAACGATTTAAAGCATCAGGTTTACGTGGCTTCTTCAAGGGCATTGGTATCCCCTTTCGAAAGGGACGATATGTATGCACTGGCATCGGCCATTAACAGGGTTTGCGATAGTGTACATGTATCGGCAAGGCGTATTAGTTTATACAAATTGGAATACCTGGCACCGGCTATTAAAGAGCTGTTGGGCATTATTATAGAAACCAGCGCAGAGCTCAATAATAGTGTAAACGCATTGAGCAACATGGATAATGCAAGTGCCATTGCCGATAGTTGTAACAATATAAAGCAACTGGAAAACGATGCCGATCAGATATACAATAAGGCGCTATCATCCATCATGGTCAATGAAACCAGTTCTATCGAGCTGATTAAATATACCGAGATCTTAGCTGCCCTCGAAAAAACCACCGATAAGTGCGAAGATGCTACAGAAGTGATTGAAAGCATTGTAGTTAAAAATACTTGAAAAGAACGCTCCGTAGAAGGAGCGTTTTTTGGTTGCGATGACCCCATATCAAAGCAGAAATATTTTCTTGCATTATACGTTAATATTATATTAAAATAATGTAACTTTAATATAACCAATTATAAGCCTATGCTCAGGCTATTTAAACACTTACTGCCCCTGCTTTTTACCTGTATACTATCTATGGCATACGGGCAGGGGAGGGGAGTGCCTGTTAATTTAGATCTTTATAATGATCCGTTCAGGGCTTATGCCGATGCTTCCATTCTGGTTAAATTGGATTCTAACGTTTTGCAACAAGCAGTCAAAAGTTTTTATCAGCAAGTAAATGCGGGTCATTACCAACCACTGGTAGATTCGTTGCTGGCCTATCAAAAAGAACATCATTTAAATGACTGGTTGTATTACCAGTTAATTCGTCGTACAGCGCAACAGATAAGTCCTAAGGCTGATAACTACGCACGCTACACATTATACAAATGGTTTTTGCTGGCAAAATCGGGGTATGATGCCAGGCTTGCGTTGGCCAACCATAAGGTTATCTTCTACATTTACAATAATGAGGATATTAGTGACATTCCGTTTTTTATGGTGAATGATAAAAAGTTTATGTGCCTGAATTACCACGATTACCCCAATACCGATCTGCATCAGGAACTGCCCGCTCCGGTTAATATTAATGTTAAGGAGGCTACCCGGGCGTTTTCCTACGAAGTTACCCGTATGCCCGATTTTAAACCGGCTAATTATTTTGATAAGCAGCTTGCCTTTGTGTACGATCATAAAACTTATCATTTTAATGTGAAGCTGAGTAGAGACGTAGAAAACATATTCAACAACTACCCCGGTGTTGATTTTAAATCGTATTTTAATATACCGCTTACTAAGGAAACATATGGTTCGCTAATACCGCTGCTGTGCAAGAACACAAAAAGCATGAGCCAAAAAAAGGGTGTGGATTATTTAATGCGCTTTACCCGGTATGCCTTTTTGTATGAAGACGATGTGGTGAACTATGGTAAGGAAAAGCGCCTATCACCGGAAGAAACTTTGTTTTCGAGCTACAGTGATTGCGACGACAGGGCGGGACTTTTCTTTTACTTGGTTAAAGAGATCTATGACCTGCCTATGATTGCTCTCCTTTATCCAACGCATATTACTATAGCCGTTCAATTTGATAAGCCAGAAGGTGAAACTATAACCTATAATGGCAAAGTTTATTCAGTTTGTGAGCCTACTTTACAACCCGAAGACCTGCAAATAGGGCAGGTATCCAGCAAGTTGAAAAACACGCCTTACCAGGTGGTTTATCATTATCAACCTCATATAAATTAGGTATAATTTGGGGCAGCTTAGCCTACAAATTAGCGGATAAAAACTGATTGATATGGTTACACCTAAATCAAAAACGGGATGCACCTTTAAAATGCATCCCGTTTTTATTTATTTTGAATGATTTGCTTTAAAGCAAAGAATCGAAATGAATCGGAAACTGATTGATTCTTTTTCCGGTGGCATTGAAAATGGCATTAGCAATAGCCGGCGGCATACCTACCAAGCCTATTTCTCCAATACCTTTACTGCCTAACTCGTTCACTATTTCATCGTTTTCTTCTACAAACACTACGTCGAGGTCGTGTATGTCGGCATGCACCGGTATATGGTATTCGCCCAGGTTTTGATTCATATACTTGCCCAAATTATAATCGCTGATGGTTTCTTCGCGCAAGGCTTTGCTTATGCTCCAAATCATACCGCCTAAAATCTGGCTCCGTGCCGTTTTTGGGTTGATGATCTTTCCTGCGGCCACAGCAGTTAATGCACGTGTCACGTTTACAACACCTAACTCTTCATCCACTTCCACTTCAACAAAAGCTGCGCTGTGTGCAGCCCTCGAATATTTTTTTAGTTTGAACAGGTTTGGTACATTAGTGTTGGTTGTTTTTATTGCCTTGTTTTTATTAGCGGCAACAAGTTCTAACAGCGTTAAAGAAACATTCGGGTTGTTCTTCAATTTAATGAATCCACCCTCAAACATTACATCTTCCAGGCTTGCATCTGCAAAAGGAGATTTGTCTATACCCTTAGCTATCTTAAATAGCTTTTTACGTAAAGCCTTACCCGCAGCTTTAACTGCCGATCCTACTGCCGATGTGGTAAACGACCCGCCTTGTATAGGAGCAAAGGGTAGCTTGCTGCTACCGTAGGAAAATGTAACATCTTCTATAGAAATGCCCAACTCATCGGCGGCTATCTGGCTCATAACGGTATAGGTACCGGTACCTATATCGGTTACTGCGCTTTTAACATGCAGTTTCCCATCGCGCGTAATTATGGCTTCGGCACGTGCCGGTATAATCATCGATTCCCAAATGCCGGTAGCCATGCCATAACCTACCAGTTTATTACCGCGTTTTACACTGCGGGGAACGGGATTACGATTGGCCCATCCGAACTTTTCGGCTCCCTGCAAATAGCATTGGCGCAATTCTTTACTTGAGTAATCGCGGTTTACACTTTCGTCGCGCTCCGCATAATTTATCAGGCGCAATTCCAGCGGATCTATATTGAGTTTATATGCCAGCTCGTCCATGGTGCTTTCAATAGCGTGTATACCTGTGCTGCCACCGGGCGCTCGCATATCCAACGGACTGTAAACATCCAAAGGCACTAATTGGTATTTCATTACCGTATTGGCTGCCGGGTATAACATAGGTGCCCAGTTAACCACCACTTCGGTGTAATCTTCGTATTGCGAGGTTTCGGCTATGGCTTCGTGGTACATGGCTGTTACTTTGCCGTTAGCATCTGCACCAAATTGCGTTTTTTGCAGCGTTGGCGGCCTGTGGCCAAAGGTGAACATCTGGCTGCGCTCTAACGTTACTCTTACATGGCGTTTAAGTTCCAATGCCGCCATCACCGATAGAAATAACTGGTATTGAGGGCGCAATCCCGAACCAAAACCACCACCCACATAGGGCGATACTACATTCACATCTTTAAAATGCAAACCAAAAACGTTAGCCACATACATTTGGCAATTTACGGTTCCCTGTGTTTTATCGTAAATGGTGAGTTTGCCTTTTCCTTCATAAAGCGTGGTAGTAGTAAACAGCTCTAAAGGATTATGATGTTCGGTACCGTGCAAAAATTCGCCTCCTGCTGTTGCGGCTGCCTGTTCAAAAGCCTTATCAAAATCGCCACGATCTTTTGGTGGCAGTGGTTTTAAAAACGTGGCCATACCTACTTTTGGGTCGCGTGCTTTATCTAAATTTTCTTTCAGATTAGTATCAAACGCTTCTTCCTCATAATCTACTTTTAACAGGCCGGCTGCCTGCCGGGCTATCTCAAAAGTGTCGGCTACTATTAAGGCAATAGGCTGACCGTTATATTTAATTACATTGCTATCCAGTGGTTTAAAGGGTGAGCCAGGGGGCGCATCTATATCCGAATACTGCATATCGAACCAAGCCAGCGATGGGCGGTTTTCATGTGTAAATACCTCCACAACGCCGGGCATCGCTTTAATAGCTTCTATATGTATTTTAATGATTTTACCTTTGGTAATGCTGCTGTTTATTACGTAGCCATACAGCAAATCGGGTACGTTGTATTCGCCCGAATACTTGGCTGTGCCGGTTACTTTGAGTTCGCCTTCCAGGCGGCTTATGGGTTGTCCTATTAAGGGTTGGGTTGACATAATAAATGCTTTAATATTTTACCTTAATTGTTTAAGCCGATGGTTGTGCTCCCGGCAGTTGAGTTTCAGGGTGAAGCGCCATCATACAATTACGCACAATAGCCCGTTTGGCCAATTCAATTTTGAAACTGTTGAATTCATAAGGTATTGCACCTTGAATAATAATTTCGGCTGCAGCTGCAAAGTTTTCACGTGTAGGGAGTTTGCCTGCTAAAAATTCTTCGGCTTCTTTAACGCGCCATGGTTTATGAGCTACACCGCCTAAAGCAATACGGGCCTCTTTTATATAATCGGCTTCTAACTCTAAACCAGTAGCAACCGATATTAGCGCAAAGGCATAAGAATTACGGTCGCGTAGTTTTAAGTACGAATAATTTTGAGCAAAACCTTTTGGAGGCAAATCTATGCTTGTAATGATCTCGCCCGGTTGCAGGTTGTTATCTAAATGCGGTGTGTCACCAGGTAAACGGTGAAAATCGTTAAAGGCAAGGCTGCGTTCGCCATCAGGGCCGCTAATATTAACTACCGCATCCAGCGCTGCCAGTGCAATGCACATATCTGAAGGGAAAACGGCAATGCAGTGTTCACTGGTGCCCATAATAGCCATAATGCGGTTGTACCCCAATTTAGCCGAGCATCCCGATCCTGGTTCGCGTTTATTGCAGGGTGTATTGGCATCGTAAAAATAATAACAACGCGTGCGCTGTAATAAATTGCCACCATTGGTGGCCATATTACGGATCTGTGCTGATGCACCTGCCAGTATGGCTTTAGATAATAAAGGATATCTTTCTTCAATTAGCGGGTGATAAGCTGTGTTGGCATTGGTTTCAAATGCTCCCAACTTTAAACCACCGTCCTCCGTCTCTTCAATATTATGGTTACTGTTAATATGGTTAACGTCTACCAAAACCTCAGCATCAGTTAAATTGTATTTTAACAGATCTATAAGGTTAGTTCCACCGGCAATATATTGAGCATCGTTGTTAGATGCAATGCCATTTATAGCTTCTGCAACATCAGTTGCTTTAACGTAATCGAAATTATTCATGATGGTCTCCGTTTTTTACTTCCATTATGGCATCAATAATATTGGTATTGGCACCGCAGCGACAAAGGTTACCGCTCATCAGTTCTTTAACATCTTCCCGGGTTTGGGCTTTGCCCTCTTGCAGCATGCCTATAGCGCTGCAAATTTGCCCGGGTGTACAATAACCGCATTGAAATGCATCGTGATCAATAAAAGCTTTTTGCAAAGGATGTAATCCTTCTTCTGTGGCTATACCCTCAATAGTGGTGATTTGCGAGCCATCTTTCATAACCGCCAGTGTAAGGCAGCTAACAATTCGTTTACCATCGCAAAGTACTGTACAAGCACCACACTGACCATGATCGCAGCCTTTTTTGGTTCCGGTTAAGTCGAGGTATTCGCGCAATCCGTCTAACAAACTAACATATGGTGTTACCTGGAGGGTTCGGGTTGTTCCATTAATATTTAAAGAAATGTTTCTTGTATTGGGGATGGTTTGAGGAGAAGTGCCTGAGCTAAAATCCGTTTGCATAGCTGTGTTTAATTGATAGATGATAGTACGCTAACATTTAATTACAAGCATAAGTTTTAAGCAGAAAGTTAAATATTGAAATACCTACGCATTCAAATGCGTAGAAGTTGCCTTGATATTAACATACAATCACCATTTGAAGAACTTAAAGCGGTAGCTAAACTTAAAGGCTATATTAATGTTGATAGGTAAATACAGATCACGTGAAATTTAAACACATCCATTTTATTGTAAACCCGGCTTCGGGGAAACAAGAGCCCATTTTATCGTATATAAATCAGGCTATGGCTGCCAGCAATACAAACTGGGATATTACAGTAACCAAAAAAGACGTTAGTGCTGATAAGGTTGCGCGTGAACTGATTGGCAAAACAGACCTGGTAGCAGTATACGGAGGCGATGGGTGTGTTACGGCGGTAGCTTCGGCCTTGCATGCAACCCAAACCCCCATGGCCGTAATACCTGGCGGAACCGCAAACGTAATGGCTAAAGAGTTAGGTATTCCGTTAGATACAGTAGAGGCACTTGAACTGCTTGCCAAAAATGATAGTCGCATTATGAATGTAGACATGGGATTGGTAAATGGTACACCTTTTTTGCTACGGGTTAACCTGGGTATAATGGCTACTATGATTACCAATGCGGACCGTGAGATAAAAGAAAGTTTAGGGCAGTTGGCCTATGGTGTAACTGCTATAAGATCGGTAGCCAATGCTAAAAGTGTGAACTATCATTTGGTAATTGATGGGAAAGAAATAGTGGCAGATGGGGTATCGTTAACGGTTACCAACTCAGGTAATATTGGCATTGGCGATTTTGCCCTGCAACCGGGAATCAGTATTACAGATGGTAAGCTTGACGTTGTTTTAATGAAGGAAAATAGCTTTATCTCGTTGCTGAAAATAGCAGGCAGTACATTGCTGCAACAAGAAACTGAAGCGTTACGCCATTGGAAGGTTGATAGTGTAGTAATTAGTATGGACGAAGAACAAGTGTTTATATGCGACGATACCGAAATGACTGCCCGTAAATTGGATATAAAAGTGGTGCCGGGCTCTATAAAAATATTGGTGCCTGCCCAAGTTTAAATAATAGATATGTTAGCAAAAGTTAGAAGCGCGTTAAAAATGGGTCGCCTGTTTTTACAATACAGTTACGACAATACCTATAGGCTGATTTTTGGCATGCCCCGCCTGAAACGCTGCCAAATTACAGCCGACTTGTTTTTGGGCAGCCAGTACAACCGCGTAGGTTTACGTAAAATGAAGGCACTGGGTATAACCGCTATTATAAACATGCGCATGCATTCGGTTTACACAAAGGCACAATACAATGGATTTAAATATCTGCATTTGCCCACGCCCGATAATACACCGCCATCAATGGAAGTGTTGAAGCAAGGAGCAGACTTTGCTGACGCGGAAATTGAAGCCGGAGGAAAGGTTTACGTCCATTGCAGGCAAGGCTTAGGCAGAGGACCAACAATGGCCATAGCTTATTTACTCAAAACCGGCTTAACGGTTGATGACGCCATTAGCCTGATTAAAAGATCGCGCTCGTTTATTAACCCACGTCCCGGGCAAATTCAAAGATTAAAAGAATTGGAAGCTTACTACCAAAAGTTGACGCGATAAAAATAATGTGATGTGACCCAGACTGTCCAATTAACAATAATGTCAACATATCATGTTCAAATGGTTGAATTCTGTTTTATGAATTTAGCGTTTATGTCGAACGATGTTTTAACCAGTTGACTCATCTTTATTCTGTTATCGCAATCTTTTCTTTGATTTCCCTTTTGCATTGTATGTACTCTGAAGGCGACATATGGTATTTCTCCTTAAAAGCTTTTGAAAAATAATTTGGTGTAGAGAAACCCACTTGGTATGCAATCTGCGCTACTTTCATATCGCTTTTTTCCATGAGTTGCACGGCCTTTTCTAATTTAACCGAGCTAATAAATTTTACTGGCACAAGTCCTGTGATCTCCAATATCTTACTATATAGTGAACCCCGGCTAATTCGAAGTTCACGGCTTATGGCATTTACCGATAACTGAGGATCGGTCAGGTTTTCCTCAATATATAATACCACAGCCTTCAGGAACTTTTCTTCCTCTGATTGCACTTCTACCTCGTCAAGGGTTATTTTCAGAAGCCGAGAGTAGGTAGTTTTCAGCTTCTCATTGAGAGCGAGTAAGTTGCGTATCTTTATCTGTAATATCGAAAAGTTAAACGGTTTGGTTATAAAGTCATTGGCTTCAGATTCCAGCACCATTAATTCGTCTGTTTCGCGATGAGATGCTGTAAGTACAATTAGTGGGATGTGCAGCGTTCGTTTATCTCTTTTAAGTTTTCTGCTTAGTGCCATACCGTCCATAATCGGCATACTCACGTCCGAAAGAATAATGTCAGGGTGGAGGGAAAGTGCCAACTGCCATCCTTGATGGCCATTGGCTGCCTCTGCAATGCGGTAACTTTGTTTAAGATTTTCCCTTAAATAAAAACGAAAGTCGGCCTCATCGTCCACTATCAGGAGTAGTGGTTGATCATTTTGTGATGGTACTATCTCTTCCGGTTCTATAATCGTTTGAGGCATCGAATCCTCGTTCAGGTCTATTGGCGGCTGATCAATCGCTACACAAAGCGGTATTTCGAAACTAAAGGTGCTGCCCAGTCCGGGGGTGCTCTCCGCTCTAATGTTACCCCCATGCAAACGAACAAATTCCCTTGCAATGGAAAGGCCTATGCCCGATCCCTGATTGGTGACTAGGTTACTGCTGTCGGTTTGATAGAACCTGTTGAAAACATTCGGTAAATCTGCCGCAGGTATTCCGGTACCGGTGTCGCTAACCTGGCAAAATAACTGTAAAGTATCTTTCGAAAGATTTGCCAGGTTGATCTGGATAGTTACCCGTCCGCCTTCATCAGTAAATTTAAAAGCGTTTGACAGTAGGTTAAAAAGAATACGTTCAAGTTTGTTAGTATCCAGTAAGGCCGTAACCGTATGCTGTGGCAAACTGATTTTATATTCAACCCCTTTCCTCTCGGCCATGTCAACAAATGAATCGGTAGTATCTTTTAGAAATGCTCGCACATCCGTAGCGCTGGGGTTCAGCGTTAGCTCACCTTGCTCCATTTTTCTGAAGTCGAGAAGCTGGTTAACCAAATTTAGCAAGCGACGAGCATTCCTTTTAACCAATTCCAGTTGTGGTCTGATCTGTAATGGTGATCCTCCTGCCAGCAGATTTTCTACCGGGCCCATAATGAGCGAAATAGGAGTTCTGAACTCGTGACTCAGGTTAGTTAAAAATTTGATTTTCATCTGGTCAAGCATGTGAGCATGTTCTGCAGCAGAGCGTTCCTGCTCTATTGTTTGCTTGGCCAGCTGCCTTTCCTGTTCTAATAAAAAACGAGCCTTCAGTTTGCGAATTTCTTGTTCACGCACGTAAAAAATTAAGCCCGCTGCACCAACTATGTAAAAAAAAAATGCTAAAGGCCTCAGCCAAAATGGTGGTAAAATCACTACCGTGATAGTCCTTGCTTTCTCATTCGAAACACCGTCGTTGTTAATTGCTCGTACATGGAATTTATATTTTCCCGGGCTAATATTAGTATAGGAGGCCTGATGATTTTTGCCGGCGCGTATCCATTCTTTATCAAAACCTTCTAATTTGTATTCATATTGGTTTTGAGAGGGGTTGGTGTAGTTAAGTGCAGCGAATTCTATGGCAAAACTTTGCTTATGTTTTAATTCAATCTTGCGGGCGTATAATATAGGCTCGGTTATTGGTCCATTATCTTCCGGGATCACCTTTTTATTATCAATAAAAAGGTCAATCAGGGCTATTCCAGGTTTACGGAGGTTTTTTCTGATATCGGAAGGTGCAAAGTAATTGATGCCGTTTTGCCCGCCAAAGTATATCTCTCCATTTGATAGGGCGATACCCGAACCAAGTACAAAAGGGCTGTTTTGAAGCCCGTTTTGCGAGTTATAATTAGTGATAACGAATGTTTGCCTATCTAGGCTGCTAAGTCCCTTATTGGTGCTTACCCATATCTTACCCTGTTTATCTTCTAATATCTTGTGAACAACGTCATTTGCCAATCCGTCCTTTTCCGAAAAGTTACGGAATTTCCCGGTTTCAGGATCGAATAGACTGATACCGCCTCCATTGGTGCCAACCCAAAGCTTTCCGCTAAGGTCTTTAAGTATAGTTAGCACGTAATTGTTGGGAAGATTACTATTGCCCTTATTGTATAAACGAAACCGTTGACTAGCAGGATTATAAATAGAGATACCGGCACCGAAGGTGCCAATCCATATTTTTCCTGAGCCATCTTCCTCAATAGTGCGAATAACGTTGTTAGAAGGGTAGTGAGAATCTTCGGAGTTACCAGTTAGATTTATAAAGTAGCGAACCGTTTGCTGCTTCTTATCAAGCATATTAACACCGCCACCGTCTGTACCAATCCATAAATTACCATTTCGGTCTACCAGGGTGCAAAATATATTATTACTGCTAAGCCCTGTTGGCCCCTTTTCTTTAACAAATTGGCGGTAGGTGCCCTTTTTTGAGTTGTAGGCAAATAAACCGTCGAAGTAAGTGGATATCCAAAGCGTTTGATCACCGGCCATTTCCAAACCCATAATAGATAGTTTGGGGCGGACATTGGTTTTTGAGGGCGTGATGCTGATATGGTCAAACACACCGGTTCCCGGACGGAACAAATTCAATCCGCCCCCGTCTGTGCCAACAAAAATATTTTTATCAGAAGTTTCCGCAAATGAGGTAACCACTGCAGCACTTAGGCCCTGATGGTCAAAGGCATTTCGTTTTTTATAATTAAAATGCGTGAAGTTTCTATCAAATTTATTTAGTCCGCCTTGGTAAGTACCCAACCAGCAGATGCCATGATTGTCAAAATAAATAGATCGGATGGATTCGCTGTTAATCCCGCCGTTATTACGTTCGTCGGGATGGTAAACCGTAAATTGGTCATTGTTAATATCAAGAATATTCAACCCACCGTCGGTACCAATCCATAGCTGATTATGATCATCGGCTTTGATTGCGTGTATATAATTGTTGCTGAGCCCACGTCCCGAAAGATTAGATTTGCGGTAATTTCGGAAGTTTTTTAAATTGGGTGAAAGCATGCTTAAACCATCCAGGGTGCCAGCCCAAATGTTACCGGTATTGTCTTCGGCTATACTGAGCACGTTATTATTAACCAGCGACGCTGGGTCGCTGTCTGCATGGGTAAAGCGTGTAATTCTGTTATTTAGAGGATTAAACAATAGAAGGCCGTTTTGAGTACCTATCCATACGCGCTGACGGCGATCCTTATAAATACACAACATCGTCTCTGATGGCCGCAACCCCTTTAATTGTATATGCTTTACCTGCCGTGTTTTGGGCTGAAGCTTGTAAAGTCCGTCATAAGATGTAATCCAGAGATTTCCCCCATTATCTTCTGTCATGCCGGTAATCGCCTCGCTAATCCATTGTTTATCAATTGTAAGTTTGAAATTTTGAAAAGCATCTCTTTTGCGATTATAAAGGCTCAGTCCGCCACCACTTGTGCCTATCCATAATTGCCCCAATCTATCTTCATAAAGACTGCTGATGTAGTTGATCCTTAAGCTAGTACTATCATTTTCTTTGTTACGATAAACAGTAAAATTAGTTCCGTCAAAACGATTAAGTCCATCGTCAGTTGCTACCCATACAAAGCCATATTTATCTTTGATAACATCGTATACGGTGTTAGACGACAATCCATCATTGACTGTATGTTTGTCAAAATTGGCTTTAATGTTTTGTGATTTTGCAGCAACGGTGTAAAATATAGCCGACAAGAAAAAGATAACAATTCTCCGAAAATTATATCGCTGGCATAGTAACTTAAGGGTCATTGTTGTAAAAATTTAATCAATAGAAGGCTAATTGAATATTTAAGTTCTTATATATTTTAACATGCAATAATAACATTGAGCATTTCCGTACTTACTACTAAGTATAATTGCCAGCATTGCTTACGCAATAAACAATTAAACTTAATCTTCGGGAAAATGCTTGTATATCGACGTGTTATCCGTCGAAATTTATAATTGGTTTTTTCTTAGAAAGAAAAGGTTGCGTTAAAATTAACAATTGTCTTGGTATCTACCAAATACATTTTTAATTGTTGATATCGGTCAATACCAATAGCTGCGTAAAATCACTTAAGGAAATGTATCATAAGGATTTATATTATTCTGGATATTGTTGATGGTCGGTTTAAAGCCTTATTGTTAGGTAATTAACTTGTGCTGATAAATAACAATAAATAACATCCTTAAAGTCTACTAAATTCATATACACTAGGTGAAGAATTTAAGTGAATGTGGATCTTTTATTAAAATCTGCTTATTGGTATTTATATAGTTGCTGGTGTATTAACCTTTAATTATCTATTTATAGCAAAGGTAAATGTACAGGTGTTAGGTTATTTCGAAAAAAAATGCATCTCCCTCATTTAGAGCATTTTATAGAATATATAAGTTAGCCATTTGAACAAAAATGCAATATCATCTTAGGTATGCTATACATTTTTACCCGCTTTTTCAACATATCAGCATCATTCTGCTACAGCCGCAACATAGTTTTGATGCAAGAAACCAATTAGCCTCAACAACCGAAATTTACCTCAATGTCCGCTTATCTAAGATAGGCGGTCAACTTTAAATTTTCGGCGTTTGATGATGCATTTGAAATTTCCTAACAAATGCCTTTTCCCTTAAGGCAAGCGAAACCAATTTTAATAAACCAATTAGTAACCTAAATTAAAACTATGGATTAGATCATTATTTTCTTAACTATTCGGCTATTGCTGGCAGTGGTATTGACCAGGCCATGCATATAACGGCAGTTTAAATGCTGCGCTCCAATTATCTATAACCAAATTAAGTTTCATGAAAAAGAAGTTGATGATTCCGGCCCCTGGTCAGTAATGCACTTATTGCGTGTAATTTATCTATGCAAAATAAGGTAACCCCATTGCACTGGTTGGTGGCCGCCTGTGCAGGCAGGAGCCTTCAAACTATTTACTAATCAATAATTATATAAACCCTATAAATAAACCATATGAAGATACTTATACCATCCCCTCTTTTAAGGGAAAGGATGAAGCATTTAATTTATTCAAAAATTATGGATTTCAAGCCAGCTGCGAAAACAGTGTATGGCGAGATTCCAAGACCCTAAACGAATTTAATAATGAAAGCATATATTAAAGTGAAACGCGGCAATGGGCGGTCTTACCGGTATAGCAACCCGGCCAGAATGTTTTATATGACCGTTCTGCTATTTATAACCTTTATTGGGGTCTCTGTAGCGCAAGAACAACGTACTGTAAAGGGTCAGGTGTTTGATCAGCAAAAAGCTACTGTAGTTGGTGCAACCGTACGTGTAAAGGGTAGAAATACAGCTACGCAAACTAATAGTAAAGGCGAGTTTGCATTAACGGTAACTGGCTCCAATCCTGTACTGATTATCAACTATGTAGGTACCACCACGCAGGAAGTGGATGTTAAGGACAAGGACTTTATAACCGTAAATTTGAAAGATAACATTGCGCAGCTCGGCGAGGTTATTGTTACGGTGGCTTACGGCCAGCAAAAAAAGCAAAGTGTGGTAGGGGCAATTGTTCAAACCGACAGCAAAACACTTGAGCGTACAGGGGGAGTGTCAAGCTTAGGAGCAGCCTTAACAGGTAACCTGCCTGGCGTTGTCACAACTGCCAGTACAGGAATTCCGGGCGGCGAAGATCCGCAGATTTTAATACGTGCCCGCAGTACCTGGAACAATGCCAGTCCCCTTATTCTTGTGGATGGGGTTGAGCGTTCTATCAATAATATCGATATATCCTCAGTAGCTTCAGTTTCGGTTCTTAAAGATGCATCTGCTACGGCCGTTTTTGGGGTGCGTGGAGCTAACGGCGTTATCCTGATCACTACTAAAAGAGGAAAAGAAGGAAAAGCAGAAATCCGTGCTTCAGCGAATACTGTTATAAAGGCTCCTTCAAAGTTACCTGCACGACTGGATTCTTATGACATGTTTCAATTGCGTAACAAGGCCATTGAAAATGAATTAGCCTTAAGGCCTGCTGCCTGGAATGATATTATGCCGCAAGACATTATAAATAAGTATCGGTTTCCGGCTAATGAAACAGAGCGCGAACGTTACCCTAATGTTGATTGGGTAGAAACGTTGTTTAAAAACAACGCCATATCTTACAATGCTAACGTGAACATTGCAGGGGGTACCAAATTTGTAAAGTATTTTACCAGTGCAGATTATCAAAAAGAAGGAGACCTCTTTAAAACGTTTGATAGCAACAGGGGGTATACGGCCGGTTACGGTTTTAACCGTTTGAATATTCGTAGCAACCTGGATTTTCAAATCACGCCCACCACGGTGTTCACTACTAATATAGCCGGATCAAGAGGCGTGCGTCAAAGGCCTTGGATCAATATTAATGAGTACAATACGTGGGGAGCGGCTTATTATACTGCGCCAAACTTATTCTTGCCGAAGTATTCTGATGGTAGCTGGGGTTATTACGCGCCTAATGCCGGACAAGGTACCAACTCCGCAATGCTATTAGCTACAAGTGGTTCCGAAATACTTACTACATCGAGGATCACAACAGACTTTATACTTGAGCAGAGTCTCGGTATGTTTGTTAAAGGTCTAAGCATTCGGGGTAACTTGTCTATAGACAATACTTTTATTGAGAACGGCCGGGGAATTAATGATATTAATAACCCAACTCAGCAAAAATATATTGACCCGCAAACCGGTATTGCCGGCTATTCTGTAGATAAGGATCCAAGTACACAATTCGGTTTCAAGGAAAGCGACCGTTGGGCAGCTGCTGGTGGCGCGGTAGATAACGGGGCAACACAGCGCCGAATGTTTTCACAGGTACGATTGAATTATGCTACCAAAATTGGTGAGCAGCATAACATTGGTGCACTGGCTCTCTGGAACAGAGACCAAACTGCGGCCGGAAGTATTATTCCGTCATACCGCGAAGAATGGGTTTTTAGGACCACCTACGGCTTTAAAGGTAAATATAACTTTGAGTATAACGGTGCCTACAACGGGTCAGAAAAATTCGGGCCTGATTACCGGTTCGCTTTCTTTTCATCGGGCGGAGTAAACTGGAATATTTCAGAGGAGAAATTTATGAAGCCGCTGAAATTTATCAGCTTGCTAAAGCTGCGTGGTACTTACGGTTCTGTTGGTGACGACAGTGGCTCGCCGCGCTTTGCTTATATAGACGAATGGAGCTTTGGAGGGAGAACCAGGCTCGGAACTTCAGGAATACCTGCAGAACAAAGTGTATATAACTGGTACCGGCAAACAAGCGTTGGTAACCCTAACGTGCGTTGGGAAAAAGTTAAAAAAGCCAATATTGGTGTAGATTTTGGATTGTTTGGCGATGTGCTTACCGGTAGTGTAGACGTTTTCCGCGACAAGAGGACCGATATTCTTAGTTCGGGCAACAACAGGGCCATACCTTCCTATTATGGAGCAACTGCGCCTACTGCGAACAAAGGACAGGTAAACGCAAGCGGTTACGAGTTTGATATAAGGTTTAGTAAGTACATAACCACAAATATACGTTTATGGTCAAATGTGAATTTTACACATGCTGAAAATAAGATTATAGTGGCTGATATTGCGCAACTATTACCCGACTACCAAAAAAGCGAGGGTAAACAGATCTTTCAGAACAACTCCTATGTGAGTGCCGGCTATTATAATAATTGGGACGAGCTTTATGCTGGTACCGCACATGCTGAGAATGACAATCAGAAAATACCCGGCAATGTTTACATTATTGATTATAATGCCGATGGTGTAATAGATGCCAATGATAACGTTCCTTACGCGCATACCGGCAATCCACAAAACACTTATAGTGCCACACTTGGGTTCGACTGGAAAAACTTCAGCGTCTTTGCTCAATTTTATGGAGTTAATAATGTAACACGGCAAGTTGTGCTTACCTCATTCGGAGGGCAAAATACATTAGCGTTTGATCAGGGTAGTATCTGGTCAAAAAACAATACCAATCCCGACGTGCCTATGCCACGCTGGGCATCTACACCAAGCGGTTATCAAGATGGAAACCGTTATTTCTACGATGCCTCTTACATCAGATTAAAAAACGCAGAAATTGCCTACACATTCAATCAGTCTTGGGTGAAAAAAGTAGGTATATCAACCCTCCGCTTGTTTCTTAACGGAAACAACCTGGCCGTATGGAGTAAAATGCCTGATGACCGCGAAGCTAATTACCAGAGTGCCGGAGGGCAAGGGTGGGCATCGCAGGGCGCGTACCCAACTGTTAAGCGTTACAATTTTGGTGCAAATATCACTTTCTAAAGAAGTACGTTATGAAAAAAATAATAAGAATAGCCGTGTCAGTAGTACTTATCTCGTGCATGACCGGAACCATATCGTGTAAAAAATATCTGGACAGAAGTCCGGAATCTGTTGTGTCGGCAGAAACTGCCTTTAAGGACTTTACAAATTTTCAGGGATATACCGAAGAATTATACAACTGCATCCCCGATTTTACTAACCGTTACTGGACAAACAGCTGGAACTGGGGCGATGATGAAATACAGTCATCAGCTTTAAACTTTCATATAGTTAACAAGATAGACAACGGGGATTTTTGGGGCTGGCAGAGAGAGTCTGACGGATGGGGAGCCGGTTGGATGGATGTAAACGGTGCCAATACAAACGACGACCGTTTTTCGAAAGGCCTTTGGCCGCTTGCCTGGTACGGTATCAGGAAAGCCAACTTGGGGTTGGAAAACATGAAGCTGATGGTTAATGCAACCGATGAAGAACGCAACCTTATAAAAGGTCAGCTATTATTTTTTAGAGCTTGGTTCCATTTCCAGCTAATGCAATATTTCGGTGGTTTGCCTTATATTGATAAGGTATTACCGGCAGACCAGGATCTGCGTTCGCCACGGCTTAAATATCAGGAGTGCGCCGCTTTGGCTGCAAAAGATTTCAGGGAGGCTGCCGATTTGCTTCCTCTAAATTGGAATAATACCGCGCCAGGTGGTAAAACACCCGGAAAAAACGAGTTAAGAATTGATAAGGCAATGGCACTGGGCTACTTGGGTAAAAACTATTTATGGGCAGCAAGTCCACTCATGAATATGGTATCAACCGGTACCCGTACTTACGATGTTGAACTTTGTAAAAAAGCATCAGCGGCATTTGCCGAATTATTAAACCTTAGCGAAAGCGGCCAGATACCTTACAAGTTAGTGTCGTTCGATAAATATTATACTAACTTTTACACGTTTGGCCAAAACTGGCAGCTGCCAGGGGGCAACAATTCCGATGGTGTTAGTAGGGAAGCTATATTCAGAGGGCCGTACTGGGATGCACACGGATCTACCTATGGTACAGCCAAACAGTATACGCCCGGGCCTACTATTGAAGAAGGGAACGTAGTGTTTACACCTACCGCTAATTATGTGAAAAATTACGGTATGAAAAACGGTTTGCCTATAACAGACATGACCAAGGCCGATGCAGAGTCTGGTTATGACCCGCAATATCCATGGAAAAACCGTGACCCGCGTTTTTATAATGACATTGTTTTTGACGGCGTGAAAATGGTAAAGGGTTCCATGCCCTCAGACATAAAGGAATTTAACCGCTATGCTAATTTGTACACCGGTGGCAGCTCGCGCGATGAACGGGTAGGCAGTCGTACAGGCTTTCTCTTATTCAAATTCACCCCTATTACTTCAAACAGGTTTGACCAGGGCTACGCCTACGGCCAAAATCTGAACATAAGGGTACCCTACATGCGTTTGGCTGATATATACCTGATGTATGCTGAAGCCAGCACTGCTGCAACCGGCTCGCCATTTGGAAAAGACCCATCCTTTGGAAAAACGGCGGTAGATGCCATTAATGTACTCCGTGATCGTGCGGGCGTAGGGCGTGTTGCAGCCAAATTTCAAGGTTCGGCAGATGAGTTTATGAAAGAGATAAGGCGCGAACGTGCCGTAGAACTTTCGTTCGAAGGACATCGGTTTAATGACTTGCGTCGCTGGCTGCAATTCATAGATCTTCCTTATACGTTGAAAACAGCTATAGAATTTGACAGGGCATCTGACTTAAATCCTGCAGTAGATCCTAAAGATAACCGGGTAGTTAATTTGCGTGAGCGTACCATACTTCAGCGGCCATTTACCGAGAAACATTATTGGTTCCCTTTAAAAAGGAACGACGTAAATATGTATCCAGAATTTAAGCAAAACCCAGGCTGGTAAGCTAATTCATCTATAAATTAATAAATAAAGACATTAGCAATGAAGTATTTAAAAATAGGGATGGTCTGGTGTTTCCTGTTAGCGCTGATCACCAGCGTGGCCAGGGGGCAGGATACCGTCAACATAACGATTAACGCCATTGTTCGCGGGCAATATGGCGCGCTTATAAACGGCGCAAGAGTAAGTAACGAAGGGAGTGGCATAGAAACAAAAACTAACGAGGTTGGCGCGTTTTCGCTAAATGCCCCGTTAAATGCCCGTTTAACTATTACCGCACAGGGTTACACGCCAGCGTTAGTGCCGGTATCAGATACGCTGAAACAAATATCTCTTGTAAAGGAGGCATTGTTTGTACCGGTAGCTTACCGTAAGGTTGCCGAAACTGAACTACTGGGTGGTGTGTCAACCGTTAACTATAAATCCATTTTCGAAAAAAACTTTTCAACCTATGGTCTTGATGGTCTTGAGGCTTTTGCCGCCGGCTATAATGGAAATATATGGGGTATGAACAGTTACCTGGTAATAATTGACGGTGTACCACGGGATGTGGATAACATCATGCCGTCGGAAATTGACCAGATCACTTTTCTTAAAAGCGCCGCAGCAGTAGCCTTGTATGGCAGTCGCGGTGCCAAAGGCGTGGTATTGATTACCACTAAACGTGGCGATGGTAATGGACAAAAAATTAAAGTACGTGGCAATGCAGGTATAAATGTACCTAAAGGTTACCCGAAATATTTGGGCTCGGCCGAATATATGAGCTTGTACAATGAGGCCCGTAATAATGACGGACTTACTCCCTTATATTCCCAAGAAGACATTTATAATCATGCAGCAGGTACCAATCCATACCGGTACCCTAACGTTGATTATTATTCGTCAGAATATTTGAAAAAAAGTTTCAACCGGTATGACATTACTACAGAAATATCGGGCGGTAACGAACGTGCCCGTTATTATACCAACGTAGGTTTTTGGTCTGCAGGTTCGCTTTTAAATTTCGGATCGGCTAAAACCAATAATACTAATGATCGGGTTAACATCCGGGGTAATGTTGATATGCAGCTAACCAGTTTTTTAAAGGCTCGTGCTGATGTAAGCGCCGTATTTTATAGCGGCAGAGGCGTAAATACCGACTATTGGGGAAGCGCTGCAACTCTTCGCCCAAATCGTTTTACGCCACTTATCCCGTTAAGTGCTATTGAAAGTACCGATGCTCCTTCACAGGTAATCGCCAATGGTAGCTCTAACATAGTTAACGGGCAATATCTTCTTGGCGGTACACAGCTTGATCAAACTAACCCTTTCGCCGCTATCTACGCAGGTGGCAGCACCAAGTCCATCAGTCGCCAGTTCCAGTTTACCACAGGTGTAGATGCCGACCTGAATCGTGTTCTGAAAGGGTTAACATTTAGTACTACCTTAGGTATAGATTACCTGAACAGCTACAACCAGGGGTATAGTAATGGCTACACGGTTTACCAACCAAACTGGACTACCTACAACGGAAAAGACGTTATTAATACACTAACGCCATACGGGACTGATACAAGATCGGGTATACAGAATATATCAAACAGCCGTATCCGTCAAACCGTTTCTTTTTCGGGCCAGTTTAATTACAATACCAGTATTGCCAATAAGCATAATATCTCAGCTTTGCTGGTAGGCGCAGCTTACCGTCAATCACAATCAGCCGAATACCAAAGCACTACTAATTCAAACACAGGCTTACAGGTTGGTTATAATTACAAAAAGAAATATTACGCTGATTTTACCGGCGCAATTGTGTACTCTCCAAGATTTTTGGATAACAAAGCTTATGGGTTTTCTCCAACAGCATCAGTTGGCTGGAGACTTAGTGAAGAGTCGTTTTTAAAGAATAGTTCATTTGTTAATAACCTTAAGCTTACTGCATCGGCAGGCATACTCTATACCGATTTGGATGTAAATGGGTACTACTACTACCAGAGCATTTACACGCAGCAACAGGGTTCATATTATAGCTGGAACGACGGAACGCTTTCACAAACATTTGATTCGCGCAGAGGTAATAACGAAGCGTTAACATTTGCTAAACGCCGTGAAATATCTTTAGGATTAGAAGGTGCTTTCTTTAATAATGCCCTATCATTTTCTGCAAACGTGTTCAGGAATCAAATGGTTGATAATGCTGTTCAGAACGCATTTCTGTTCCCAAGCTATTTTTCCGTATTTAATTCATCATTTATCCCTTATGTGAATATTAATGCTGATCAACGCACAGGATTCGATTTAAACCTGAATCTGCATAAGCGTTCGGGAGAGGTAGACTGGATACTGGGTGCCACGGCAACTTATTATACCACTAAAGCCATTAAACGTACCGAAGGTTTTACCGACGTGTATCAAAACCGTCAGGGAAAACCCCTGGATGCTATTTTTGGCCTTCAAAACGACGGCTTCTATATGAGTGCTGCAGAAGCCACAGCCGCCAATAGCGGAACCGGCGTCGCACAGCCAGCTTTTGGCCAGGTAAAGGCAGGCGATATTAAGTACAAAGATATAAACGGCGACCGCGTTATTAACAATCAGGATGAAGTTTATCTTGGTCGTAACGGACAGTTTGGCTCACCGCTTACTTTGGGTGTAAACCTTACCACACGCTGGAAAAACTTTACCTTTTTTGCCTTGGCCACCGGGCGTTATGGTGCTAAGGGAATAAAAAACAGTCCATATTACTGGGTAGACGGTCAGGATAAATATTCTGAAGTTGTGCGCAACCGCTGGACTGAGGCTACTAAAAATACAGCAACCTTTCCACGGTTAACCACATTAGCCGGTGATAACAACTTCCGTAATTCTGATTTCTGGCTCTTCAGCACAAACAGGTTCGATCTGTCTAAAGTGCAGCTCTCATATGATCTTCCGGAAGGATCACTAAAAGGAAAGCTTTTTAAATCAGTTGGTATGTATGTAACCGGCTTCAACCTGCTAACCGTTGCAAAAGAAAGAGAATTTTTGGAGATGAGTATTGGATCGGCACCGCAAACACGATTTTACAATGTGGGCGTAAAAGCTGGTTTTTAAGGTGAATAATATTGACAACATGAAAAAAATTGCAATAATTTTTATAACAATAACGGCCCTGTGCGGGTGCAAGAAATTTGTTGAACCGGGTCTGGAGAATAACGGTAAGTACGAGAACATTTATGAAGAGCCACTGCTTGCAAATGGCCTGCTTTTAAATGGCTACACGCGTATCCCTACAAATGGCTGGACCTTTACTGATGTTGCTACAGATGATGCAGTGAGCAACGACAGGAACAACAATTTCACTAAAGTAGCTACCGGGCAATGGACGGCCAGTTTTAACCCGCTTGACCAGTGGACCAACTCGAAGGCGGCCATACAGTATCTTAACATGTTTTTGACAGAAGCCGATAAGGTGGTTTTTGATGCGCAGAACCCCCTGCTTAATCAGATGTTCAAAGACCGTTTAAAGGGCGAAGCCTATGGCTTGAGGGCACTTTTTAGCTTTTACATGTTACAGGCGCATGCCGGTAAAGCAGGTGGTACGTTGTACGGTTATCCTATTTTACTTACGCCGGAAACGCCTACATCTGATTTTAACCAGCCCCGTGCAAAGTTTGAAGACTGTATGCAGCAGATTTATAACGATCTTAACCGTGCCGAAGAACTGCTTCCTCTCGATTACAGGGATATAACATCTGCTTCGGAAATACCGGCAAAGTATAAGGGCACAGTGGCCGAAACCTACAACCGAGTATTTGGCAGGTTATTTAGCCAGCGAATGACAGCGCGAATTGCCAAAGCAATACGTGCCAAGGGTGCTTTAATGGCCGCCAGCCCGGCTTATGCAGGCGGTTCTACAACTACTTGGGCAAATGCTGCAGATGCTGCTGCTGCGGTAATTGACCTTAACGGCGGACTAAATGGCTTGGCAGCAAACGGCCTTACCTGGTATGCCGGCGGAAGCGGTAACCAGATTGATGGCCTGGGTTCCGGAGCTAATCCGGCGGAGATATTATGGCGTACAAGTATTGGTCAGAACAGCGACCTGGAGGCAGACCACTTCCCGCCAACTTTGTCTGGCCTAGGCCGTTTGAACCCTACTCAAAATCTGGTGAATGCTTTTCCGGCCCTTAATGGTTACCCGGTAGATAATACCAGCAGTAATTATAGTCCGGCAGCGCCGTATACCAACCGCGACCCTCGTTTAGCAGCTTACATTGTACTGAATGGAAGCACAGCCGGTCCGGCTAATACTGTGATTTATACTGCTACAGACAGGAATACGAATGATGGACTTAACAAAGTGGAAACCTCTACCCGTACAGGGTATTATATGCGCAAATTATTACGACAGGATGTTAACCGCAATTCAAGTTCAATTAGCAACCAAAAGCATTACCGTCCGCATATACGCTATACCGAAATTTATTTGGATTATGCAGAAGCTGCCAATGAAGCCTTAGGGCCGTTAGCAAATGGCTCACATGCTTACTCTGCGTACGATGTAATTAAAAAGATTCGCCAGCGTGCCGGTATTGGATTGAGTAATGGAGATGCTTACCTGGAATCAGTTAAGAGTGATCAGAGTGCAATGCGTACTTTAATCAGAAATGAGCGGAGGCTGGAATTATGCTTTGAGGGTTTCAGGTTTTGGGATTTGCGCCGATGGAACGCCGGTTTAAATGAAGCGGCAACAGGTGTAAATATTTCGCAAACCAATTACTTGCCTATTACGGTTGAAAGCAGGTCTTACCAGAATTTTATGATCTATGGGCCTGTTCCTTACAGCGAAACTTTAAAGTTTAACGCACTTCAGCAAAATAGCGGTTGGTAGTAATTGAAACGTTTAAAAAGATAATAACAAAGAGATGAAAAAAATTAAAAATATGTGTTTGTTTTTATTGGTTGCTCTTGCATCTTGTAAAAATGAAGATGTGAAATTTCCGGATTATACAAATAATGCTGTATATTTTGCTTATCAGTATCCGGTACGCACTATAACGTTAGGAGAAGATCTGTTTGACACTTCGCTTGATAATGCGCATAAATGCCAGATAATGGCTACAATTGGTGGTGTTTATTCAAATAACAAAGATGTAACCATTAATATTTCGGTTAACAATACGCTAACCCAAGGCCTTAAATTCAACCCGCCTGATTACAGCGGCGATGTTTTGCCAATGCCGGCCTCTTACTATCGTTTGGCAACCAATAGCATAGTTATTCCAAAGGGTAAAATTACTGGTGGGGTAGAGGTGCAGCTGACCGATGCTTATTTTGCAGACCCGCTTAGCACCAAAGCTACCTATGTAATTCCAGTTACAATGACCAGCGTTACCAACGCCGACTCTATATTGAGGACCAAGAATTTCACCTTATATGCCATTAAGTATATTAATATGTGGACAGGTAATTATTTGCGCCGGGGTAAAGATGTTGTAGAAGGCAAAAACGGCCATACCGAATTGACTAAAACTATTACCCGCCATAACCAATATGTGGAAAAGGATGAGGTGAAAGCACTTTCTACAAGGTCTTTGAGTCAGGCGGTATTCCCCTTAGTTCTTAAAGGTGTTGAAAATAAGGATGTAAACTATCCGTTGCTTTTAACCTTCGATGCCAATGGTAACTGTACAGTTGCTGCCGCCGAAGCAGGCTTCACGGCTACAGGAACCGGAAAGTTCATAAAAAGAGGCGAAAAGAATAGCTGGGGATCGCAGGATCGGGATGCGGTTTACCTTAACTATAGGGTAGAAGCAACTGATATGCGGGTTAGCGCAACCGATACACTTGTATTGCGAGACCGTGGTGTTAAAGTGGAAACGTTTAGCCCTACTAAATAATTATTGAATTTTAAATCGAAAATAAGATGAAAAATATTTATAAAATAGCGTTGATCCTTACCGGATCAATAGCTTTAGCTTCCTGTTCCAAACACGAAGCGCTCGATTTTAAAGTAGAAAAACCAGCCACCTTTGCCGCGCAGGAACAAATCAACTCTTTTAATCCATTAAAATCTTACGTAGACAGGCAGGCGCATCCCGGTTTTAAATTAGGTGCAGCAGTGTCATTGAGCGATTACGTTAGTAAAGGCTTAATGACCCGGCTAATCAACAGTAACTTTGATGAGATAACCTTAGGCTACGAGATGAAGCATGGTGCCGTTGTGCAGGCCAACGGTGATCTGGCACTGAAAAGTGTAGAGCAACTGATAGCAGCTGCTAAAGACGCCGGTATTTCTATATATGGACATACGCTGGCCTGGCATTCCAATCAAAATGCAACCTATTTAAATAAATTGATAGCGCCAATTGTAACGGCATCTACCGGGCCTACCTGGGACCTGGTAACAGGAGTCGATTTTGAAACGGATGCCGCTCCTAATTACGAGACATCGGCGAGGGTAGTGAAAAGTTTTACAGTTGCCGGTGAAGGTTTTAATGGCGTAGGGCGTGCGATAAAAATGACTAATGCCAGTATATTACCTAATGATTACGATGCTCAATTTTTCCTTAAATTTTCGCCAGCTGTAGTGGCAGGGGAAAAATACGAACTGAGTATGAAAATCCGTTCAGATGCTAACGCTTCTTTCAGTACACAAGCCCACGTTACTCCCGGAGCCTATAAATTTTATGATTTCTTCGGTACTTTGTCGTCTACACCTGTGTGGACAACCTATACCAAAGAAATTACCGTTACTGCTGACATGGCCACTTCTGGTGCCATTGCCTTCAATTTAGGAAAAACTGCTACCAGTTATTATTTTGATAACATCACGTTAAAGAAATATAATGAAAAGGGTGGGCAAACAACGGTAGAAAAAACAGCTGAGCAGAAAAAGACGCTTATTACCGCAGCCATGGACAGCTGGATAAAGGGAATGGTTACCGCTACTAAAGGTTACGTAAAAGTTTGGGACGTAGTTAACGAGCCAATGGACGACGGTAAGCCAGCCGAACTTAAAACGGGAGTGGGACGTACCAATTTAGCTGCCGATGAGTTTTACTGGCAAGATTATATGGGTAAAGATTATGCTGTAAAAGCATTTCAGCTGGCAAGGCAGTATGGCAATGCAACAGATATACACTTCATTAATGATTATAACCTGGAGTACAATTTGGATAAATGCCGCGGCCTCATAAACTACGTTGCTTATATTGAAAAAAATGGAGCAAAGGTAGATGGGATAGGTACACAAATGCATATCGATTCAAAGTTAGACAAATCGAAGATTGATGAAATGTTCAGGTTACTTGCTGCCACAGGTAAACTGGTAAAAGTTTCAGAATTAGATATGGGAATATCAGGCAAAAAAACGCCGGTGATAACCGCAGCGGAATATGTAGAACAAAAAGAGATGTACCGGTATGTAGTTGAAAAATATTTTGAGATCATTCCTAAAGCACAGCAATATGGCATTTGTATATGGAGCCCGTTAGATAGTCAGGCAAACTCGTCTTGGCGCGCCGGAGAACCCATTGGCTTATGGACTGAAGGATTTGTTCGGAAGCCCGCCTATGTTGGAGTTGTTGAGGGACTATCCAAGAAATAGATAGCAATTCAAACCTTTAAAAGCAAAGCTATACTCTATATGCTGTGCTTTTAAAGGTTTTTTCAATTTATGGATTTTTTAATGCCCATATCAAACAGTTGAGCTTTGATAAAAACAATACGGGTTTGGATAGCTAAGGTGCATGGGTAGCAAAAAAAGCCCCTCAGATTACTTTGAAAGGCTTTTGAATGTGACCCAGACTGTCCAGTTTTCGAACTATTTCATGGAAGATTTAAAGTTATTGGCTTTTAAGTGATTTAAATTACTGGGCGGTTGCAATAAAAGCCGAGGTCAAATTTAACATCATCATGGTTTCCCAACGCTGGGTTCAAATGACGTAGATTGCTATATGTCCCATCAACCTAAAAAAAGTCAAACTTTTCCTTTGAGGATTTGGAATAATCGAAATCAGTACGCTTTCGAAAAGTTTTAATTTTATGTGTAATTTGAAATAAAATTAAACAATACGAAAAACCACGCTGTTATATACATATAAGTTGTAAGAGTTTTTTCTATTTGCCGTTGCTTGTCGACCAAGCTTTTAAGCCTTTATATTATTCCGATATCAGGCCGATATTCCATGTTTTTTTACAGTATATGAACTTCATGTTTCGGGAAGTCAGGTATATCAATATTGAAATTAACGACTTCAATAATGTTTTAAAGGGAGGATATATGTTACCAGTAAACTACATAGAGCACTTCTCGGTCTGGGCTGGCATCAACTGGTCCGATCCGAAAATTAAATATCCCAATAACTTAACTGTACCGGTTACCCGCTCACCGACTGGCGGCTTTTGCTTACATCGGTATCACGATATGGAACTAAGTATCCCCGTAGACCTTACCTATTGCTTATCCTTTAAAGTCATCTTCAAGCAAATTTTAAATCAAATTTTAAATTATGGCGAATACATCAAAAACCTTCGCTCCTCCTAATCAAAACCAATATGAAAAGCAGGAGCCCACAAAACACATTACCAATGTAGGAACAACCGGCCGAGTTATATCTCTTTTAGGTGGTGCCGCACTTGCATACAACGGTTGGGCCAGAAAGAATTCTCCGCTTGGTAAAGGATTAACCGCAGCAGGTACTTACCTGGTTCTACGGGGAGTATCCGGCTTTTGCCCGGTCAGCAAGGCGCTACAGATTGATACGGCTCATGCTGACTCCGGAGGCTTTGAAATCACTACAAGCGTAACTATTCTCAAACCGCGTAATGAGGTGTACCAATTCTGGCGCCAACTTGAAAATCTACCCAAATTCATGGAATACCTGGAAGAGGTGAAGCAGACAGATGCCAGGCGTTCCCACTGGGTAGCCAAGGTTCCAAAAAACATCGTCAACAAAGAAAAGCTTACCGCAATAGCGTGGGATGCCGAAATTTTACAGGAAGAAAAAGATAGCCGGATAGCCTGGCGTTCCTTGCCCAACTCGGAGGTTCAAAATTCTGGTGAGGTCCGTTTCACTGATGCTCCAGCTAACCGCGGTACGGTGGTGCAAGCAACCATTGGTTACCATCCGCCATTGGGTGCTGCCGGTCAATTAGCTGCCAAATTGCTCAATCCGGCATTTGAGGAACTGGTTAAACAGGATCTGCGCCGCTTTAAGCGACTGCTGGAAGCAGGAGAAATTCCGACCATTATTGGTCAGCCATCTGGCCGCAAAGACGAAAACTACTAAAACATATTCCTTTAATTAAATATAAAGTTATGAAAGCAATCTGTTGGGAAGGGATCAATAAAGTGAGTACCGAAAGCGTGCCCGATCCTACCATTTTAAATCCACGTGATGCCATTGTGCGTGTTTTTTTATCGTCCGTTTGCGGCTCCGATCTGCACCTGCTGGGTGGATACATACCCGCCATGCGCGCCGGTGATATCATCGGGCATGAGTTTATGGGCGAAATAATAGAAGTAGGCCCTGAAGTAAAAAAACTGAAGAAAGGCGACCGGGTGGTGGTGTGCTCTGTGTTAGCTTGTGGAGGTTGTGAGTTTTGCCAGCGAGAGGAGTACTCGCTCTGTGATAATTCCAACGCCGAACCGGAATGGACCGAGAAAGCCTATGGTTACCCCGTAGCTGGCATTTTTGGTTATTCCCATGCGCTGGGCGGTTATGCCGGCAGCCATGCGGAGTACACCCGTATTCCTTTTGCTGATAACACCTGTTTTAAAGTTCCGGACGGGGTAAGTAACGAATCTGCATTATTTACTTCTGATGCATTCCCTACCGGATACATGGCTGCCGACTTCGCCGGCATTGAGCCAGGTGACACTGTAGTGGTATGGGGTGCCGGTGGCGTTGGCCTGATGGCCATGCATAGCGCCTGGCTGCTGGGCGCCGGCCGGGTGATCGCTATTGACCAGTATCCGTACCGGTTGGAACAAGCCCGTACCCGGGCAAATGCCGAGGTACTCAACTTCAGGGAAGTAGATGTATTGCAAGCCTTAAAGGAAATGACAGGTGGCCGTGGCCCCGACCGCTGTATTGATTGTGTAGGGATGGAAGCCAATAGTACCGGCATTGAAAAGATCTATGATTATGCCAAGCAATATGCCCGGCTGCAGAATGACCGGCCTGCCGTGCTGCGCCAAGCCATCATGGCCTGCCGTAAAGGTGGAACAGTTTCGGTTATCGGCGTATACGGTGGATTTATTGACAAGTTCCCAATGGGAGCTGCGATGAATAAAGGTTTGACCTTCCGGATGGGACAGCAGTTCGGCCAGAGATACATTCCTAAATTACTGGATATCGTAGCTAAAGGAGAAGTGGATCCGGCTTATTTGCTTACCCATAAACTATCCTTAGATATGGGGCAGGAAGGTTATATGATGTTTAAAGAAAAAACCAATAATAACATGCGTTCGGTATTTGCTCCCGCCGGATGATGTAGATGAAAATCTTACGTAGCCAGCGCGTTAAAAAAAGCTGGCAATTTCTCATTTTTTTAAATTAAAAAAGGAGCTAATCATGTTAGCTATGAATTATCGGGGCCCGTTCAGGATCAGGGCCGACCGGGACAAGCCAGTTCCGCAAATTGAACATCCCTATGATGCCATCGATTAGTTCGATGTATCCCGAAAATTTGATTTTTGACGGTTCACAACATCGAACTATTCGGATGAATGAAGCAATCCGCGTTTTTGATAGTCTAAAGGCGGTTTTTAATAGTAAAAAGAAAGGCAAATCAGGTATTAACCTTGATTTGCCTACTACTGTGACCCCTCGGAGGATCGAACTCCGGACCCACTGATTAAGAGTCAGTTGCTCTACCGGCTGAGCTAAGAAGTCATTAATTTATTCCGGGGATGCAAATATAACGTTTAAAAGTATACTTTAAACGTTTAAAGTTATCAATCTGCAATTTTAACTTGATCAATTAAAGTACCTATTCAGGATTTGCAAACAGATTAGCCGAGTTGAATATATAGTGACTTATCATCAAATTTAAGCATTTATACTATAATTACATTTTCAGCAAGGGTGAAAAGTTTAATAGAAGTTTTTTTAATCTTACTATGAACATAGTATTAACTTGTCCTTAGGTTGCTTGATCGAATACAAGAGCCGAAGAAGTTAACGGTAATTAAAAAAGGTTATAATGGCACACTTAAAAAGGATAGCAAATCATCTCATTTTATTTTTATTCCTTTTGATGTTGGCTATAAGTTCTTGTACGTCAGATCTTTCAAATGGAAAATTGGATAAATTATCATTTTTAAATGCAGGAATAGAAATCAATCAAAGTACAACCAGTAAAGCTGATAATTCCGTTGTGGTAACGTTGGTTGATAAAGATGGAAATAGAATTAGCAACGATTCTCTACTGATTTTTGTAAACGGTATTCAAGAAAAGCTGACTCACAAACAAGGACTTTATTATAGCAATGAGTCAGTATATGTGTTTTCAAATGTTCCGGTAAATGAAAGGTATAATGTTGAGATAAAATTAACAGATGGGAAAAAGTATTTTTTAGGATCGGTTAAAGCATTGGCAGAAGAAAAACCTGGAAATATAGAATGCAAGGAAGCTGGAGACTTAAATGATGATTTCGAAATTAAATGGCACGGTCTAATTGATATTGACGAACTGTCGGTATTTATTGGTATGACAGAACAAACAGAACCCAATGTGACCTCTGCAACTAACCAAGACGAAAAAATTATAAAAATAAACAGTAACGGAAGTTTTAAAATTTCAAAGGCCGAGTATAAAAAAGCAAAAGCGAATATTAGCGGGATTGAGTTTAATTTTAGAACAACAAAAAATGGAACGGTAAATCCTGAATTATTAAAAAACAGTCACATCACAATAAAAACACGAATTGAAAAATATGTAGACTTTGGAGAGTGAAACCGTAGTTAATTTGGGTTTGCATTTAGGATCGTTTCCTACTTTACAATTCCCCATTATAACAGGTTCTTTGAATACATAATAATGGAAAGAACTTTTGAGGTTATGCTAAACGGAGGTAACCTGAGGAGATTTATAACAAATCTGTAAATAGATCAGGGTCTATAATGATGACTATAGACCCTGATCTTTTATTATTTATTACATAGCGTAAAGCTCTTCACGTTGTTTTTGTACAGCGCCGTTGTTTATGTAATCATCATAGTTCATCATCTTATCTATTTGACCGGCAGGAGTAAGCTCTACTACACGCGTGGCCACGGTTTCGGTAAGCTCATGATCTCGTGAGGTAAACAAAATAGTACCTTTAAAATCTTTCATACCGTTGTTAAGCGCAGTGATCGATTCCAGATCCAGGTGATTAGTAGGTTCGTCAAATAGCAGTACGTTGGGTTGTTGCAGCATCATGCGGCTGAACATGCAACGCATCTTTTCTCCACCCGATAGTACGGTGCTTTTCTTCAACACTTCCTCGCCCGAAAACAACATACGGCCTAAAAAACTACGGATAAACTGTTCGTCTTTATCACCCGACGAGTAATCGCGCAGCCAATCTACCAGGTTAGTATCTTTACCTTCAAAGTATTCAGCATTATCGGCAGGTATATCAGCCGGATTAATAGTAATGCCCCATTTAAAGGTACCGGTAAAATCGGTATCACGTCCGGTTAAAATATCATAAAAGGCTGAGGTGGCTAAGCTGTTTTGTGAGAGGATGGCAATTTTATCACCCTTGCCCACCATCATGTTGATGTTCTTGAATAGTACTTCACCGTTAAGCGTTTTGCCTAAGTTTTCTATCTGCAGGATCTGGTCACCAGCTTCGCGGCTTTGCTGGTTGAACATAATAGCCGGATATTTACGGTTCGATGGTTTAATTTCATCAAGGTTTATCTTATCCAAAGCTTTTTTACGGCTGGTAGCTTGTTTCGATTTTGAAGCATTGGCACTAAAGCGGCTAATGAAGTCTTGCAGCTCCTTAACCTTGTCTTCCATCTTCTTGTTCTGATCAGAACGTTGCTTCAAAGCCAGCTGACTCGATTGATACCAGAACGTGTAGTTACCGGTATAAATAGTCATCCTGCTGAAATCAATATCTACCACGTGTGTACACACGGTATCTAAAAAGTGCCTATCGTGCGATACTACCAATACAATGGCTTCATAACCAGCTAAAAAATCTTCCAGCCAGGCAATGGTATGTATATCCAAATCATTGGTAGGCTCATCCAGTAATAAAATATCGGGCTTGCCAAACAGGGCCTGGGCCAGTAACACACGTACCTTTTGCGTACCGTCTAACTCTTTCAGTAATTTATAGTGAGCATCTTCTTTGATACCTAAATTGCTTAATAGGGTAGCAGCATTGCTTTCTGCGTTCCAGCCGTCCATTTCAGCAAAAATATTCTCCAGTTCACCGGCACGTTCGCCATCGGCATCTGTAAAATCTTCTTTCAGATAAATGGCATCCTTTTCCTTCATGGTGGTGTACAGTTCCTTATGGCCCATAAGTACGGTTTCAATAACCGGGAACTCATCAAACTCATAGTGATTTTGTTTCAACACCGCCATACGCTCGCCGGGAGTAAAACTTACCGAACCGGTAGATGGGTCTATTTCGCCCGAAAGGATCTTTAAAAAAGTAGATTTACCAGCACCATTGGCGCCAATTATGCCATAGCAATTGCCATGGGTAAATTTAAGATTTACATCTTCGAATAACGTGCGCTTTCCATAGCGCAGGGATAAATTGGAAACTGTTATCATTTGCCGTTCCTGTATTGTATATGTGCAAAAATACGGTTATTATGCCACAATTGAGTAAGTATGGGCAGCTAAATCAACACCTCACGATTCAATATGACGCTCTATTGATGCCTAAAGGGCATTTTTGCAATTGAATATTTATAACAGATGGCGTAATTGATTAACAACTTTTACAGCTAATTATTAAGATTGCTGAAAATTATTGAAAAGTGCCTTTAAGGCTTTAAAAGTTGAACTAATGGTGTGTATATTGCGTTGTACATAGTATAAATTCACATACACAAATACATATTATTATGGTAGCGATAATCGTAGGATTGGTGGTTGTAAATGTAATAGTTGCATATTACAACTCAGAAAGTAAAAAGGTTTATTAATTCATCCGCAAACAGCAGGCACTTCAAAACGTCTGCGTCCATCTATAAAAACATTGCAACAGGCTGGTTATATAACCAGCCTGTTTTTTTTATGAATAAGAAATTTTATCGAAGATTGATTAGCGACCCCATTCAGATGGGTTCACTCGCCATTGTTTTAGCATATCCATGCTTTTCATGTTGATGTATTGCTTTTCTTCAGCAAATTTCAACATGGCGTTGTAATTAGAGAGGGTAACATAACGGCACTTGGCTTTTTTAAAGTTTTCTTCGGCCACGTCAAAGCCATAGCTGAATATGGCGGCCAAGCCTGCCACTTCGTAACCAGCCTGGCGCAAGGCGTCAACCGCCTGCAGGCTGCTTTTACCGGTAGATATCAAGTCTTCTATCACTACAATACGCTGACCCGGCATAATCTCACCTTCAATCATATTGCCGGTACCGTGTTCTTTAGGTTTGGCACGTACATAAATAAAAGGAAGACCAAGTTCCTGGGCTACTAATGCGCCTTGCGGAATGCCAGCAGTAGCTACACCGGCAATGCAACCTACCGAGCCAAATTCTTCCTGAATAATCAGGCTTAATTGCTGACGGATGTAGGTACGAATGGAAGGATAAGACAGTGTTATACGATTATCGCAGTAAATTGGCGATTTCCACCCCGATGCCCATGTAAAAGGATTGTCGGGTTGTAATTTAATTGCTTTAATTTGCAACAGAAATTCAGCCACTTGCTGTTCAATCTCATTTTTATTAAACATGGCACTAAAATACAGAATTTATATCAACCAAAAGGTGGTTTTAATTACAGAAACCACGCCTGCCCAGCCAGAAATGTACGAACAGCTTGATCAGCAATCGTTTGATTTGAAAACCCTGTACAATAAAATTATTGGGAACAACCCAAAGTTGTACTACTATATTTTGTGTGATGATGCCAAAGCTTTTTTGAAAAAGGTGATGAAAAGCGTTACACTTATTGAGGCTGCAGGTGGCCTGGTAAAAAACAGTAAAAAAGATTACCTTTTCATATTCCGTAACGGTAAGTGGGACTTGCCTAAGGGTAAGTTAGAGAAAGGTGAAAAGCCTAAAGAAGGCGCCGTACGTGAGGTTGAAGAGGAGTGTGGTATAGCTATAGACAAATGCGGCGACAAAATTGTTAACACTTACCATGTTTATACCATTAAAGGCGAAGTTGTGCTTAAAAAAACGCACTGGTATAAAATGAAGTACAAAGGGAAAGGAAAATTGAAGCCTCAGATAGAAGAAGGAATTACCGATGTGCGCTGGATGGGCAAAAAAGATATTACCCTGGTTGCCGGTAATACCTTTCCATCAATTATGGATGTGTTGCTGAAACGTGATTTGCTTGCAAATATTCCTGTGCCTCTTTCGGAATAAACTGGCTTACATCGCCGTTGTGCCGTAATACTTCGCGCACAATGGTGGAGCTTATAGATGAATAACCTGGTTTACTTACAATAAAAATGCTTTCAATATCGGGGGCCAGGGCGTGGTTCATTTGCGCAATGGCCTTTTCGTATTCAAAATCCGATACGGTACGTATTCCGCGTATCATGTAACCGGCATTAATGCTTTTGCAAAAATCTACGGTTAGTCCTTCATAAGCTATAATATGAATTTTGGGCTCCATCTCAAAAACAGCCCTCAGCATCTCCTGACGTTGCGATATAGTTAAAAAGCTTTGCTTACTACTGTTTACCCCAATGCCTATATACAATTTATCGAACAAGCTTAATGATCGTTTTACAATATCTACGTGGGCTTTGGTAATAGGATCGAATGAGCCGGGGAATAGGGCAATCTTCATAACAGTTGGTTCTACTTAGCAAATGTAGTTTTTTGATTTGTATTTTAACGCAATGGTGGTTAGCAAACCATTGCACCGCCTGGCCGTATATTCTCCCCAGCTGATTTAATTTTTATTAAGGTGTGATTTTTACCCCTATTGCGCGATTAATGGAATATAAAGTTTGACAGATTTTGTTAGCAGATAAAGAAAAATTCGTAACCATTATTAAAGACAATAAAAGGATCTTGTATAAGATCATAAATTGTTATTGCAAAGACCCCGATGATAGGCAGGATCTGGAACAGGAGATTTTAATACAACTTTGGAAGTCTCTCGATAGCTACAATTCCACCTGTAAATTATCAACCTGGTTGTACCGTATAGCTTTGAATGTGGCTATATCTCATTACCGGAAAGATGTTAAGCGCAAGGTGACAACCTTTGGCTTAGATGAAAGTATACTACAGATTGCAGACCATACAACGGTAAACGATCAGGATAAAATTGACATCTTATATCAGCTCATAGCCAAGCTAAGCAGCTTAAACAAGGCTCTGATCATACTTCATTTAGATGGTAACAGTTACAGGGATATTGCCGAGGTAATGGGTATAAGCGAAAGTAATGTGGGTACCAAAATCAATCGTATAAAGCATATTTTAAAACAAGAATTAAAAAATATACAATAATGGAACTAAGCGAAATGGAACTACTGTGGAAAGAGCACAACGTTAAACTGGAAAAAATAATGGTGCTCAATGGAGAAATGCTCAAAAAGTTAAACTTTTATCCGGCTGTGGATGGATTTAGTAAATTGCTCAACCTATCTGTAGCAGGGCGAAATATGGCGTTAATTTATGCACTTATTTCAGTGGGCCTATCAGTTGCAATACTTGCCGATCATCAATTGCTATTGACTACCCTTGCAGGTGCTATAGTTATGCTATTGTCTTTTGCATACCACCTGCATCATACTGCAAAGCTAACAAAGCTCAATTTTTACAACATGCCTGTTATCGAATTGCAAAAAACCATTAATGAGTTCAAAATCACGTCTATAAAAGCAGGTAAGTATGACTTGGTGGTAATGATAATCTGGCTGTTGAGTATGGTACCTGTAGTGGCTAAATTGTGGCTGCATACAACTATAAACATAAACGTGCCGAGCACTCCTTACTATATTTCTGCAGCTTTAATAGCAATTGCTGCACTTTTGTATCTTAATGAAAAAATGTACAATAATCTGTATGGAAAAAAGCTATCACAAGCAGAAGCGCGCTTAGAAGAAATTATAGTTTTTGAAGAGAGCAGGGTATAATCTATTATTTCTTGTGCAAGTTGAGGATAGATACGGTTTATATTTGCAGCTTAAAGATAGGCAATGGAGCAGCTCATACACGATAATAAAACATTCGAAAAAATAACCTATGCCGGTAAGTTGATTATTGGTCGCGAGTTTCAGGACTGTGTTTTTAAGCAATGCAATTTTTCGGACAGTACGTTTTCGGGCAGTAAGTTTTTAGATTGCACGTTCGAAGGCTGTAACCTGTCGCTCATGAAATTAAGTAACGCTACCCTGCAAAGCGTAACCTTTAAAGATTGTAAAGTGCTGGGCGTAAACTTTCATGAGTGCAGCGACTTTTTGTTCAGCGTAGAATTTATAAACTGTACGCTCGACTTCGCCTCCTTTGCCGGTAAAAAAATGCTGAAGACCAGCTTTAGCAAATGCTCGTTAAAAGAGACCAGTTTTATACAAAGCATCCTTACCAGTTCCCGGTTCGATCAGTGCGATATGAGCGGCACTGTGTTTAACCGTACTGATTTGAGCAGCGCCAACTTTACTACCGCCTACAATTACACCATCGACCCCGAAATAAATACCCTTAAAAAGGCTGTGTTTTCTGAACAAGGTTTGGCAGGGCTATTAGTTAAATATGGCATAAAAGTAGTTTAGTCTATTTTGTATTCTAATAATGCCTGGTATGGGTCACCGCTTAAGCCTAATGCCTTGGCAAAAGCAGGCTCCGTTTTATAACCTTGCTTTTTAAGGGTAACGATCTCTTGCCTCAACTCCTCGCCGTAATGTTGTAGAAGGGAGTATTCGGTTATCATATGGCGATAAGCAAGTTGTTCTTTAACAGGTACATTTTGTCCAAAAATTTCTAACTCAAAATTGTCAGCTGTTAGGTTGACAATTACTGTTTCGGTGCTGTTAATACTGGTTTCTTTAAGATTGAAATTTGAAAAGCCATTAAACAATTGCAGCAAACTTTCAATAAAACTGTTTTTGTGCGTGTAACAGCAAATAATATCCAGATCGCTGCTTTCAATATCAATATTTAAGGGAATGGTTCCCGCTAAAATGGGGGTGTATTCTGCTAAGCTTTCCAGTATCTGGTATTGCAATAAAACGCTATACGCCTGCTTTTGCCTTGGGGTGCCATCCTTTAAATAAGCTATGGTTTCAAAATGTTTAACAAACATACTGTTTGCTTATTTAACCGCCTTCACCACAATGTAAGGAGATAGTCCCTTGCTTTCAATGGGAACTACTTTGGTGAATACTTTGCCAGCCAGCCAAAGTGCTTTTAAAAAACCTTTGGTCAGGCCATTTTGCTGCTTCATGTTTTCGAGCCATATCGAAAAGTGACCGTAGTAATAAGCCTCTACCTGTTGCAAACCTAAGGCTTTGCAATAATCGGCCAGCAGAGCGGGGTTCATGCTGCTGATGTTGTGCTTCTCGTAATTGTCAATATCATATTTACGCTGCACCCAGCCGTTAACACCAGTGAAGTTGGGCAGGGTAATAAACAAAGTACCACCGGGTTTCAAAAATTGCAGGTGTCGCGCAATAATATCTTTAGTATCCTGAAAGTGCTCAATTAATCCGCAGGAAAGCACCAGGTCGTATTGGAGTTCGGGTTGGTATTTAAACAGATCGCCTTCAATAACTTTTATATCATCCTGGCTAAGCTGGTTAGCGGCAAGTACTTCTTTCAATACTGGCTGATGCACGTAGAAATCGAACAAGCTGGCATCCAAGCCAAAATATTTCTTTAAAAAGATCGCATAATAGCCCGGAAATCCACCCAGTTCTATTGCAGTCTTGATAGACTTACCAGCCAGCAGCTTTTTAAACAGTTGGTGAAAAGTGTAGTTTGCCGGCACTGCAAAAGCCAGGTCGGTTTTCGATTCCCAGTAATTAGCCCAAAATTTTCGGTCGGTGAGTTCGTTGCTCATGTAGAGTGCAAAGAAAAGATATTTAAAGCCACCTTGCCATATCGAGTTGTGTTTTTTTATAAAACTGTTTTAGTCAGCTGCCTTAGGTAGAATCTTTTCATATTGCTGAATGATGAAATAACTCTGTATCAAAAACGTACTTTTGAGCATGCTAAAAGTGGTGCATATTAATACTTATGACGGTAACGGCGGAGCGGGCAGGGCTTGCCTGCGCTTAAACAACGCTTTACTTGCCCAAAATATTTATTCGAAAGTTGTTGTGCATTATAAGTTTGGCAAAAATTTATCGGTAGGTACGTTCAATAAAACTGCGGTACAAAAAGCATACACGGCAGCTACCATTGTTTTCGAACGCATATTGGCTAAGCGGTTGTTAAAGCCATTGAAACGTACACCGTTTTCATTTACCTGGTTTGGAAGGTCGGTAATTAATCATCCTGATGTGAAGGCGGCCGATGTGATACACCTGCACTGGATAAACCACAGCTTTTTAAACCCCGTTCACCTGGCCGAACTGGCTAAACTGAACAAGCCCATTGTTTGGACTTTTCATGATAGCAATGCCTTTACAGGAGGATGCCATGTGCGTTATACCTGCGACCATTTTATGCGCCAGTGCGGTTACTGCCCATTGCTTAAAAAGGCCGGTGCCAATGATGCCTCGAACAAAATATGGCAGCAAAAGGCCGATGCATACAGGCAATTAAGTTTTAATGTAATAGCGCCAAGCAAATGGATGCTGAACTCGGTTTTGCAAAGCAGCCTCATGAAAGATAAGCCGGTGTTAAATATCCCTAATACCCTCGAAACTCAAATTTTTAAACCTGCCGATAAGGCAAACGCTAAAAAGCAATTAGGTTTGCCCGAAGATAAATTCATCTTCCTCACCGGCTTTATGCCATCGCGTAAGGACCTGCATAAAGGCACCAGTTACCTGCTGGAAAGTTTGGAACTACTAAAAGAACGTTTAGGCGTAAATGCAGCGCAAATAGAGTTGGTGGTTTTTGGAAACCGCAATGCCAAAGATGTACCCGATTTTTCTTTTAAGACCAGTTTTTTAGGGACTATTAACGATGATGAAAAGCTGGCCATGTGTTATGCTGCCGCGGATACATTCCTGATCCCATCCTTAGAAGATAATTTGCCTTATACGGTAATGGAAAGCCTGGCTTGCGGCACGCCTGTAGTGGCGTTTACAACGGGCGGCATCCCCGATATGGTGGAACACCTGCACAGCGGTTACCTGGCCGAATACCGGTCGGCTAAAAGTTTTACCGATGGTATGGAGTGGGCAATTAACCATGACAATAAATCAGCATTACAGCAACAGGCCCGACAAACGGTAATGGAAAAATTTGCCGAGCCGGTTATAGCGCAAAAGCATGTACAATTATATCAACAGTTGGTGAATAACTCCAAACCCGGAGGAGTGCATGTTTAATCCTAAGCTCAGTGTAATAACCGTTGTTTACAATAACGTTCGGGATGTTGAGCGGACTATACTTTCGGTGATCGGTCAATCTTACAGCAATATAGAGTACTTAATAATAGATGGCGCGTCTACCGATGGAACACTGGATGTAATTCGGAAGTATCAAGACCGGATCAGCATTTTAATCAGTGAGAAAGATAAAGGCATTTACGATGCCATGAACAAAGGGTTGGCACTTGCAACGGGCGATTATATACTATTTATGAATTCCGGCGATGAGATTTATACGCCAGATACCGTTTCAAACATTTTTTCTACATCTCCTAATGCCGATATATACTACGGCGAAACAGAAATGATAGATGATGCCGGCAATAGTTTAGGCCAGCGCCGCCATAAAGTGCCGGAACAATTCACTTGGAAGGATTTTAAGTACGGAATGGCTATTAGTCACCAGGCCATTTATATCAAACGTTCGTTAACGCAATCCTACAATCCCGAATATCAATTAAGCGCCGATATCGACTGGATATTGCAAGTGGCTAAAAAGGCGGATAAAATTGTAAATGTACATCAGTACGTGGCTAAATACCTGGTAGGAGGGATGTCGAAAACCAAGCACCGTCAAAGTTTGCTGGAGCGTTTTGCCATTATGCGGGAGCATTATGGATTGATACCAACTTTATTTAATCATTTGGTTATTGCGTTTAACCTAGGTTGGTACTGGTTATTGCATAGGAGTACAAACGATTAAGCTTTAAAACACGTTATTGCAAGGAACGAAGCAATCCCTGAGTAGAACAGTAATCCGCTATATCGCCCAGCGTTTGCTTCGATCCTCGCAATAACGAAATAAAAAAAAAGGGGATAAGCCGCTGGCTTATCCCCTTTTTTTGTAGTGATTTGAGAATTATGCTTCTTTGTTAATCAGCTGACCTTTCTTCTTGCTTTCCATATAAAAAGCACCGCCCAGCATGAGTACCAGTACTATTGAACCGGCTAAAGAAATGCCTTCACCTGCATAGTAAGAGGTAGGATGAAAAATGAACTCAATCTTGTGATTACCAACCGGAATTTCGGCGGCACGAAGCAGGTAATCGGCCCTGAAAAATGGTTTTTCCTCACCATCTATCAGCATTTTCCAACCCTTGTCGTAAAAAATTTCAGAGAACACAGCGGTTTGCGGAGTTTGTGAACCTGTTTCATAAACTAAATGATCGGGGTTATAGCTGGTTAGTTTGATGGTAGCAGCCGGATCAATATTATGCGGCTTGCTGATCAGGCTTTTATATTGCTCGTCAACAATAGCTTCATTTTTAGGGTCGAAGCTGCTGATGGCCTGCATTTCCTGGTCGGCATTGGCAGCATATTTAATGCTTTTTATAAACCAGGCATGTCCACAGGCGGTTTGGTTAGCCTGCATTTTAGCGCTACCCGTTTTTTCGTCGGCAGTAATAATATACTTTGTATTCAACATGTCCAATGCATCCTGGTTAACGCTCTTGGTGAACTGATTTTCAATCAATTCCTGGTAGCGTTTTAACTTAGCTGCATGGTAACCGCCAATGCTTTTGTGGAAGTAAGAGGTATTGGCATTGCTAAAAGGATCGCCTTCACTTAAATCAAACACGCGGAAATCCGGATCCGTATCGCGCAATATAAATTGGTCAACCTCGCGCTCCCTTGGCTTAGCCAAATCTTCTTTAGCTACAAAGCTATCGTCTTTTAAATAACGCTTATCTACACTCCAAAGGTCAACTGCCACCAAAAGCAAAAATGCAATTGATACAATTGTTGCATTTATTTTTTGCTTTAATACAGCCCAAAGTAACCCAAAGGCAACAGCTATAAAAATTAAAGAGCGTAGCGCGTCGATAGAGGCTAAGTGGGCACGGTCCTGAATTAATGCGTTGGCAATGGTATTGGCAAAAGGAGTATCGCCGCCAATGGCCTGCGCCAGGCTCGCAACAAAATCCTGATGTGCGTTGGTTTTAAAGCTTAAAAATAACTGAGGAAGTAACCACATAATTAAAGTTATACCACCTGTGATCCCAAAGGCGATCATTAATTTCTTAAGCGTAGCAGCCTTATCAGTAGTGGTAATAGCTTCATGCACCGCTAAAAAGCCTAATACAGGGAAGCAAAATTCGGCTATGGCCAAAATGGAATCCAATGCACGGAACTTGTTGTATAATGGGAAGTAGTTGAAGAAAATGTCTGACAGTAATGGAAAATTACTACCGAAAGATAATAAGATGGTTAAGGCAGAAGCACCTAACAACCACCACTTCAATCTGCTTTTTACGGCAATAAGTCCGAATATAAATAAGAAACAAACAACAGCACCAAAATAGGATGGGCCCTCAGTAAAGGGTTTAGCACCCCAGTATGATGGCATTTGCTGGGCAAAACCTGCTGCCTGCGTAGGATCAACACCTTTATCGGTTAGTACCTTAACCACTTTAGAGTCGGCATCAATAGTACTGCGGCTGCCACCACCATAAGCATTAGGCACTAAAAAGGTAAAGCACTCACCAATACCCTGGCTCCATTGAAATGCATATTCCTTGCTCAAGCCATTTGATGGTTCGGTAGTTTTAGCGTTCAGGTTAGATTTTCCACGGATAGATTCGTTACCGTATTCGTAAGTGGTCCATAACGAGCCCGCGTTTACGGCGATAGCCAAAATGGTAGCGGCACTCAGGTAGCCAATGCTTTTAAAGAAAGGTTTGGTTTGCTTGTTTTTGAAAGCATGGTACATTTCAATACCTACAAAAATGATGAGAGCAAGCATCAGGTAATAGGTCATCTGGATGTGGTTCGACCTGATCTCCATCGCTAAAAAGAAAGCAGTAAGGGCCGAACCTAAAAGATATTGCCCTCTGAAAGCCATAATAATACTGGCGATGATAGGTGCAAAAAATGCGATAGCAAACACCTGGTTAGCATGCCCGGCGTCAATGAGTATGAAATTATACGATGAAAATGCAAAGGCTATAGCGCCCGCGGCAGAAAGCCATGGGTTAAGCTTTAATACCGACAGCAAAAAGTACGTGCCTAATAAAAGCAGCAAAACGGTGTCAACAGGATTTGGGAAAACTGCTTTGAGCGTACTGACTACATAAGTGGTGATATTACTTGGGTAGGGCGCCCATACCTGGTAGGAAGGCATACCGCTAAACATGCCGTTGGTCCAAAGCGGTGCTTTACCGGTTTTGTCCTTCACGTCCATTATTTCTTTTTGTGTCGATTGTGCCCTGAGCACATCGCCCTGGTTTAGGGCTTTACCCTGAAATGCAGGAGTAAAGTAAAAGAAACATATTGCTAAAAAAATTCCGAAGATGGCAAAGTGAATGCCATTGCGCTTGAACCAGTTACTCATTTATCTTTAGGGAAAAAATTATTCCCCAAAAATATAAAAATGAGCGATAATAGGAACGATTAGTTTACAAGCGGTTTAACCACATTGCAGTGCAAAGCAACTACGCCTAACAAATAGTAGAGGACGCCCATTGCTAATATGCTGATGCCATAAATGATCTGCGTTCTTTTTTCGGCAAATTCATCGGTATTGCGTTTAATGGTGTAGTAATTGTAAACAACCAGGCCAGCTATTACCAGCCATAAACCCCAGTGAACGCGCTGGCAGTTAACCGTTGCCTGTACGCCAATGGCAAACACAATATAATTGGCGGTTATAAGCGATATCAGTGATTGCTGGCTATAATTACGATCTCTGAAAATAGTTTCGGGCGCTTTCATACTACTTCTTTATCTCTTCGTAATCCACAAAATCGCCTTCATTATCAGGAATGGTATTTTTTGGGGACGGAGGTACAAAATCAACCTTGATCTTACTTTCGGTTTGATTAGGGCGTTGTTGCTTGTATTGATGCGTATTTTGTTGCTGTTGTGCTTTGTTTACCATGTTTTGAAACAGCATAGGCAAAAATATACGCGCCAGGCTGCGAACAATATATAAAACACAAATAGCAATGATCAGGAAACGTATTAGTAACATTCAGTGAAAATTTGACTACAAATATAAGTTTATAACGGAAAAAATGTTTGATTATGATTTGGTTGTGGTATCTCTATGCTATAAATCGTAATCGATATTTTCGAACACGGTATCCAAATTTAGAACAAAGCCTGGTAAAATGGGAGTACTGACCTCGTCGCCTACGGTCATTAACCTGGAGGCTTGATAATGGCCAGCGTCGGTTAATGTATATTTTAGAAAGGTTTTATCCTGCGGCGATACAATCCAGTATTCCTTCACACCCGATTCTTCGTAAACTTCATATTTGTTACGTAACTCTTTTTTATTGTTACCCGGCGACAGGATCTCTACAACAATATCCGGCGCGCCGGTGCATCCTTTCTTATCTATTTTAGCAGGATCGCATATTACAAAGATACCAGGTTGTACAACCGTATATACTTTTTCATCGTCTTCCTCATTGTCTTTTTGGGAAAGCCTTACATCAAAAGGGGCAGAATACACCGCACATGGTTTCCCTTTCAAAAAAATATATAACTCACCAAAAATTGCTCCGCTTAAGCGCTGATGCAAAGAAGCCGGTGCCGGTGTCATCTTAAAAATCTTCCCTTTAATTAATTCCAGGCGGTCTTCAAACGTCCACTGCAGGTAGTCGGCGTAGGTGTAAGTTTTATTTAAATCTAAATCGGAGAACTGCATAAATTAAATATATATCAGAATTTCCAGAATGTGGCGGTTATCATTAGCAAATCTGTACATTCATTAAAACTTCTCAGTCATCATTTTTTCCAGCGCAAACATTTCATCGCGCAATTTGGCGGCGGCTAAAAAGTCCATGTCTTTGGCTGCGGCCATCATGTCTTTCTTGGTGTTCTCTATAGCTTTTTTGAGTTCCGGTTTGGTCATGTATTGCACTATAGGGTCGGCGGCCAGGGTAATTTCGGCATCTTCCACGTAGGCTTTTTGTGTACCGCCTTTGAAGTCCATTACCGAGGTTTGCTCCATAATGGCCTCGCGCGATTTGCCTACAGTTTTAGGCGTAATGCCATGGTCCAGGTTATAAGCGATCTGTTTTTCGCGGCGACGGGTGGTTTCATCTATTGTAACGCGCATACTTTCAGTAATGGTATCGGCATACATAATTACGCGGCCACGGTCGTTACGGGCGGCGCGGCCAATAGTTTGTATCAACGAGCGCTCCGAACGCAGGAAACCCTCTTTATCAGCATCTAAAATAGCCACTAATGATACCTCAGGTAAATCCAATCCTTCACGCAACAAGTTGATTCCTATCAATACGTCGAACTCCCCTAAACGTAAACCTCGAAGAATCTCCACCCGGTCCAAAGTTTTAACTTCCGAGTGAATGTAGCGGCATTTGATGCCTAAACGATCCATGTATTTAGCCAACTCTTCACTCATGCGCTTGGTTAGGGTGGTTACCAAAATACGGTCGCCCATTTTAATGGTTTTATCTACTTCATCCAGCAAATCATCTACCTGGTTTATAATCGGTCGAATTTCTATCAGCGGATCCAATAATCCCGTAGGGCGTATCACCTGTTCCACCACCACACCGCCCGATTTTTCTAGCTCAAAATCCGCAGGGGTAGCACTCACATAAATGGTTTGCGGAGCCAGGCGTTCAAATTCTTCAAAATTAAGTGGACGGTTATCCATAGCGGCCGGTAAACGGAAACCATAGTCAACCAATGAGATCTTTCTTGACCTGTCACCACCATACATGGCCCGTATTTGTGGCACCGTAACGTGACTCTCATCAATCACCATCAGGTAATCATCAGGGAAATAATCCAGCAAACAGAAAGGGCGCATGCCCGGCTTACGGCCATCAAAAAAGCGGGAATAATTTTCAATACCCGAGCAGTAACCCAATTCGCGCATCATTTCCAAATCGTAGTTCACCCGTTCTTCTAAACGTTTGGCTTCTAAAAATCGCTGCTCGCCAATAAACTGCTGCTTGCGCATTTCCAATTCTTCCTGTATAGCCCAAATGCTGGTGGTAAACCTATCGCGCGGTGCTACGTAAAGCGTAGCCGGAAAGAGTACCATGTTTGGCATCTTCTCCAAAGTTTTACCAGTTGCCGGGTCAAAGGTGCTTAGCTCTTCAATATCATCACCGTAAAAAGATACGCGGTAGGCATAATCCAGGTAAGCCGGGTAAATATCCACCGTGTCACCTTTCACACGGAAGGTTCCGCGTTTAAAATCGGCGGTGGTGCGGGCATATAAAATTTCAACCAAGCGGTGTAAAAATGCGTTACGGCTTATGCGCGTACCTACGGCAAACTTAAATATAGAGTTTGTAAAATCCTCCGGATTACCCATACCGTAAATACAAGAAATGGACGACACCACGATCACATCCCTGCGGCCCGACATTAACGAAGACGTGGTGCGCAAACGAAGCTTTTCTATCTCCTCGTTTATTTGCAGGTCTTTTTCAATATAAGTGTTGGTAGTAGGTATAAAGGCTTCGGGCTGGTAATAATCGTAATACGATACAAAGTAATTCACCGCGTTATCGGGGAAAAACTGCTTGAATTCGCCGTATAACTGGGCGGCCAATGTTTTATTATGACTTAAAATGAGCGTAGGCTTTTGTGTTTGCTCAATAACATTGGCAATGGTAAATGTTTTACCCGAGCCGGTAACCCCCAGCAGGGTCTGGTATTGTTCGGCACTTTGTACGCCCTCAACCAATTGTTTAATGGCAGTAGGCTGATCGCCGGATGGGATATAATGCGAATTGATTTTGAAATCCATGTAGTATAAAGATACGAAAAATATTAGCAAAACTAAACTGACGCCGTTAGGTAACGGTTGTAGATTTGTAAATATTTAAGCCTTAAAGCAAACGCTTATTGCGCATAAATAGTTTATTTTTATGCCATACATTTAATAGTTGAAACTTAAAAGTTTAGGGTCACATGCTTTTTATACTTAACAACATCAATTCAGTTTGTAATCAGTATCTGGCCGAACTGCGCGATGCGGAAACTCAGTTAGACCGCATGCGTTTCCGGCGCAACCTGGAGCGTATTGGCGAAGCGCTGGCTTACGAGATCAGTAAGAAATTAAAATATAATGCCGTTGAGGTGCAAACCCCTTTAGGAATAGCACAGATTAATGTGCCTGCAGAAATACCGGTATTGTGTACTATACTACGTGCCGGTTTGCCTTTTCATCAAGGCTTTATGAATATGTTCGATAAATCGCCATCTGCATTTGTAACCGCGCACCGTAAAACTAAAAAGACCGGTAGTTTTATTATCCAGATCGAACATATCTCTACCCCTAATTTAGAAGGCAAAACCCTGATACTGATAGACACCATGCTGGCTACCGGCCAAAGTGTAGTGCAGGTTTGTAAAGAGTTATTAGGTCAGTACAAATTGGCAGATCTGCACATTGCCGCGGTAATTGCCAGTACCGAAGGTGTGGAACACGTACGTGCCAACCTACCCATGGCCAATTTATGGATAGGCGCCATTGACGAGGAAATGACCACCAAATCCTTTATCGTTCCGGGTTTGGGCGATGCGGGCGACCTGGCTTTTGGGGAAAAGGTTTAACTTTAGCAATCAGGCCTGGGCCGGCGCTTCCGTTTTATCCTTGATAATTAAACGATCAACCGTAAGTGTGCCTACCTGGAGGTCTTTAATAGTCATGCGCTTAATAGCTACCCGGCCTATAACTAAAGCTCCAATGGCAATTGCCCCAACAGATAGTGCACCTAACGCAAATGCACCTAAAGCGGAGGCACCAACTGCTGATGCTCCTAAAGCCGATGCGCCTATGGCTTTAGCTCCAATAGCTTCTGCACCAATCCCTTTAGCTCCGGTAAATTGAGTTAACGCGGTTTTTAATAGTTTCATAATACATTTAATTGATGATAGTTGCTAAACAGGGTAATCTATGAAATGGTTTAAATTTGATGGAGACAAAAGGACATCCTTCCATAAATTAAGATTTTACGTTATCGTTCCAAATGACAACTTTTGTAAAGCAATACGAAATTGAATATTTGAATTTCGAAATAAAACATGAAGCACTACACTCACCTTTTTTTCGACCTTGACCATACCATTTGGGATTTTGACCGAAATGCCGAAGAAGCCTTGCAGGAGTTATTTGTGCAACACGAACTGGAAACATTAGGACTGGCATCTGCTGCCGATTTCATAGCTACCTATACCCGTAATAACCACGCCCTTTGGGCCGATTACCATTTGGGTAAAATTGATAAGGAAACGCTGCGGCAAACCCGCTTCAAAAAAACGTTTATAGATATGGGCCTGCACCCCGATACTATACCTGTAACCTTTGAGGATGCTTATGTGAAACTTTGCCCTACCAAAACCAACCTGTTTCCGCACGCGCACGAAACGTTGAATTACTTGCAAAATAAGTACACACTGCATTTAATAACCAACGGGTTTCGCGAATCGCAGGATGTTAAGTTGCAAGGCTCCGGGTTAATCAAATACTTTCAGCATATCATCATTTCGGAGGAAGTAGGGTTTAACAAACCTCACCAGGCTATATTTGAACATGCACTTATTTTGGCCGGAGCTGTTAAAGAAGAAAGCATAATGATAGGCGATAGCCTCGAAGCTGATGTTTATGGTGCGCTCAATTTTGGAATGGATGCCATTTATTTTAATCCGCTAAAAGCATCTAAGCCCGATGATGTACCTGTGCAGATCCACAGTTTAGACGAATTAACTTGCTTGTTATGAAAAAACTGATATTAGTTATCGGTCTTTTTGGTGTTGCACTATTTGTAATTTATAAACTCGTTAATTGGTATTCGTATAGCCAGAAGTTTAACAAAGCTACTTGGGATGAGGGAGACTTAGGTTTTGGTTATCCTAACCGGAAATACATGTTGAATGACTTAATTAAAAATCACCAAATCGATGGGTTGTCATACAAGCAACTGGTAGATAGTATTGGTGAGCCGCGTATTGATTCAGGTTCATATGAGGCTTACTACAACATAGAACTTGATTACGGCTGGGATATTGATCCGGTATATTCAAAAGACTTGGTTATTCAACTTAACCAGGATTCGGTTGTTACAGGATTCAGGTTCAAGGAATGGAAACATTAACCCGCTAATTATGAACGTAAACGACGAACACAAAGCCATAACCGATGCGCTGGACACCTATCGCCATTGGCTGGATGAAATACCCGAAGAGCAGTTCGGCCAAACGCCGCCCATTGGTGGGTGGAGCTATGCCGAGGTGTATTCGCATATTTTGCAGGCCAGCTTAGGGTCGTCAGTAGCTGCTGAGAAATGCTGCCGTAAAACGGGTGTTACTACCAGCAAGGGTTTAAACCTAAAAGGGATGTTCGTTTTTTTAATGGGCAGTTTTCCACCCGGAAAAAGACAGGCACCGCCCGCGGTAGCTGCCCTAACCAAAAAAATTGATAAGGAAGAAGCCCGCAATTTAATTGTCCGCTTGCGTAAACGGGTAGAGGAGTTGGCAGCCTTAATGCACCATGGCGGCAATAACGATAATAAGATCAGCCACCCCGGTTTGGGCATGCTCAACGGACCGCAATGGTTCAAATTTTTACGGATTCACCTGCAGCACCATATCAAACAATTAAAGAGGATTCAAAATAGTTTTCCACAGCGGTAACTATCTCACATTTAATATAGTCTTAACAGTGAAGTAATTTATATATCTCACTTTTATGCTGTTATTATGAATATTGAGTTCCCATATCTGATAGTTACGGCATTACTGTTTTTATTGGCTGCTTTTTACCTTAGTCCGTATGAACTGAGCGTAAGGGAAGAAGATGACGAAGAGTAATACCTGAACCCATCTAACTTTATATTTAGCTACACCACGGTGCAGTAATAACGTTTTACGTTTAAAAAACCGCAATGGCTAAACGCGACGTTGATATAGTAGTAATTTCGGATGTGCACCTGGGCACTTATGGCTGCCATGCCAAAGAGCTGCTGCGCTACCTCAAAAGCATCCGCCCCCAAAAAGTAATTCTTAACGGCGATATTATCGACATCTGGCAGTTCAGTAAATCGTACTGGCCCGAATCGCACATGAAAGTAGTACGTCGCCTGCTTAAATTTGTAACCGAAGGTGTTCCCGTTTATTACCTTACCGGCAACCACGATGAAATGCTGCGCAAGTTTGCCGATTTTAACCTGGGCCAGTTCCAGTTGCTGAACAAGCTGGTGATGGAAGTGGATAATAAAAAAGCCTGGATTTTTCATGGCGATGTGTTTGATGTAACCATGCAGCATTCTAAATGGCTGGCTAAGTTAGGTGCGGTTGGGTACGATTCGCTCATTATTTTGAACAGTATGGTCAACTGGTGTCTTACCACTATGGGCCGAAAGAAAATGAGCTTTTCGCAAAGAATAAAAGGAAAATTCAAAGATGCGGTGAAGTTTATTAACCACTTTGAACAAACCGCGGCCGACCTGGCTGTTGATAAGCAATACGATTATGTAATATGCGGACACATTCACCACGCCGATATCCGCGAGATTAAAGCCACCGATAACCCAGGTTCAGTATTATATCTTAACTCGGGCGACTGGGTGGAGAGCCTTACCGCATTAGAATACGCCAACGGTAAATGGACCATCTTCAAGTACAACGCTGCCGATTTCAATACGGAACCCGACGAAGAAGACAGAGCCGACACCGAAGAACTCCACTCCAGCCTGGACATTAAAGTTCTGCTGGAAAAGTTCAAGATAGACACGCATTAGAGGAGGTTGCGGGGATTTTGGTTGCGGGGAGCGGGGTAGGAAGAGTGAAGGTATTGAGGTGCGAGGATCGAAACGTACTATTGCCGCAGGTTTGGCGCAGCGTAACTTTTGGGAGTCGGTTGTCAGTCTGAGCTTGTCGAAGACTTAGCAAAGGGTGAAAGTCTTAGATAGGCTCAGGCTGTTAGCTTTAATATCTACACTGTCGGATGTTAATTACTTACAGTAGCGATAAGAGGGTTCAAATTAAAGCTTCCAATTATTTATCCCCACAATAAAAAACGCTTTATTCCAAAACCCTTTTATATTTGCAAGGCTACCAGCCGCCACAACATGAAAATACTTTATGCTATACAAGGAACAGGAAACGGCCATATCAGTCGTGCCCGTGAAATTGTTCCGCTGTTGCAGCAATATGGCGAACTGGATTTGCTGGTAAGTGGAACCGAGGCTGAGGTGGCGTTATCGCAACCGTTAAAGCACCAGTTTCATGGGTTTAGCTTTGTGTTTGGTAAAAAGGGTGGGGTTGATAAATGGGCCACTTATAAGCGTATGAATTTGTGGCGGTTGTGGAAAGACATTCATAACCTGCCGCTCAGCCAGTACGATCTCATCATTAACGATTTTGAACCCGTAAGTGCCTGGGCATGCCGGGTACAAAAAATACCGGCCGTATCGTTAAGTCATCAATGCTCGTTTGTATCGCCTAAAACGCCACGACCAAAAAGCTGGAACTATGCTGAGTGGTTATTCAAATACTATTCGCCTACCGAACACCATGTAGGTTTTCATTTCGACAGGTACGACGATTTTATCCATACGCCGGTTATCCGCAGTGAGATCCGTGCACTTAAACCGACTAATGAAGGTCATTACACGGTGTACCTTCCGGCTTACGACGATAAAACGCTGGTAAAGCATTTGAGCCAAACCACTGATGTGCCCTGGCACATATTTTCTAAACGACAAAAAACACCTTACCAAACAGGCAATATTCATATTTTTCCCATTGATAATTTAAAGTTCAACCAAAGCATGGCGTCCTGTGAAGGGCTGCTTACCGGTGGCGGCTTTGAAGGCCCTGCAGAGGCGCTGTTTCTACAAAAAAAGGTGATGATGGTACCCATGACAGGTCAGTACGAGCAGCAGTGCAACGCGCTGGCGGCATCGCAGCTGGGTGTGCCGGTAATAGCAGGAGTCAACGACCAGAGCACATCACAAATTAACGACTGGATAGGCAGCAACAACCGCGTGGAGGTTAACTTTCCTGATGAAACCGCGCAGATCATTGAAAAGCTGGTTAAACAATATACCCGCCGGTAACCTGTATCTGCTTAAACAATTTTCAGTAATATTGCCGCTTGAAACCATGGCACCTGCATGATCGATATTTTCCGGCGGTTTAACCCGCTGAACATTTTCTGGCTGGCTATTTTGCTTTTTATACTGCGGGCGGGTTATGTGCTTTTTGCACCTGCAGCTATACCGCTGCATTTAACCGAGCCGTTCGTTCGTGCCATGATGCCTCAGGCTTATGCCGATACCTTAACACCCACCGTTAGTGTGTTATTGGCCGCCGGGGTAGTGCTTATGCAATCGGTACTGGTCAACTACCTCATTAATCATTACAACTTGTTAGGCAGGCCAAGCTTTTTGCCTTCTTTAATGTATGTAGTGCTTTCGGGATTGTTCACGCCATTTTTAGTGCTGAGCGCACCTTTGCTGTGCAACTTCGTTGTTATTTGGATGCTGTTTAAGCTGCTTGATCTTTATAAAACTGAAGAATCGAAATCACTGGGATTCGACCTGGGGATGCTGGTAGCTACCGGTTCGCTAATTTATTTGCCCTTTACTTATTTTATGGCAGCCGTTTGGTTTGCGTTCATCATTTTTCGCCCGTTCGACTGGCGCGAGTGGACCGCTACGCTTATTGGGTACGTTACCGTGTTCTTTTTTGTAGGCGTAATCTATTATCTTAACGACAAGTTGCCGTACTTCTATCAAATATGGCTGCCTATGGGTTCCACCTTTAAAGCCCCGCAGGTTTTAGATAAGTATGATCTTATTTTGCTTATCCCGGTAGTTATTATCGTGTTCTTAGGGCTGTTCAAACTGCAGGAGAATTTCTTTAAAAGCTATGTGCTTATTCGTAAGGCATTCCAGTTATTGTTCTTTATGGTGCTTATTGCAGCCGTGTCGTTTTATGTGCGGCCCGAGTTTGGCTTGAGTCACTTTTTACTGTGTGCGGTGCCTGTAGCTATATTTTTTGCTTACTATTTTTTGTATGCCGGCAAGCGTTGGGTATACGAAACGTTGTTTATTTTGCTCATGGCCAGCATTGTTTACTTCCAGTTTAACAATTTTTAACTTTTACATTCGTTCAGGTTCAACCTGTTGTATTAGCTTTGTAACATGAAATTTGGTGTAGTTATATTCCCCGGTTCTAATTGCGACGAAGATATCATCTACGTGCTCGAAAAAATTATGGGTCAGCAGGTGGTACGCTTGTGGCATAAAGACCACGATTTGCAGGGTGCCGAAATGATCATCCTTCCGGGCGGTTTCTCTTTTGGCGATTATTTGCGCTCTGGCGCTATTGCCCGTTTTTCTCCTATTATGCAGGAGGTTATCCAGTTTGCATCAAAAGGTGGTTATGTAATGGGTATTTGTAATGGTTTCCAAATACTGGCCGAAGCCGGTTTGGTACCGGGTGCGTTACTGCACAACAAGCAGCGTAAATTCATTTGCCGCAACACTTTTTTGGTTCCGCAAACCAGCAACTCGTTGCTTACTTTGCAAATTGATGAGCAAAAGGTTCTTAAAATCCCTATCGCTCATGGTGAGGGTAACTATTTTGCCGATGCCGATACTTTGCAGAGCCTGAAAGATAACGATCAGATCTTGTTCCGTTACAGTGATGAAGCCGGTAACATAACCGACGAAGCCAACCCTAACGGTTCATTAGAAAACATTGCCGGTGTGTGTAACATTAAGCGTAACGTATTTGCCATGATGCCTCACCCAGAGCGTGCTGCCGATACCTTATTAGCTAACGAAGATGGACTGGCAATATTTGAATCGATACTGAGCCTGGTTAAAGCCTGAGATGGCGCAACTGGTAATTGATATTGGGAATACCTTTACAAAGATTGCCGTTTTTAACGGTTCTTATTTATTGGGGGTAGGCAATTATATGCAGGTTCATGATTATGATGTGAGCCAGCTTTTTGAAACTCATATTATTACCACGGCCATTATATCAACTGTAAAAAAAGAAAAAGATGCCTGGCTGGGTACGCTGGAAGAGCGCGTTAAGGTTCAATACTTTAACCGCGATATGGCCCAAGGCATACACAACCATTACAGCACGCCGCATACTTTAGGGCTCGATAGGCTGGCCGGAATTATGGGCGCCCGCTACTTATACCCTGAAGATGATAACTTGGTAATAGACACCGGTACCTGTATAACTTACGATGGGGTAGATGCCGGGGCTAATTATTACGGAGGCAGTATATCACCCGGGTTACAAATGCGTTACAAGGCTTTGCAGCAATACACCTCGGTGCTGCCGCTTGTAAAAGCCGATGCCGGGTTTAACAACTACTACGGCCACGATACCGAAACCGCCATACGGTCGGGTGTGCAAAATGGCATATTATACGAAGTACAGGGATTTATAAATAGCTACAATAAGCAGGAAAAACACCTGAATATTATACTCACCGGCGGCGATAGTGTTTTTTTGGATACTGTGCTGAAAAATAGCATCTTTGCCGGCTATATAAAAACGGAACCATACCTGGTTCTGCAAGGATTAAACGCAGCTATACAAGAGCAATAATGATTAAATATATAAGATCGGGTCTTACTTTTTTATTTACCGTACTTAGCGTAGGTGCTATGGCGCAGGCCACGGCCACCACCAGTTCACCTTATTCGCAATATGGCTTGGGTACTTTAAATAATGGCTTACTGCCGCAAACCCGTGCCATGGGTAGCATTTCAACCGCTATTAACCGTATAAGCGGTTACAATACTATTAACATTCAAAATCCCGCATCTTATAGTTCTATCAACCTAACCAGTATTGATATTGGTTTATACGGCAACGTATCTACGCTTAAACAAGGCAATGTTACAGGGCAAAGCAATGGTAACTTTCGCTTAAGCCATTTTAACTTTGCTGCGCCTGTAAGTAAACGTTCGGCGTTGAGTTTTGGTTTGGTTCCTTACTCGGAGTTAGGTTATAACTACCGTAACTCTGGCAAAATAGATACCAACACGGTTAATTACATATATAGCGGCGATGGAGGCTTATCTAAAGCTTACGCCGGTTACGGTTTTGGCATAGGCAGGCACTTATCATTTGGTGGTAACGTATCTTATATATTTGGTAACCTGCGTAAATTTCGTTCTACCGAATTGCCTAACCTCGTTGGTGCTATTAACACACGCAGCGAACGCAGCAATAGTGTGGGTGGTATTAATTTTGATTATGGTACACAGGTTAACTTCGATTTTGGTGAAACCCAGCATTTAATATTCGGTTACTCGGGTTCGGCAGGTAGCAGCATAAAATCCGAGATAAGAAATGTAGTTAGCCAGTACCTGGTTAGCACTGATGGTATTGATGTTAATGAAAGTCCGGCAATTGATACAACATCTAATCAAATCATCTCCAACGGAAAAATTAAATTACCTTTAATTCACCATTTTGGCGTATCGTTTCAAAGAGACGGCAAGTTTTTAATTGGTGCCGATTATAGCAGGGGCAATTGGTCGTCGCTTACTATTGGCGGTGTAAACCAAGGATTGCAAAACAGCCAGACTTTCAACGTAGGTGGCCAGTACACTCCAAACAACAATTCATTGCGTAATTATCTGGCATTGGTTGATTACCGTTTAGGTGCCCGTTACGAAAAAACATACATCAGGGCAAGTAATACCAATATCAACGAAAAGGCTGTTAGTATTGGTTTAGGCTTACCGTTGCCACGTAATGATGGGGCATTTTATAAGATTAACCTTGCCGGTGAATACGGTCAGCGTGGTACGCTTTCCAACAACCTGATTAAGGAAAACTTTTTTACCATACATGTAGGCTTTACCCTGAATGATACCTGGTTTAGGAGATATAAATTTGATTAACACATTGGTTGTATTCAACAGCAAAGGTTACCGGCTGGCTTTAATAGCCGGCCTGTTGCTTTTTAGTGCCTGCGAAAACGATATGAAGGATATCAAAAAAATATCGGCGCAGGAGGTAAGTAAACCAATTAACCGTACTACAGGTCTCGATGTGATTTACAGTGATTCGGCCAAGGTAAAATCACGCCTCACCACACCGCTGCTTTTAGAATACACCGATAAGCACTTTAGGGAAATGCCTAAGGGATTGAAGATAGTATCATACGATTCGGCCAAAGGGATGAAAGAAGCGGGGCAGATAACCGCCGATTACGGCATAGAGCGGCAAAACGATAAGATTATAGAATTGCGCCGAAACGTGGTGGCTAATAATGTGCAGGGTCAAACCTTTAAGTCCGACGAGTTGATTTGGGACCAGAACAAGAAGATCTTTTATAGTAATAAACCGGTACAGATCACCTTTGCCGATGGTACAATTTTTTATGGAACCGGGGCCAGCAGCAACGAAAGTATGTACCCCTGGACCATCCAAAATACTACCGGTCAAATTCCAGTTAATCAAAACTTTGGGCAGTAAATTTTGTTAGCCGATTTTTTACGAAAAGTTGTATCTTGCGCGCTCTTTTAAATGAAGTGAAAATTTATTTTTTATAGGTTATATGGGTATAATGAGTTTTTTGCGCGAGCGCATGGGTACAATTTTAGTTGTAATCATTGGCTTGGCGCTTTTTGCCTTTATTGCAGGCGAAGTAATTACGTACGGCCGCTCGTTCATGAGTGGCGATCAAACTACCATTGCTGAAGTAGCAGGCGAGAAAGTTGCTTACGAAGGCTATTTGGAAAAAGTTAAACAAGGCACCGAAATGTTTATGCAACAATCGGGTCAAACCAGTTTAACACCACAAATTACCGATTACGTACAGGAAAATGCCTGGAACCAAACTTTAAGCGGTATCATCCTTAAAAAGGAAGTTGATAAATTAGCTTTAGTAGTAGGTACCTACGAAACTCAGGCTATGGTAAGCGGACCAACCCCTAACCAGCAGATTACCCAGTATTTTACCGATCAAAAAACCGGTCAGTTTAACCGCTCCGGCTTAGATAACTTTTTACGCCAGATACAAAGTGCAAAACCAACCGACCCAATGCTAAAGCAATGGAATGGTTTGGTTACTTCTTTAATTGAGCAAAAAAGAATAGAAAAATATTTTGCTTTAGTACATAACGGTTTATACGTAAACTCTTTGGAAGCTCAGGATAGCTACCAGGCTAAAAACAAGCTGGCTAAATTTAGCTACGTGCAATTGCCATACAGTTCCCTGGCCGATAATAAGGTTACCGTAACCGATGCCGATTACCAAAGCTACTATGACGATCATAAAGCATTGTTCAACAATCCTACAGAATTAAGAAGCTTTGATTATGTAAGCTTTAACGCGTCTCCATCAAAAGATGATACCGCTACTATTAAAGCACAGATGGAAAAAATTATCCCTGGTTTTAGAACTGCGGCTAACGATTCGTTATTTGTACAGATCAACTCTGAAACTAAAGCACCTTTAGCATACAAACGTAAAGGACAATTAGATCCTGCTATTGATTCGGTAATGTTTAACGCTACCCCGGGTTTCATTTACGGACCATATGTAGCCGATGGAAGTTATAAAATTGCCAAACTGGTTGACAGCCGTGTAGGACCCGATTCAGTTTCGGCACGTCATATCCTTTTTGCTGCAACAGGCGGTATAGATAAAGCATTGGCTAAAGCTGATTCAGTTAAGAAATTAATTGAGGCCGGTCGCCCATTTGCCGAGTTTGCTAAAAACTTTTCAGAAGATAAAGCTTCTGGCGAAAAAGGTGGCGATTTAGGTACTTTCGGTCGTGGCGCTATGGTGCCTGCATTTGAAGAGGCTGCATTTAATGGTAAGCCAGGCGATCTTAAGATAGTGACTTCGCAGTATGGTGTACACTTAATTAATGTATTAAGCCAAAAAGGTTCATCAAAAGTGGTTAAGGTTGCAGTTGTTGATAAACCATTAATAGCAACCGATAAAACTCAAACCGCAGCTTACAATAAAGCACAAACGTTTTTAGCTAACGTAAATAAAGACAATTTTGCTCAGGAAGCTAAAAAAGCAGGTTTAGCGGTAAAACCTGCTGCCGATGTGGTAGGTACAGCTTCGGCCTTGCCGGGTTTAGATAATGCCCGCGAATTGGTTAAATGGGCGTTTACCAAAGCCGAAAAAGGCGATGTGGTTGACCAGGTTTACACCCTGGGCGATCAGTATGTGGTTGCACACTTAACCAAAGTGAAAAAACAAGGTATACTGGCTTTAGATGATGTTAAAGATCAAATTAAAGCAGAAGTTTTAACTCAGGTAAAGGCTAAGCAACTAACCCAGAAATTGCAGTCGGCTTTAAACGGAGCTTCCAGTATACAGCAGGTAGCTCAAAAAGCAGGTGCCACCGTTGTGCCGGTAGAAAATATTGTTTTCGCCAATCCTGTAATTCCGGGTTTATCGTTAGAGAACAAGGTTATAGGTACCGTATTTGGAATGCAGCCTAAAAAATTATCAAAAGCAATTGAAGGTTCTAACGGTGTTTACGTGGTATCTTTAGATAGCTTCCTGAACCCTGCGCCTTTAACCAATACCGTTCGCGAAAAAGAGCAAATTAGCCAAACTATGATGCAACAGGCCGATAATCGTTTATTTGAGGCCCTGAAAGATAAGGCTAATGTAAAAGATTACCGTGCTAAATTCTTATAACAGAAATTAAACTAATTTTACATCCGGAAGTGGCGATAAGCTGCTTCCGGATTTTTTATTTTAAGCATTATGGATATCCAGGAAACATTTGTTAATAAAGTAGCTCAAAGCGGTTTGATAACACTCGATCCGGCCAGCTTTTACCCAGAGGGCGAACGGGTGGTTTACGATATAAAAGACAACCTGTTTATGGAACTGATGCTGCGCGAAAAGGATTTCAGGGAGTTTGTTAAAATGCACGACTGGAGCCAGTACGCCGGCAAAAATGTTGCCGTTACCTGCAGTGCCGACGCCATTGTGCCGGCCTGGGCTTATATGTTACTAGCTAACCGTTTAGCGCCTTACGCTCGCGAAGTAGTGTTTGGCAACGCCGAAGTATTAGAGACCGTTCTGTTTGAAAAATCAATGGCCAAAGCCGATTTTGAACAATACCGCGATCAGCGCATTGTACTAAAAGGCTGCGGCGATGTGCCCGTACCTACATCGGCATACGTTGAGCTTACTAAAAGGCTTACACCCATTGCCAAAAGCCTGATGTTTGGTGAGCCGTGCTCAACCGTGCCCATTTATAAGCGCAAAGATTAATTGGATCAATATTTTATAATAAATTAAGTTAGTTAAAGTTGTCAGTCGGAGTTTGTCGAAGACATAAACACTTTGCTAAGTCTTCGACAAGCTCAGACTGACATGATGAACCAAATACTTCCAGGATAGCATAGCCAACTCTATGTGTTTATTAAACCAATGCTAAAATGAGTAGTCATTTATACATGGAGACCGTATTATTATGAATATCCTTAAGTTTTGCTCTCTTTTTATAGTAACGGTCTTGATGGCCACAACAACCCATGCCCAGGAGCCTGTTAAACTGGCCGAGCCTACTTTTAAAGCAGGAGAAGAACTTAGCTACCGGCTTAAGTACGGTTGGTTCACTGGTGCCGAAGCGCATTTGAGGGTAGAGGAATCCAGTACTAGGTTTGAAGGCAAACCAGCATGGCATATTATTGCCGACGGTAAAACCGCAGGTACGTTCGATGTTTTTTACAAGGTGCGTAACCGTTACGAAACCTTTACCGACCGTAATACCCTGCTCCCGTATTTATATACCGAAGACAGGCACGAAGCCAAATACAAACGTACCGATAGGGTGACGTTTAGCCATCAAACCAAAAAGATAACGGCTAAAGACGGTGAGTTTCCATTTACCGGCAAGGTGTTCGATTTTCCTTCGGCCTATTATTTTGCGCGATGCCTGGATGTATCTAAATTAAAGGTAGGCGATAAATTTGACTTACAATATTTTTCAGAAGATGGCATCCATACACTGGGCATTACCTATTTAGGTAAGGAAAAAGCCGAATGCTCTTTGGGTACATTTAACTGTTTGAAATTTAATCCTACCATTATACCCGGTCGTATCTTTCGTAAGAACAGTAAGTTGTACCTTTGGGTTAGCGATGATGATAACCGCATTCCTGTAAAGGCACATGTGGAACTGGTGGTAGGCAGTGTAACAATGGACCTAACCGCCGCTAAGGGGCTTAAAAGTGCTTTAAATCCCATTAAAAAGTAACAAAATAGAATGATTGAAGTTGGGAGTACTTTACTGCACGAGGATGTAGTGAATGAGAATTTTGTTTGTAATTTAAATAAATGTAAAGGTGCCTGCTGCCTCGAAGGCGATTCGGGTGCGCCTTTAGCCGCTGATGAGCTCGACATCTTAAAAGAAATATACCCTAAGGTAAAGCCTTACATGACGGCTAAAGGTATAGCCACTATTGAAAGGGAAGGTACCCACGTAACCGATTTTGAAGGTGATTACACTACACCTTGTGTAGATGTAAATAAGGAATGTGCATACGTAACCTGGGAAAACGGCATTACTAAATGTGCTATTGAAAAGGCGTGGGAGCAAGGGGCTGTAGCTTGGCGCAAACCTATCTCCTGCCATTTGTACCCAATCCGTATAACTAACTACCCCGAGTTTGATGTTTTGCATTATGATCGTTGGAATATTTGCAGCCCCGCATGCAGCTTTGGCAGCGAATTGAAGGTTAAGGTACACGAATTTTTGAAGGAGCCGCTCATCCGTAAATACGGCGCGGAGTGGTACCAGGAGCTCGAAGATAAATTAGCAGGTATTTAAAAAGCTTTTTATATCTTAGGCTAATATAATAAAACGTCATTGCGAGGAACGAAGCAATCGCTGCACGGCAGGTAGCGGGCTACATTTCTAAGCAGAGATCACTTCGTTTTTCGCAATGACGGCATAAAAAGTAACATCTAACACTCATATCACTGTGAAAGGAATAATTCTTGCCGGCGGTTCTGGAACCAGGCTGCACCCGTTAACATTAGCTGTAAGTAAACAACTAATGCCGGTTTACGATAAACCGATGATCTATTACCCACTATCGGTGCTGATGCTGGCCGGTATTAAGGAAATCCTCATCATTTCTACACCGCATGATATGCCGCAGTTTCAAAAGCTGTTGGGCGATGGATCGCGTGTGGGTTGCCGTTTTGAGTATGCCATACAGGCCGAGCCTAACGGACTTGCACAAGCATTTGTAATTGGTGCCGATTTTATAGGTACCGATAAGGTAGCTCTTATTTTGGGTGACAATATTTTCTATGGCGATGGCCTTTCGAACCTGTTACAACAAAGTGCCGACCCTGAAGGCGGTATGGTGTTTGCCTACCAGGTGGCCGATCCGGAACGTTACGGTGTGGTGGAATTTGATGAGAACAATAATGCTATATCATTAGAGGAAAAACCAACGGAACCAAAGTCGGATTATGCGGTACCGGGCCTGTATTTTTACGATAACGATGTGGTGGAAATAGCTAAGAATATTGCCCCATCTCCACGTGGTGAGTACGAAATAACCGACGTAAACAAAGAATACCTTAATCGTGGTAAACTCAAAGTAGCCATTTTAAGCCGGGGTACTGCCTGGTTAGATACCGGTACTTTTGCCTCGTTAATGCAAGCCGGGCAATTTGTTCAGGTGATAGAAGAGCGCCAGGGTATTAAAATAGCATGTATTGAAGAAATTGCTTATCGCATGGGCTTTATTGATGCCGATAAGCTGGCAGAAATAGCTGCACCATTGGTGAAAAGTGGTTACGGCCAATTCCTGATGAAAATATTGAAGCAAAAAAAGTAAGCAATACTGCTGCTTAACTGATCAAACAAATCCTTTATGTTGCGGATATTTATCTGTGTAGCGTAAGGGATTTTTTGCGAAAAGTGGGGAAATTTTAGCGTGTCTTGTCCTGAAATAGGTTTACACTTTGTAAAAAGGAGTAAACAGAATGGATAAGAAAAAAGAGGCTCAAATAATACATGAACATATTGTAAAAGGGGATAGTTACCGTACCTTGAGTAAACG